>JGI26339J46600_10000019_pt1 | contig 48053 bp, 25 predicted proteins | sample BogFormECP12_OM1_FD_46600 | JGI IMG/M metagenome (IMG submission 46600) | reverse complement strand
GCTTCCACTCTGAATGATGCCGTGGTCGTCGATGCCGTACCAGTCGATGGTGAGGTCGCTGGTAGGGCTGGGGCGGGCGCGGAATCGTCCGATGCCGCCGATGCCGCGCTTGCTGAAGTCCTCGACGCCCAGCATGACATCGACGCTGGGATTAATGGCCCAGAACACGCCGTCGCCGAGGGTGTAGCCTTTCAGCGTCGAGTTGCCCACGAAAGGTAGCAGGAACCCGGTCTGGCGAGGGTTGTGGGCGATCGAATCGGCTAACAGAGGCGAATAGAACACCGGCACGCTCACCAAGCGAAAGACGTCGTCGTGGCTGACGATCTTGACGCCGGGGTCGATGAGCGCATGGCCCGTGGAGATCGACCAGCCCCGGGCCTGGTTATCGCAGGTGCTGACGCGGGCGTTCCGGATCTCGTATGTATCGTTCTCGAAGCGCTCGACGCGCGAGGCTTGAAGATAGAACGGATTCTCCGTGGTCAGGGCGCGGCCGCGCGGATGCACCTTGGCCTGGACGTAGCCGCGCGCGTTCAGGAACCAGCCTTGCTGCTCGCGCACATTGTAGTGCGCCTCGTCACTCTCCAGGTGGGCGTCGGCGTTGGTCAACACCACGTGCCCCCGCGCCACGATGTCGCTGGTGGTTGAGTTGTAAGTGATTTCGTCGGCCAGGAGTTTCATGTCCTGGTACGTCACCTGGGCGTGGCCGATCAGATGGTAGACATCCTTCAGCTTTTGCTGTTGGTCGGCGTTGATGGTCGCTGTCGTCTGCGGGTTCTGAAGCTCGGGCGGAATCGCAGCCCTCGCGGGCTCCTGCTGAGCGTCCGCCGGGCAGCCGCGCTCGGTTGTCGCAGTGGAGTCGGGCGACCGGGAAGTCTTACCATCCGCCGCCGCCGCAGGCCTCGTCGCAGACAAAAGGACCCAGGGCAAAAGTGCGGCCACAACCAGCAACGGAAATCGGGAGTTGGGAGTCGGGAGTCGCGCAAGGCGGAGCTTCCGACTCCCTACTCCCGACTCCCTACTCCCTGTTTGCGTTCGACTCGGCCGCATGGTTTTGTTAGAATCAGTTGGGGTTGTGCAGTGAAATGTCCCAACTGCGGTTCCATTAGTTTTCCCGGCGTACAGCAATGCAAGAAGTGTGGACATCGCTTTGCGCCCGCGGCGCCCGATGAAACCGCGTCGGGGCGGGCTCAGCCTTCCGGAGCCAGTGCGGCGGAGGAAATCCCGCTCGCGGCGGCCCCCCCGGCCGAGCTCCCGGAGTTCCCGGAAATCGACGAGCTTCGGCCGGCGCGGATAAACCCGGCTGCGGAGTTGCTCGATTCGGTTCCCATTGAACCCCAGAATTCGCGCCCCGAGTCCAAGCCGAATCGTAATCCGACGCCCGCCCCGAAACCTCAGCAAACCTGGCGGTCGGAACTCACGGCGCGAGTGAATGACTTCCGCGGCCGACGTGCCCGCGCGCGACGCAAGCCTGATCCGAACAGCATTCTCAAGCTTGACTTCGACGACGTCCCGATCAGCCGGCCTAAGCCTGTTTCCGCCGAGTTCCTGGAAGTACCTAAGGTGACCGGCATCTTGGAGCCGACTCCCCAGGAGGTGGACGTCTCCGGGAAGTCAGTGCCCGTTCTCGACTCCGACTCCCAGAAGGTTCCTGAGGATTGGTGGCGCCAAGTCGGCGAACGGGTGGATGACGAAGGGCGGCCTGCGACGCCGCCCCGCGAGACTCCCGAACCTGAGCTTCGATCGGACCCCTCAGCGGCCGTCGAGGCCGGGCCTCTCGAGATTCCGCTCGGAGTACCTCAATCCGTTTCAGATGCGGTTGCCGGGCAATTGGTGTCCCAGACGCTTACGCTCGCGCCGCGCTCGGGTCGCTTCGTGGCAGGCTTTCTGGATGCCCTCATCCTGCTGCTGGGATATGGAATGTTCGCGGCGGCCTTCTGGCGGGCCGGCGGCCGAGTGTCACTCCAGCCTGGATTACTCGCGGTGATGGGTTTAATTCTCGTCCTGCTGCTGGCCGCTTATTTCGCGGTCAACGTCGTCTGGGCCTCCACCACTCCCGGCCTCCTCGCCAGGGGGTTTGAAATCCGGCGCATGGACGGTGGCCGTCCAACGGTCGCCGATGCCTTGCTACGCGCCTTCGGGATTCTCGTTTCGCTGGCCGCTCTCGGCCTCGGGTTCGTGTGGTGTCTATTCGACAGCGATACGCTCACGTGGCACGACCGGATGTCGCGGACCGTGATTGCGGTGAAACAGGTCGAAGAGTCGAGTTAGCTTTCAGCCATCAGCTCTCAGCCATCAGGCCTCAGCCATCAGCCATCAGGCCTCAGCCATAAGACGTTTGCTTGCTGAAAGCTGACGGCTGAAGCCGAAAGCTGGTTTCAGTCGTAGCCGTGCTGCCATTCGGGTGGCTCATTCAAGAGCCTATATAAGTAGCCAACCCTTCCGTCCCGACGGCTTCGGCCACGGCCCCTGCACCGCTAGCCCGGCTTCCTGATCTTTGATTTTTCGACTTTGGGCCGGGTGTTCTTCGGCACCCGATCGGCGCTGAGGCGGGACTTCAGCAGGTCCAATTTGCGATTCGTACGCTTGCCGAGTTTCTGATTGAGGAAGCGCATAGCGTTCGATCTTCAAAGGGTGTGCGACACAAAAAGTAAGAGGAATCCACAGATTTCACAGATTATACAGATTAGTAGACGGGGATCGGCGGTACTCAACCAGATCGTCTCTTGAGTGTTCGCTCTTCCTTCCGTGTAATCTGCGTAATCTGTGGATTCCTCCCACTCTAATGTCATTACACCCACCTTCGACCTTCAACTCTCTTCTCACTGGGGCTTGTCAAACAGTTTAGCGTCTACGGTGGGGTTGATCTCAACTTGTTCCACCTCCACCGAGCCGCCATCCTGGCCATCGCGGGTGATTTTCCCCTTGGTGGCGAAAGAAATGCCTCCGAATTCCTTCCATCCGCTGAAGTCGAGGATCTGTTCCGCGGGGCCTGCCATGTCGACGATGTTTGCGGAGCTACGTAGAATCCTGCCAGTCTGCGGATCGACATACCATCGGACCAGAGCGCCGTCAGCGTTCACATCCAAAACTTGCGCATCCACGTCGCCCACCTTGGCGGTGCCCGAGGCAGTGAACGTGTACTTGGGATCGTCCGCGTGCTGCGCGACGAAAATCTCGTCGCGTCTTATCTCCTTCATCGCTTCTTCCTTCTGTGACTCGGGCAAGTCTTGCGTGCCCTGGGGCGCCGCCATGAACGCCGCCGAGGGGGTGGTGACGATGGTGATTTCGCCCATGGGGGTGGCGAGTTTCTGCCAGGACCGATCCGGGAACGCCACGAGGCGTTCCATCCCAATATTAAATTCGCCTTGGGGCGTCTTGGCGTCCACTGCGGCCTTCAGCCGAACGGCGTGCACGGAGCCCAGTCTCTCAGGGCCACCCATGGCTTGAATCACCTTGGCGAGCAATGCTCTGCCCTCCGGATTCGAGGCCGAGGTTGGCTTGGTGGAAGCTCCGCCGGGGGGAGGAATGGCGACGTCAATGCTGGTGACCGGGCCAAAGGTAGAAAGCGGCTTATCGAAGTCCGATGCCTTGCCCACCACCAGGACCGCCAACTGGTCTTTGTGGATGTACTTCTGCGCCACGCGCTCGACGTCCGCCAGCGTGACCTTCTCAATGCCGGCCCGATAGCGCTCCAGGAAGTCAGCGGGGTATCCGTAGAATTCGTAGTTCGCACGCTCCCTGAGCACCTTCTCCTTGGAGTCGAACTGAAAGACGAACGAATTCAAGATCGAGTCCTTCGCCTTCTTCAGCTCTTCGGCGGTGGGAGGAGCGGACTTCAAGCGGTCAATCTCCTCGTCCAGTGCTTCGATGGCCGCGGCTGTGGTTCCGCTCTTGGTTCCCATCCTGATCATGAACAGGCCCGGGTGGTCGAAGGCCGTGCCGACGCCCCCGCCGACGTTGTAGGCCAGTCCTTTCTTGCTGCGAACCTCTTGCACCAGGCGCGAGGTGAAGCTGCCACCGAAGATTTGGTTGAGCACCTCAATAGCGTAGTAATCAGGGTTGTCCCTCCGCGTCCCAGCCTCCACCATGCGGATATTGCTCTGGTTGACGTCGTCCTTTTGAACAAAGTACACGCCTGGCTTGGGCCCGTTGTATGCAACCTCGATCGGCGTCGGCGCCGGACCCTTGGGCCACGACTCGAAGGCGGCGCGAAGCTTCTCTTCGGCGGCCTTGGAATCAAAGTCCCCCACCACACTCAGGATGATGTTGTTGGGGTGGACGTAAGTCTGGTGCCAGTTTACCAGATCCTCGCGCGTCACCGCAGCCACCGTGGCGTACTCGGGCTCGCGCGCGTAAGGCGAATCCCCTCCGTAGCCCAGCTTCTGGGCCTCGCGGCTGGCGATCCCGATCGGTTCGTCGTTGCGGCGTGCAATGCTGGTGTTGAGTTGATTCTTGGCCAGGGGGATTTTGTCTTCGCGGAATTCGGGCGCCTGGAGCAACTCCACAAACACCTTGAAGACGTCGTCAAAGTTGTCCTTGAGGCAATCCCAACTGAGGGTGGTGGAGTCAATGCCGCCGCCGGTCTCCACCTTCGCCGCGTGTGCCTCAAGGTAGTCGTCGAGTTGGTCGCCGGTCTCGCTCTTAGTACCGCCCGTCCGCCAGACCTCGCCGTAGATCTCCACCAGGCCAACTTTGGCGCCCGGTTCCTCGCGCGATCCGCCGCGGATGCGTGCCGTGCCCCGGATGAACGGCAGTTCGTGATCCTCTTGAAGGAAGATCACCATGCCGTTGGGCAGTTCCACGCGGCTCGGCTGTTGCGGATTAAACGGATGCAGGGGCGGAAACTGAATTTGCTTCCAGTCGCTCACTTGTGCATTCGCCCGCGGCAGGCAGGCAAGACCGAGGGCCATCACTACTAAGAGATAGATGAAGTTCTTTCGCGCGATCATTGTTGTGCCTCCTGTCCACCCGCGGCGGGACCGGCCGCGGTTGTCTCGATCATGCCCACCACCCGATTCGAGTCCACAAACGTTTTGTTGATTGCTTGCTGGATATCATCCTTGGTCAGCTTGTCGATGCGCTCCACCTCGCGGAAGGCGTCGCGCCAGTCACCGACAAGGGCCTGCGAGCTGGCGATTTGTTGCGCCAGGTCCGAATTGTCGCCCAAACCACGGATCAGATCCGCCTTGACGCGCGTCTTCACCATCTTTAGCTCGTCGTCGGTGATCCCTTCCTTCTTAAGCTTCTCGATCTCGACGCGGATGCCATCCCGCACCTCCTCGGGAGTGTGACCTGGAGTCGGGAAGGCAAAGAAAACGAACATGTCCGGGTACTTGGCGCCGGGAAAATCGTTGAAGCCGCCCGCAAAGGCGGCAATCTTCTTGTCGCGCACCAGCGACCGGTAGAGCCTCGAGGTGCGCCCGTTCAACATCAAGTCCTGCAAGGCGTCGAACGCCGGTTCGCTCTTGGTATCGCGCGCGCTCGGCTTGTGATAAGCCTCGAGGTACACGGGTTGAGTACCCTCGTGCAGGATGACTTGGCGCTCCGAATTCTGCGGCGGCTCCACGGTGGCCAGCGGCTCCGGCTTGGGGCGCTTGGGCATTCGCCCGAAATACTTCTCCGCCAAGGGCAACACCTCGGCCGCCGTCACGTCACCCACCACTGCCACCGTCATGTTCGCCGGCACATAGTACTTGTCGAAGAAGTGCTGGGCGTCGGTGGCGGAGAAAGTCTGGAGGTCAGACGGCCAACCTACCACGGGTTTGCCGTAAGGGTGGGCCTGAAACGCCACGCCCAGAGTCTGCTCGATGAGCCGCCCGGTAGGGTTGCTGTCGGTGCGCATGCGGCGCTCTTCAAAAACCACGTCTCGCTCTTTGTAGAACTCGCGCATGGCGTGGTGCATGAACCTTTCCGATTCGAGGTAGGCCCATAGCTCGACCCGATTGGAGGGGAACGAGTAGAAATAGGCGGTTTCCTCCGAGTTGGTAAAGGCATTCATGCCCACCCCGCCGTTCTCTTCCACAATGGTATCGAAGGCGTGCGGCACCACATACTTCTGCGCCGCATCCATGGCGTCCTGCCAGGACTTCTTTAACTGCGCCACCTTCTTCTCGTCCCGCCCGAACTCGCGGCGCCGCTCGTGGTCGTAGGCGGCATAGGCGGTCTCGACTTTGGCCAGCGCTTCCTTCTCCGCCGGCCAGTTCTTGGTACCGATCTTGTCGGTCCCTTTGAACGCCATGTGCTCGCCCATGTGCGCGAGGCCGGTGATACCCGGGTACTCGCGGTCCGCACCCACATCGACGTAAGTGAAAAAGGAAAAGACGGGCGCTTCGTGCCGCTCGCACACGATCACGGTGAGGCCGTTCTCCAGCACCTTAACCGTCACCCGCTTTTCGAGCGATGCCAGGTCCTGCGCGCGCCCTACCGCCGGTGCCAGCATCAGCACGCCCGCGAGGACGACTCCAACTCTACGTTTCCTCATAACTTCGTTACCTCCTCCTGCATTTCAAAAGGCTCTCAGCATTCAGCCGTCAGCCATCAGTTTCCTGACTTTTGCCAACTGCCCTTTGCCCTCTGCCTTTCTTGCTCTACTGGCCTTCTGCCTTCTGCCTACCGCCTTCTGCCTACCGCAAGCCCTCCTTATCCCTACAGTCCCGGACCCGGGGGGTAGGCTGGCAAATCCGCGGGCCGCGGCGGCAGCTTCCTGGGGTGCTCGCGGATTTCCTGCCTCACCACCTCAATGGCCTTCTCAAGCTGCGGATCGCGGCCGGCCATCACCAAGTCCGGCCGATTATCGACCTCGATGTCCGGGGCGACGCCACGGTTCTCGATGAGCCACTGGCTATTGAGCCCGTAAAGCGAGAACTCCGGGCGCGTGATGTAGCCGCCATCCATCAGGCCGATCTCGCCGCGAATGCCACGCACTCCGCCCCAGGTGCGTTCGCCGATGAGGGGTCCGAGTTTGTATTGCTTGAAGAAGTAGCTGAAGTAGTCGCCGTCCGACGCGGCATAGTGATTGGTGACACACACCATCGACCCGTAGAAAACGACGGCGGGCTCCGTGCCGCTTTCGAAGTTGCGCGCCGATCCCATGCCCGCGAGAACCCGGCGCAGCCGCTCGAAGATGAGCTGGTCCACAAAGCCGCCGCCGTTGTAACGGACGTCGATGATGAGGCCTTCTTTGCGAATCTGGGGAAAGAACTGCTTGACGAATTCGTCCAACCCCGGCCCGCCCATGTTCGGCAGGTAGACGTAGCCCACGCGCCCGCCGGTGGCCTCGTCCACTTTGCGGCGATTGGTCTCAATCATGTCGAGTTCGTGCAGGCCGTAGTCGTCGGAAAGCGGCTTCACCACCACGTGGCGAGCGCCGTCTTCCGTAGGCTTGCCGTTCACGGTGAGGGTCACATTTTGGTTGGCCGTGTTCAGGAAGACCTCATCCGGACTCTGCGGGACCCGCAGCGGACGGCCGTCCACGGCCAGCAGATAATCACCTTGTTTCACGTCCACCCCAGGCTCCGTGAGCGGCGACCGGAGGTTGGGATTCCAGTTCTCGCCCGGGTAAATCCTCTTGAAGCGATAGAGACTGTGCTCGGTGTCGGCTTCGAAGTCGGCCCCGAGCAGGCCGATGTTGACCGGATGCAGGTCCGGAGAGTCGCCGCCTCCGACGTAGGTGTGGGAGTTCGACAGCTCGCCGATCATCTCGCCGAGAACATAAGTAAGGTCGTAGCGATCGGCCACGTAAGGCAAAAGCTGCGCGTACTTCTCGCGCTGCGCCGGCCAATCCACGCCGTTCATGGCGGGCTCGAAGAAGTAGTCGCGCTCCTGGCGCCAGACTTCGTTGAACATCTGCTTCCACTCCGCACGCGGATCGACTTCCATTTCCAGATGGGTAAGATTCAGCGCCCCATCGCCCACCTTGTGCGCAGGCGCAGCGCCTTCGGGAGCTTTGGCGTCCACGATGCCGTAGGTGTTCCCTCCGCCGCCGGGCGCGGGTCCCGAGTACAACAGCTTGCTGCCATCGAACGACAGGGCGTAGTTGGTGGACCCCTCAACCAGCACGTGGTCCTTTCGTTCCTTGAGGTCGAAAACGTGGATGGCGGGGCTCTCACCGGGAAGCGGTCCCGAGAGTCCAAAAACAGGCGCCGAGACGTAGAACACCCGGTCCGCCGCCGCCAACACGCTGCCGTAATTCCCGTACGGAATCGGCAGGGCCACGATGCGATTGCCGATACCGGCCAGATCGACGCGGAAAGGTTCCTTCTTTTTCTCCTTCTCTTCGGTGGCAGCAGTCTCCGGCTTGGCCCCTTTCGACTCCTCGGCGGCCGGCTTCGCCGGAGGCGCTGGAGGAGCAGCCGGCGGATTGACCGGGGGAGTCCCCGGAGGAGTTCCTGGAACTGGGGTGGGGGTCTCCGGCGGTTTCACCGTCACTTCATCGCTCTGGGGAGCGAAGGGCGAGGGGGCATCGGCGCGGAGCGTGGTGGCGTAAACACGAGTGGCTTTGGGGTTGGCAAACTCAAAATCAAGAACGCCCAACACCTCGTTGTAGTCCCGCTCCGAAAGGAAGTAAAAGTAGCGTCCGTCGGGGTCGAACGCCGGGCTGTGGCTATTATAGAAGTCGGTGGTGACCGGCGTGATCTTGGAGTCGTCGAGCGAATAGAAATAGAGAACCTCGTTCAAGTTCGCGGCTCTCTTGCCGTAGGCTACCCAGCGGCTGTCCGGCGACCAGAGGTATTCGTTCAGGTCGGCGTAGTGATCCTGATCGATCAGCACCGGTTTCTTCTCTTTGACGTCCACATAGTAAAGGCGGCAGTCCTTGTTGGCGTAGAGCAACTTCTTGCTGTCCGGCGACCAGGTCGGCGGCAGACGGAACATGCTGCCGTCGGAAGTGATGCGTGTTTCCGGACTCATGCCGTCCTGGGGCGCGATGTAGATCTCGTCCTCGCCGGTGCGATCGGAAAGATAGGCCACCCAACGGCCGTCGGGCGACCAGGCGGCGTCCCGCTCGCGGATGCCGGGGGTGTGGGTGAGGTTGCGAATGCTGCCTTCCTTGGCCGGCACGGTGAAAACGTCGCCGCGGGCGGTGAGCAGGGCGCGCTTGCCGTCGGGCGAGATATCGAAGGCGGTGATCAGCTTGGAGACGTTGTCCCAGTGCTTGCGCGCCAACTCGCGGTCCCCGGGAAGATAGATGGTGAGCTTCTTGGCCTTCTCCGTCTGGAGGTCAAATACGTAGAGGAAGCCGCCGTTTTCGAAAACAATCGCGTCCGAACCCAGACTCGGCCACTCCACGTCGAAGTCCTTGAAGTGCGTGAGCTGGCGAATCTCGTGGGATTTCAGGCTATAGCTGTAAAGGTTCAGGCGGTGCTCGGAACCGCGGTCGGAATCGAAGTAGATGGTGTCCTCGTGCCACATCGGAAAAGTGTCGGTCCACTCGGTATGGGGCATCTGCTCGATGGTGTTGGCCTTGAAATTGTAGATCCAGATGTCTTGCGCCATGCCGCCCGTGTAGCGTTTCCAGGTGCGGAAATTGCGGAAAATGCGGTTGTAGGCCATGCGCGTGCCGTCCGGCGAGAACGACATCAGGCCGCCCTTATCGATGGGCAGCCGTTCCGACAGGCCGCCGTCCACGCTGACCACAAACGGGCGTCCGAACCAGTCATTGAACGTGTCGCGGCGCGAAAGATACACAATCCGCTTGCTGTCCGGGAACCAGGTCAGCACTTCGTTGTGGATTCCCATGCGCTCGCTGATGGGGCCGCCACCCGGATGAAACGTGAGTTGCTTGGGATCGCCGCCCTCCGCCGGCATGACGTAGACGTTGTAGTTGCCGTCGTACTGCCCGGTGAAGGCGATGGAGCGCCCGTCCGGCGAGAACTTGGGAAAGAGCTCGAGGCCGGGATGCGTGGTGATGCGGCGCGCCACGCCGCCCTCCCGCGAAACCAGCCACAGGTCGCCGGCGTAGCTGAAAGCGATCTGATCCTTCGAAATATCCGGGAAGCGCATCAGCCGGCCTTCCGGCATTTGCTGAGCGATGGCGGCGCAGGTGAAGCCGAGGATGGAGACGGAGATGAGTCGCCGCAGGATCTTCATGTAGTTCCCCTGTAGAGGCGCCCTTCAGGGCGGCACGTTTCAAGTGATGGCGAAGCCGGCGCCTCCCTCGCCGACCAACCAAGCGTCCTATTCTACTCCTTCCTTCGTTTGCCGGCCGGAAAAAGAGCGGGGTTCGGGATTCGGGGTTCGGGATTCGCAGAGAAAAATCCGGGTTCGAGGATCTGCCCTGCAAAACGCGAAATCCTGACCGCGAACCGCTTTCTCTGCGAACCCCGAATCCCGAATCCCGCTTGCATCGTCACCGGAATTGTGAAATACATCGACAATGCGAGGAGCGACGTATGAGTGACATTCTCAGTCGAAGGGGTTTTTCGTCACGACTGGCGGGGCTGGGGCTTGGGCTTATCTTCCGTCCCGGTGAGGCCGGTGAGGGAAGAGCCATGCCTTCGAAGGCACTGCCCTTCCAACTCGGAATTATCACCGACGAGATCTCCGGGAAGCTCGAAGACGCTCTCGACTTCATCGCAAGCTACTCGCTTCCCGGTTGCGAGCTGCGCGAGATGTGGGGCAAGAACATCATGAACTCGTCCCAGGCTGACCTCGACCGCGCCAAGGCTCTGATCGAGCGTCATCACCTCAAGGTGAGCGACATCGCCTCGCCCGTCATGAAGTACAACCTGCCGGAGATGCCGGCGCGCCCCGAGCAGCGCGACACGTTCCGCGCCAACTTCACTGACCAGGATACGGACGACCTGCTGCGTCGATCCTTCAAGCTGGCGGGATTTTTCGGCACCAATAAAGTGCGCGTCTTTGCCTACTCGCGCGTTGACGATCCGGAGAAGGCGTACCCTTACGTGCGCGACCGCCTGGCCAAGGCAGCCGCCCTGGCCAGCCAGAACGGGATGGTGCTGGTGCTGGAGAACGAGCATACCTGCAACGTCGGCACCGGCAAGGAGCTCGGCCGCATCTTGCGCGATGTCAATTCTCCTAACCTGCGCGGCAACTGGGACGCCGGCAACGCCGTCATGCTGGGCGAGGTGCCCTACCCGGACGGCTACCGGGAGGTGCGCGGCCTCTTCGCGCACGTGCACGTGAAGGACGCGAAGAAGGACCCCAAGACCGGCAAGCTGGTGTGGGCTCCGGTGGGCGGGGGCTTCATCGACTGGCGCGGGCAGATCAAAGCACTGATTGACGACGGCTACCACGGAACCATGTCGCTCGAGACGCATTACCGTCGCCCCGACGGCAACAAGCTGGAGAGCACGCGCGAGTCGCTGGAGGGATTGCTCAAGATCATCAATTCGAGTGGGTAGTGACGAGTGGCGAGTGGCGAGTGGCGAGAGAAGAATTGCAGATTAACGATTGACGAGTGCCGATTGAAAGAGAAGAGCCGGCAAGCCACGTGGCCCCCAAACGGGCCATCCACAAGCATGAATAAGCGTCTCTTCCAATTGCTAATTCGCAATTCCTCGGGCGGGCGCCGCTCGGATTAAGATCGCAAAATGCGACCTTAAAGATCACAAAAGGTGATCTTAAAAGTGCGAGCTTTGACAAACGGCAAGGGCGAGCCTACAATTAAGGCCATGGAAGTACGAATTGTTCCCACTCCCGAACAGGAAGCCTTCATCCGCGAAGGCATCGCCAGCGGCCGCTTCGCGACGGCCGAAGACGCGGCGCGCGAAGCACTCCGCCAATGGGAAGAGCACCAGCGACGTCGCACGGAACTTCTGGTTGAACTCGACGCGGCAGAGGCTTCTTTGGAACGCGGCGAAGGCCGGCGTCTTACACCAGAATCAGTCGCCGCGTTTATCGAGGATGTGAAGCGGCGAGGCCGATCTCGCCTAAATGCAACATAGATATGGCGCTCTGACCGCCGATTTTAGATGGCCGACCTCCTCATCTCTCCCCAAGCGGAAGTGGACCTCGACCAGATCTGGCTCCACATCGCCAGGGAGAGCCAGAGCATCGAGCGCGCCGAACACTTCCTCGACCGGTTCGCCACCTTTTTCTCCAGACTCGCGAGAAATCCTTATCTGGGGCGGCAGCGCGAGGACCTTCGACCGGGCTATCGCAGCTTTCCGCTCGGTGACTACATTATCTTGTACCGCTTGACGGAAGCCGAGGAGGTCAAGGTGCTGCGCGTCGTTCACGGCAGCCGTGACCTCGATGGGTTGTTTCTTTAGCAGGTTTTCGGGATTCCGCCGCAAGACTCCCCTCACGATGTCGTTGTTGAAGTTCTCGTCGGCAGCCAAGGCGAGCATGGCTTGAGGCTCCCTGACTAGGCACGACGGGCCAGCAAACGGGCGCGGACCCCGCTCGGATCAAAGCGGCTCGCGTTCTCTCGGCGGACTTGGCCTGCGTCATCCCGGCGCTCGGCCAAATAGGCTCGGACCTCAGAGCGATGGCGCAAGTAATAGCCGATCACGGCATAGGCGTCAGCAAGATCAAGCGACGGGTACTGCTCAAGGATTTCTTCGGCCGTCGCCCCATCCTCAAAAGCTGCGACCACCGTATCAAGCGTTACCCGGGTTCCGCCCACTCGGACCACACCGTCCTCCGTCGTCCGAAGAGGCGCTGGCTCGTTCGCGATCGTGAGGCTCATTGACATCGGTCTCCTGCGAAACATTATAGCCTGAGAAGATCAGTTGCCAGTCGTCAGTGGCAGCAACAGACCCCAGATGAGTGGCAACAGACAACGGACAACAACGGACAACTGACCACTGACAATCGACGCCTCTTTCAATCGGCAATCGGCAATCGGCAATTCCGACCCGAGTACGAGCGGCGCAGAATTAAATCACAAAATTTCACAAAATATGATCTTACAGCGAGGCCACCGCGACCGCCTCCGGCTCGTAATTCAGATTGGGCGCCAGCCAGCGCTCAACTTCCGCCAAATCCATCCCTTTGCGGCGATGGTAGTCGAGCGCCTGGTCGCGCTCGATCTTGCCCACGGCGAAGTATCTCGATTTCGGGTGGGAGAAGTAGAAGCCGCTCACTGACGCTGCGGGGAGCATGGCAAAGTTCTCCGTGAGTTGGATGCCAGTGTTCCGCTCGACCTCGAGCAGGTCGAACAATTGGCGCTTTTCCGTGTGGTCCGGCGACGCCGGATAGCCGGGCGCCGGGCGGATACCGCGATAACGCTCGCGGATCAGGTCCTCGCCACTCAGGTTCTCGTCACGGCCGTAACCCCAGGCGTCGCGCGCGCGTTTATGCGTGAGTTCGGCTAGCGCCTCGGCCAGCCGATCCGCGAGGGCCTTGGTCATGATGGCGTTGTAGTCGTCGTGGTCGCTCTCGAACTTTCCCACCAATCGCTCGATCTGAATGCCCGCCGTCACGGCGAAACCGCCGAGAAAATCGGTGAGGCCAGTTTCAACCGGCGCGATGAAGTCCGCCAGCGCATAGTTGGATTCGCCGGCCGGTTTTTCCAGTTGCTGGCGCAAGGTGTGGAACGTCGTCAGGACGCCGCCGCGGGATTCGTCGGTATACACGTTGATGTCATCCCCCACGCCGTTGGCGGGGAAAAATCCGGCCACCGCGCGGGCGATGAGCAGCTTCCGGGCGATGATCTGATGCAGCAATTTCTGCGCGTCGTCAAACAGCTCCTTCGCTTTGGCGCCGACGTCTTCGTGCTGGAAAATCCTGGGGTAGACTCCACGCAATTCCCAGGTGTGAAAGAACGGCGTCCAGTCGATGTAGGGTACGATGTCTTCCAGCGGCACCGGGTCCCACACTCGCACGCCCGTGAACGAAGGCCGAGGCGGCGTGTAACTCGCCCAATCGAAAACGGGCCGGCGGCGGCGCGCCTCTTCCAGCGTGATCAGCCTCTGCGCACTGGCGCCACGATGAGCTTCACGCGCGCGCTCCTGCTCCTGGCGATTCTCCTCTGCGAACTCAGCCCGCAGTTCTGGGCTCTTCAGCTTCCCAACCACGCCGACGGCGCGCGACGCGTCAAGCACGTGCACCACCGGCTGGCTATAGCCGGGCGCGATCTTGACCGCCGTATGCACACGACTGGTGGTAGCCCCACCGATGAGCAACGGCACTGTGAAGCCCTCGCGCTCCATCTCCCGGGCCACGTGGACCATTTCATCGAGCGATGGAGTAATGAGCCCGCTCAACCCGATCAGGTCAGCGCCGATTTCGCGCGCGGTCCTCAGAATCTTGTCGCAGGGGACCATCACCCCGAGGTCGACCACTTCGTAGTTGTTGCAGCCGAGCACCACACCCACGATGTTTTTGCCGATATCGTGAACGTCGCCCTTAACCGTGGCCATCACGATTTTGGCCTCGGCCTGCCGCCCTCCGCCCGCGAGTTTATCCGCCTCCATAAAGGGAAGCAGGTAAGCGACGGATTTCTTCATCACGCGCGCGCTCTTCACCACCTGCGGCAGGAACATTTTGCCGGAGCCGAACAGATCGCCGACGATGTTCATGCCCGTCATGAGCGGCCCTTCGATCACCGAGAGCGGCCGGCTGTATTTCTGGCGCGCTTCCTCCGTGTCTGACTCGATGTAATCGACGATGCCCTTCACCAGCGCGTGGGTAAGCCGCTCTTCCACGCTTCCCTTGCGCCACGCGTCCTCTTCCACTTCCGTTTTTGCCGATTGCTTTACTGAATCGGCGAACACCAACAGCCGCTCGGTAGCGTCGGCGCGGCGATTCAGCAGGACGTCCTCCACCAGTTCCAGCAGGTCCTTGGGAATCTCCTCGTAGATGCCAAGCTGCCCGGCGTTGACAATTCCCATGTCCATGCCGGCGCGGATGGCGTGATAGAGAAACGCCGAGTGCATTGCCTCGCGCACCGCGTTGTTGCCCCGGAAGGAAAAGGAAATGTTGCTGACCCCGCCGCTCACCTTGCAGTAAGGCAGAGTGGCCTTGATGGCGCGCGTGGCCTCGATGTAATTCACCGCGTAGTTCGAGTGCTCCTCCATCCCGGTGGCAATGGTCAGGATGTTAGGATCGAAAATGATGTCCTCGGGCGCGATGCCGGCTTCGGTGAGGATCCGGTACGAGCGCGTGCAGATTTCCTCCTTGCGCTCGGCGGTATCGGCCTGGCCCTTCTCGTCAAAGGCCATCACCACGACCCCGGCGCCGTAACGTTTCACCAGCCGGGCGCGCTGCCGGAAGGCCTCCTCGCCTTCCTTCAAGCTGATGGAGTTGACGATGCCTTTGCCCTGGATGCACTTCAGCCCGGCCTCGATCACGCTCCACTTCGAGCTGTCGATCATGATCGGCACGCGCGCGATGTCCGGCTCCGAGCCTACGTAATTCAGGAAGGTGGTCATGGCCTGCTCGGAATCGAGCATGCCTTCGTCCATGTTGACGTCGATGATCTGCGCGCCGCCTTCCACCTGCTGCCGCGCCACAGCCAGCGCTTCCTCGTATTGGCCGTTCAACACCAGCTTGGCGAACTTGGGCGAACCGGTGACGTTGGTGCGCTCGCCGATGTTGACGAAGTTGGTGTCGGGCCGGATCACCAGCGGCTCGAGCCCGCTGAATCGGGTGTAGCGCTCCGGCGTCGAGAGCACATGCGGCTTCAGGCCGCGCACCGCGTCCGCGATCGCTTTGGTGTGGGCCGGAGTCGAGCCGCAGCAACTGCCGACGATGTTCAGCCAACCGTTGGCCGCAAACTCACGCAGATCGGCGGCCATGCGCTCGGGAGTTTCGTCGAACCCTCCGAAGGCGTTGGGCAGCCCGGCATTGGGATAACAACTGATGTAAACCGGCGCCACCTGGGAAAGCTCTTCGATATAGGGCCGCATCTGCTTCGCGCCCAGGGCGCAGTTGATGCCGACGCTCAGCATGGGAAAGTGCGACGCCGAAATCCAGAAGGCCTCGGTGGTTTGTCCGGAGAGGTTGCGGCCGCTCTGGTCCACAATGGTCACGGACACCATCACCGGCAGGCGCCTGCCCGACTCTTCAAAATACTGGTCGATGGCGAAGAGGGCCGCTTTGCCGTTCAGCGTGTCGAAGATGGTCTCCACCAGCAGCAGATCGGCGCCGCCGTCGGCCAATCCCCGCGCCTGTTCGTAATAGGCGGCGCGCAACTGGTCGAAGGTGACGGATCGACCGGCGGGATTCCCGACATCCTGCGATACCGAGGCGCTCCGGCTGGCGGGGCCGAGCGAGCCCGCAACAAAGCAGAGGCGCTCGGAATGCTCGGCCATGAACTTCTCCGCCGCGCGCTTCGCCAACTCCGCGCCAGCCCGGTTCAGATCGTAGACGTGGTCCTGGAGTCCGTACTCCGCCAGCGAAATGGCGTTGGCGTTGAAGGTGTTGGTCTCGATAATGTCGGCGCCCGCTTCCAGGTACTGGCGGTGGATGCTCTCGATGATCTGCGGCTGCGTGATGTTCAGCACATCACTGTTGAGTCGCAGGTCTTTGGGGTGATGAGCGAACTCCTGGCCGCGGTAATCCACCTCGCCCAGCCTGTGGGCCTGGATCATGGTGCCCATGGCGCCGTCCAGGATCGCAATGCGCTGGTCCAGGATCTGTTTAAGTTGGGAAAGACGGTTGCTCAAGCTGGTCATGGAATCCGAGGTGCCGCTTGGAGATGAACTGAAACTTCGACGCTCGTACCCGACTGCACCTTGCGAGTTGCGCGGTTGGTCTGCAAGATCACCAAGAATATCGAAGGCGGAATCTCCTTTGTAGCGGCGGTGTCCTCACCGCCGGCCGGCCCTGTGTCCTTCGCCGCCGGTCCTCTTCCCGGGGGTACTACCATTGACGATCCAAAGGTCTCGTCAATCGGCAATCGTCAATGAAAGTCGGCTCGCCCCTCTAGTTAGGATACCACGGTTTCGCCTCATTTGGCGTGTGTTCCGTGGCAGGCAGGGTAATGGGCCAAAAAGGGCGTCGTTCGGTCAGTGGTGCCCCTTTGCAAGGACAGGCTGCGGTCGTCCGGCGGTGGCCGGCCTACTCCGGCTTCCAATCGGGAATTCGGCCCGGCGTGTGCGGCGCGCCCGCGGCATCCAGCGCCTTTTCCAGATTGGTCAGATCCACGTCTACCAGGTTGCGCAGTTTCGCCAGTGCCGGCGCGAACTGCTCGCTTGCGTACTGGTAGTTGCTGAGCTGGGTCCCGGTTGGCCGCGCCGTCGACATTCTTCCTGAGCCGGCCACTTCGCCCACGCGCTGCGAAATCGAGGGCGGCGTGTTCACCTCATGCTGGCGCGCCACCGGATCGCCACGCAGCGCGACGAGGATCTCGTCGAGCCGGTGGTGCAAGTCTCTTGCTGTGTCGCGCAGCTTGGGATCGGCGGCCAGCGTCTGGTCGAGCGCCCTCTGGATCTGATCCAGCCGCGTCTCCGTGGTATTGGCGACATCGAGCGCGCCGGCCACCGCTCCCTGCAGCCGCGCCGCTTTTTGCTGGAAGGCGATCAGGGCGGCTTTGTCTTCCGTCGACATCTGCTGCACGCCGTCTTCGACCACATGGAATGTCTGAGGGTCGCCGACGACTGTCGCCACGCTGTTCACGCGCTCCGCTAAGGTGACCGTGTAGGCTCCGGGCATCACCAACGGGCCCTCCGGCGGTCGGCGAAAGTCCTCCTCCTCCTCGCTACCCGGTGGGCGCGGCGGCGCCAGTGTGGGCGCCGGAAAGCGCAAGTCCCACGTGACGCGATGCATTCCGGCCGTCACCGGTCCCTCGAGCCGACGCACCACATTCCCGGAGGCGTCTTTCACCGTCATGACCATGGCGGGCGCTTCTTCCTGCGCTTCTTCATCCAGTTCCTTGAGGGTCGGATAAGGCAGCGCCTTGCTGGTCTTTTCCGCCTCGTGCTCCGCTTCGATTCTCCGCTCCTTCTGCGTCTTCGCCGCCTCCTTAAGGTAGTAGGTGAAGGTCGCGCCAAAGGGCGGATTGGGCGCGGTGAAGAAGCCTTCGCCTTGCGTCGCTTTTCCCCTGCCGCCGAGCGGTGCGGCGGGGATATACATCAGCGCGTCGCGTACCGGAAACAGTCCCGTTGGCTTGGCAAGCGTCTCCGGAGTCGCTTGGCGCAGCGCGGTGTAGTCGTCGAGAACGTAGAAGCCGCGGCCGAACGTGGCCAGCACCACATCGTTCATTTGCGGCTGGACGGCCAGATCGCGGACGGCGATGGTAGGCAATCCACCGCGAAGGCGGGTCCATTTTCGGCCCCCGTCATTGCTGAAATAGAACCCGAATTCGGTGCCCACGAACAGCAGGTTGGCGTCGCCCGGGTCTTCGGCGAGGGCCAGCACGGCGCCATTTTCCGGCAAGTTGCTTTGGAGAGGAGTCCAGGTTCTTCCCGCGTCCGTGCTCTTCAGCAGGTAGGGTTTGAAATCCTCTATCTTGTGATTGTCGAAAGCCGCGTAGACCGTGCTCGCGTCGTGCCGCGAAGCCAGGATGCGGCTGACGTAGGTGCGCTCCGGCACCCCGGGGAACGTTTCGATCTTCCGCCAGTTGGCGCCGCCGTCCTCGGTGACGTTGATCAGCCCATCGTCCGTGCCCACGTAGATCAGCCCTTCCTTGGCGGGCGATTCCGCGATCACGGTCGTGTTGCCATAGAAAGCCGTGGATTGGTTCTTCGCCACCGCCTCCGGCCCCCACACGCGCCCCATCACAGGCAGTGAGTTGCGATCGATCTGCCGCGTCAAATCGCCGCTGATGGCCCGCCAGGAGTCGCCACGATCGTCGCTCCGGAAAAGAATGTTGGCGCCAAAATACAGCCGCGTGTGTGAATGCGGGCTGATGAGAATGGGCGAATCCCAGTTCCAGCGCAGCGGCGGCGCGCCCGGCATTTCCGCGGGCACGATGTCTAGCCGCTCGCCGGTGCGACGGTCGTAACGGATCAGCCCGCCGTTCTGCGATTCGGCGTAGACGGTGTTGGGGTCGTCCGGATCGATCTGAGACCGAAACCCGTCGCCGCCGGCGGTGATGAACCAGTCGGAGTTGACGATGCCGGAGGCGCTGCGCGTGCGGGAAGGTCCACCTTCACTGTCGTTGTCCTGGGTCCCTCCGTAGACATAGTAAAATGGCGCGTTGTGATCGACGGCCACGTCGTAGTATTGGCCGAGAGGCAGGTTGGACTTGAACGTCCAGTTGTCGCCGCGGTCGAAGCTTTCGTAGAGTCCGCCGTCGCAGCCCACCAGGTAATAATGGGTGTCATTCGGGTCGATCCAGATCACGTGGTTGTCCACGTGCTTCGAGCGTGTGTTCAGCACGTGCAGCGTCTTGCCGCCGTCGTCCGACACCTGGATGTTCGTGCCCATCACGTAGATGCGGTCCTCGTTTTTGGGATCCACAAAGAGGGTGGCGTAGTACATCTCGCCCGCTTCGTATTCGTTGCGGCGTTCCCAGGTGGCGCCGCGATCGCTGGAGCGGAAAATCCCTCCCTTGCGCTCCGCCGCTTCCACGATGGCGTAAACGAGATCGGGGTTCGTCGGGCTCACGGCCAGCCCGATGCGGCCCAGGTCTACGGTGGGCAAGCCGGACTTCAGCTTGGTCCAGGTGGCGCCGGCGTCGGTGGACTTGTAGATGGCGGACTCCGGCCCGCCATCGATGAGCGTCCAAACGTGCCGCCGTCGCTGGTAAGCGGCCGCGTAAAGCACGTCGGCGTTATCCGGCTGCATCACGACATCGGTAACCCCGGTGTTCTCGCTGATGGAGAGAATATTCTTCCAGTTCTTCCCGCCGTCGGTGGATTTGAACAGCCCGCGGTCGCCGCCCGGCCCCCAGAGCGGCCCTTGCGATGCCACGTAGATCACGTCCGAGTTGCGCGGGTCGATCAGGATGCGCGCGATGTGCTCCGAGTGTTTCAGACCCGTGTTCTTCCAGGAGTGGCTGCCGTCGTCGGAGCGATACACACCGTCACCATACCCCACGCTGCGCTGGCTGTTATTCTCGCCGGTCCCGACCCAGACCACCGACGGGTTCCGAGGATCGAGCGCTACCGTTCCGATGGAATAGGATCCCTCGTGGTCGAACACCGGAGTCCATGTGGCGCCATCATTGGTCGTCTTCCAGACGCCGCCGGAAGCCACGCCGACGTAATAGTGCGCGCGATTCTCCGGGTCGACCGCGAGAGACTCGATGCGCCCGGAAATCAGCGCCGGACCCAGAGATCGCAGCGCAAGCCCGGCAAAAGCCGAAGCGCCATCGTTCTTCTTCCCGGCCTCGCCTGGCGGCGTTCCGGCGGCTTCCGGCTCCTGCGAGAACGCGAGGAGCGGGGCTGCGAGCAAAACACACAGCGGAACAACACGCAAAGGTCTCATGGTGCTTCCCTCCCAAAACGGACGACCCGAGTCCGCGGTAGCGTAAGATACCCGATACTACTCCATTTTTCCGGCTTGGTCGGCCCTAATCTCTTTTATGGTCGTTTGTTGCCGATTTGAGGCAGAAAGCCAAAACGGCGGCTGGTGTCTTTGTAACTATTAAACTATTCACTCATTAAGATAAAGTACCTTATTAGTATATAGAACTTTTGTGCTAATTACGTATGGCACTTCTGTGCTATTGACAGCGTTTGGGAAATAGGTAGGATAGCTGGGTTCGTCGGGCTGTCTCTAGCGCAAATCTGTTGGTCGGCGCTTCTGGATCAGGGTGACCCAGAGGAGAGCATCATGCTGACCCCGCAGGGCTGCAGCAGGATGGTTCGAGAGAGAATGTCGAGACGAGTGACTAACCTAGAGGAGGCGAATCATGAAGCTAAACACGGCAAGAAAGATTCGGATGTTCCTCATCGCTGTCACGGCGCTGGGGCTTTGCGGAAGTGCTCGCGGTCAGTCCAGTCCGTCGTGTCTCGGTCCGAACGGGGCCGCGATCGACTGCGTTGCGCTTGGTTCTGACTATTTCGCGACGCAGCCGGGAACCTTTTTCACCTTTCCAGGAGTTGGCATGGTCGATTTGAAGGGTAACCCGATTGGGCCAGGGGCAACGGATACCATCATACAACGCCAGCAGGATGCCATCATCAATGGCCCTGCAGCACCGATTCAAATCGTGGCCCTATCCTTGGAGAGCACGGTACCGGTGGTCATCGGCCCAAGTGATCCAAACCTGTTTATAACGCTCGACCCTAACAATCTGGCCAACGACACAGGGTTCATCAGTATTGGCGGGAGTTTGGCCGGCGGCACCTTCACCTCATCTCTCAATGTGTTCTTTGACGTGTGCCTGGTGCCCAGCGCCAACGGCGTCGGTTGTGGGGGCGGGACCCAACCGATATTCGGCGGATTCATCGCGCTGAGCAACGGAGGCTCAAACTGGTCTCCAACGCCGCCGCCCGACGCGGTCATTGTACCGGGCCCGGCCGGGGATCAGGCGGCGAACCTGCATAGCGGTCTTCCCTCGAACCTAGTCGATTTCTTCCCTGGCCCCGCCCCTGTCCAAGAGTGTTCTCAAAGCAACGGGTGCCACTACGTCGATCCGGCCACACCCGAACCCAGCTCGGTGGTCCTCATGGGCACGGCGCTCCTAGGGTTAGGGATGCTCGCGAGGAAGTTTTCACAAGCCGCTTGATCTTGATGACGACGGTCGGGAGCAAACGCCCCGACCCCGAGTTTGATTCGCGGGCGGTCGGTTGAGGAATGCCACGCAGACTTGGCTCGCCGTGCCGTCGATGAAGCTACGGCCACGGTGAGTCTCGCGCCTAACGCGCGCCGCCGGGCGTGGTCGTCGGTGGTGTCGTCAGCATGTACGAGTGCGCTTCTCCTTCTCTCAAGCCGCCCGCGTTCGGCGCCAGCATCGGCCTTGGTTTCTAGCCTGTGACGGGTCATACCCGCCACTCGTGGAGGCGCGGATGAGGAGCTTCCGTTCGTGTGTGCTCGGAATTGCACCAGGGGAAGCGACTTTTGCAAGCCGAGGATTTCACGGGCGAGACCCACAAGCAAGACGGCACCTCGAGCAGATCGGAAGCACTTTTCTGGAAGGCTACAACGCCGCCCTCGCCTGCGACGAGCTTGATGCCCTTGGTTGCCGGTTGAATTCGATTGACGCCAATCTCCGCGGCTTCGCGTTTGAGGGTGCCGCGATGAGTTTAAGCCTTCTGGACCACCTCACGCTGTGGGACAAACACCGGCTGCAGCGGTTCTTGGACGGTCCGGGCTCCCCCCACGTTTACATGCTGCATGTCGGTGCCGGTTGGGCCTTAGCGCGACTTCCTTGGACGCGACTTTGGGTAGAGAGACGCTTCACCCAGCTCGATCCCTTGTTGAAGTGGCTGGCGCTGGATGGCTACGCTTTCCACGAAGGTTACTTCCACTGGAAGCGGTGCCTCGGAGGTGACTCCCTGCGCGGAACGCTATCTCCTTACAGTCGTCGGGTCTTCGACCAGGGCTTGGGCCGCGCCCTTTGGTTCGTGGGCGGCGCCGACATTGACTACATTGCTGAAACCATCGCTACGTTCCAGCCCCCACGACGTAAGGACCTTTGGAGGGGCGTAGGTCTGGCCTGCGCTTATGCAGGTGGCGTGGGTCGCGCGGTCGTAGACGCATTGGCCGCGGTGGCTAAGCCATATGCTCCGCAATTGGCGCAGGGAGCCGCATTCGCTGCCAAGGCGCGCGAGCGCGCTGGCAATCCCGCGGAGTGCACGGACATCGCTTGTGAGGTTCTGTGTGGAGTCTCCACCGCCGAGGCTGCTGCGGTCACCGATGCAGCGTTAGTGAGCCTTCCTGAAGATGGACCCGAGCCAGCCTATGAGGTCTGGCAACGGCGCATTCAGGCTCGATTTGCGGGAGAGAAAGTGGGGGAGTTGAAATCGTGAATGGATTTGTTCGCCGCCATTCCCGGCGTTTCACGGCAATCGCGCTGATTACTGTGTTTTATTACCAGGCTCAGCTACCCAAGTTGCCTGAAGCGGAACGCGCGGCGCTGGCCGCCCGCTTTCACTTTACGCAGCTCCCCTTGCCAGAACTGCCCTTATTACCCGGCCACTCCAGGCGGAGCGTGCGGGCGGTGAATCCGGCTTTGGCCCACATGTCGGCTTGGATCTCCTCCGTGGGCGCCGCCGTGGCCTTGAACGATCTCGACGGGGATGGCTTGCCGAATGATGTTTGCTACGTTGATCCAAGAACCGATCAGGTGATAGTGGCACCCGCGCCAGGAACCCCAGAGCGCTATCAGCCCTTCGCATTGGACCCGTCGCCCCTCCCCTATGATTCGGCCACGATGGCCCCGATGGGATGCCTGCCCGGGGACTTCAACGAGGATGGGCTGATGGATATCCTCGTGTACTATTGGGGCCGGACTCCGGTTGCGTTTCTGCGCAAGGGCGATCATCTTCCCGGCGTGCCTGTCAGGTTAGCGCCAAGCATGTACGTGCCGATCGAAGTGGTTCCCGAACAAGCGCGGTGGTACACCAACGCCGCGACCACGGCGGATCTCGACGGTGACGGGCACGCGGACCTGATTATCGGCAATTACTTTCCGGACGGAGCGCGAATCCTCGATGCGAAGGCGACCGGGGAAGAACACATGCAGCACTCGATGTCCCGAGCTAACAACGGGGGCGGGGATCGATTCCTGCTTTGGTCGGGCGCTACGGTTGGGGAGCATCCCACCGTCCGGTTCCGGGAGGCCACGAACGTCCTGGACGAGGCGACTGCCCACGGATGGACGCTGGCAGTCGGGGCCGCTGATCTGGACAGGGACATGCGTCCGGAAGTCTATATTGCCAATGATTTCGGTCCCGACCACCTCCTTCACAATCTTTCCCGACCGGGCAAACTTCAGTTTGTCCCGTTGCACGGTAGGAAAACTCTGACCACTCCCAACTCCGAAGTGCTGGGAAGAGATTCGTTCAAGGGCATGGGAGTTGACTTTGGCGACGTGAATGGTGACGGCTTACTGGACATTTTTGTCAGCAACATCACCCTTCCGTATGCCCTCGAGGAAAGCAACTTCCTCTTTCTCAGCACGGGCGAACTGAACTGGATGTCGCAAGGTGTCGCACCGTACGTTGAACGCAGCGAGTCCTTGGGCCTCTCGCGAAGCGGATGGTCATGGGAGGCTCGACTGGGTGACTTTGACAATGATGGGGGCCTTGAGGCGCTTCAGGCGACAGGCTTTATTAAGGGCGGTGTGTATCGCTGGCCGGAGTTACAAGAATTGGCGATGGGAAACGACGAGCTGCTCAGCAATCCCAGCTCCTGGCCACGCCTTCAAGCGGGTGACGATCTAAGCGGCGGAACTCATAACCCGTTCTTTGTGCGAGCTGCAGATGGCCGCTTCTATGACATCGCGCCAGAGCTTGGTCTCAACCAATCTATGGTGAGCCGCGGTATTGCGACTGCGGACGTCGACGGTGATGGCCGCCTCGACTTCGCAGTAGCCAACCAGTGGGAGACCTCCTATCTTTTCCACAACGAAAGTCCGAACCCGGGCGCATTTCTGGGACTGCACCTCCTGCTTCCTCTCCGCCTAGGACAGGTACCGACGACCAGCGTGCGCGCAGGTCACCCCGGTGTTGATACCCCGGGTCGCCCCGCAATCGGTGCCACGGCAACCGTTCATCTTCCCGATGGCCGGCGGCTGGTAGCACAGGTAGATGGGGGGAACGGCCATTCCGGGAAGCGTAGCTCTGATCTTCATTTCGGTTTGGGGAGTCTTCCTTCTGAAACCACGCTTCCCGTCGATCTTTCCTGGCGCGACCCCGCCGGGCGGCTCCATCAAGATCAGTTTCGTCTGGGATCCGGTTGGCACACGGTGCTGCTCGCCTGGCCGCGAGAACAGGAGGGGAACCAATGATCGGCGGCGACAAGTGGCAGGGATCGGAACGGCTCGGGGGGTTGCGGCGCTTCGCTGTTGCCATCACGGTTCTTAACCTCGCGGGTCATTTTTTCCTCGGCTTCGAACAGTCTTATGCACAACCGCTGTGCTCCTTGGCCACTGCTTATGGGATGGAGATATTGCTCGAAGTCGTCGATGCACGTGTGAATGGCCGTAGACCTCGTTTTCTGGGAAGCTTACAAGCCGCTGTCGACTTTCTTCTCTCTCCTCACATAACCGGCCTGGCGGTGGCCATGCTGCTGTATTCCAATGCGCGGCTCTGGCCGACCATCTTCGCCTCTGCTGCCGCAGTTGGTTCCAAGTCGGTTTTTCGCGTGGCGGCAGGCAAGGGCACGCGCCATGTTTTCAATCCTTCTAACTTCGGCATCGCGCTGACGCTCCTGCTGTTTCCCTGGGTGGGTATTGCTCCTCCTTATCACTTCACAGAGAATCTTCCCGCCGTTGGCCGTTGGCTTCTGCCGGCAGTGGTCGTCCTTTCCGGAACCTATTTGAACGCACGGTTCACGCATCGGCTCCCGCTGATCGCGGCCTGGGTAAGCGGCTTCAGTTTGCAAGCCTTGGTCAGGAGCCTGATATTCCACACGCCGGTCATAGCGGCTCTATTGCCGATGACCGGCGTGGCTTTTATTCTTTTCACCTTCTACATGGTGACCGATCCGGCCACAACTCCCAGCGAGTCTTGGTCCCAGGTGGTATTCGGAGCAGCAGTCAGCATTGCTTACGGTCTGCTCGTGCTCTTTCATATCGTCTTCGGACTCTTCTTTGCATTGATGATCGTCTGCGGGCTACGACTCCTTGGTCTTTACGTGCTCGGCGCACTGAGGGTTGGGGCACCGGCGACAAGACTCGAAGTGGGCGGTGTCACCGGGCGATCAGCCCCTTTGCCGGTTCCCGGCGCAGCAATGCTCGAGAGGGTCGACCCATGACACCCTCAATCGCTATCGTGGGAATGGCGTGCCGGTACCCTGACGCACATTCACCGATCGAATTGTGGGAGAACGTGCTCGCGCAACGCCGGGCATTCAGACGTATCCCCCCCGAACGGCTCCGTCTTGAGGACTACTGGTCTTCCGACCGTCAAACGCCCGATTGCACCTATTCCACGCAAGCGGCGCTAATCGAGGGGTACGAGTTCGACCGTGCGCGCTTCCAGATTGCCGGGAGCACGTTCCGTTCCACCGACCTGACTCATTGGCTGGCGCTAAATGTCGCTTCACAGGCGTTGGAAGATGCGGGATTCCTCGATGGTAAGGGTTTGCCCCGTGAGGCAACGCGAGTAATCGTCGGCAACACTCTGACGGGGGAATTTTCCCGAGCCAGCGTTTTGCGCCTGCGCTGGCCCTATGTGCGCCGAACGGTCGATGCCGCCCTCACCGCGAGACAGTGGGAGCCAATCCAGCGGAAAGCGTTCCTTGACGATCTCGAGGTCCAGTTCAAGGCACCGTTTGCGCCGGTCGGCGAGGACACACTCGCCGGAGGGCTTTCAAACACCATCGCTGGGCGCATCTGCAACTACTTTGACCTACGGGGTGGGGGTTACACCGTCGACGGCGCATGCTGCTCGTCGCTTTTGGCTGTGGGTGATATTTGCTCCGCGTTGGTCGCGGGAGACATCGATGTCGGCTTGGCCGGAGGAGTTGACCTCAGCATAGACCCCTTTGAACTCGTGGGATTCGCCAAGAGCGCGGCTTTGGCAGCGGAGGAAATGCGCGTGTACGACGCTCACTCGGAGGGCTTCTGGCCCGGTGAGGGGTGTGGCTTCCTGGTTCTGATGCGTCATGAAGACGCGATGGCTCTCGGCCTCCGAGCTTACGCGCTCGTCCGTGGCTGGGGAGTTTCGTCCGATGGTTGCGGCGGGTTGACTCGTCCCAAGGTTGAGGGGCAACGCCTGGCACTCCGCCGGGCCTATAACCGAGCCGGGTTCGGTATCGGAACGGTGGACTTGTTCGAAGGGCATGGCACTGGCACCGCCGTCGGGGATGAAGTGGAGCTCGAAGCACTATCAACGGCTCGCTCTGAGGCACGGCCTGACAGCCCGCCGGCGGTGATAGGTTCAATCAAGGGCAACATCGGGCACACGAAAGGCGCGGCTGGTATCGCCGGAGTCATCAAAGCGACACTAGCCCTTCATAACCAAGTTCTGCCTCCCAGCGCCGGCTGTGAGACCCTTCATCCCCAGCTTAGTCGTGCCGGCTCCACTCTACGACTTCTCTTCCAGGCGGAAGCTTGGAATCCCGAGCGACCATTGCGCGCCGGCGTCAGCTCCATGGGTTTCGGAGGAATCAACGTTCATGTGGTGCTCGAAGGCGTTGCCGCCACACGTCGCAGTGCCCTGTGTGCGCATGAAATTCACTTAAGTTCATCGTTTCAGGACGCTGAAATCTTTTTCTTTGGCGGATCAGATCCTGCGGATCTACTGCATCAGTTGCAGCACATCCTCACCTTAGCGCGCCAATTGTCAGTCGGCGAACTGGGTGACCTGGCAGCCCAGCTAGCGCGCTCACTGGGTGCGCGCGAGGTGCGTGCCGCAATCGTCGCCAGGAAGCCCGTAGACCTCGCCGAGAGTTTGGGAAAACTGGCGGATTGGCTTGCAAGTGGACTGACCAAGCGCCTGGACGTTGGCTCAGGTATATTCCTCGGCGCCGGTTCCGGCGCCCCGCGCATCACGTTTCTGTTCCCAGGTCAAGGTTCCCCAACAAGACCAACCGGCGGCTTGATGCGCCGTCGCTTCGAGTTTGTGCGAGATCTGTACGCGCAGGCATGTTTCCCAACCGATCGAGAGACTATCTCGGCGGCGGCCGTACAGCCGGCAATCATCACCGCGGAGCTGGCGGCGTTGCGCGTGTTGGATCGCCTCGGCATTATGGCCTCCGCGGCCGTGGGGCACAGTCTGGGCGAGCTTGCCGCCCTCCATTGGGCCGGTGCCCTCGATGAGGCATCGCTGCTGAGAATCGCTACCGCAAGAGGCCGAGCGATGGCGGACCTCTGTGAACCGGGCGGCACAATGGCAAGCATCGGAGCGGGGCCGGCGGAAGTTGAGGGCTTACTAAAGGATCAGGCTGTCACGCTGGCGTGCTTCAACTCGCCCAAGCAAACAGTTGTTTCGGGAGAGGTGTCCGCGGTTGACGTAGTCGTGGCCCGAGCCCAGGCCCGTGGCTGGCAGGCTGTCCGACTACCGGTAACCCATGCATTCCACTCTGCTCTCGTGGCGCCAGCAGCTCAATCGCTGGCTGCACATCTTGATCAGGAGCAGTTCTTGCCATTGCGGCGTTCTGTTATCTCGACTGTTACCGGTTCACAGCTTAGCCGCGGCGAGGACCTATGCAGGCTGCTTTGCCGCCAGGTAACTGAGCCGGTCAGGTTCGCTCAGGCGTTGGTCGCTGCGGCTGACGAGACGGATCTCTTCATCGATGTCGGTCCCGGGCACGTTCTCTCCCAGCTCGCTGGCGAGAGTGTGGAGACGCCCGGCGTGGCCGTTGACGCTTGCGGGTCTTCGCTGAGTGGACTTCTCAGAGCAGCCGCTGCAGCGTTCGCTTTAGGAACGCCGGTAAGACATCAAGAGCTGTTCGCTAGTCGTTTCACCCGGCCGTTCGATCTCAACTGGCATCCTAAGTTTTTCGTAAATCCGTGCGAATTGGCTCCCGTCTCCCCACGCCCAATCGAGAATGCCCCGACGGCCCGCGCAGGCATGGATTCTCCGACCCAACCAGCACCCGCGCGTCGCCCCGACGATCAATCGGGGCCCAAAGCGAACGACGCCCTGGCTGTGATCCGGCAACTCGTTGCCGAGCAAGCAGAACTCCCAACGGCTGCTGTAAGAGAAGATAGCCGTATGCTTGACGATTTGCATTTGAACTCGATAACGGTGGGCCGTCTAGTAGCTGAGGCGGCGCGCCATCTCGGTCTCGCGCCCCCCGTCGCCCCCACCGATTATGCTGGGGTGACGGTAGGTGAGGCTGCTCGGGCCTTGCAGACTCTGCAGGCTACGGGAGCCACCGGACCCTCGCACGAGACCGATAGCGTGCCCAAGGGAGTGGCCGCTTGGTTACGGAGTTTCACCATCGAACTGGTGGAGCGTAGTTTGACGCACGGCCATGCCGCTTCCGACGAAGGCAAGTGGCAAGTGATTGCGTCCCCTGCCCATCCACTTGCCGCCCCTTTGGAGCGAGCATTCGCGGCTTGCGGAGAAGGCAGTGGAACGGTGGTCTGTCTGCCACCGGAAGCCGATGAGTCGGACTCGGACTCTGTCATCAGCATACTGCTCCAAGGTGCTGATAAGGTCCTGGAGGTGGGCCCCACACGGTTTATTCTGGTGCAGCAGGATGGTGGCGCGGCATCTTTCGCTCGCACTCTGCACCTCGAGGCGCCGCAAGTAACCACTTGCGTGGTCGATGTTCCATTTGACCACCCGAAGGCTGTGGAGTGGATCATCGCGGAGTCGCTGGCAGCCTCGAACTTTGTTGAGGCGCGTTACGATGCAACAGGACGACGTTTCCAGCCATTCCTTCGGCTACTCCCGCAGGGTGATATCAGCGAGCTGCCGCTCGGCCCCTCGGACGTCCTTTTAGTCACCGGCGGTGGCAAGGGGATCGCGGCTGAGTGTGCGTTTTCACTGGCCAGGGAATCGGGTGTTCGACTGGCACTGCTGGGCCGGTCCCGACCGGCGACTGACGCTGAACTTGCTGCCAATCTCGAGAGGCTGGCAGCAGCCGGTGTCTGCTTCCGGTACGTAGTTGCCGATGTGACGGATGCCCGCGCAGTGTGCGCTGCGATCGAGGAAGCCGAAAGGGCTTTGGGCCACGTCACCTCCATCCTGCACGGTGCAGGGACCAATGTTCCACGACTTTTGCGCACCCATAACCAAGCGGCGTTTTTGAAGACGATCACGACCAAGGTCCAAGGAGCGCGCAACGTCCTCGCCGCTGTCGATCCAGCACGCTTGCGGCTGCTGGTGATGTTTGGCTCGATCATCTCTCGCACCGGGATGCGCGGCGAAGCCGACTACGCCCTGGCCAACGAGTGGCTCACTCGTCTTACCGAACGCTGGCAGGCACAGCATCCACGTTGCCGTTGCCTTGCCGTAGAGTGGTCCGTGTGGTCCGGAGTCGGAATGGGCGAACGGCTGGGTCGGGTCGACGCCCTTGCGCAGCAGGGAATTACTCCCATTTCGCCCGATGATGGCACTAGAGTGCTACGCCACCTGCTGTCTCAGCGGCTGCCAGCCACGTCCGTGGTTGTGACCGGTCGCTTCGGAGAGGCCCCAACGCTCGCGGTGGACGGCCCTGAGCTCCCCCTGTTGCGGTTCCTGGAAAGGCCGCGTGTCTATTATCCCGGAGTGGAGTTGGTGGTTGATTCGCAGGTGTCGCCTGATACCGACCCCTATCTTGATGATCATATCTTTCAGGGTCAGAAGCTATTTCCAGCCGTGATGGGACTCGAGGCCATGGCGGAGGCCGCTACCTTCCTTACGGGAAAACCCACTTCCCTCGTGTTTGAGGACGTCCGCTTTTCGCGACCCATCGCCGTCGGGGATAGTACGCCTCTTACGCTACGCACTGCCGCGCTGGTAAGAGAACCCGGCCGGGTCGACGTTGTTCTGCGCAGCTCCGAGACCGCTTTCCAGGTGGACCATTTCAAGGCCACGTGCCGATTCGAAGGAGGAGGGACGCCGGAACCCGATTTTCGTCCCGGCCCGGTCGAGAGCCTGCCACGCGTTCCGATTGTACCAAAACGGGATCTGTACGGTGGACTACTCTTCCAGGCCGGTCGGTTTCGCCGCCTCCAATGCTACCGGCGGCTTGCCGCCAAGGAGTGCATCGCGGAGATTGCTTCGACGGACCAGAATGACGGTTACGCCTGGTTCGCCCGCTATCTACCTGCGACCTTGGCTCTTGGTGATCCGGGTGCGCGCGATGCCGTGATTCACGCTATTCAAGCTTGCGTGCCCAACGCCGTGATCCTGCCTATAGGGGTTGATCGAATCTCGTTTGGCGCAGCGGATGCGCAGGGTCCGCGGCTCGTCCATGCGGTGGAGCGCATGCGGGAGAACGAGACCTTCACCTACGACCTTGTGGTAACAGACGCGCAGGGAGGCCTGCTTGAACGCTGGGAGGGGCTACAGCTTCGGATCATGAGCGGCAAGGCCAACCGCAACGGTCAGAGAAAGTGGGTGGAGCCTTTGCTGGGACCGTACATGGAGCGAAGGCTTGAGGATCTGATCCCCGGAGTGGCGGTATCTGTAGCCGTGGATCTCGATCACGGTGGGGAGCGCCGCGCACGCAGCGATCGGGCGATCCAACGAGCGCTGGGTGAAGGCGTCAAGGTCTGGCGGCGCCCGGATGGCAAGCCGCACGTCAACGGGGACCGGCACGTATCGGCGGCCCACAGCGGTGATATCACCCTGGCAGTGGCCGGCCCCGGAAACGTCGGCTGTGACGTCGAATGTGTCGTCGCCCGGCCTGTCGGGGGTTGGCGGGATTTGCTTGGTCCGGACCGGTTCGCTTTGGCAGAGGTAGTCGCTCGCGAGGCGAGCGAGGACTTGGATACGTCAGCAACCCGAGTGTGGGCAGTTGAGGAGTGCCTGAAAAAGACAGGAGCCATCGCCAGGGGACCTCTGGTTTTAACCTCCGCCGCTTCGGGCGGTTGGGTGGTGATGAGCACGGGATCAGCCGTTGCCGCGACACTGGTGACTTCGGTACACAGCGCCGAGGCCCGGCTCGCCTTCGCTGTGCTTGCTGGGAGCTGTGATGGCCGCCTATGAATACCGACACGTCGTAGGCTTCGAAGAGACGAACCTGGTGGGGAACGTCTATTTCGTAAACCATCTAAGCTGGCAGGGACGATGCAGAGAACTTTTTCTCCGAGATCATGCGCCAGAAGTACTTACCGAGTTGACTCAAGGCCTCTGCCTCATCACCACCCGATGTTCCTGCGAGTACTTGGCGGAACTTTCGGCCTTCGATGAGATTGTGGTCCGGATGAGCCTGGGGGAACTCATACAGAACCGAGTGTTGTTGAGGTTTGAGTATTGGCGGCGAAACGGCGGTGACGAGGAGCTCGTCGCACGAGGCGAGCAGCAGGTGGTTTCCATGCGACGAAACGGAAGGCACCTAGTCGCCGCCCAGTTGCCGGAACAGTTGCGGCAGACCCTCTTGAGATATGCTGCGCAATGACGCATCTCGCGCTACCGCGAAAAGGCCCGGGCTGTGGGACAGCCAGTCCGCGTCGTTCAGGCTTTTCTCAGCTCGCTTCGCCTGCTGAGGTGACGAGCGAGTACTTCGTTGAGTGTTCGGTGGAGGACGACATGGGCTACATTCCTGTCGATATAGAATCATCGAGAGCACCGTCCCCTGGAAGCGCGGACGCGAAGTGCATGCCCCATGGAACGGAAACATTGGCATGCCACCGGCGCGCGGTTTTGAGAGTGATTGATACCATGCGGAAGGACCCGAGCGCTCCGCACGACCTCGCAAGCATGGCGGGTACCGCTTTCATGAGTCGTTACCATTTCTTGCGCGTCTTCGAAGAAGCCACCCATATCAGTCCGGGCCGCTTCCTGGCAGCCTTGCGGATGCAACAAGCGAAACGCCTGTTGTTCGAGACATCCATGCCTGTAACCGCGATTTGTTTCGAGGTTGGCTACAATTCATTAGGCACTTTTACCCGGTTGTTCACCGACTGCGTCGGAGTGAGCCCGAGTTCATTTCGAAAGCTAATCGAAGCCTTAGCCGGTCGCTCCATCGAGGCTCCGATGACGAGCTATTCTCGGCGCCGGTTTCCGTTGCGCTCCAAGCGAATCATCTCCGGATCAGTGCGTGGCCCGGCGGACTTCGACGGCGTGGTCTTCGTGGGCGCGTTCTCATCGCCTATACCTCAGCAGCAACCCGTCGACGGCACCCTGCTCTTGCATCAAGGGCGATTCGAATTGGCGCTGGAGCGAAGCCACGGGCCTTGCTGTCTCATGGCAGCCGGATTTCCAGCGAACTCAAATGGGATCAGCTACTTACTCCCTTCACCGGATGACGTTCTCGTGGCCTCCACTCCTCTCGCTTGTGAGACCTTGGAGGGTGGCACGCTTCAGGTTCATGACCTCACCCTGCGCCCCGTGGGACCCTTTGATCCGCCGATACTGACTGCCTTGCCGATCTTGCTGGATTGAGGACTGCGAAGATTCGCAATCTGGGAGAAGCAGCCTCGCGCCCGAGCGATTAAAGTTTATAACGCTAGCTAATGCCGGGAAATTGAATCCGGCTACTAAACCATTCCAGGAGGTATTATGCCGACCATCACCGCAGGTTATGACTTGTTTGAAACGATTCCGGGGGAAGCAAATTTCCTCTTTCCCACTAGCATGCCGATTCCCGAGGGTTTCTTCCACAAGGGCTCTGACCCTTTCATGGGAACGATCCGATTCGAGGGTGTTCCGATTCGTGAATTTACCGACCCTCGCACCGGAAAAAAGCACAAGACCGGTACGACGGACACGATGGTTTTCCGCAAACAGGATGTCACGATAAAGTCCGTTCCCGGAAGCGGGACAACTGAAATCGAACTGGTACACCTTTCACTCAGAAGCTGCTGTCCCATCGAGGTCCAGGTGGGGGGCCACGCGCAACGCTGGGACGTACACCTGTCCCTGTCACGCTCCAAACCGTCCCTTGGAACCATGACCATCACCCACGAGAGCGAGCATGGCGGTCATTTTGCCTCCGAAATTCGCCCCGTGCCCGTTTTCCGGTTCGAGCGGCGCTCGGATGGGGTAGAGAGGCTCCTCGACCTGGGCGCGCTGCCGCTTCCCGCCGAGAAGCAAGAGTTAGTGGTGCGGCTCAATACTCTGCAGGCAAGCGAAGTGGCGTGGACAAACAGCCCCCTGGAGCGCGAGAACGCCGTCGTTCTCCCGGAGCTGACCGGAAGCTTTCATATTCCCGTTCCGATTTACCATAATGCCGCGAAACATGGAATACGACGACCGGTGCTGTTCTGACCGCGGCGCCTCTCGACTCTGGCGTTTGACGATTTCTCATCTCTCGCGGCGACAGAAGTCGGTTCGCATGTAGGGGTACGGCTTGCCGTACCCTAATTCTTGCACGGTGCGCAACCGAACCAAGAGGGTACGGCAAGCCGTACCCCCCTACATGCGAACCCACTTCTGTCGCCATATATGGTCCTGACCGGACTGCTTGGTGTTCCCAATCGCTCCCTCGCACAAGCCAATGGGGTCTCACTCCGAATCATTGGTTGTTGACTATAGCTAAACTGGCACCTTTGTGCTATTTACCATGGCACGTTTGTGCTATTGACGAGGTCCAGGACTTTGATTAGGCTCTTTCGACGCTCGACATTGATTGGGCTTTTTCGACGCCAGAAACTCCGGGGGTTTATTGTCTCAGGTTCGCACGCGTTCACAAGCAAAGGTAGCGCAGACCCCGCTTCCGGGGTCTGTGGCCTTTCCTTTCAAGATTTTCGCGGCTTCCGGCGGGCAAGCCCGCTCGACCAACAACGGGCCATTTTTCCTTATTGACAAACTCGATACCTCGCCCTATACTTTAGTTCATCGGTGAGCTAGATCATTTGCCGCTAAGGGTGCCCAGTAGATTGTGATGGGTGGAGCGTAGATGAGGGCCACGATGGCGGGAGCGGAGCGTAACGGTGGCGAGTTCGGAGTGCCTAGTGTCCTGTAACATCCAATTCTTGGCACCCCCTCACCCCTGGCCCCTCCCCCAAAGGGGCGAGGGGAGAGTGAATACAAGGTATTTACGTGAAATCCTTTTCTCCCCTCGCCCCTTTGGGGGAGAGGGGCCGGGGGTGAGGGGGTGTCAAAACTTAAGTGTTACAGCACACTAGCGTCGGCCGCGGGCCGATGGCAGCGTCCGGAGCTGTAGGAGCTAAGACGAAGCCAAACGAAGCCACTAGCGTCAAGTTGTTTTTTATCAGTAGTTTATGCTAGATTCAGGGGAAACGAAGCCACGATGACTAACTGTTTTGAAATCATTCGGTTACGGCGATATTAGCCTCGTTTCCCGAGACGTTACTACCAAATCCTCAGACCTCTACATTGCGGATTTGGGCGGGCAGGGTTGGAAGGCAGGATATGCCAAGCGAAACACCAAGGTAAGGTTATTTTTATCAATGGCTTATGCTAAGAACGAAAGCCACGGATGTTGACTCCCGGAAAGAGAGTTGACATGCCCCCTCTCGCACGACGCAATCTGACGCACGATAAGGTGCGGCTGGCTGTGACCCTGACCGGCATCGTCTTTGCCGTGGTGCTGATCGTGGTGCAGCTTGGGCTTTTCATCGGTTTTACCAAGACGACCTCGGGCCTGATCGACCACTCGGGCGTTGACCTCTGGGTCGGTCCCCGGCACATCCCCTACCTCGAGCAGGCCACCCCGTTCTCCGAGCGCAAGTTCTACCAGGTGCTGGCGACGCCGGGCGTCGAGGAGGCGCAGAAGTATATCGTGCGCTTCGCTGACTGGCAGCGTCCCGACGGCGGGCACGAGGGGATACAGGTGGTCGGCTTCAACCCGGAGTCGAAATTCGGGGCGCCGTGGAATGTCATAGCCGGGAAGGTCGAGGATCTCAAGCAGCCGGACGCGGTGATGGTGGATCAATTTTATGTCGCCACGCTGGGAGTGACAGGTATCGGGCAGGTGTTCGAGATACAGGGCCGCCGGGCGCGCGTGGTGGGTTTCACCTGGGGCATCCGTGCCTTTACCACCACGCCGTACGTGTTCACCACCTTCAAGAACGCCCAAGGCTACACCCGCCTGCAAGAGAACCAGACCCTCTTTATTCTGGTCAAAGCCAAGCCCGGGGTCAACTTGCAGCAACTCAAGCGCGCCCTAGCGGAGCGAGTGAGCAACGTGGATGTGTATACCACCACTGAGTTCAGCCGCATGACGAGCTTCTACTGGATGTTTTCCACCGGCGCCGGAATCGCGGTGCTGCTGGCGGCGTTGCTGGGATTAGTGGTGGGCGTGGTGGTGGTGGCCCAGACGATCTATGCCACTACCGTGGACCACCTGCGCGAGTACGGAACGCTGAAGGCCATGGGCGCGCCCAACCGCTACGTCTACAGTGTGATCATCAAGCAGGCCGCCATCAGCGCCGTGCTCGGATACGTAGTGGGCATGGCGGTGAGCATCTTCGTCGTACATGGCAGCCAGAAAGGAGGAGCGGCCATCGTTGTGCCGTGGCCAATGGGCGTGGGCATCTTCGGGCTGACGCTCTTTATGTGTATCATCGCTGCCGTCGTTTCCATCAATAAGGTTACGCGCATCGACCCGGCAATGGTTTTCAAAGGCTAGTCTATTGCCTCTTGCAACTGACTACGGACCAGGGATCAGGGACCAATGACAGAGCTGTCTGGCGCAATCAAAATGGACAAGGCAGTTTCGGTTCGTAGCATCACCAAGACCTACGACAGGGGCGAGGCCGCGGTGCACGCGCTACGTCATATCGATCTCGACGTGGCGAGCGGCGAAGTGGTGCTGCTGATGGGTCCCTCCGGCAGCGGCAAGACCACGCTCCTCTCGATCATGGGCTGCATCCTGCGTCCGACCTCCGGCAGCGTCCGGGTCCTGGGCCGCGAGGTGGCCCACCTGAAGGAGAAGGAATTGCCCCGGGTCCGCCTGGATCACATTGGGTTCATTTTCCAGGGATTTAATCTGTTTCCGACGCTGACGGCCGGCGAAAACGTGGAGGTAGCTTTCGATCTCAAGGGCGTCGGCAGCAAGGCGGCCCGGCGCCGCGCCAGGGAACTGCTGGAGCAGGTGGGTCTGAGCGAGAAGTACCACACTTTCCCCTCCGACTTGAGCGGCGGCCAGAAGCAGCGCGTGGCCATCGCGCGGGCGCTGGCCGGCGAGCCGGAGATCATCCTGGCGGACGAACCGACGGGCGCGCTCGACTGGCACAGCGGCCGCGTGGTGGTGGAAATGCTTCGGAGTCTGGCCCGCGAGCAAGGGCGCGCGGTGGTGATCGTCACCCACGACAACCGCACGTTCGAATTTGCCGACCGGATTGTTCACATCGAGGACGGTCGGATCAAAGAGAATAGTGTGCCGGGAACCACTTCTGCCACCACGATGCCGGCTGCGAGCCCGCGTGGGCTGCTGAATACCCGGGGGATGAAGCGGATGAGATCCTGGCCTTTCAGTCGGACCAGGGATAACGGGCCACGCGCGATTCAGGGGGTTGAGATGAGCAGGAAAAGCGCAGTCTGGATCGCATCGCTGGCAGGGCTCGGCGTCGCGGCTGCTTTCTTCGCCATGACGCACGGCCGGGCATCTCAGCCGGGCCAGCCGGGACAACCAAGCCAACCGAGCCAGCCAGACGCCGAGATCGCCACGCGCGCTGAGGACGCCACGATGATAGCGGGCCCGGGGCGCGTCGAACCCGGTTCCGAGGACATTAACGTTGGATCGGAGTTGAACGGCAAGCTCAAGGCCGTGCTGGTGGACGAAGGCGACCGCGTGCGCCAGGGGCAGGTGCTGGCGGTGCTCGAAAACGATGACTACCGCGCTCAGTTGGCCGCCGACGAAGCTCAGGTCAAAGAGAAGGAGGCGGAGTCGCGCAAGGTCATCAACGGAGCCCGCGCCGAAGAGCGGCGCGAGGCGCTGGCTTCCGTGAACGAGGCTCAGGCGGTGATGGAGAACACCCGCACCGAGATGGACCGTCACCAGCAGCTTGCCCGTGAGGGCGTGATCTCGCGGTCGGAGGCGGAGGGCTACGAGCGCGAGTACAACGTCGCCAAGGCTCGCTACGACGCAGCCGTCCAGCATCATGCCTTCATCGACGAGCCGGCACGCGAGGAAGACCGCTCCCAGGCGGAAGCTGGGGTCGCCCTAGCGCGCGCCCAAGCTGATGCTGATCGTGCCCGCTACGAAAAGACGTTTATCCGGGCGCCGCTCAGTAGCGTCGTCTTGCGCCGGTACCATCGGTTAGGGGAAAGCGTCACCAATTCGTTCAACGCTCCCGATCCCATCTTCACCCTCGGTAACACCCGTCGACTGCGGGTGCGCGTCGACGTGGATGAGACGGACGTTGACAAGCTGCGCCTCGGGCAGCGTGCTTACGTCACCGCTGATGCTTTCGGCAGTCGCAAGTTCTGGGGGCATGTGGTTCGAGTGGGCGAGGAACTGGGCAGGAAGAACATCCGCACGGACGAGCCCACCGAGCGGGTGGATACGAAGATACTTGAGACGCTCGTAGAACTGGACGACGGTCGCGACCTGCCAATCGGCCTGCGGGTGGATGCGTTCATACTCCCTCAGTAGCGCGCGTGGGTGGTGAGGAGCTAATGGGTAGTCCGTTGTCCGCTCGCCTTGCAAATCAAAGAGGTCGGCTCCGGAGCCTCCGAGCGGGAACTGCGGGAGAAGTTGCTGGAAGCGGCGCGGCGCCGCTAAATCGACGTGGTCATAGTCTGGCGGCTGGACCGCTGGGGACGGTCTCTGGCCGACCTGGTGGCCACCCTTCAAGAACCAGCCATCTCGGAGTAGGCTTTGTGTCTCTGACCGAAGCCCTGGACCTGACCACGCCCAGCGGGCGAGCCATGGCGGGAATGTTAGCCGTGTTTGCTGAGTTCGAGCACGAAATTCTGCGGGAGCGGGTTCGGGCGGGATTGGCCCAGGCGCGGCAGAACGGCCAGCGGCTGGGCCGGCCCCGAACGGCAGCCCTCAAGGCCGACCAAGTACGGAAGCTATACCGCGCCCACGTCAGCAAGGCCGAGATCGCCCGGCACCTGCAGATTGGGCGTACCTCGGTGCGCCGGATTCTGACTTCAAAGGGGACTTAAATGCCTACGAAGAACATGCCCGTGCCACCGGAGATTGTCCAAATCAAGGTTACCCTGCTGGGCACGACCCCACCCATCTGGCGTCGTCTGTCAGTGCCCGCGGACATGACGTTGGAGCAGTTACACAGCGTGCTGCAAGAGGCCATGGGGTGGGATGACGACCACTTGCATGACTTCCGCATTGGCCAGAGGCGATTCGGGCGGCCCGATCCCGACCGACTCATGGGTCGATCCACTGTCGCCAATGAACGCACGGTGCGGCTGATCACCGTTCTCGATAAAGTCGGTGCGAAGGCTGTGTATACGTACGACTTTGGCGACAATTGGAAGCATGCGATCGTCGTCGAAAAAGTGCTGCCGGGTGTTCCTATCCGACCTGCGTGAGCGGCAAACTCCACGCTCCACCCGAAGACTGCGGCGGTATCCCCGGCTTTTACCATCTGCTCGAGGCCATCAGCGATCCCACCCACGATCGACACGAGGAAATGTCGGAATGGATGGGCGGCGATTTCGATCCCGAGGCATTCTCAGTCGATGACGTCAACCGAAGACTTGCCCCTCTGCAACGGCGCCTACTAGACTAGCAAAGCGCTGAAACCGCTTGAAATACGCAGACTTGCCGAAAAGACACGCTTCACCGGCTGAGGATATCTTGAAGGTGGAAGGGGCGATCTGTCAAACGATGGACTGGCTTCTTCCACCAAGCTCTGCATCGGGCTACCTGACATGCGAACCGGCGACGTCGCAGCCTTCATTTGGCGGAGCGTCCAATACATCCGCACCGCCAATTGCATAATTAGTGAAAGAATTCGAGATGCACGCTGCCGATGCACTTGGCCGTCAGGTCATGCCTGGTGGGCTTGCTGGCCGCATTTAAGCCCCGACTCATTGATCGTAGCGCGTAGGGGATAGGGTCGACGCTACCTGCCGGAACGCATGAATTCCTGGCCCTTCTCTTTCCACCACCTGAGCCACAGCTTCGACACGTCCTGTTCTCCGATGACTGGTTCTCCGGGGAAGAGCTTAACTACATCGATTCCGGTAATTCGTCGGGCAGCGTCATTCAGAAAGAACTCTCCCTTGGCGATGTCAGCCATGAGGAAGGGCAGCGCGCCCTTTCCCAAGGCAACGATGTCGTCATAGGGGGGGTTATTGGTGTAGTCTGATGTTCGCGAGCTTACCTGGATCTCGGGCCGCTGGATGTATTTTTCCCAACGCGCGTGGGCTTCCCTATATTTCTTCGCCAACTCGCTCTGTTGGTCCCGAACTCCTTTATGCATCGGTTGGGCCGTACCTTGAGACTGTGCTGCCCTCGCCGCGTCCCGTTGGCTCCACCCAGGCGTCAGCAAGAGCCCCACTATCGCTGCCAAGCTCACCAGACGACCAACCCATTTCCCTGGGAACCCATACTGAAACCCCGGAGAGTGGGAAGACAGTGGGATTCGGAGTTCGGGATTCGGGGTTCGCAGAAGGGAGCCAAAAGGCGGCGGCTCTCCGCGAATCCCGAACCCCGACCTGCACTGATCACCGCCTCCCCCGCGAACCGCTAGCCCGGGCACGGGCACAGGGCCTGATTCGCCGTCGGATCGTCTTTTTCGTAACACTTCTTCACCTTACCATAGGCGGTACCCGGGGGCCTGCCTTTTTGCGTAGCGCCTTCGAGCTGTGTTAGCTTGTGCTTGATTCTGCACAAGGAGCCCAACTTACTCTCCCACACCCCTCCATCCTCAACTTCACGTGCGGCGTGGGTTGGGACACCAGCTTCGTCGACGAATAAGGCGACTTTCCTCTTGTGGCATTCCGGATCGCAGTTGTCAGAGTCCTTATATCCCCCGCCAATCTGGACAGGCCGCCCGATGGGCTGTCCGGCGCGGTTTCTCGGTGTCACCGTCAGCCCTTCTTTGTACAACTTGTCGAAGACGGCCTCGGTGTTACCCGGCCAAACCCACTGATTGGTGACTCCCACGCTCCAGGCAATACAGTTATACTCCGGGATCGCCGGACCGGTGATGCTCCACTCCCCAGCTTTTAGATTGGGAAAGAGGGCCGGTACAACCGAATCGCAATCGATCTGTTGGCCCTGCGGGGCTGGAGCGGGAACGGCCGAACCCGCAACCGGAAACCACACTCGCGGATTGGGCCTTGGCTGCTGCGGCCGGGCTGGCATTCCCCCGCCCCCGTGTCCCCCACCCCCATGTCCCCCGCCGCCATGTCCCCCACCGCCGTGTGCCGGTGGTCCCCCGGCGTGCCCTTGCTTGGGCCCGTGGGCAGGAGCAAGAAGTCCCAGCGGGTCGGCGGCAAACGTCGGCATATCGGAAACATACTCGTACAGGTCCATCCAGTCTTCGTCTTCGACGGGATCCCTCTGGAGGAAACGACCCTTGTTGGGGTCGTAATATCGCGCGCGATAGAAGTGGAGTCCGGTTTCCTCGTCAAGCTGCCGCCCTGTAAATACCCACGGGTTGCCGATGGCGCTGTGAGGCGTGTTCCACGCGTTCTGGGAAATCGAAGTGCCCGTCCCGTTGGTTACAGTTACGAACCCATAGACGTCGTAGCTGTAGCGTTCAGCGGGCGTGCCCGTGCTGTCGGTAACCGCCTCCACCGACCAGAGCTCGTTTTGGTGGTAATAGTAAGGTGTGCCGGCGGGGCGATCCATCGTCAGCACTTCATCGATATAGTTGCCATAGACGTAGGTGGCCTGCGTCCCGCCGCCGTTCTGCTCTTCGATAACGCGCGCGTCGTCGTAGAAGTACTGGGTCGTCGTCGGGGTCGAAGGGGTGGCCGGATCGGCGATCTTCTGCACCCGCCGCGACAGCGCGTCGTATTGGTATTGCCCCACCATGCGGGAGTCGGACTTGCGCGTCACCAAAGTGAGCCGGTTCTCCTCGTCGTAAGCATAGGTATACAGGCTATCCGCCGTCAGGTTGCCATTGAGGTCATACGACAGCGATGCGGCCGTGCCGGGCGGCGTATCGGTGATGCTGGTGATCTCATTGACCGCATTGTGGACGCGAGTCTCGGTGATGGCATTGGTGACCTTTTGCTGCCAGTTGCCCACCGGGTCGAGCGTGTATTGGGTCTGCGTACTGGGCACGCCTGCCACGGTGCAGGTGGGCGGGCTCACATTCAGGGTCCCGACCGCGTAATGGGTTAGCCGGTAGATGGCATCGTATTGGTAGGCTTCCGATTGCGCCAGATTCTGAAGCTTATTCTCACACTTCTTGTTGCCCTCGTTGTCGTAGACGTAGGCGAAGCCGGCAATCGGTGTCACCCCAAAGCTGTGCTGCAAGTTGGTGACCCAATCGTTGCCGTTATAGGTGTAAGCGGCGGTGGTGCCGTTGCGGTAGTTGCGGCTCAGCACGCGATCGCCGGCGTCATAAGTGTACGTCACGATGGGTGGCGAGGACACATCATTGATCTGGGAAATGCGGGTACGGAGGTCCATGCTCTCGGTAATCACGCGACTGCCGGGATAAGTGAGCGTCCGCGTGGTGGGAGCCGGAATTTGATAGATGTAGCTTACGGTCCGGCCATTCTGTACATCGCTCAGGACGCGGTCGGCGCCATCATAAGTGAAATTCACTGTCCAGGAGCCGTGCGTAGCGGAGGCCATCCGGCCGGAGAGGTCGTAGGTAAATGTGTCGGTGGTGCTGGGGTAGGCCCGCGAGGTTAGAAAATACAGGTCGCTATAGGCGTAGTTGGTGGTGACGCCGTTCTGGTCGGTGCGCGACGTCGGGTTGCCCACGAAATCGTAGGCGTAGCCGCGTGAGGATCCGTCGGCATAGGTCTCTTTGACGACGCGATTGACAGCATCGTAGCTGTACGTGGTGGCATGGTTATTCGCGTCCGTCAGAACGGTCCGATTGCCGACGGCATCGTACTGATACCCGGTGGTATTGCCGAGCGCGTCCGTCGTGCTGATGCGCCGGTTGATCGTGTCATAGGCATAGCTGGTCACATTGCTGTTGCGATCCGTCACCGTGAGCTGGTTGCCAACCGCGTCGTAAGAATAGGTGGTGTTCTGGCCCAGCGGATCGGTGACCTGGGTGACGCGGTAGATGACATCGTAGGTGGTGGTGGTGGTGTTGCCGTTGCCATCGGCCCAGGTAAGCTGGTTTCCGACGCCGTCATAAGTATAGCTCGCGACGTTGCCGATGCTGTCGGTCACCGTAATAATCCGGTCGTCGGCGTCATACGCGTTGTTGATGACGTTGCTGGTCGGCTCGGTCGTCGAGGTGACGTTTCCCACGCCGTCGTAGGCCCAGGTGGTCACATCGCCCGCCGCGTCGGTTTCCTTGATACGACGGTTGTCGGCATCGTAGCCATTCGTCGTCGTGTTGCCGTCGGGCTCCGTCACCGTCAACACGTTGCCCACCGCGTCATAGGTGGTGGAAGTGACGGCGTCAACGTCAGTGACGGGAGGCTCGACGTCGGCAGTGCTGCCCTGCTTGCGCACTTCCTGGATGCGGCGATCGAGTCCGTCGTACTTGTAGTAAGTAACCTTACCGTCGCCGTCGGTCACTTTGCTGGGAAGGTTCGAACCCTCGGTGGGGCCGGTGCAGACGCCGGTGCAGGGACCGGTGTTGGGACCGGTGCTGTCGTAGACGGTCGTGGTGACGCTGCCCACGGCGTCCGTGCTGGTCACCTGGCGGTTGAGCGCGTCATACGTGTAAGTAATCGCGTGGTGGTTAGCGTCGGTGGTTGTCAGCACATTGCCGAACGCGTCGTAGGCCGTCGTGCTGGTATCGCCCAGCGCGTCCACGGTCTTGATCAAGCGGTTTCGGGCATCGTAGAAGAACTGCGTCGTATGGTTGTTTTGGTCGGTAGTCGACACGACATTGTCGTTGCTGTCGTAAGCGGAGGTGACGGTGTGGCCGAGGGCGTCGGTAGTCTTAATGAGCCGGTTGCGCACGTCATACTGGTACTTCGTCACGTGGCCGTCGCGGTCGGTGACTTGCGCCACGTTCCCTTGCCCGTCATAGACCGTGGTCGTGGTCTTCCCCAGCGGGTCGGTCACCGTGACCACCCTGTCGAGGTCATCGTACGTGTAAGTGGTGGTGTGGTGGTTCGCGTCCGTGCGCGAGGTGAGATTGCCCTCGGTGTCGTAGAGCGTGGTGGTGACGTTCAACAGCGCGTCGGTGGCCGTGGCCAGATTGCCGTTGGCGTCGTAGGTGTAGGTGGTCTGATTGTTGTTCTTGTCCGTGTGAGTGAGCACGTTGCCATGCGAGTCGTAAGTCCAGGTCTCGGAGTTGCCGAGCGGGTCCATGGTCTTGATGCGGTTGCCGTTCCCGTCGTAGAAGTACCGGGTGATCCGCCCGTTGGGATCGGTCATGCTAGTCACCTGGTTGAACGTCGGCTCGTAGGTGAAGGTGGTCACGAAGCCGAGAGTCGCGGGCGGAATAGGCGCGTCCGTCTGCTGGAGGAGGTTGCCCTCGGAATCATATTGGTAGCTAGTCTTGTTGCCGTTAGCGTCGGTCATGCTGGCGACCTCTAACGTGCCCGGATCATACGTGTAGCTCGTCGTCGCGCCGTCGGGCGCCACCGCGCTGGTCACATGGCCGTTGGAGTCGTAGGTGTACTTCCAGACGTTGCCCCTGCCATCGGTCTTGCTGGTGGTCGACGGAGTGTAAACCCGAGTTTGATATTCGGCCAGCATTGTATTGCTAGTTGCCCAGTTATTGGGGTTCGCCAGGCTAAAGAGGCTGCCCCCATTGTTGATACCCGTAGGTTCCAGTTGGGTGTAGCTGTAGGTGAAAACCCGGCCATCCTTGTCGACCTTCTGCGTCATTTGCGAGAGCGTGTTGTAACTATATTGAGTCACCCTCCCGAGCGGATCGGTAATCTGGGACACTCTCCGGCCCGACGAATCGTAGGTAACGGTGGTGACGCGTCCTACCGGGTCGGTAATCGAGGTCAGCTCATGCTGGGCGTTGTAGACAAACGTCACGCTGCGGGTGTAAGTGTCGGTTACTTGAGTCAGATTCCCGTGACTATCATAAGACACGGTGGTCACGTTGTTGTTTCGGTCAGTAATGCTTTCGAGGCGATAGACGGGTCCGAAGACGAGGAAGGGGGTGTTGGGAATCTGCCCAAAAAGGAAGGTCGTTCCGTCCTTTTGCCGGATGGTGAAAGTGCCGTTCATGTTGTTAGTAAGGGTTTCGAAATAGCCGGGAGCAGCAGTATAAGTTCCCCCATGGTTGTATTGATATTTGGTGACCCGGCCTTGGCCATCCATGCGGAACATGTTGCCAAGCTGGCTGAACAGGAAGATGTTGTAGGAATGCGTCCATCCGTAACCCATGCCGGTGTCAAGCTGGGCCCGGGAACCGTCGGCGTTATAGGAGTTGTAGGTCAGCGACAAACTGAGGGCTGGCCCGAATCCGCTCCTCACATTGGATACGTTGTATTGCTCGGACTGATTGCCTTCCGTGTTGCTGACGCAATTTCCAATGGAGCCCCCCTCGCAGCTCGAAGAGGGGCTGGTCACGCCGCCGCATTTACACTTGCATCCCTGGCAGGGAGGCGGCTCGGCGCCCACATATTTTGCTTGCATGACGCCCGGCAACAGCAGAAGAAGAAGTGCAACGCCAGCGCCAACGAGACCTTGGAAGCCGTGTATTTTCCTCGTCATTTGATTGTCCTCCTGCTGTCGTCCATGCTCGTCGCATGGTTGTTTCGGGCCTTGTAGCACCGGGCTTTAGCCCGGCACTTGGTTTGTGGTTCCCATTCGTCGTCGGGGCGAGCCGCGCTCGTCTTAGAGCTTGCCCTGAGCACTGCGAAGGGCCGAACGCCGTTCGGCCGCATAGGCATAAGCCGCCATGGCCAGAAGTCCAATAGTCAATAAGACAACCGACGGATATTCCGGGACATTGTATGCCGACGTTTCGGCATCCGCCTGGATAAAGAGAGGGTAAGAGGTATCGAAATTGAGCGGTACGGTGTTTGTAAGAGTCTGACCAAACGGCGAGACCAGAGAGGCACTGGAGCCCACCGAAATGGGAGAGTCGAAAGACAGAACCGGACTTCCGTCCAAATTTAAATTAAAGATGGCCTCGGCTGTTGCCTGCACGCCATTCTGATCGTTTGCGACCTGCACCTGGCCGTTAAAGTCGGTGGAAAACGCTACATCCACCGATCCTGTCCCCCCCGTGATCTCAAAAGAGTTGGAGAGGCTGCTGGTGCTGGACGTTATTGCCTGCGCCGTGGTCCCCAGAATGCTAGCATTGCCGGAGGCTGTGCCGCTCAGGGACGACACATCGGCAGTCCCGGAAGCGTTGGCAAAGGTCACCGTTGCTGAGGCCGTCGAAGCGGCGCCGGTGTTGGAGGTGAACACAGGAATATCTTCCCCGAGGCCGTTCTGCGGCTCGGCGTATGCTTGTGAGCACCACGCCGGAGCCACGCCGGTGCAGCTCGTACCCGGGGGGGCGGCGCCTTGCCACACAATGCTCCCCGGGTTTCCGGTCGGGAGGGTAATCTGAATGTTGGAGAAGGAAATTGTGCTACTGGCAATCGAGTCGGCGTAGGCGCCATCGGGGATGCCCAATAAGAGGCCGGCACACAGTAGCAAGGTGGATGCGATGGAAAGCCCCTCCCGTCGTTGGCTCCAACTTGCACACCGAAACGGGCCATGCGAGGACTCATTGTTTCCTGACATTGAGCGTGCTCCTTTCGTTTTAACAGGACTGCGGGAAGCTTCGAACTAGATTTAGGAACGTGAGCCACAGCCAGTGCTTCGACTGGCTCAATTTCGTCTCATGACGATTGTCTCTTTTGGGGAAGCCGTCGGCTGCCGAGGCAGCCGCGAAGACGATGGCGCGAGCACTGGCGCCCGCCGGGGCCGAGAACAGGTAAGTTAGTTAAGGAAACTCGACGAGGCAAAGCGATAGAGTGCCGAAGGGAATGGGGGCTTCCCTTGCCCGAAGAACTAGACGACCTACCCTTAGCGGGTGCCATCGCGGTCCCCTCGTCGCAAATTGAAGTAGAACTGGCCCGACCGTTCTGGAAGTTAAGCTTCAGCAAGGTTCATGTCAATAGCACAAAGGTGCTATTGCCGGATAGCACCTTTGTGCCAGTGCCGTATAACATAACATCTGACACTCTTGACAATGGCCAGCGGCTGCGCCGCCCCGCTGCGGGGCTAGGGGACTAGGGACTAGCGGCAAACTATTTCCAGCCCATCGATGTAGGGACGCAGGGCCTCGGGGACACGACGGAGTCGTCCGCTTTTCACGGGTGGCTAGCGGTTAGTGGTTAGCAAGAGCGCGCTCTGTCGTTTCCTCTAGCCACTCACCACTCGCGCCTCACCACTCGCCACTAGCCACTGCGCGGAGCGGGCGGGTGCGAGCCCCACGTTGCCAGAGCACTCGGGGAACCTCCTTATAGCGAACCTTGCGGCGCTTGCCGCCGTAGAAGATTTTGGTCGTTTCCCAAGGGAGGCTCTGGTCTTGGCGCACTTGTTCGGGGGTAAACTTTTGCGGCCCGTAAACGCGGCGGCTGCCGGGAGGAGCGGCGAAGCACAGGCGGGCATCCTTGCGGGCGCGCGCGATCAGAATGGTTCGCTGGGGAATCGTGGCCAGCACGGTGCGATTACAGAAGCTGCCATCGCCGGCGATGACCAGAATCTTGCCTGGGCCACCCGCTTCATCGAGCAGGGTGCGGAGCTGAGCCATAGTTTGGACAAAGCGTTGCGAGAGGTTGAAGCGTTGGCAGTCTTCTTTATATTGCTTCCAGGCTTCGGGCGGGGCGCGCTTGCCGGGCTTCTTTACGGTGGAGACTTCTTCAAAACGGATGGGAATGGCGCGCGCCGAAAAGGGCCCGGAACGATGCAGGGGTAAGAGTAAGGAGGCTTGGAGGAAGCGCAGCCCCAGCATGAGATTGGTATGAAAAGGCGGGGAGAGGGGATCGCGATGGTAGGCGGCTTGGGGAATAGCACGGCCGGTTTTGCGCAAGCGGGTATCGTCGACGGCGACCCCCAGCAAGCGTCCGGGACAGAAGCGCAAGGCCTCTTGCAGCAGCGGGGCAAAGAGAGCTTGCGGCGACCAGCGGGCGCGCGAATGCAAGAAGTACTCGCCCGACCAAGAGTGTTGTTGGCGGCGGTTGGTCCAGAGGATGGGGGACAGGGTGGCTCGACCCAACACCAGCAGGGCGCCGAGGGCCTGACGCTGGGCGCGGAGCCAAGTGCGCTGTTGAGCAAACACACTGCGCCAGGATTGGGTGAGGGCCAGGAAGGTCTGCAAGAGGGTCATNNGGCCTCCGATCGCAGGGCAAAGGTGTTTTTCTCGGTGCGGGTGAAGCGATCGCCGCGGGCCACCTTTTTGGAAAGGGAAGAGACGAGACTCTCGCGGTCGACGGCGACCCCGAAGGCGGAGTGGATGCGCTCCAGGATGAGCGAGATATGGAGAGGAGTGCAGGCTTTCTTGAGTATGTCGAATGCCATGTCTACTTGGGACAGACCTTTACGGCGGCGCG
>JGI26339J46600_10000018_pt1 | contig 49124 bp, 43 predicted proteins | sample BogFormECP12_OM1_FD_46600 | JGI IMG/M metagenome (IMG submission 46600) | reverse complement strand
TCTCGATTTTGACGTTTTCCTTAGCCTCCACCGCCTGGTGCAACCCGTCGCTCCAGCGGCGGCCGGGCATGAGGCGCCCGGTAAACTCATCGACGATCATCACCTCGCCGTCTTTCACCACGTAGTCCTTGTCGAGGTGGAACAGGGTGTGCGCCTTCAGTGCCTGGTACACGTGGTGAACATAATCGAGGTTGGCGGGATCATAGAGGTTCTCGAGGCCCAGCGACTTTTCCACCCTCGCCACGCCCGACTCGGTCAGCGTGGCTTGGCGGCGCTTCTCGTCCACCTCGTAGTCTTCTGATCCGAGCGTGGCCACCACTTTGTCCACCCTGTAGTACTTATCCACCGCCTCGTCGGAAGAGCCGGAAATAATCAGGGGCGTGCGCGCTTCGTCGATCAGGATCGAGTCCACCTCGTCGACGATGGCGAAATTGTGACCGCGCTGCTGGACGAGGTCCGCCAAGTCGAACTTCATATTGTCGCGCAGGTAATCGAACCCGAACTCGTTGTTGGTGCCGTAAGTGACATCGGCGTCGTAAGCCTGGCGGCGCTCCTCGTCGTCGAGGTCGTGCACGATCACGCCCACCGAGAGGCCCAGCAACCGATAGATGGGACCCATCCAGGCAGCGTCGCGGTTGGCCAGGTAGTCGTTCACCGTTACCACGTGGACGCCCTTGCCCGCCAGCGAGTTCAGGTACACGGGCAGCGTGGCTACCAGCGTCTTGCCCTCGCCGGTCTTCATTTCCGCGATCTTGCCCTCGTGCAGCACCATGCCGCCCATCAACTGCACGTCGAAGTGGCGCATGTTTAGGGTGCGGCGCCCTGCCTCACGGCAGAGGGCAAAAGCCTCGGGCAGGATGTCGTCAAGCGTCTCACCATCCGCCAGCCGCTTTTTCAACTGCTCGGTGCGAAGGGGAAACTCGGAGTCCGGGAGTGCCTGCATCTCGGGTTCCAGCACGTTGATCTCTTCCACGCGCCCGCTCAGGCGCTTCAACTCGCGCTCGTTTTTGGTCCCGATGACCTTGCCTAAAGCGATCTGAAAATAATTGCCCATATCCTGAAGAACCAAGTACCTCTTATTGCCAATCTCCGATCAGCTCAGACTCTGAATTCGAGACTCGAAGCTCGTGAAGACAACTTCGCGCCGTGTTCGATTCCTGAATTTCGAGTTTCGATCTTCAATCAGCAATGATCTCATTCTACCTTACTTGGATGCGTATGGCGAGCCACGAGACGTTCATCCGTGGTCGGCAGCGCCGGCCTTCGGACCGGTATCTTTCCTCTGAATCGTGCGATCGCCCCGAAGGGCGCTCGGGCTGCTTGACGATTTCCCGCCTTCATTCCAAAAAGAGCGCGGGTGAAACGGGTTCGTTTGACGACCAGATCGTAGACCGCGAGTGTGGCGGCAAATGACACGGTAGCGAGGCAAAAGAACTTGATCTGGACCGGGGCAGACCACGACACCACGAAGAAGCCAATCATCATGACTAGGGGCTCGTGGAGGATGTAAAACGGCAGCACTGCCTCATTAGCGTAGTCGAGCGCCGGACTGCCGAAATCCAGGCGCTGCGAGGCAACGCTCAGAATAAGAACGACCCAGGCCCAGGCGTCCAGGCTCCAGAGGGCTTGAAACAGCATGAATCCAGCCGAGGCGTTCGGACGCAAGATCCAATTGGCTAGCGGCCCTGCATAGAGCGCCGCTACCAAGCCGAGAAAGGAGAGAGCGCCGACCACCAACGCGGTTCTCCCCTGGCTGGCGATGGCGCGAGTGAAGCGATCGTCGGCAAAGAGAACGTAGCCGTAAACAAAGAAGACCAACCAATAAACGAAGTCGGCCAAGTCGAGGTAGTTGGGGAATCGCCAGCGGAGCCCCATCTGGACCACCGCCGTGGGCACCACCCACGCTAGTACCCTCCAGCCGCGGGTCCAACTCGCGAGCTTCGAAATGAAGGCGCGTCCCGAACTTGTGCCGTCCAGCCAACGGAATAATGGGAGGGCCAGCGCCGAATAGACGAAAAGAAAGCCGAGAAACCACAAATGATAGCCAAACCCGGCGAAGAACCAGCCTAGACTCCAATGGGGCATCGCCAGTCGGGCGGTAAAGAAGCGGGGATAGAACTCGACGAACGAGCCTCGGAACGACGAGTAGAGAAGCGCTTCAACGTAAGCCTGCGGCGGGCTGAGAAGGAAAACGCCGGCGATGAACGGGAACAGGAGCCGCTTCGCCCGGTTCCACAAATAGCGGCCCGGTGGCTGCGAACGGAGCGCAAACCGACTGCCGGCGCCTGCCAGCAGGAAGAAAAGCGGCATCAGCCAAAGAGCTATGAAGCCAACCAGCGCGTCCACCAGCAGGCTGCGTTGGGGGTTCCTCAGTTGCCAGTACGGCCCGCTCAAGAAGCGCGCGTTATGATAGAGGAACACAACGGCTACGGCGGCAGCTCGCAGCCAGTCGAGATCGTGCCGGCGTTGCTGCGTATTCGGGAGGCCGACTGCCATATCAAGAAGTCGAAAGTCAAAAGTCGAAAGTCAAGAGTCGAAGAAGGAGGTTCCTTCACTTTCGACTTTCGACTTTCGACTGCCCGCCGTTAGCCTACCCCAGCAACTTCGGATCGTGGTTGGTGGCGTCGAAACCGGTGGTGGTCTTGAACGGTTCGTACTGGCCATCGGCGGCGGCTTTTTCGGTCTTGGCCAGAAGAGTAGCCGTCTGGGCCGCGCTCAGAGGCTTGAAGGTACGCGCCGCCTCCAGCGCCTGGTTGAGCATCAAGAGCGAATCGCAGCCCGTGATCACCACCGACGTGGGCAGGCTCATGGCGTAGTGCAGGCACTCGACCGGCGTCACCGTGTTGCTCCTCAGGATGATGCCGCTGCCCATCGGTTTCATGCCCAGCACCCCGATGCCGTGCGCCACCAGCACCGGCACCACATTCCTGCCAAAGCTCTTGTAGTGAGCGTCCATCACGTTGAGCGGCATCTGCACCGCGTCAAAGGTGAAGCCGTTCCGGAAACCGGTGTTCAGCATCTTGAGGTGGATCTCCGGGTCCTTATGACCCGTGAAACCGATATAGCGGATCTTACCCGCCTTCCTTGCGGCAAGCACTGCCTCCATGCCGCCGTGGGAGCCGAAAATGCGGTCGGGATCGCCCTCGCGGATCACTTCGTGGAACTGCAGCAGGTCGATGTGATCCGTCTGAAGACGCGACAGCGATTCGTCGAGTTGCCGGGCCGCGGCTTCGCTGGTCTGGCCATCGATCTTCGTCATCAGGAAGGCCCGCTGGCGGTATCCGTCTTTCAGCGCCTTACCCATGCGGATCTCGCTGACGCCACCGTTGTAGTCCCAGCAGTTGTCGAGGAAATTGATTCCGTTGTCGAGCGCGGTGCGGATGATGCGGATGCTCTCCTGCTCGTCGCGCTGGATGCCGATGTGGTAGCCGCCCAGGCCCACCATCGAAACCTTCTCTCCCGAGCGGCCGAGCGTGCGGTAAGCGATGCCGCCCTTGGATTCGGCCAGGAGATCGCTGCCGGCCCCCGGCAGGGCGCTGACCGCTCCCGCAGCGAACCCGCCCGCAATCTTTTCCAGAAACTGTCGGCGGCTTTGTTGGTCACGGACCATGGCGGCACCTCCGGCATGCGATCTTCAATGGCTGACAGATCCCAACAATCATCTATGATAGCACGGCGTTGAAAGGGTGAAGTGTAAAGGGTGAAGGGCAAACGAAGAATTGACGATTGACGATTGGTCCTGAGCGAAGCGAAGGATTGACGATTGGAAGAGAAGATGAAGAATCGTCGATTTCGACTCAACGACTGGAAAATATCCGGCGGCTTGCTTCCTCTCTTTCAATCGTCAATCGTCAGTTCTTCGTTCACCCTTTACCCCTCACCCTTTACCCGTTGTCCTGCCCCATCCCAAGCCGCACCTGGAGAATTCTGAGTGATGAACGATTATGAACGATGAATTGAAAGACAAGAAAAAAAGCCGTCTTTCTCTTCCGTTCATCATATATAATTCATCATCTTTTCAAGCGACGGACGGCAGATCCTCCGAACCCGTGGCTGGTTGGTCGGAGGTAACCCTGACAGGCGGTTTGGCGGGAAATTCTGCGGGACGCGACGCTCTTCGGCTCTGGATTGAAGGGATCATGGACACCCACCAATCTAACGCTTTCTCCACTCTCTCCGTGAGTTGGTCCATCCAGCGAAGAAAGTCATCGTCCAGCTTCAGAATGAGTGGGATGTCGTAGGCACGGTTGTAAAGCTCCTTGTAGGAGTTGGGGTAGGAGTCGGGAGGGTTGGCCGCCCCCTTTTGGAAGAATCTTTCCAGTTCTTGCGCTTCGGTCTCCTCCCGCTCCTTCCACAAGTGCAGGCGGTTCCAGAGGGCCCCGGACAGCACCCCAGCCACTTCGGGCTCGTCCTCCAGGTCCAGCGCGCGCCCCACCAGATCCTGGAACTCTTCCAGCGTTTCCGGCAGTTCGGGAATTGATATATTACTAGGCTCGTTACGTTGTCCTCCCCAATCCCCGGTTTTTTCCTTCCCGCCTTCCACGACGCTTGCCGGGCCAACCTCAGCCCGGGCCTCCGCCATGTCGCCGGGCGTTACCGAATTTCCCTTCCCGACCTCCCCGGCTTCCTGCGTCCTCGCGGCTTTTCGGGCCGCGCGCCGCTCGCGCGCCGCCGCTGCCCGCGCCCGCCGGTCCTCCCGCAACTGCTCCAGCCAAATCTCCACCGGAACCGCCCCCGGCTCTACCCCGTACTGGACCTCGATCATCTTCCCCAGGAGGTGCGCGATCTTGCCGTTCAGTCGCCGCGCCTCCTCGGTAACCCGCGCCCCGTCCAGGCATTTCAACAACTGGCAAACCAGGTTCCTCGCTTCCTCGACGCTCAGGGGTTGCGATCGCTTCAGCGCCGCCGTCAGCAGGCGCATGATGCGCCGGCCCTCGCGCCGAACCGTAGCATGCACCTTGCGCAGGCGCTTGCCAATCAGCCGCTTGGCCTCCTCCATCGGGTCGAGGAAGAAGCACGGCGGCATGCGACGGGGCGGATCGCCGGGCGACTGCTGAAGACGCGGCAGGAGGGGCGGGGGAACCTCGGGCGGGGGAAAGAGGCCCTCCATTTTGGCGCTCAGCACTTCCCCCTCCTGGCGGCGCTTGGCGTTGGCGATCCCCAGGTTATTCAAATTGGCGGCGTAGCGCTTGGGGGTCTTGCGGTAAACCTTCTCTTTGGGCGCCAGGCGGGCCTTTCCCAGATTGGCCAACACCTTCGCCCGGTGCTCGGGAGTCATCACGTACTTGCGCTTCGGCTTTGAATCGTTCTCTGCGTCCATCAACCCGTATCCTGTCCCCTAAACCAACAGCGTGCTCAAGACCCCTTCGGGCTTTCGTAGAGGCCGGCTTTAGCCCGGCATCTCATCGAATTCGACCATGCGTATGCAGAGCCTACGCGCTTGCCGGTCCTTTCGAGCCTAGCTTAGATAGTACGCATGTGAGGGTTATATGTCAAGTTAATTCTTCTGGGGTTCTCCCCAGACCGGCGGGCTGGCGCAGAGCGCAGCTCTGCGATCTTTGCTGAGGGTTCGCACCCAACCGATCAGCAAAAAAATGAGATTCGCCGCCGCAGTTGCGAGAGGCTTCGGCAAAGACAAAGCGGTCGCTGCCCAGGAGCTTCAGGCGGCCGTAAGCACTGGTGCTAATAAACGGCATTGGTTGGGCTCAAAGTGGCGGTTCGGGGCTCACCTGACTCAAGGGGCATATCGGCTAAACAAAGGGAAAAGGTGGATCGCAGAGTTGCACTCTGCGCCAGCCGCGAGGGACGCCGAGCGCGTACAAATCGAAATACTACGCTCCATGCCTTCGTGACGAAAATTCCAGTTGTGGAATGCCCTGAATATGCCCATGCGTCAGGTGGCGTTGGCAGGTTTCCGCGAACGATTCCCTTCCGCCACCCCACAGGAACTCTGCCGGCGGCTGGCGCCAATTCTCTTGGGGCCGGAATTAGCCACGCAAGCGTACGGTCCTGAATCCGATCCCCCCACCATCAGGTAGACGAGTGGGGACTCTTGAAGTCCTTTCAGCTATTGATCGCGCCACTCGGGTGGCGCGACGGTCACCTCGACGGGGGTCCACGGCTTCGCCTCGTGGATTCGCCTCATCTCCAGTAGAAGGCGCACATCTGTTGGTCTTGAGCTCGTTGTTTTGAGCTTGCGGAAGGCAGTGGAGGCGCGCAGCAGGAAGGCGGAGGGATGATCCGGGGGGTAGAAGCCGAAGTTGCCAATCAGAATCCTCTCCGGCTCCGACTGTCCGGCCCTTGACTGGTACGACAGGTAGACGAAAACCTGGAAGGGGGTTCTGTCGGGGTTGACCACGCTCGTGATTCTCACCACGAGGATCGGCGGGGCGCTCGCGAGCGTCTGCTGATCAATCGGGAAATACCCCGAAGGGCGGTCGTTGGTGAGCATCACCCGAGGCGGCGCCGCCTCCCTCTGATCCTGATAGCCTTCCGGGCCCTGCCCCCCAGGTCGCGCGCCGCCAATGAGCAGAGCCCAGACCAGCAACCCGTGAACCACGGGTGTCATCTCCTTGCGCTCCTCAATGAGTTTGATGCCAACCGTGCCAACCGGCTCACGAGGTCACTTGTCAGAACCGGGCCACCGCCAACTCCAGCCGCCTAAGCGTGAGGCGCTCCCCGGTGGCCTGCCGGCGAGCGTAGGGCACCGGCACCAGGCTCACCTGCACCTCGTTTGACGAAAGCGAGCCTGCCTGGTTCAGCTTCTGAAGCGTCGGTGTCGCGTCAACCAGAAATCCGGTGAGCGGTGCTGCACTCATCCCGGCTGCCCCTTCCTGGCTCTTCATGCCCGACTCATCGAAGAAGAAACCGAAGCTGCCGGCGTAATGGGGATCTTCAATCGGAGTGGCCCCCGAAACGTCAGGCTTGTTCAAGAAGATCCGCACGAAAAAGTCCCTCTTGGGGGGCATCTCGACGTCCCCCACGGTCAGCACGAGGCGGGTGTGCGAACCGCCTTGGAGCGCGCCCGCGAGCGCGCCAGGCTCGACGGTGATGGCGCTGGTGGACGGCTTGTCCACCTCCGTAGTCACCGACTGCCGCAGCTCGAAGCGCGGTCCGAACTCAAGCTTCGACGGGGCCCCGGCGCGCAGGAACGCTTCCAGCTCTTTCCCCTGCAGCTTCTTGGCACCTTGTCCCGCGGTCATCAGTGAGCACGGCTCGAACTGGTAGGAGAAGATGGGGTAGAGGACTGTGATGGCCGCCGTCACGCTCACCGGGTTGCCGTTTTCGTCCACGAAGTCCGTGATGGCGAAGTTGGTCCAGCTCGTGTCGTTAGTGTTCGCGTTATTCAGATCGATGTTCCAGTGGGTCCACATGCAGTCGAGCATGTTGTGATGGGTGTAGAACACAGGATCGAGCGGCGAGTGGAACGCACCCATGTCGCCACCGACAAAGCCGTGGATGTTGTTGTGAGGGGTTCCTTCAAGCATGCCCGTCGCGTCAGGCCCCGCGTGCAGGTCGGAGGTCGGGGGTGGGCCGCTCGCAAACAGTTCGAAGTTGGGCTCGTTCAGGATGTTCTGGAGCACGCTGGTGCCGATATAGGAGGCGTCCGCTTGATCTGTCTGAGTGATGGCCCGATTGGAGTCATAGAGTGGACTCGTGGTATCCCAAAACGGATCGGGGACCGCAGGATGAGTGTTCCAATTCCAGTACGGCAATGCAAAGCTGTTGTCGCCGGTCAGCTTGCGGCAGATGCGCTCGAAATAAAACAGGTAAACGCGGTGCCACGGCAGCCACAGCCAGTTGCGGTGGATACATTTGTTGAAGTGGATGTTTGCCTGGTACTGCCAGCCTCGCGGGTCGCTCGGTTTGGATGTGTCCAGCGCCTTCATGGCCGCCACAGCCGCCTTGTAAGTGGTGATGACAGGGTCGGAGGGGTTCGCGGCCCAAAGGGTCTGGATGTTTTTCCGTGTCGGCCGATTCTGGATCTGTTGCACGCAAGACTCGCATCCGCCGGCCCAAAAGCCAAGGCTGGCAGCACTGAAAGCGCCAACTCCCCTAAGGAAGTCGCGTCGCGAGAATAGACTCAGGTCTTCCATGGTGGGCCTCCTATTCCTGGTTTCGTTAACCGAATCTCCTTTTCCAACTGTCCAATAATCGATAACGTACACTTGGCCGTCCCTGAATGCAACTGTGAGTCAAGTTTTCAGTGTGAGGTGCTCTCGGCAGGCTGGCGCAGAGCGGAGCTCTCGATCTTTGCTTGGGTCTACGCTCTCCAATGCACTGTTCTCCGTTGGAGGTGCGACCTAGAATGTAAACTCGAAGCCGGCGGGGACGGGTTGGCCGATAGGGCAAGTTTCCGTTGGATGACTTCCTTATCAGTCTGTGATAATGATAATTAGTGGAGCGTGATCCGTCCCTGGACGCCCTGCTCGAACTCGACGGGCAGGTATTGGTCATCGACCCGGAGACCAGGTACTGGGTCCGGTTCGCTGTCCGCCGAGTTCCGGCGAGCGAGGCGAAGCCTCACGGCCTTGACTACTCGCTGACGCTGCACCGTCCTGATGGCGAACGTTTAATGGGATTTGACAACGCACATCCGGTGAAGGGCGGTTCGGGTCCGGGCGCGAAAATCGGCTCGACCTTCGATCACAAGCACCGGCTGAACGCGGTGCGCCCGTACGAGTACAAAGACGCGTGGACTCTGCTCGCCGACTTCTGGTCAACAGTTGACGCGGTCCTCCGCGAGAAAGGAATTGTGCCATGAAGACCCTTAGAATCGGAATCGCTTCCTACAAGGACATGAAGGCGCGGACGATGGCGATCGCGCGGGGCGAGATCAAGCCGAAACCGCGAGATCCCAAGGTATGGTTTACCTCGACGGAGAGTTTTGCGAAGGTCTTATCAAACAAGAACCGTGCTTTGCTCGCGACGATCGCGACGACGAATCCGGTTTCACTTCAGGAGCTGGCCGGGCGTACCGGGCGCAAGGCGTCCAATCTGTCCCGAACCTTGAAGACGATGGAGCACTATGGTTTCGTGCGGCTTCATCGTGGGCAGCGCGGACGGGTCCGGCCGGAAGTACCCTATGAATCGATCTCTCTCGAACTCCCTTTCAGCGCGTAGAGATTCCCCGGCTTCACGATCGGGCCTAAATCGCGGGCTGGCGCCGAACGCAGCGCTGCGATGTTGGCTTGGGTTTGCACCCCAGCAAATCAGCAAGAATGAGGTTCGCCGCCGCAGTTGCGAGAGGCTTCGACAAAGACCGGCCAAAGCGGGCGCTGTCCACGAGCTTCAGGCGGCGGTACGTATTGAATAGTGATGAACCAGAACCAGTCGGGCTCAAAGTGGGGGTCCCGGGCTCACCTGACTCGAGGGGGGCATTTCAGCCAAACAAAGCGTAAAGGTGGATCGCAGAGTTGCACTCTGCGCGAGCCGGGCGATCCGAGCGCTATCTTAGGTCCTGATAGCGCCCACCCTCGATTGTCTCATCCGCGTTGCCGAGGCCCTGGGCAAGACTACCTGATCCCATGGCTGATCGGAACAAAGGCGGCGCGGTATCTCAGACGCACTCCTTTGTGCCGGTTCTTTACCGCATTGACCAGTTTCACACGGAGCTGATGACGCTTGCCGTCCATCGTTTCTGGCTGGAATCCCAGCTCGTAGCGGAAATGGAGCTGTCGCAGGATCTCTTCCAGGCCGGTTGCGTATGTTTCGGGCGTTACCTCCAAGTATTGGCCCCCGGTCTGGGTTGCAATGTAATGCGCAATTTCCTTCTGTTCGCCGGGCAACGGAAACCACATATGCGGGGATCGGCGGTCCTTCAGGCCATAGGCTATGGCCGAGGTTCCCAGGAGCTCATCAATGAAGTGATCGGCCTCCGATCTGTCCATTCCACTCCAGTCTCCATAGAGAAAGATCACCACGGGCAGTGGTTCGGGTTTTGACGGGCGCGTAATATCAACGATGAGTTGCAGAGTCTTTTGCAGCGCAAGCTCGCCTGGCCTATCGTGGTTGTTGGGGTCGAAAGTTGGCGCGAGCACATGCTCCAAGGACGTGGCCGCCGCCTCGACGTTGCTCGTCGGTAGCAGGTCGAGTTTTGAATCACCGTTGTCACACCAGTGAGCGACGGCCACCGTATCTTGTTTTCCCAGATTCTCGAGAGCGGGGATGAAAAGACTGATTCGTCCTCGAAACAAGCCCGAACCCTGCGAGTCGTAGTCCTGCATGCTGCATTGCACAACAAACCAAAGGGCGAGGGGCCGAGTTGTAGTCCCGCTGTCAAACGTTTCGATCGAAACCGGATGACCGTTGTCAAAGATTTGTAAATCGCCGCGCTTCAAAGTTTTGTCGGGAAGGCCATTCTTTGCATTCAGGGCGATCACATCAACCAGGACCAGATTGGATGAGCTGTGGAACGTGATTTCAGGGGATTGAGTAACTGACGGGGCTACCTGGGCGACTACTGACATGGTAGAGCCGCATTGAAGCGACAGCAGCATGAATGCCAGAATCACGACTGGTTTCATATTCCAAAGAACTCCTCTCTCCGGCACCCTTTGCTGGGTCGCAAAGCAACGCCAGTGGGTTTCATAGGTAAAGACGCAGGGCAAAGCGGATTATTACAGGCAGGGGTATGCCTAGCGCCAGCCATCAGGATCGGGATGCCGGGGCCGACATTTTCCCGGAGTGCGCGCTAGGAACCAGGTGCCGATACCCGCTCGACGGATTGCTTGGCCGGAGCCAGCACGATCAGGGCTACGCCGATGACAACCAGGATCGCCGAGCCCCACAGTAAGGCGCGATCGGGCATTCGCGCGTGCAAATAGTCAGGCATGGACTTCTGCTTGTTGGTGCACCGACACGATCTGCGCGACGCGTTCCATGACCTTTTTGTTTTGGGCTGCCTTCTTCAGGTCGTACGCTGCTTGCAAGCGCATCCAGAATTCGGGAGTGCTGCCCAGCAGACGGGAGACCTTCAGGCACATGATCGCTGACAGAGGCCTCCGCTCGGCCAGAATGTCGTGAAGCATCTGGCGCGAGACGCCAAGCGCTTTCGCGGCTGCGGTGACGGACAGGCCGACCTCGGGAAGAATGTCTTCCCTGAGAATCTCGCCGGGATGTACGGGCGGCAATCCGTTCTTACGATCCCTCGACTGTATTCTCTTCATTCTGGCTCCTGACTCCTGTCTCCTGACTCCTTCTTCATCACCGGCAGTTCGACCCGAGAAGCATGGCTACTGTCTCGGTAGAACTTTAGGGTAGGCACCGGACCGGACGGCAAAGCGAAGTGGTCTTTGTCAGCTCCCGCCAATGCCAGCCGGATGGAGTGTCCTCGCTTAAACAGATAGGACGTCGGCAGGATTGCGAACTGGACTTCGGTTATTTCGCCGGGCACGAGAGGCATGGAATTTCGGCGCTGGAACGAATGCCAGACTCCGAGTTGGCGATACGGAGGCGGTCCGCCACCCAGCCTTCGGTCGATGCCTCGCAGTTCGCCCTCGGTGACATACGCCACCCGCCCCTGCGGATCAACGTCTTCAAGATAACTAAAGAACTCGGCGTCGGCGGCCGTGGAACTGACAAAGAGAGTCACCGCCGGATGCCCGGTCACTTCGGTGTCCGCCTCCAAGGGCGCGGAGGTGTAGCAGAGCAACTTCTCGTCGGCCTGTCGCCGGTCCGGGTAAATCACCTGGGCGCCGAGATCCCATCTCGAAGTCCGACCGGTACCGTGGGTCAGGTCGACAACGTAGCCGTCGCTAGCTTCGGCTGCCGTTGGCTTCTCCCTGCTGAGCCGGTGACCTTGATCCAGGTATAGGCTGACGGTGTGAGTTCCGGGTGGAGGCCATCGAACCGCGGACTTCCACTTCTCTTCACCCATCGTGAAGTAGAGAACTGACTGCTCGCTCGATGTCCCATCATCTCCACCGCCAAGCTGGTAGTCGAAGAACCGGAGTAACTCCGCGTTAAGGTCGAACGCGGAGCGCCAGGAACGGCTGAAGGGGCTGGCGTCGTTCCATCCGCCGTGATTCCACGGCCCCAGGATAAGCCTGACCGGGTTCTTCAACGTAAGATAGCAGTTGATGGCCGCGTTCTGGAATGCGGCGTCAAACCATCCGTCCACCAGAACCATGGCCGTCCCTGACGCACTGATCTCGGAAGCGTGGGCGAACGGGCTGAAGGCATCGATCGATACTCCAGGAGGCCACGGCGCGTCGTCGCGATAAGTGATCTGACGCGCCATGGCGGCGACGTCGAGGTTGTAGTCGTGTTCCCGAATGGCCTGGCCGAGCATCGATCGATCGACGTCACTATCGACAGGTCGCACTCCACGATAGGAAGACCGAGCGATCCTCGGCATGAAGGCCCTGATACTCGGGAGGTAGTCGGTGTCCAGGGCCCGATCGAGATTCTGCCAAACGGTGATGAAGGAATTCAAGGGAATCCCTCCCGGATAAGCGATGTCCGTGTACGCGTCGAAAAAGCTGAACGCGGTCGAGACCGCTTTGACCGCCGGATGCCGGTTGACGAGCAGGAACTCGGCGGAGCCGCCGTCATAGGACATTCCCATTGCTCCCACTTTTCCGTTCGACCACGGCTGGCGGACGATCCAGTTCACCACCTCCGCACCATCCCGGATTTCGTCGGGCGACCAGGGGTAGGGCCACCGTCCAAAAGATGCACCCGTTCCACGGACATCCACGTCCATCCATGCATACCCGCGCGCCACGAACACCTTCTGAGCGCTCGGCCAATTCCGGGTAAAGAAGCGGAGCAATGGGCCCAGGTCAAACGATCGGTAGTAGCGCGTCTGACGGATAATGGTCGGAATCTTCTCTCCCGCTTTCAGTTCTCCTGGCACGCTCAGGTCGACGGCGATCTTCACCCCGTCACGCATGGTGAGATAGAACGAGGTGCGGGAGATTCCCTTGTAGCGGGCGGGATGCTGTTCAAGGTATCGCGATGCGGGTTGCCAGGCATCCGTCCCGGATCTCCGCCCCGAGGAGGCGGCGCCCGCACAAGCGGTGGCAAGCAGGAAGACCGAGAGTGCCCCAATTCCGGCAAACGGGGTTCGGGATTCGGGAATCGGGATTCGCAGAAGAGCCGGGACTCGGGGCTCGGGAATCGGGATTCGCGGAGAAAACAGAAGAAGAGAGCCAGCAACCGAGAATCGCGGTCTGCGAGTCCCGAGCCCCGAGTCCCCAGTCCCGTCTTCTTTGCGAATCCCGAACCCCGCTTTCATACCGAGCGCCAAAGGGGAAGCAAGACTCAGCCTACGAGGTCAGGGGAGCAGTCTTCACACCCCGTTTCTCGATGGGGATGAAGTCCCGCACGTCGTGGCCGGTATAGATTTGCCGAGGACGCGCGATCTTCTGCTCCGGATCCTCGATCATCTCCTGCCACTGCGCCAGCCATCCCACCGTGCGCGGAATAGCGAAAAGAACGGTGAATATTTCCGGCCTGAAGCCCATGGCCTGGTACATGATGCCGGAGTAGAAATCCACGTTGGGATAGAGCTTGCGCTTGATGAAGTACTCGTCCTCCAGCGCGATCCGCTCCAACTCCAAGGCAATCTCGAGCTTGGGATTCCTGCCCGTCACCTCAAAGACCTGGTCGGCCGCCCACTTGATGATGCGGGCGCGCGGGTCGTAGTTCTTGTAGATCCGGTGTCCGAATCCCATCAGTTTCCCGCGCCCCGCCTTAACGTGCTCGATGTAGGCCGGGACCCGGTCCTTGGAACCGATCTCATCCAGCATCTTCAGCACTTCTTCATTCGCCCCTCCGTGCAGAGGGCCGGAGAGCGCAGCAGCCGCGGCAGCCGTCGCCACAAAGGGATCGGCTTGGGAGCTACCCACCGCGCGCATCACGTTAGCGCTACAGTTCTGCTCGTGGTCGGCGTGCAGGATGAAGAGAATATCCAGCGCCCGCGCCAGCACCGGGTTCGCGCGGTACTTGGGCTCTACCATCTTCCACAGCATGTTCATGAAGTTCTCGGTGTAACTGAGCTCGTTGTCGGGATAAACGTACGGGAAGCCCAGGCTGTGGCGGTAAGTATAGGCAGCGATGGTTGGCACTTTGCCGACCAGACGAAGGATCTGGAGTTTTCGCACCTCGGGATCCAGCACGTTCCTGGCTTCGGGGTAAACGGTGGAGAGCGCGGCGACGGTGCTGATGAACATGCCCATGGGATGAGCGTTGAAGCGGAATCCCTCCAGAAACTTCTTGGTGGTCTCGTGGATCATGGTGTGGTGAGTGATGTTGTCGACCCAGGCCTTGAGCTCTGCCTCGGTCGGCAGGTCGCCCCAAAGAACCAGGTACGCAACTTCGAGGAAGGAGCATTTCTCCGCCAGTTGCTCGATGGGATAGCCCCTATAACGGAGGATCCCTTTGTCGCCATCAATGAACGTGATGGCGCTTCTGCACGACGCCGTGTTCATAAAGGCAGGATCGTAGGTCATAACCCCGAAATCCTCGGGGCCAGTCTTGATCTTGCGCAAGTCCATGGCGCGAATAGTGCCCTGATCAATGGGGACATCGTAAGCCACGTTGGTGCGCTTGTCGACGACGTTCAGGAACTCATTTGCCATAGCGTTTCCTCCTGTGAATTTCGACCGGCGAATGCCCGCCCGCTTGACCGTCGGCTAAGCGCGTGCATCAGCTCTGCGTTCTCAAGAAAATGTCCGCCCTCCCGTCAGGATCGAGGACAGTTTGGGGAGCGTCTGGTTCTCAAAGACGAACCCAATAAGCTTCCCGCACGGTCCGCCCGCCCCGATCCGAAGCCCGAGCGAGGGGGAGGCCACTCAAGTACAAACACCAACACGGCACTTGTATCGCTCCGCGAGCGAAGTCGATGTGATGCGAATCACTTTCGCGGGTGATCTTAATCACCCCGCACGAGGTGAGGCGGCGAAAAAGAGCCCCTGACCTCGGCTTAATTGCCTTCATCCAAGGGCCGTCGAAAGACAAGCGCGGGGACAGCCCCAATGTTTTCATACAGCCTATGATGGTCCAATCTACCCTGTGGTGGCCCGCCAAACCTCACGAACTCCCGATCAGGATTCCGGTCAGGAACACCAGCACGCCGCCCACCACCACTTGGAAGGCGGCGGAAAGGAAGGGAGTGTCCATATAGCGGTGCCGTACCCAGCTTATGGTCGCGAGTTCGGCTGCCACCACCATCCCTGCGACCGTGATGGCCACGCGAAAATTGGGAATGAGAAACGGCAGGGTGTGACCGATACCGCCTGCCGTGGTCATGAGACCCTCAACCACGCCTCGCATCACTGGTTTGCCTCGCCCGGTGAGCGAGCCATCGTCGGAGAGAGCCTCGGCGAAGCCCATTGAGATGCCGGCGCCGACTGACGCCGCGAGCCCAACCAGAAACGCGTCGTGGCTCTTGTGCGTGGCAAAAGCGGCGGCGAACAGGGGCGCGAGCGTCGACACCGAACCGTCCATCAAGCCCGCCAGACCAGGCTGGACCACCTGCAGAACGAACAGTCGCCGCTTGGAAGCCTCCTCGGCTTTTCGCACGTCCGGCGTCACGTGTTTTTCTTCCAGCGTTCCAGCCAGCGCGTAGTGCTGGCGCTCGGCCTCGGCCAGGTCCCCAAGCAATTCGCGGGTGGAAGTGTCGGTGGTTCGCTGGCTGGCGCGCTCGTAGAAGCGGAGGGTTTCCATCTCCATGATCTCCACCTGCTTCCGCACCGCGTCCAGGCCAAGCGGCCGCACTTGCCAGATCGGGCGCCGGGTGACAAAGCCTTTTACGTCGTGCCGGCGGATGAGGGGAATATGCTCTCCGAAGCGCTGACGGTAAATCTCGAGCAAACGCTTGCGGTGGTCGGATTCTTCCGCTTGCATCTCTTCCAACATCTTTGCGGTAGCCGGATAGCTTTCGCGCAGCCCTTCGGCGAAGTCGGCGTAGATGCGGGAGTCCTCCTCCTCCAGGCTAATCGCCAAGGCGAGGATCTCACGCTCCGAAAGGTCTTTGAACTTTCGCGCCATTCTCTCCTCCAAAAGTGGCTTGCGGTTGTGGCTAGGAGAAGAAACGATGAATTATGAATGATGAATAAAAGACAAGAACAAGTCGTGCTCTTGTCTTTTATTCATCATTCATAATTCATCGTTTCTTCATCCGACCCGTTCCATTTTACCCCCATGTCGGTTATAATCGCCGAGCCTGTCAGATCCCCTGCAAGTGACTTGGGTTGAGGGACTCAACATGAGCGAGCCAGTATACCGCCTCGGCGACCTGATCGACGACTACTGCACGCGGTGCCGCCTTTTACTTAACCATGCAGTAGCCAGCATGGTGAACGGCAAAGTGGTCAAAGTGGTGTGTGAGACGTGTCATAACGAGCACCCCTACCGCAACAGCGAAGTGCCGGAGAAGAAGAAGAAAGCCGGCACGCGCGCCCACCTGTTTGATCAGGTACTCGCCAAATCGGCGCCATCCCCTCCAGTCGCCGAGCCCGTCGTTGAAGCCAAAGCGGAGGCGCCGCCCGCTCCCAAAAAGAAGCGTTCCGCGAAAGCTGCTCGCTACATCACACGCCACCAAACGCGCCCTCCGCGGGGGAGTGCGTAATGGAGAACCGCCATCAGCTCTCAGCTTTCAGCCATCAGCAAGAAGGTTCTGTTCTTGCTGAAAGCTGATAGCTGACTGCTGAGAGCCGAACTTTCGAGTCTCTTTTGGTCGCGCCCGACGCCACGCAGGTATATCGTGTCAAATATGAATGAACAATTTGCTCTTTCTCGCCGTTCGTTTCTCTCCCTTATTGCCGTAGCGCCGCTTGGAGTCGCGACGACGACACCGGCCGCGGATCACATCCCCATAGGCCTCGAACTTTATTCGGTCCGTGGCGCCTTGCAGAAGGACCTGAGCGGGACGGTGCGGGCTGTGGCCAAGATGGGCTATGACTGTGTCGAGTTTTTTTCGCCCTACTATCGGTGGACACAAGATGAGGCCAAACAAGTCCGCCGCGAGTTGGACGATTTGGGAATCCACTGCTACTCCACCCACAACGACCTCGAATCGTTCAGCCCTACTGGAATCGGCAAGGCCATCGATCTGAACCATATCCTGGGTGCAAGGTACATCGTACTGGCTTCCGCGGGCGACCTCAGCAGCATCGATGCCTGGAAGCGGGTGGCGGAGACGCTGAACAAGGCCGACGAGACGATGGCTGGCCAAGGCTTGCACGCCGGCTATCACAACCACGATGTGGAGTGGAGACCGGTGGAAGGACAGAAGCCCCTCGAGGTGATTGCCGCCAACACGGCGAAGAGCATCATGCTGCAACTCGACGTCGGCACTTGTCTCGAAGCCGGCAGCGATCCGGTCGCGTGGATCGAGAGTAACCCCGGCCGCATCCGCTCCCTGCACCTCAAGGAGTGGTCGCCCGAAAAGGGATACAAGGTGCTATTCGGAGAAGGGGTGGCACCATGGAAGAAGTTGCTTGCCGCCGCCGAAAGCACCGGAGGAGTTGAGTTTTACCTGATCGAGCAGGAAGGCAGCGACTATCCCGAACTGGAAACCGCCGAGCGCTGCCTCGCGGCCTTTCGCAAGGTGCACGCGTGAGTTGCCTGGGCACGCGCGGCACACTGTCGTCTTTCTTTCCGGCTGAACCCGTCACCATTGCCCTGCCATTCTTGTTGCCAAAAGTCGCTGTAACTAAGGATTCTTCTTCCATCCCCCTTGAGGAGAAGGGGGTGCGCAAGGCAGCAGGTGAGCAGGGTTCTCGCGAACGAATTGATCAGTGATTCCCACAACCCTCTTGCGTAAACTGAATGGCTCGTCCGTCAGTGATCGCTGGCGCAATCCCGGCAATCTGGCGTCCCTGAATCCCACCGGATCAATGCGGTTGCGAGTTCCTGGACTGACAGGCGGCACAAATCGGCAGTCTGTGCCCTCCCGCCAAGGGCGCGACAGTCATTTCTGTGCCAGGGTGATAAGAACGAATCGCATTGCTAACCCTTGATGCTGCCGAACGACGAGGCCGGCACCGCTTGTTAACGCTCGAATCTGATTACGGCTCTTGACCCTCTCACCCAGCAGTTTCGTAGGTAGTATTGTGTGGTCGGCGAGACAGAACCATCCTCCGGGGCGAAGCACTCTGGCAATTTCTTGCAGGCCCTGGTTTTGGCTGGCCCAATGGTGAAACGCTAAGCTGGTCAAAACCAAGTCGGCCGTTTGGTCAGAAAAAGGAAGCAGCTCAGCCGATCCAATCTTAAAGGTAGCGTTGGGATTCAGCCGGCGGGCCTGTAAGACCATTTGTTCGGCTGGATCGACGCCAAATAACTGGGCCTCTGGCCAACGGGCCGATGCGGCTCGCAGCAAGCGGCCCGTTCCGCAACCGACATCAATAATACAACGCGGCGGGTCCTTTAGTTCTTGCACAAGGAGGTCGAGCATTCTGGAGTGAATGGGCCCAAAAAACCATCGTTGCAGGACCGATTGATCGTAGGTTGCTGCCCACCGGTCGAACCGTTTTACATCCGAGTCGGGAGAGGAAGGCATAATTCACTTATCAGTATAACCCACGATGCCCGCGATCTAATACCATGCCAGTCTCTTACTGTTTAGGCACGACGCGGAATCGTCGCTCCAATTGAACGGGTGGATGGTCCGATGGACTGGGAGTTTCTTGAGCCGCTGCGCGAGGATTGGTCGCCGGTCTCGAAGCCCGCGCGCATCGGCTGGCTGGTTTTTTACGCCATCTTTCTTCTCTATGCCCTAAATAATAGGACCGGGACTCTGCTCATTGATTACGTTTTCCTGCCCATCCACGAGGGCGGGCACCTGCTCTTCAGCTACTTCGGCCATACCCTGATGGTGGCGGGTGGGACAATCCTTCAATTGGGTGTGCCACTGCTCTTGGCCATCTATTTCGCATTTCAGCGCCAGCCCACCGGCGTAGCGTTTTGCTCCTTCTTCTTTTTTGAGAACTTCCTGAATGTCGCCACCTACATGGCGGATTCGCGCCGGATGGAACTGCAATACGTTACGGTGGGCGACCCGGATTTGGCGGAGCACGATTGGTTCAGCATGTTTTCGCAAATGGGCGTGCTGGAATACGACACGAAGATTGCCACCGTCGTCCGGCTGCTGGGCTGGCTCGGCATGATTGCCGTGGTCCTGTGGCTGAGCTGGAAGACGAAAACTCCGGATCGCCCACCCGATTCGGGAGTCTGAGCTACTGTCGAGAAGGGTTCACCCAGCCATCTCGTTGCGCCTCTTTCGCTACCCGCTGCGCCTCACGATCCTGACCTGCCCGCTCGACCGCAAATCGTAAGCCACGCCGCGCCATTCGATGCGCCGGGAGAATGCCGACACCAGAAAGTTGGCCAGCATGATCCACGGAACCAGGATCGACAACCGCCAGTAACAGGAACCGTATCGCGCCAGCGTTTCGCGCTCTTCGGGAAACAACTCCCGCGCCACGACGGTGCGGGTTGCCGCCTTCGCCATGCCGAACGCGAGGATCAGGGTCAGCGTCGCCAGCACGCCGGCACGGACGGTTGTGGGGGAAGATGCGGGAGAAAGGAACGAGGGCCAAACGATCAGCGCCAAGCCGAGCAGAAACGGGGCCGCGTAGAGCACGTAGGAAGCAAAGCCCATCCGCCACAGCCGCACGTTGTAGACTCGCGTCAAAACGACTTGGCGCGTGGCCCAACGGAAAAAATCGCCAAAGCTCGAATCTTCGCACGACGCCACCAGGCAGCGCGGCTCGAAGCGGATCTTGCCCTGCGCATCGCGCACCGCGCGCGTGAGCGCGTAATCGTCGCTCACCGTACGGGCCCAATAGTCCTGGGCGATCCGAAGGCGCTGGAAGTCCGCGGTGCGGATCGCCATCGATCCACCCCAGGCGAAGTTCTGGCCGTGATCGCCGAGCATGGTTGCCACGGTGGTGTCCCAGGCGGCGCGCAGGCGCACGGTGAAACCGCGGCCCGGCAGGTACCAGCGAAAGCCGGTGCTGACCATCACGGCGGGGTCAGCGAGCGGAGCCACCAGCGAGCGCAGCCAGTCGACTTTGGGCCGCGCATCGATATCCGCGAACACCAACACTTCGATTTCACGACTGACCTCGGCAAGCCCTCGCAGAAGGTTCTGCACTTTCTCCCCGCGCGAGTCCGAATAGCCGGCCACCACCACGGTCGCCCTTAGTTCTGGGTCCCCTGAGCCCTGTGGGGTGAGACTCTTAGTTTGACTGCTGGGGGGCCGCGCCGCGATGAGCTGGATCAGGAGTTCGTGGGCGGGATCCTCACGCGACGCTACGACAAAGATCAATTGATAGGTCGGGTAATCCTGCGCGAGGAAAGCAGCGACGTGGAGGTTGAAGCCGGCGTCGATACCTTTCACCGGAATGATCACCGCCGCGCGTGGCCGGTAGTCGCCCGGGTCGCGCCGCAAGCTGGCCCGCAAGTAGCGCACGTAGCTGAACCCGCTGCGCAGCGAGACCAGGCTCTGAATCAGCAGCAGGATCGCCAGAACCTCAAAGACTCTTATCGCCAGCGAAACACCCTCAAATCTAAGATGGTCCGTTTTGTGTTCATTTCATCATTCATCATTCTACGCTTCCAGACTCTTCCTGATAACATAGAGCGTCGACCCAGGTATTGTCCTAATTCGACCTGGGAGCGCGGGCGGCCCGCCCGCTCTTAGGAAGTGGCTAGCGGTCCTAGCCGCTGACCAGTCGACGCTAGCCATGCGCTGAGCGGGCGGGACGCCCGCGCTACCAAGCGACGTCGAACCGAGGCAGTAGGATGTTTTCGCGCCACAACCGGATGATCGGTGTGCTTTACATGCTGGCTGACGCCTTGTTGTCGCTCGCCAGTTTCTGGGTGGCCCACGCTGTCCGCGCGCGGCTCCCCGGCCTGCGGCCCCTTTATCCAGCCTACGACTACCTGTGGATCGTGCCCGTAGCCGTAGCGATCTGGATCACCGTGGGAACCGTTACCGGGATCTATCGCGACATCCGCGAGGAAGATCTGCGGCGCGCCTTTACCGACCTGCTCCAAGTGGCGGCAGTCTCCGCGACGATTCTGTTTGCCATCACCTTTGCTTTCCAGTTCGCCTACATCAGCCGTTTGCTGTTGGGCCTTTACGTGGTGACAGACCTTCTGGCGATGATTCTCCTGCGCCTCATCGCCCGCCGTCTGGGCGGTCCGCTGCGCCGCTCGCTGGGCGGATTCCGCCACTTCCTGCTGGTGGGGAACACACCGGAGGCGATCGAAATCGCGCGCACCATCGAGTCCAACGAGACGCGCGGCATGGCCTTCCAAGGCTTTATCGTGGTCAATGCCCGGCGGGACGATCCTCCCGCGCAGCTTCAATCGCAAGTGGACCAGAGAAGCCTCCGCCGCGCCTATCCCGTTTACCCCCTCAGCGAACTCGCCGGCCTGCTGCGCCGCCACGTGATCGACGAGGTGATCTTTGCGGTGACCCGCGGCGAGATGGACCAACTGAGAGACCCTTTCTTGGTGTGCGAAGAGGAAGGAGTCAGGACGCGTGTGCTGGTGAGTTTTTTCCCTCACCTGATTTCCAAGGTGACGCTCGAGCGGCTGCGCGACATGCCGCTGCTCACCTTCTCCGCCGCGCCGGAAAACGAGGCCCTGTTGCTCGCCAAACGGCTGCTCGACTTCTTGATGGCCGTGGTGCTGCTCCTGGTACTCTCGCCCCTGTTTCTCATCCTGGCGCTGTTGATCAAGCTGACTTCGAAGGGACCCGTCTTCTACCGCCAGACGCGCTGTGGTCTGGGAGGCAGGAGATTCACCGTTTACAAGTTCCGCTCCATGCAACCCGATGCGGACCTCCGGCGCGAAGAGTTGGAAGCACTGAACGAGATGGATGGTCCCGTGTTTAAGATCGGCAACGACCCACGCTGCACCACCGTCGGCCGCTTCATGCGCAAGTTCAGCCTCGACGAACTGCCCCAGTTGTTCAACATCCTCCGGGGCGATATGTCGTTCGTCGGACCGCGCCCGCCCCTGCCCGAAGAAGTGGAGAAATACGAGCGCTGGCAACGGCGCCGCCTGCGCATGCCGCCCGGCCTCACCTGCCTGTGGGCGCTCGAAGGCCGCAGCCGGCTCAACTTCCGACGCTGGATGGAGCTCGACCTCCAATACATCGATAACTGGTCCCTCGCGCTCGACTGGAAAATCATGCTCAAGACCATCCCGGTGGTGCTGCTGGGCCGCGGCGCGAGCTGACACGAAGACAGGAGACAGAAGTCAGAAGACAGGAGTCAGAAGGAAGAGAAGCGGGTGGCTTGTGGATGATTGTCTTCATTCCGACTCCTGTCTTCTGACTTCTGTCTCCTGTCTTCCAGTCTGCGTAATCTGTGGATGGAACTCTTGTCCTCCGGGAATGCTCGCCGCCGGGGTCACCGTGTAATCCTGATGCTCGATGGTCAGGATGTGGGTGCCGAAGATTCTCACCTGGTTCACCGACTGGTCGGAGCGCGGCAGCCAAAAGTCGCCAATCTTCTGGTAGCGGCGCACAAAGTGGATTTTCTTGGTCCACCAGGAAGGATTGGCGGCGGGCTCGCCGTCGATCTGGGCTACCGCGAAATCCTGCGAGTCGATCCAGACCTTGCCTCGGAATAAGTATTTGGCGTCCCGCGTCGGGGTTGCGTCGACCACGTAACAGGGGCGACCGTCGAGTTGCTCCTCGCCCACGAGTTGAAATTGATAGTTGGAGGGGCTGATCGAGCTGTCGGTACGCGATCGGCCGCCGGCGGTTTCGACTTCGCTATCGAGCAATCCCTTGAAGACCAGGCGGCGGACGACGGATGACCCCTTCTCAGAAGTGACGGTGTATCTCTTGGTGCCGGGTGCCTCGAACTCGAGCGACACCTGTTCTTCGGCCTTCAGCGCACCCTTGCCGTTCGTCACGCGGTAAACGCGCTTGACCGAGTACCCCTTCAAGTGGTCTTGTCGCCACTGATTGTGGCTCAGCAACTCCTGGAATAGGGCGTCACTGCTGAGCGTCTCCAACGGGCCCGCCGGTTCCGCCGGATTCGGCGGCGCAGCCGAAACGCTCCCACCCCTCGCGTCCGACGCCTGCGCATAGCCAGCAGGGCCCGCCAAGCCGGCAAGGATTGCCACCATCGCGCCCGCTACCCCCATATCGCAGACCCGCCTGTCCCACTTGATTCTTCGCACCGTCTGTGCCCCGCGAAGAATTGCCGATTGACGATTTTCGATTGACGATTGAAAAACCGAAATGGCATGCGTCTTCTCTTGCAATCGGCAATCGTCAATCTGCAATGGGCAATTCCCCGCACTGATGATTAGGCGTGACACTAATTCTGGAAGCTCCCGGTCACTCCTTTGAAACCGCGTATCGCCTGCTGCAAACCCCACTTGATCACCCTCGTGCTGCTGTAGCAGTGCGAGAGGATATAGTTACAAGTGGAGAGGCAGTGCGTCGAGCACTCTTTCTTCATCTCGTCGAGCTGCCGGACGTCGAACTTGTGTTTTCCGACTGTGCCCCAGTCATAGCTGGCCGAGTACATGGGGAAGCACGGGGCGAGCGTGCCTTCCGGACGGATGATCAGGTTGTTTTGCCCGGCGCGGCAAGGCCACGGTGGAACTTTCCCGCGCAGCAGCGTCTTCATATCGATCATGTGCTGGATCGGGTTGGCCATCTTGTATCCGTGGCGCTGCTTCTCGATCAGGTAGTCGAGCAGCGCATCCACCTTAGGGTAGTCCTCGGGAAGAAGGTAGGTGGTGTTGCCGTCGAGGTGCTTGAAGTGCTCCTGCTCGAGCAACGGCGCCTCGTTGAGGTGATAATCGGTGGCGATGTTATGATCGTGGGCGATTTCGGTGAGTTCCTTGACGTCGTCCATGTTAATGTGCGTGACATTGATGTTGATCATCACCGTATATCCGTAATGCCGCTGCCTCTTGGCCAAGTGCTCGAAATAGGACCGTATGGGTTTGAGCGCCTTAGGGAGCCCGGGCTTTTCGTCCACGCAGTCGATCGCCAAGTTCACGATCCCCACCTGCGCGTCGCCCAGGCGATCGATGACGTCGGGCCGCATCAAACGGCCGTTGGTGGGCAGGTAAACGTAGAAATCCTTTTTGGCTGCGTAGTAGACCACTTTGTGGACAAATTGAGGCCGCAACAGGGGCTCGCCTCCCATCAGGGCCAGCACGCGGCAACCCATGGAGTGTAGCCAGTCAATCGAGCGCCGCGCGGTGTCCTCCGTCATGCCCTTGACGTTGTTATTAAACGACCAGCAGTAGTGGCAATCGACGTTACATTTGAACTCCGTAAATAGATAGGCGATGATGGGTCGCAGCTCTTCACCTTTGAACCTCGACTTGACAAAAGGAAGCGCCCAGCACTTAAAGGCCCGTTTCGTTCCCAGCCGGTGATAGTCCTTTTCCGACATCTCCTGCCCCTCCGGGAGGGGGCATTGAGGGAAAACGGGCTCCGGTAGCGTCTGAAGCTGCGTATCGCGTTGCAGGGCTGGGGGTACCATGGGACGGGACGCCGGCTTCGTGAGCAGATCGTGAACATTGACGTCCAACCGAACCGGTTGGGAAGGACCGCAAGCCTCGTGTGGTTCTTGGGGTTCTGGCATAAGGGTTCTGTTTCCTCCGTTATTTGTATGTACTCAGTGGCGACGATAAACCCTACACCCCATAGATGCGCTTAGTTTCTCGACGGTTGCGGGCCTCACTAGGGGGTAGGGGAAAGAGAACAGGGGACAGGGGAAAGAAGGCAGTAGGCAGTCGGCAGAAAGCAGTCAGCAGAAAGCAGTCCGGGTGCTTCTCCCGAGCCGCGGCATAAGACTCGAATTCAGGAGTCACGGGATAGAACAAGGACTGAGCCATCGGGTTATTAAACCATTGAGTCATTGAAAGAACCTCCGCAACGCCTAATACTGATTTGTTCGAAATCAGGAGACAGGAGTCAGGAGACCGAATGAAGACCGCCGTCCTCCACCTCTCGACCTCCATTATTCTGGTCAATCCTCGTTCCTGACTCCCGAATTTGAGTCTCCTGCCGGCGTTCGGCTTCCTCGCTGCGGTCAGGACAGGGCCTTAATCGCCTGGCGACGGCGTGGCCGCCTGGGGTCCTTGCGTCTCAGGATTCAAGATTCCGGATTCAAGCCCATAGGCGAACTAGCCTTCATGTTCGCGGAGCTACGCTCGTGATGTAGGTGTCCAAACCAACACCATCTACGCTATCATAATGACCTTTAGTTGCCAAGTATAAAGCTATAGATCGCGATATTGAGGATAAAAGAAGAAACGTTACTTACGTCAATCGTAAATTCCTGGTGCCGAACCGCTGCTTCGTCCTTATGGTATGATCTCAAGTCTTGGGGTGCCAAGCCATGACTTTTCTGAATACGCGTTACAAGCTGCTGCGGGAGTTGATGCCGGCGGAGTTGCGGCGACTCAGCAACGTCGCCACCGTGTACGGCATTCGCGGCCTTTCGTTTGAGGGCCATGAGTTGGTGGTGGAGTACGACGCCTCGCGCATTCACGAAGCCGAAGTGCTCAACACGATCCGCTCGGCGGCGATCCCGGTGGCAGCGGAAAAACCCATTCCACTGGGCAGTTTTGATTACCGGGGCGAGGTCAGGGACTTCGCCTGGCCCACCACCGGACTGAGCCCAGTCAATAGCAAGTGAAGAGTAACAAGTAACGAGTGAGAGGGCGTGAAGAAATTAAAACACAGAGGCACAGAGACGCGGAGAAGGAAATGAGAAGAACATGAAGATGTCGTTTCACGAACGTTTCCCATTTTTCTCCCTGCTTCTGCGTTTGAAGCTCTTTCGCAAGTTCCTCACGGCTTCTGACGAGCAAGCCAAAGTTGACGCGCAACAGCAGTGACGCGTGGCAAGGGGCAACAAGCTCTTGCTCGTCACTTGCCACTTGTCACTCGTCACTCGTCACTGTTTTGAGTTCACTCGTCCATCAATGGTAGCCAATCCGCCTCGTTCGCCTTTGCTGATTTTCGACGGCGATTGCAGTTTCTGTCGCTACTGGGTGGACTCTTGGAAAGACAAGACCGGCGACGCGGTTGAGTACGCCGCCTCGCGGGAAGTCGCGAGCCGGTTTCCCGAAATTCCCCCGCAAAGTTTCGGCCAGTCGGTACAGCTCGTGCTGCCGGACGGCAACGTCTATCGCGGCGCTGAGGCGGTGTTCCGAACCCTTGTTTTCGCACCGCGGGGCCGATGGCTCCATCGCCTCACGCTGTGGACGTACCGGAACGTTCTTGGGGTTCGGCCCCTCACCGAAGGCTCTTATCGTTTCATCGCCTCGCACCGCGATCTCTTCTATTGGGCCACCCGGCTCCTATGGGGCAAGCGTTACGAGCGGCAATCCTACACGCTGGCGTGGTGGGCGTTTCTGCGCTTGGTGGGCGTCATTTACCTCCTCGCTTTTTTTTCGCTTGCCACCCAGATTACCGGACTCATCGGGCAACAAGGCCTGCTGCCTGCCTCTCGTTTACTGGAAATCGTGCGCCAGCAGGTGGGCCCGACGCGTTACTGGTACTTTCCCACGCTCGCCTGGTTCAGCTCGAGCGACGGCTTTCTGAAGTTCCTGGCGGGCGGCGGCGCCGCGCTTTCCCTTCTGGTGGTAGGGGGCATTCTCACCGGGCCGACGCTCGCTCTCCTCTGGGTGTTCTATCTCTCTCTGGTGGCGATCGGCGGCGACTTCATGAGCTTTCAGTGGGACGTCCTGCTGCTCGAGGCCGGATTCCTTGCGATCTTCTTTGCCGGAAGGGAGATGGTCTCGCCGCCCTGGAGGTTCCCCGGACCGCAGCGAGAAGCGCGGTCCGAAAGGACCCTGGATCTGAAATCGGAGAATAGAGACTCAGAAGCGCGGGGCCTGAACTCGTCCGTCGTCTGTCGTCCATCGCCAACGGCTTTCCTGTGGCTGCTTCGCTGGCTGCTTTTCCGCTTGATGCTTTCGTCGGGCCTGGCGAAACTCGTGAGCGGGGACCCGACTTGGCGCAACTTCACGGCGCTCGATTACCACTACTTCACGCAGCCGCTGCCGACGCCGGTGGCGTGGTACGCGGCGCAGTTGCCCGAATGGTTTCAAAAGTGTTCCTGCGCCGTGATGTTCGGTATCGAGCTTGGTGTTCCGTTCCTGATTCTCGCGCCGCGCCGGCTTCGGCACCTGGGCGCGAGCCTGATGGTTTTTCTTCAGGTCCTGATTGCGCTGACCGGGAACTACAATTTCTTCAATCTGCTCACCGCCGCTCTGTGCGTTACTTTGCTGGACGATGCCCTCCTGCGGCGGTTCGTCCCTCGTCGGCTGGCGGCGCGTTCGTTCGCTTCGCTCAATAGCAAAAGCGAGAGCCCTGGCGGGATCCCGGTGCGACGTCCTCTAGCAGCGCGAGTCCTTACGGCCGCCCTCGCCGTTTTTCTGATCGTCGGCGGACTGCTGCACATTCCCGGGACCGAAGGACTCCAGCGCTGGCTGCCGCGCCAGGCGCTCGAAATCGTGTACGGCACCGAACCGTTGCATCTGGTGAATGGCTACGGGCTTTTCGCGGTCATGACCACGTCGCGGATCGAGATCATCGTCCAGGGGTCGAACGACGGGCAAAGGTGGCAGGATTATGAATTCAAGGACAAGCCCGGCGATCCCAGGCAGCGGCCTCGCTGGGTGGCGCCTTTCCAGCCGCGCCTCGACTGGCAAATGTGGTTTGCGGCCCTTGGCACCTACTCCAACAACCGATGGTTTGTGAATCTCATGGTCCGGCTGTTGCAGGGATCGCCGGACGTGCTCCGTCTTCTGGCGAAGAACCCCTTCCCTGACGGGCCTCCTCTCTACGTGCGGGCCGTTGGGTATGACTATCAATTCACCGACTTCGCCGGGCGGCGCGCCACCGGCCACTGGTGGCGGCGTGAACCGGCGGGGACCTATTTCCCCGTATCATCTTTACGGCGTTAGCCTCATTTTGCTAGGCAGGGAGAACGGCGGCAAAGATTTGTAGTTGCGGGCGTCTCGCCCGCTGTGGCGGGAGCGTCCCGCTTCCGCGCAAAGGAAGGGCCTGCGCCCGAAAATGTACNNGCTCCAAGCGCGGGCAGGATGCCCGCGACACAGCGGGCGGGACGCCCGCGCTACGTCGTCGCGGATACGGCGAACAAAACCGAGTTGCCAAGCAGGCCCGGCGAGTGTAGACTAACTAGTAATGCGGAAGAGGTTCGGAGCAGTTATTTCCGGTACCGGCGGAGCCGCTTGCGGTGAGACGGTCTAAATGAATACTGAACGACGACGATCGGACCGGTTGATGTTGCGTGTGCCCGTCCGTGTGTCCTGGGTGGACGGGACGGTGCAGGTCAAGTGTCTTGGGCATACAACTTTGGTCAACCGGCACGGGGCCAGGGTCCAGGTCCCGCGCTCTCTGCCGGACGGGGCAACGGTGCGGATGCTCAACACCGCGAGCAACCGCGAGGCGGATTTCCAGGTGGTGGGACTGGTAGCCCCGCTGACGGGGGAGGGTGCCGTCTACGGCTTGGCCGGCCCCATGGCGAACAGGTGGTGGCAAAAGGGTGCAGAAACCGCGGAGCTCATCTCGGGCGGCGAAGAATTTTGGGGCATCCACTTCCCGCCGCTGGAGCCGGAAGAAGCCGCGGCAGCCGTGGCCACGATCGAGTGTCGTGGTTGCCACACCCTGGCAGAGGTCAACCTCTCGGTGGTCGAGGCCGACGTGCTCGAGACGGCAGGGATGCTCTCGCTTCCCTGCGATGTCTGCCATCGCCTCACTCCTTGGGGCTACGCGAAGAAGGCATCGGTGGCGCCGGAAGCGACCGATGTCCTGCCCGAGCCGGGCGCCGCGCAGATGATCAAGTCCCGCCGACACCATCGCGTCGCTTTGAGACTTCCTGTCCTGATCCGTCGATATTCCGGCGGGGTCGAGATCACGCAAACGGACGACGTCTCCAAGGGCGGCTTTAAGTTCACGAGCGAGAAGGACTACCACATCGGCGAAGGACTGATGGTGGCGTGCCCCTACAGCGGAACCGACCGGAACATTGAGGTACAGGCGCAGATCGTCCGCTGTCAACCTGTCAAGGGTACAGAGAACAATCACTACGGCGTGAGGTACGCGACCCCGGAGTGAAATGGCAGGACCTTGCCGCACCCGTTCAGTGCCGTTCTTTACGCCCGGGACCTCCGCGGCGACTCGGGCGCGCCGAATCACTTAGTCCTGGTATTTCATAATTACGGTGACGTACTCCGGGGTTCGGGATTCGGGGTTCGGGATTCGCGAAGGAAGATTGCGGTTCGGGAGTTTGTTCTGCGAACCCCGAACCCCCAATCCCGAACCCCGCGTGCATCGTGACCGTATTTGTGAAATGTACCACTTAGCTTCTCAACTTAACCGATGATCTTGGTGGCCGCCTTGACGTCGGAGACGGCCAGGATCACCGTTGCCTTGTCCGCGCCTGGAAGGATGCTGCCATAGGCATACTTCACGTCGATGTTGTGGTTCGAGAGCTTGCGCGTGATCTTGCCCAGGGCACCGGGGCGATCCGAGAGACGAGCGGCGACGACTTCCTCCTCGTTGAACTTCAGTCCCAGCCTCCCGAAGACCTTCACCGCGGCAGCGAGATCGCCCACTACCAGGCGGATCGGCGCGACGCGGCCTTCCTCCGGCACCATCAGGGCCCGAATGTTTACCGCCGCCTTCGCCAGTTCGGAGCACAACTCAGCCAGAGCCCCCCGTGTGTTCTCCGTCAAGACTGAGAGTTGTTTTACCACCGCCATGACCACGCCTCTCCGGGCAATCGTACTGGTTACCAAAGCTGCGATCACCCTCTCAGGTCCATCTTGACACGATGGGGCGCCACCGCGCAATCCTCTCAGCTTTCAGCAGCTAACACGCAAGAAGCTGCATTCTTGTTTCAGCCCTGATAGCTGACCGCTGTAGCTAGCGAACTATACCGTGCCCCTTCCTCGACCGCTGATGTCGAGTGACCGCAGTCTTCAGCGTGACCAACCTGCGCTGGGCGGTGCGGAGTTGGAGTGCCACCTGGGCGGGCGCGGTGCCGCCGGTGACGTTGCGGCGACGGACCGATTGCTCGGGCGAGGAGGCGACGGTGGCGAGTGCGGCGTCCCACAAAGGAATGAATCGGCGCGCTTCCGCTTCCGGGACCTGGAACAGGGTCTTGCGCCCATCGGCGGCGTAGCGAACCAGCTTACCTACCTGCTCGTGGGCTTGCGCAAAGGGCACCCCTCGCCGCACCAGTTCGTCGGCGACGTCGGTGGCGGTGAGAAAGCCTTCGGCCATGGCGGCTTGCATTCGCTCGGGACGGAGGCGCAGCGTGGCGACGACGCGGCCGGCCACTTCCAGCGCCTCCCGCGTGGTGTCGACGGCATCGAAGAGAGCGGGTTTATCCTCCTGGAGGTCGCGATCGTACGCGAGCGGCAGTCCCTTGATCAGCGTGAGCACCTCCATGAGCCTTCCCAGCACACGCGCCGTCTTCCCGCGAATAAGTTCGAGGGAGTCGGGATTCTTCTTCTGCGGCATGATGCTGCTGCCCGTAGCGTACGCGTCGTCGAGCTCGACGTAGCCGAAGCCCGGACTGGAAAAGATGATCAAGTCCTCGGCGAGGCGGCTCAAGTCGGTCATGGTCACCGAACAGGCAAAGAGCGCTTCACTGACAAAGTCGCGGGAGCACGTGGCATCGATGCTGTTGCGCGCCACGCGGGAAAAGCCCAGCCGCCGCGCCAGGCGCTGGCGATCGATGGCGAAGGTGGTCCCGGCAAGGGCCCCGGCGCCCATGGGCATTTCATCGGCGACGTCGTGCACCGCGGCAAAGCGCGTGAAATCGCGCTGGAGCATTTCGAAGAACGCCAGCAGGTAATGGGAGTAGAGCATCGGCTGCGCCGGTTGGAGGTGCGTGTAGCCGGGCATGACCATGTCACGATGCGCCACCGCTTGGTCAAGAAGCGCCTTCAGCACGCCAAGCGTAGCGGATTGGAGCCTGAGGGTCTCTGTTTTCACGTACAGGCGGGTTTCCGTAGCCACCAGATCGTTGCGGCTGCGTCCCGTGCGCAGTTTGCGCGCTACGGCCCCCACTTCTTGCTCCAGCCGCGCTTCGACCCAGGTGTGGATGTCCTCGGCTGACTCCCCGCGCGCCCAGTCGGGATGGGAGTCGATGTAGCGGCCGATCGCAACCAACCCCTGGGTGAGATCGTGAACTTCTGCCGTGGTCAAGACCTGTGCTTCGCCCAGCGCCTCCAGGTAGGCCCGGTTGACGCGCAGATCGTAAAGAATCAGCCGCTGGTCAAAGGAGAAAGACTCGGAAAACTTCTCAAATTGGGGGTCCGACGCCGGGGCCTGCCGGTCGCCGGCGAAGCGTCCGCCCCAAAGCTTCATCGTTTCCTCCGCGACGGTTTAGCGTCGTCACGCGAGGCCGGGAACGGGTCGGGCCAGGGTTTCACATCGCCGGCGGCCGGGCCAGCCGGGCGGGCCTGTTCGCCCCGCGCCCCCACGAGTTCACCCTCTCTATCGGCGTCCCGCCATGCGGGATCGCCGCTCTTCACCGAGGCGATCATCATCGGCAGGCCAAAGATGTTGATGAAGCCCTCAGCGTCCTTCTGGTCGTACCGCTCGCCCATCGTGAAGCTGCCGATGCTCGCGTCATAGAGAGAGTAGGGGGAGCGGCGGTCGAGCACGCGCACTGAGCCTTTGTAGAGCCCTAGCGTCACCTCGCCGGTGACATGCCTTTGCGTGGATTCGATGAAAGCATCCAAGGCCTTGCGCAAAGGGGTGAACCACTGCCCGTAGTAGACCAGTTCCGCATACTTCAGCGCGAGATGTTGCTTGTAGTGGAACGTCTCACGGTCCAGACAGAGCGCCTCCAGTTCGTGATGCGCGGCGTAGAGCAAGGTGCCCGCCGGGGTTTCGTAGGCACCGTGGGATTTCATACCGACGAGTCGATTTTCCACCAAATCGGTGCGACCCACCCCGTTCTCGCCCGCTACGGCGTTCAGTGCTTCCAACAGGCCGAGGGAGCCGAGTTTCTCGCCGTTGACCGACAGGGGAAGGCCGGCTTCGAAGCCGATCGTGACTTCCGTCTCGCGGTCGGGAGCTTCGAAAGGCGATCGGGTGAGTTTCCAGGCGCCTTGTGGGGGTTCGCCGAGCTTGGTTTCCAGCGGCCCGCCTTCGTGACTCAAGTGCCAGATGTTCTGGTCGCGGCTGTACGGTTCCTTCTTGGTGACCGGCACCGGAACGTGGTGGCGATGCGCGTAGTCGATGGCGTCCTCGCGCGATTTGATCGACCACTCGCGCCAGGGCGCGATGACGCGGAGATGGGGGGCGAGAGCCTTGTAGGTCAACTCGAACCGCACCTGGTCGTTACCTTTTCCCGTGCAGCCGTGGGCCAGGGTGTCGGCGCCGCATTGCAGCGCGACTTCCACCTGCGCCTTCGCCAGAACCGGGCGAGCCAGCGAGGTCCCGAGGAGATACTTGCCCTCGTAGACCGCGCCTGCTTTGATGGCCTTCCAGAGGTAACCGGTGATGAACTCCTCCCGCAGGTCCTCGACGAAGACCTTCGCCGCGCCGGTGGCGAGCGCCTTTTTGCGGACCGCTTCGAAGTTGTCGCCTTGGCCCACGTCGCCGACCATGGCGATGACTTCGCAGCCGTAGTTTTCCCGCAACCAGGGAATGATGATAGAAGTGTCGAGGCCGCCCGAATAGGCAAGGACCGCACGTTTGATCTTAGGCGCGTCAGCAGGAGACGATGGCATAGTTTCTCTCTCAGGGACTAGCGACTAGCCTTGCCCCAGTTGCGTCATGATTTTTCTGCGCAGGTGGGCGGCGTCGCGCGGCCCGCCTGTGGCCAGGAAGATGGTGTCGTCGCCGGCGACCGTCCCGACCACCTCCGGCCAGGGGGACGCATCGAGGGCATACGCCACCGTCTGCGCGTTTCCGGGATGAGTACGAATCACCACCAGGTTCGCGGCCTGCCGCACCTCGCGGACGAATTCCTTCAGCACCACTTCCAAGGGCGGTTGGGGTGGTTCCGAAGCAACTGCCGCGCTGGGAAGGCGATATCCCTCGCGGGTCTTCACCAGGCCTAACTCCTCGATGTCGCGCGACAACGTGGCTTGGGTCACGTGGATACCGCGCCGGCCGAGCTTCGCGCTCAGTTCCGCCTGGGTCGCGATGCTCCCGGTCCCAACAATTTCCAGGATCTGCGTCCGCCGGTAGACTTTGTCCATGCAAGATTATACAGACAACTTATAAATATACCACACCCCGGGAGACGCGACAAGGCAAAGGCAAGAAAACGATGAAAGCGGAACCGATGAATGATGAACGAAAAGAAGCTATCAGCCGTCAGCTATCAGCGCTCAGCAAAGGCCCCCACCATCAATCAGGTCTCTTTGCTGATTGCTGATTGCTGATCGCTGATTGCTGACAGCTTCTTTCATCGTTCATCGTTTCCGGGCTAGTGGGGAGGCATTTCGGGCATCTGCATCTTCTGTGGTTCGCCCTTAATATGAGAGGTTTCGTTGGTCAGGACTTTCTTTAACACCATCGACGAGTCCGCGCTGGTCATCTTCACCAAGCCATAGGGTGTAGCCTGCATGGAAACCCACAAATCGACCGTGCCGTTGTTTCCCTGCTTGCGATAGTGCTGGCACGAAAAAGTGCCGGCGGGGACAGTGACGTCTTCGGTGCCCACCAGTTCGCCCATGCCGCCCTTGCCGCTACCACCCGCGGGGGGCGTTGTGGGCGGGGGTTGGTGTTGTTGAAACATCGACAGCATCATGCCGCTGAATTCCATGGGAGGCTTGCCAGGTTGCTGCATGATCATGCGTTTGATCCCTGATTCCGTGGGCGTGGCCACGACCAGTTGCTTCATGACCATCTCACCACCGAGTTCGGCATTGATCACCCGCTGTTCCATCCAATAACCCGTGCTACCATCGACATCTTCTTTGCCCAAGGCGACGGTAGCGACGTCCATTTCCTTGCCCTTAGTGGTCACCAGGTATTCCGAGCCCGAGCCCACCGTGGGATTTTGCAAGCCGGGCATGGACGGCATGTTGCCAAACATTCCCCCCATGCCACCGCGCCCGGGGCGTTGCGCCCGCAACCCCACAGTCACCGCCAACGCCACCATGACCATCATCACGGCCCGTTTCGCATTACCCATAGACGCTTACCTCCACTTTCTTACTGGCCGGGGAGCTCTGATGCTTCCACCTGAGGGCCAGAGACTCTCAAGAGATCTATCACGTGACCTGCTCCGCCCTCGTAGTTATCTCACTACGTTCCCTGAATGTCAACACCGAAGCCGTCGCACACTTTCACTCGCACGACTTTCTGTCAGCGTAGGTGAACGCGGGGCGAAGGACAATCGGATTCCCAAGAATTGCCGATTGGTCCTGAGCGAAGCGAAGGGTTTTCGATTGACGATTGGAAAAACGGAGGGCCTTTCGTCTTCTTACGATCGGCAATCAGCAATCGGCAATCGGCAATCCCCCGTCCCCGGTCGTCATCCGCCGTGCGAGCCGTAGGTCATCAGGTTGGCGTGCTTGAAATGTTCCCATCGGCTGGCTTGATACTCTTCCTTGGGCACAAATTCTTTTTTGTGGAAGGCGATGCCCGCGGTGGCCTCGTTCAACTCCCCGCCCTTCTGGGGCAGGTAATCGAAAACGCTTCGGTTGGAGCCGTAATAGGCGCAGAGCCATACGCCTTCGGGTGTCTCGATTGCGTAAAGGCCGCAAGCCAGGGGCAAGGGCTGCGCGGGGTCACCGGAAATCTTCACCTCGGCTTCGAGGATCTTGCCGGAGACCGGCGGCGTGGCGACATTTTGGGTGGTCATTTAGGGCCTCGGTCTAGGGCTCGGCGGCAAGCGTGGCGTTACCTCCAAGCTCGCCTGAGCCGAAGGGCGAAACATACATCGGCGGGCCGCGTTTCGTCAATAGCAGTGAGTCCGGAAGATTACAGATCACGAGAGGCCGCACCTTGAACGGCGCACCGATGCCTCGGCAGTCGAAACGTTCCCTCGACATGCCCCCGCGCCGTCAGTGTGATGGTTGAACTCGACGACGCAGTATGGCGATGGCGATTCCGGCTAGTGCTCCTCCGCCGAGTCCGAGGCTGAGCACCTCGATTAGGTTTGCACTGACCGGGACCGGGTGCGGCGGGTCTGTCACACGGAAGCGTTCACCGGACCGAGTTTGGTCGGGCGGTGGGGCCTGCTGGTTCACTCTCTCGTCTTCGGCCTCTTGTTCCCTGACCGCGAGGTTCTCTTCCATTAGACGATCCATTAACTCCCCCGCCACTTGCTGCGATTTCTGACTGTCAGGGTAAGTGAAGGACACCTGCAAAACTCCGAGATTAAGTCGACAGGTGATGTCTTCACGGAATCGGTGCAACACCTCTCCCACGGATTGGCTTTGGCGCTCGCTCGGGTAAAGCTCGTTCTTCTCGATGAGGCTGGTTAACGCGGCGTCGCCGAACGCGCGCGAGGCCACCACCGCCACCCTTTGGGGCAAGCCGGGTTCCCCGTTTTCAATGCTGACTATGGCGGTGGACGCGTATCGCGTGGGAGTCACATGGGACACCAGTGCGGCCACCATAATGCCGAGAAGGCCGCAGGCGGCCGCCATGAGGGGCACGTTCGAACGGTTGAATTGCATAAGCAGAGCTCCCTTCACAGTGTCGAGAAGATCCCCGAAACCCGCGTTCATGTCTTCCAGGAGCGCCTCGAATTCGGGTCCATACCTCGCCCGCCACCACGCGGGGTACAGTCTGGGCGTGAAATGAATCATCTTCCTCATGCGTCCTTCAGCCGCCGCTGCCCCGCTTTCACAACTTGATCGAGGCCGGCCAGCTCTTCTTGTAGGTGGCGTCGGCCCTCCGCCGTCAGCCGATAGGGTCGACGGCGGTCAGTCGAGTTCAGGGCGCGAATCCACCCGCGCTCCTCAAGGCGCGTGATCGCGCCGTAGAGGGTCCCAGGCCCGAGGCGGACACCAGCGAAGGCTTGAATATCCTCCATCATGGCGTAGCCATGCTTGTCGCCATCAGCCAAGCTTGCGAGCACCAGCAAAGTGGGATCGGACATAAGTATTACGTCTCACGTAGTATCGTGACACGTAGGAGTCGCAATTGTCAAGCAAAAAGATCAGTGTTCAATTGGGGGGGGTGACTCGCGGCAGTTGACCCGGTGCCTGAGGAAGGAAAGTCCATCAAGCGCCAGGCTTCTGGCTTGGAAACGGCAGCGGGCTTTTGAAGCCCGTCAGGATGCCTTGTCTGATCTGAACGACTAAATCGACCTCCCTGCCACGAACGGGTTTCCCTTTGCGGCCGGCGGTGCCGCGCCTTCATGGGTTCCAAACCGGATCTCCATGGGAGTGTTCTTGGAGAAGGTAACTTCATTTCCCCTCGCTACGATGTGGGTGTAAACCGACCAGCCGGCGCCATAGAAAGCCAAGCCGGCACTGACCGGCCGCGAGTGCGCCAGCACACCGATGACGCTGCCGATGAACGCAAACCCAGCAGCGCCCCTCACCGCGCCGCCCCCCACATCCGGGCCGTGCTGATATCCCGGGTGCAGGTGGCGGTGGCCTGCGTCGAGGTCAAGCGACGTGGCCGCCAAAAAGACGTCGATGGCAGGAAGCACGTAATGCGTCTTGGGTGTCACGGCATGAGCGCCGCCCTCTGAGTCGAGCGTCAGGTGCGCACCGGAAGCGGCATCGACGCCTTGAAGGCTAGCCTCAACATTCCGGGGCGCGCCGGGTCCAAAAACAATCTGTCGGAACATGAAACGTAGTTGCCCGTTCCTGCCCAGCCGGCGGGCAGGGATCGCTTGCGTGACGACGCCTTCCAATCGGGCGCCCTCGGGCAGGACCAGTTGATGGTCGGTGGAAAACACAGGTTCGGACACCACGGCTTTCACCACGGACCCTTTGTGGTCGGTAGCGGAACTCAAGGGCGTCGCCAGGCGCACATGCACAATGCTTCCCCGTGGGATCTCGCTCCCCAGCTTCTGCAATTGGTTGGGCGAGCGCTCTTCCTTGCCCAGTTGCAATGGCGATTTGAGTTCGGCCGTGAAAGATGTACCGGCCGGCAGAGCTTGCTTGTGATAGGGGAGTTCGGCGAGGAGCACCGACTTCACGCGCTCCAGTTTTCCGGGAGCCGTTATTTGTTGCACCGTCGCTTGCTCGCGGGCCTTAGCCTCGGCGCGAGCCCCCTGTACCGCTTGGCTCACCCGCCCTTTCTTTTTGGCCTGGTCGTCCGCCGAGAGGTGCACCATATTGGGCGCGCCTTGGAACACTGTCGTTTGGATGGGGAGCCGGCTTCCATCTTTTAGCACCAAGGTGTCGAAATCAAAATACGCCTTGCGGTACGGCGTGAAGTCGCCGTTGGCCATGGTCAGGGCTCGCTGCTTGCGGGATAGGCCTTCCACCTTCGACACATGGCCCGCAACCCGGGTCCCGGCGGGAATCACGAGATGGTCGAACACGTAAACGGGCTCAACCGTGTGTCCCTCGACGGGCACACCCGCGTTCTTGATCGGGAGCCGCTTTTCGAGCACCACATGAAGCGGAACTCCTGTCCCGACGGTGAGCGTGACCACTTGTGCCCCAGCATGGTCCGGCGTCGGCGACTCGACCGCAGACGGGACCACGGTGGGCCTGGCGGCTTGGCCGGCTTGGTCCTGCGCGCAGACTATACCCCCGTAGAGACAGGAAAGAGCAAACAGTATTCCGGCACCATAGGCTGACATTCTCATCGATACACCTCCGACGCTTCACCGCCTCGCCATCAGGAGACCCGCGTCTAACCATAACCCCTGGCTCGGGAACTGACAAGCCAGATGGTATTGAGGGAGGAAAGGTTGTCCGGGCGCGGAGGTAAGGATACGATCAGGGGCAGGCCAAAGTTTCCTGTTGACATGCCACAGGGCTGATGTCGAGACCCTCCAAGGGCTGGCAGAGGTGACCTTGGGTCCGGCGCGGCTCTGCCTTCTGCTTCTGGGGATCTTTGCCGGCACCGCGCTGCTGACGGCTTGCGTGGGTCCGTACGCCATTGTGTCTTACACGGTGACCCAGCGCACCCACGAGATTGGCATCCGCATGGCGCTCGGAGCGGGGCGGCGCGACGTGCTACGGATCATGCTCACGGAGGCCATGCTGGTGGTTGCGGCGGAGTTGGCAGTGGGACTGGTGGCGTCGTTCGGAGTCACTCGCGTGATGTCGAGCTTGCTCTTCCGGGTTCCATCGAACGACTTGGTCACCCTCGCGGTGGTGTCGGTCATCCTGACCACTGTCGCCGTGATCGCGAGCTATATTCCGGCCCGCGGGGCGACCAAAGTCGACCCTATGGTGGCGCTGCGGTATGAGTAGAGTCTTCGGTCGTCAGTTTTCAGTCCTCAGTAAGGCCCGGCCAGTCCACGGGTGTAGCGCGGGCTCCTCACGTTCCGCTTGCGCTTGGAACCTCCTTCGCGGGAGCGGGGCGCTCCCTGCTCTCTGTCGCTACCCCTTTCGCCGATACCCTAATGTATAGCTCTGATCTTGACAGCTACACATATATTATGATAGCGTAGGGCGCAGATCTGTCGTAGATGTGTCGGTTCGATTAGTACACCTGCATCACGAGCGTAGGTTAGTGAGCATGAAGGCTAGTTCGGCTATGGGCTTGAATCCGGAATCCGAAATATTGAATCCTGAGACGCAAGAACCCCAGGCCGCCCCGCCGTCGCGAGACGACCAAGGCCCGGTCCTGACCACAGCGAAGGAGCCACACGACGGCGGCGACCAGGCCGACGCGGGGGCCACGGAACCGTCAACAAGCCCCAAGAAGCCGAAGCGCAAGTACCGCACCAGCGACAAAGTCCGCGCTGCGTCCCCTGCCAACCTGAAGCAGGCCCGCAAGGCCTACGTCTTCACCCCGGCCCGCCGCGCAGCCTCAATGAAGGCGCTCGAAAAGGCCAACGCCGCTCCTCCCGAGAAGCGCAACCGGTTCACTCCGAGGCGGCAACTGGCCTGGTACGCCAACCTCTGCCTGGCGCATTTGAAACTAGGAGCGCCGGGCCAGCGTTCCCCGAGCCACCTTTACAACGGACTCCACTGCCGTCACCTGGAGCACAGCCTGGCGCTGGCGGGCGAGGACAAGGCGAAATTGGAGGCACACCGCGAGCGCTTCCAACGCGCCTTCCCCCGCGCGATCGGGAGGAATCGCGGTTCGTGCGCGGCATGGCGGACGCCGCCTGGCGGCTGCTGCGGTCCTTTGGGGTGCGCAGCCGCTGGGAGATGCGGGCGGTGCAGTATCGCCTGCTGCTGGCCATCGCCCGCCGCCAGGCGGGCCAGAAGCCGGAGCCGGAGGAGGCCGTCCGGATGGCGCAGCGGTTGTTGGTAGACCTCGCCGACTTCGCCGGGCTCTTTGAGGAGCGGAGGCGGCTGCGGGAGCGGTTGGAGCAGTTGTTCCGGGCCTTTCTCTCGCACCGCATGGGAGCGCCATCGTCGTTCCATTATTTCACCGCCGAGGATGCGAGTCTGCCGGATTTCGAGCATCTCCCGGACTTCGCCCTGGGCAACCCGTTTCTGGAGCCGGGCAAGGCGCGGAAGGCGGCCGCGCGGGAGGCGGCAGGAGCGAAGGAGCTGAAGCCGGCGAGGGAGTGGCGAGCCAAGGTGACGGGGTTCGGCGACCCGGCGAGGCAAATGAGCGACGAGGAGAAGTTTCTCCGCCATCAACTGCTGCGGGCGATGGGGTACGACGATACGCTGGACCAGGAGGGTCTCGAGCGGCTGCTGGCGCGAGCCTTCGGAATTACCGATTGCCGATTGCCGATTGTCGATTGTAAGACCGACACAACCGAACCTTCACCGCCCAGTTCGACACCTGCGCCGGCAAAGCCCACCGGCGAGCCAGGGGCGGATGCTTTTCAATCGACAATTGGCAATCGACAATCGACAATTCCCAGCGTGGCTGCCACGCTGTGGGAGCGACTGGTGCTGTTCCGCAACTGGCGAGACAGCGAGGCTCAGGAACTGGACGCGACTCTGGAGCGGGCGAGCGGGCCGCAAGGAGTGGAGACGTGGGACCCCAAGCAACCGCCGGGCCCTCCGCCCTCGCCGTGGTGGGAGCCCGGGCCGGAGGACCGCGCCCCGCACTGGCAGTGGCGGGCGCTGGTGGCGTTGCTGCTGGCGGTGTTCGCGGGCGACATCATCCCCCTGACCAAGGCGGGTGCTTTCATCGAGAGGCTGAAGCGGGTGCTCTACAATTTCCTGGTCTGGCACTACCAACAGCGCCGCGGGTTCACTCCGGTGAAGCCCGACCCGAAATACGAGCCGCCCGTGTTGTTCCGGGCGGCGGCGGTGGGAGCGAGAATTCGGGAGAAATACGCGGGCGGTCCCCACGTGATCCGGGCGGTGATCCGGTTGTAAGGGGAGGGGTACAGGTTACAGGGAAGAGGGAATAGGGAATAGGGAAGAGAAAGCGCTCTGCAGTCGACAGGGCGACCCATCTTCCGAGCAGCCTGGATGACTCGAAATCAGGAGTCAGGAGCGAGGAGTCAGTGCGGTGAGAGAGACTGGAACGCAGAAGGCGGGCGTCTTGATCCTGTACCCTGTCCCCTGTTTCCTGTCCCCTGAATCAGTGTTGGGCGTAGCGGAGGTTGTTTCAATGGATTTACGGCTCAATCGGTCAATAACCCGATGTCTCAATCTTCATTCTGTCCTCTGTACCCTAAATTCTATCCCCTGGCTCTAGTGTAGTGCGCCACACTTAGGTTTACATATTTTTGGCGGTCGAGGATTGTCTCGTATTGAACAAAACCCGCGCGTTTAGTGCGTATCTCATTGGCCACGACCTCCCGACGGAGGCCGTCAAATGTAAAGAAGTGTTGGACGCACTACATTAGTCTGGTGTAACATCGAATTAGTTAACCAGGTACAGCAACCAGGGTGTCGCGAGTCGAGACCTGGTGGTCGGTGAAAAGTCGGAATGGGAAGGGCGAGCATGAGTGGCACTCCGTTCGCGCCCGATCCGGCTGTGGAGACCGACACGGTTATGGACGATTCCAAGACCAAGGAATCTGCGGGACCGGATGCGGTGCCTAAAGCCGGCTTGGAGGGTCCATCCTTCTGGTGCCGCGGATCCTTTTATCGGGAGCTCGCGGTTCAACTGGTTTTCTTGGCCGTCTACATCCTGCTGGATCGGGCCTCAATCGAGATCAGACTGTGGACGGGCGCTCCGGCTTGGTATTTGCCCGCGGGTCTGAGCGTGGCCATTCTTCTCTGCGGGGGCATGCGGTATCTGCCCATCGTCATCGTCTCCGGCGTAACGGTTGCCGCGCTCAGCCACCGGCCCATGCTCTCCTTGGCCGGCCTGCCGCGGGACATTGCTGTGTCGGTGTACTACGCGGCGGGGGCGGTCTGGCTGCGTCGCGTGTGGCATCTCGATTTGGGCTTGCGGCGCTTGCGGGATGTCGGCGGGCTAGCCCTGTTTCTGGTGGCCGTCAATTTTCCGCAGGCCCTTTTCAGCGTCCTAACCTATTGGGCCGACGGCCTGGTGTCGCGCCAGGACTTCTGGAAAGCGACGTTCAATTGGTGGGTGGGCGATTCGATTTCGATCACCTCCTTGACGCCGTTTCTGTTGCTGTTTGTCGCTCCTCGGGTGGGCGAATTCCTCCGGGGCGAAAGGTCCATCAAGCCCTCCGGCACCGGCACAGGCCGCCGGCTGACGCGGTCGGAAGCACTGGAGCGAATCGCCGAGTTGGCAAGCATCGTGATCGCCTTGTGGTTGGTGTTCGGCTTCAAGGCGACAGTCCCCTACCAGCCTTTTTACTTGCTCTTCTTCCCGTTCATCTGGATGGCCGTCCGCCATGGACTCCGCTCGGCGGTTTTGGGGGTATTGGCGATCAACCTGATCGTGATCGTCGCGGCCCATACCGCTCATCCCGATCCGGAGGGCTGGACGCGACGGCAACTGATGGGGCTGGCCCTGGCTTTGACCGGCCTTTGCGTGGGCGCCGTGGTGAGCGAACGCCGCGAGGCGGAGGCGGCACTGCGGCAAAAGTCGGAGGAACTGGACAGTTTCTTCAACGTTTCCCTCGATCTGCTGTGTATCGCCACCACCGACGGCTACTTCTTGCGCTTGAATCCGGCCTGGGAATCAACCCTCGGTTACAGCCGCGACGAACTCAGGGCCAAGCGCTTCTTTGACTTCGTCCACCCCGACGACGTGGAGGCTACCCGGCAAGCCACGGCCGTGCTGGCCGGCCAGCGGAACGTGGTCGATTTCATCAACCGGTATCGCCGCAAAGACGGCGAGTACCGCTGGCTGGAATGGCGCTCGGCGCCCGCCGGCAACCTAGTCTACGCGGCCGCACGCGACGTTACCGAACGCAAGCGGACCCAGGAAGAGTTGAAACGCAGCCAAGAGGAACTGGAGAGTGTGCTGGCTTCCATCCCCGACTACTTATGGAGCGCGGAGATCGACGGCCAAGGCCATTCCACCTACCGCTACTACTCGCCGGTGGTGGAAAAGATCACCGGCCGGCCACCCGAGTTTTACCTGCCGGGTCCGGAACGGTGGCTCAGCACGATCCATCCGGACGATCGGCCTCGGCTCCAGACAGCGTTCGAGGTAGTCCGAGCCGGCCAACCACCGCCGCCGGCCCAGGAATACCGCATTATCCTTCCGGACGGAACCGTTCGCTGGGTCCGCGACAGCGTGCGGGTGCGACGCGAGGGCGGAAGCACCCGCATCGACGGTGTGGTCAGCGACATCACCGAGCGCATGACGGCCGAGTTCGCTCTGCGAGACCGCGAGGAACGTTTCCGCAAGGTCTTTGAGGAAGGGCCGCTCGGAATGACCATCGTCGGGCCGGACGGGAGCCTGCTCCGAGCTAACGCCACGCTTTGCGCCATGTACGGCTACACGGAAGAAGAGTTGCGTCTGCTCAAGGTTTCGGACTTCACCCACCCCGACGACGTGGCGCGACACCTGGAACTTACCGAGCGAGCCTTAAGAGGAGACATTCCAGGCTTCCGGCTCGAGAAGCGGGTGATCCGCAAGGACGGGGAGGTGATCTGGACGGACCTTGCGGCCGCGATGGTTCGAGCCGCCGATGGAAGCCCGCTCTACGGTCTGGGCATGGTCCAGGACATTACCGAACGCAAGCGCACCGAGCAGGCCCTAAGGGATAGCGAGCAACGCTACCGGGATTTCATTGAGCACAGCAATGAAGGCGTGTGGCGCGTGGAGTTGGAACAGCCCATTCCCATCAACCTGCCAATCGAAGAGGCGGTGAGGAGGCTTTTGCAATACGGCAACTTTGCGGAGTGCAACGAAGTCCTGGCGCGCGACATGGGCTTCTCCGCCGCAAAAGACTTGGTAGGCAGACGGCTTGGTGAGCTGGTTCCCGCTTCGGATGAGGAAAGGATGGCGACGTTTCGAGCGGCGGCGCGCGGCGGATGGCAAAGCCGGACCGTCGAGCTTCGGGGTCGCGACAAGACGGGCAACTTCAAGCATCTGCTCAGGACGGAGGTCCCGATTGTCGAGAACGGAATGCTAGTGCGCGTCTGGGGCATGACGCGAGACCTCACCGAACTCAAGCGGGCGGAAGAGGAGTTGCGCAGGAGCGAGCAGCGCTGGCGGGCGGTTTTCGAGAATTCCGCTGTGGGCATAGCTCTGACGGACTGCATCAGTACCCGATTCCAGGCCGCGAACGTAGCTTTTCAGAAAATGGTGGGTTACCCGGAAGAAGAACTCCGAGCGTTGACGTTTATGGGTCTTACGTACGAAGACGATCGTGAAACCAACCGGCAGCTTCTGTCGGAGCTTCTGGAGGGAAGGCGGCAGTCCTTCGCGCTGGAGAAGCGTTACCGGCGCAAGGATGACAGCCTGCTTTGGGTAAACCTGCACGTTTCCCTGGTTCCCGGCACGGAGAGTGTTCCCCGGTTTTCTCTAGCCATCGTTGAGGACATCACCGAGCGCAAGCATGCCGAAGAAGCCCTGCGGGAAAGCGAGGCGCGGCTGCGCTTGGCGGTCTCCCAACTCCCTGCCGTCGTCTGGTCCACGGACAGAGAATTGCGATTCACGTCGCACTTGGGCGCCGGTCTGCGCGCGCTGGGCGTCAAATCGAACCAGCTCGTGGGGAAGTCGGTAGACGCGTATGTGTTAAGCCTCGGGCCCCAGCCGGACCGCCCCGACCACCGACTGGCTCTGGCGGGAGAGTCGCTCAGCTACGAACTGGTGATCGAGGGCCGCGCTTACACGGTTCATGTGGAGCCCCTGCTCAATGCCGAGGGAGAGATCACGGGAACGGCGGGCATCGCCTTGGACATCAGCGAGCGAAGGCGGGCAGAGACGGCTCTCCGCGAAAGCGAGGAGCGCTTCCGCGCCACCTTCGAGAATGCCGGGGTCGGCATGGCTTTGGTAAATATGCAAGGGCATCCCATCAAGTCAAACCCGGCGCTCCGGCAGATGCTCGGCTATAGCGAGGAGGAATTGAGCCGCACGGCCTTCACCGCGCTTACCCACCCTGACGATCGGGAGTTGGACCGGGATCTGTTCAGCGAGCTGGCAGCAGGGAAACGCGATAAGTACGAGATCGAAAAGCGCTATGTCAAGAAGGGTGGCGGTGTGCTGTGGGGGCTGTTGACCGTCTCGTTGGTTAAGGGCAGGTACGGACGGCCGGTGTACGCGGTTGGCATGGTAGAAGACATCACCGAGCGCAAGCGGGCGGAAGAGGAGCGGCAACGTTCTCTCGAACAGTTGCGGGCGCTCGCCGCGCGGCTAGAGATTGTCCGGGAAGAGGAAAGGAAGAGAGTAGCGCGCGAAATCCACGATCAACTAGGCCAGGCCCTCACCGCGATTAAGATCGATTTGAGCTCCCTGGTCCGCGAGTTGCCGGCCGAGCGCGAGCAACCGTCGAAAAGGACTTCGTCCATCTTCAAACTGCTGGATGAGACCATTCAATCCGTGCGCCGGATCTCTACCGAGCTGCGGCCGGGAATCCTGGACGACCTGGGCCTGGTGGCGACCATCGAATGGGCAGGGGAAGAATTCGAGGCGCGAACCGGCACCAAATGCCGGTTAGACCTTCCCCGGGAGGATATCGCCATCGACCCGGAGCGCGCCACGGCGATTTTCCGCATCTTCCAGGAGACCCTGACCAATGTGGCGCGGCACGCGGACGCGAGCGAGGTCGACGTGCGGATGGCCAGGGAAGACGGCGACTTGACCCTGGAGGTGCGCGATAACGGAAAGGGCGTGGCGGAGGAACAACTCTCCAGCGGCCGGTCACTGGGGATCCTCGGAATGCGGGAGCGAGCCTTGCTGCTCGGAGGAGACCTTGCCATCTCTGGCGCTCCGGGGAAGGGTACGACAGTGAGGGTCCGGATTCCCACAGATGGATCGGGCAAAACGGGGGTAGTGCCATGATCAGGGTCCTGATCGCTGATGATCACGCCATCCTGCGCCGAGGGTTAATCGAGATCCTTACGCGCGAGTTTAAGGACGCAGTTTGTGGCGAGGCGGAGAATGCACAGCAGGCCCTTGCCCAAGTCCAGGGCCACGGCTGGGACGTGGTGATTCTAGACGTCACCATGCCCGGACGTAGCGGAGTCGATGTCCTCGCGGACCTGAAGAGGGTGCGGCCGAAGCTTCCGGTGCTGGTTTTGAGCATGCATCCTGAAGACCAGTACGGCAAGCGGGTGCTCAAAGCGGGAGCGTCCGGTTACATGAACAAAGAGAGCGCGGCGCAGGAACTGATCAAGGCCATCCGCAAGCTGCTGGCCGGCGGCCGCTATGTGAGCCCGGCCCTGGCAGAGAAGCTGGCGCTGGACCTGAATGAAAACGCGGGCCGGCCGGTGCACGAGACCCTCTCGGACCGGGAGTTTGAGGTCCTGCGCATGATGGCTTCCGGGAAAACGGTGAGCCAGGTGGCTGAGGACCTCCATTTGAGCGTGACCACCATCAGCACGTATCGGGGGCGCATTCTGGAAAAAATGAATATGACCACCACGGCCGAGCTGATGCATTACGCCTTGCGGAATCATCTTGTCGACTAGGCTACTGCTGTCTTCTGCGACGCCTGATTCTCGACCGACCCTCACGCGCGCGTCTCCCTCTCCCGGCGGGAAAGGGCTGCTCTCCTTGATGATGGCACCCAACTCCCTAGCGAGCGACAGCCTTGCTGATTCAGAACATCTTGATCATGACCGCTTCTGTCATTTGCTCCGGGCATGACTCCTTTTGCCCCTCTGATTCTGTCAATGCAGCAATACCTGTAGTGCACACAATGACGCAACCTCGTCCGTAGTTCTACAGATAAATCAGGTTTACGGCGATACCGTCTCCGGCCCGTACTGGGCGATACTGACTACTGTTGACGACGAACGTGTTAATGGTGTGGGCGGCGCCCGACCTCCGTCAGAGGAGAAGTCAGCGACCGAGAATCAACCATGACGAGAGGGCGTTCGAAGATGGCGATCAAAGCCAAGATTCACTTGATGTGCGTGGAGACAAGACGTGCGGAATTATGAGCTGGCTCTGGCAAGGGGCAATTCTCGTCGCGGTTGGTGTGCTGCTTCGGCGCGTACTTCACATGGGTGCGTCCAGACTGAAATCCTATAACGGGCTAACGCCACTTAATCGCGAGCAGGCGCGAATCTACGATCTGGTCGTGCGGGATCTGGAGATCGAAGCCGCCATTCTGGGTGTTGCTTTGAACGAGGCCATCGAAGAACGGAAAGCGGGAAACAACGAAGTAGCTTGGCGGCTGGTGCGGCTTGCCGCGTCGGAATGGGATCGGCTGGCAGGCGCCGCGGTGACGCTCCTGAGCCAGATGTCGAAGTACCTGCCGGTTGCCCGCCTGGATTCGCCGGCGCGTTGCATGTTGCCGGAGCGCTTCAAGTCGAAGAGCATGATTGACTACGTGCGTTTGCAGGAGATCCTTACCCAGTTCGTCTTGCATTCCAAACTCCGGTTTCAAGTCCATCTGCGCGTGCTGCGCCGAGCTGTGGAGACGCTCACGGCCGAGTTCCGGCATCTGCATCAGACCGCCGAACGCCCGGAGGTTCGCGCGCTGGAGTTGTGGGGGCGTCTGGATCTTTACTTTCATGACCTTGATCTACTCACCAAAGAGACGCTGCTCGCTTTGCGCGCTTTCTTTCCCGGTCTTTCAGAGGGCGAACTCAGTAGGTTCAGGGCCGACCTTCATGCCCAACTGCCGAGGTTCGAGCTGTTGCAGACTGAAAACAGAATGACTCCTCGCTAAATTAACAACTTTGTAGCGCAAACAATGACGCAACCGCGTCCGAAGTTCTACAGAGAAATACGGTTCACGGCGATACCGCCCCGGCCTGTACTGGGCGATCCTTACTACTGTTAGCGACAAACGTGTTGAGGGTGGATGTTCGGCCCGCGGTGGTGAAGAGATGAGAGTGCTGATCGCAGACGATTCAGAGGCCCTCGTTCAACGGCTGGTCGCGGCGCTGGCGGAGATCAGCGGGATCGAGATCGTCGGTCAAGCGGGTACCGTGGAGGACGCCTCGCGGGCCGTCCGCGACCTGAAGCCCGACGTGGTGATCCTCGACACCCGCATGCCGGGAGGAAGCGGGATTGATGTATTGGAAAGCATCAAGAGCGATCGAGTGACTCCCATCGTGATCGTCCTCGCCAACTACGGGTTTCCGCAATACCGGAAGAAGTACCTGGAGAGCGGAGCGCGATTCTTCTTGGACAAGTCGAATGAATTCGAGAAAGTGAGCGAAGTTCTGCGCAGCTTGCTGGTGGCTCGGTGACCGGAAGGAGACAGTCGAGCTTGGCCTAGCCGGAGACGCGCCGCCCGGGAGGGCGCGACCGACCGGTTGAAGGGCTTGTCCGCGGCACAACTGAGGGAGTCGATCGAAAACTGTACGGACAAGAAAGAGGAGACCATGGGAGTAGAAGAGAATTCGGAAGTTATTGACTGCACTCTGGCCCTGGCCAGTGTCGGCGGTGACCGAGAGTTTCTCTCGGAGGTTGCCGGTCTCGTTCAAGCGGCATGGCCGGCCTTGTTGAGCGACATCGGTCAGGCTCTCGCCGCCGGAGACCTCTGCGCGGTGGAGAGGACTACGCGTCTGGCCAAAGCCGCGGCACGGAATGTCTCCGCCGCAAGGGCTTATGAATCGGCATTGCGCCTCGAGGCCGCTGCGCACGCCGGACAACTGGAAACCGCTCGAGAAGCGGGCGTGCAACTGGAACAAGAGGTGGAAAGACTCAAGGCAGCTCTCGCGACCCTGGGAAAATCAGGATGTTTCTCAACCCTCTGACGTTTGCCGACGCAGGCCGCCTGCGGCTTCGAAGCAGGTCGCCGCGCCGAACGGCAAGGCGACAAGATGGAGAAAGCGTTTCTATGGGTGTGGACGTACAGATCAAACAGGAGAAAGGATACTTGTTCGTTGGAGTCGTTGGCGAATACGGCCGCATGGACTCCTGCGACCTGATCCACCGGGTGAAAGAAGAAAGCAAGAACTCGGGCTACCAGAATGTGCTACTGGACACAACCGGGCTTGCCGGACCCATTCCACACCTGGACATGTTCGAACTGGGTGTCCACTGTGCCGAAGTTTGGAAAGCGGCGTTCAGAATCGCCATCATCTCCCGCGCTGGGGGAATCAACAAGTTCTTCGAAGATGTCGCACGAAACCGAGGCGTGCGCGTGCTGGTGGCGGCAAACCAAGACGAGGCCATTCACTGGTTAGACGGACACTAACTTAATTGAGGGCCTAGGGAATAGGGGCCAGCTTTTCTAATCCAGGGACTAGGGACTAGGTCTTCCCTGTCAGCCCCTAGTCCCTAGCTAGCCACTCATCATGGAGGGGTGCGTTGTCATGAGCGAGAAGCCACAACTTGTCGTTGCCAGCCCGGCCCAGGATGGTGTGCACTTTTTCTATGAGTGCTCGCTCTGCCGGCAGCGGTTTATCCTGCCCGAGGACCGAGATCCAAAGGACGGGGCCGCGGAACTCCTGGCGGCATTCAAGGAGCACACCCGGGAACAGCACGCTGAACAGGTCACCGCCTGAGGTTCCGCCCGTTGGTGGTCGAAAAACTGCCGCGACAATGGACACCATCAATCACCACCGGCGCATACTCCATTCCGCCGCCTCGGGAGTAGAGCCCAAGCCAGTCCGAC
>JGI26339J46600_10000015_pt1 | contig 51753 bp, 43 predicted proteins | sample BogFormECP12_OM1_FD_46600 | JGI IMG/M metagenome (IMG submission 46600) | reverse complement strand
AGTCATCACTTACATGACTACACTCGGAGGTCGAAAATCCGCCATCACCTTCAATTCAAACCACTTTACGGAATTAATAGCAGGAACTTCGGCCTAGAGTTAGGCCCAGCCTTGCCGCGTTCGCAGGCCGGATGACCGCATCGCCGTCACTTCACTCTTTTCGCCTAGCCGGCCGCCTGGAAATGTGCTAGATTGATCTATGTCGTTATGGCTCTGATTGCGCCGGCATTGCTGGCTGCCGATTTTGCGCGCCTGGGAGAAGCCCTCGACACTATCGAGAGTTCGGGCGCCACCATGGTCCACGTGGACGTGATGGACGGTCACTTCACTCCCCAGATCACGGTGGGCCAACCGGTGGTGAAGAGCCTGCGGCAGAGGACCCGGCTATCGCTTGACGTTCACCTGCTGATTGAGCGGCCGGAACGGTACGCGGCCCAATTTGTAGAGGCGGGGGCGGACCGGCTGGCCGTACACCCGGAAGCGACCACCCAGTTGCACCGCGTCCTGGAGTTGATTCGCGCGCGCGGCGCCAAGGTGGGCGTGGCGCTGAACCCGGCCACGACGGTCGGTTCGGTGGCCGACGTACTCGGCGAGGTGGATTTTCTGACTATCCTTTGCGCCGACGCCGGAGCTGATCTGGGACAGCCGCCGATGCGGCGCGGCAGCAAGCAGAGTACTGCTGCCGACCATGGCGCCGGCGAAGCGCAGGGAGCGATCGCACTGCAAGGGGCACTACAAGGAATCGCACAAAGTGATGGGCAGGCAAGGGTAGACCCAGTGCCAGCAAGGCCCATTCCCGCGTCGCTGAGCAAGATTCGCGCGGCGGTGAGGGCGCGCCAGGAGCAACGCCTGGCCTTTGCGATCATGGCGGAAGGGGGCGTCACCTTCGAGAGTTGTCAAGAACTGGTGCGCGCAGGAGCGGACATCCTTGTGGCCGGTTCTGCCATCTTTCATACGGACAACCCAAAGACGCGGCTAAGGGAACTCATCCGGCTGGCGGCCGGCGCTGGCTCGGAGCGGCGGACTTAGGACGTAGCGGAGATAGGTGTTGGAAGGTGTGAAAAATTAGCAGCCGCGGATTAGCACGGATTCGCGCGGATCAAAACAAAAGACTTATCCGTACCAATCCGTGTCGATCCGTGGCCGGAACCGATTTTTTTTCACAGCTTCTGAAGTCGAGATTGGCGTCACCCTGTTAGTTAGGGCGAGCCGGCGAATAGAGAAGCGAATGCACAAGCTAAAACCGAGAGATTTCTTCGCCGTCGCCTGCCTCTTGGCAGCGGCGGTGATCTTGCTGCCCGGATGCATCGTTCTGCGCATTCAACACAACAGGCAGGTGGCGAAGACCGGGGTGAACCCGGGCGACCAGCCGGACAAGATCCTGTTTGAGAAAGCCGACAATGAAATCCAGCACGGCCGCTACGACGTGGGCCGCCTAACGCTCCAGACCTTGATCAACACGTATCCGGACAGCGAGTACTTGGCCAAGTCGAAGCTGGCCATTGCCAACTCCTACTACCAGGAGGGCGGCATCTCGGGGCTCACGCAGTCTGAGGCTGAGTACAAGGATTTTATCACCTTCTTCCCTACGGCCCCGGAAGCGCCCGAGGCGCAGTACCGGGTGGGCATGGCGCATTTTCGGATGATCGGCAAGCCGGACCGCGATCTCGCGGAAGCGCAAGCGGCCGAAATCGAGTTCAAGGAATTCCTGCTGAAGTACCCGGACAGCCCGTACATGCCGCGCGTGAAGGCGCGGTTGCGCGAGGTGCAGGAACTGGTGGCGGAAGGAGACTACATCATCGCCCGCTTCTATTACCAGAAAAGCGCGTATCTGGCGGCGCGGGGCCGCTTCATGGAAATCGCCGATCAGTACCCCAACTACAGCCAGGCCGACAGTGCCTTGTGGTACTTGGGCCAGACGCTGGAGCACTTAAGAGCGCCCAAGGCCGCCGCACCCTATTACGCGCGCCTGCTCAGGACCTACCCCCTCAGTCCCTATTCCAAGGCCGCTAAGGGACGGCTGGTCGCCATGCACGAGGAGGTTCCACACGCGACCAAAGCGGTGCTGGCGAGGGCGAGAGCGGACGAGTCAATGCGCCAGCGCGCGCATCGCGACATCTTAGCCAAGATGACCGGCGCGATGGCGGGGTCGCCCAACTTGAGTCAGACGCGGCACGGCCCGGCGATTCTCGGCAATCCCAAAGCTACCACCACGGAAGCCTCCAACGCGCCCGGTCCCGCACCCGGAGGCGCGAACATCGCCGTGCAGACGGTTCCCGACACCACGCTGAACGCTCCCGCGAAACCGGCCGAGCCGAAGGCCACCGACAGCGCCAACAGCACCAAACCGGACTCCGCCGCGCCCGAGGCGCCGGCCAAACCGCAGGAGATCCAGAATCAGGACAAGTCCGGGGATAAGTCTGAGACGAAGGCGGAGGATAAGCCTGACGATAAGTCCAAGGCGGGCGCCAACTCCCAAGCCCCTCCCGACGCACCCGCGAAAAAGAAGGGCAAGCTGCACTTCTTGAAGAAACTCAACCCGTTTTAGAAACAGTGGTTAGTGGTTAGTGACTAGACAAAAGAGAGCGCTAGGCCTTTATGACTAGCCACTAGCCACTAACCACTAGCCACTGCTTGTTAGTCGAGGTATCCTTCCGACTTCATCAGTTCAGCGTTGAGCAAGGCGGCGCCGGCCGCGCCGCGGATGGTGTTGTGACTGAGCGCCGTGTACTTGAACTGGAGAACATTGCAAGGGCGAGCGCGTCCCACCACGGTGGCCATGCCGTGCTCGACGTTGACATCGAACTTGGGCTGCGGCCGGTCGTTTTCCAGGCGGACCACGATCGGATGCTCGGGTGCGAAGGGCAATCCCCGCTCCTGGGGCAGAGAACGAAAGCTGCGCCAGGCCGCCGTCAGATCGTCAAGCGACGGGCTCGATCGCAGTTTCACCGAGATCGACTCCATATGGCCGTCCTCCACCGGCACGCGGTTGCAGTGGGCGCTGACGGCGAAGGCTCCGGGCTCCACGTGCCCGTCCACCAGTTTGCCCAGCAGTTTCTGGGTTTCGGCCTCAACCTTCTCTTCCTCTTTGGCGATGTAGGGGATCACGTTGCCCAGGATGTCGAGTGTCGGCACACCCGGGTAGCCGGCGCCCGAAACCGCCTGCATGCTGGTCATCAGGACCTTCTCCAGGCCGAACGCCCGATCGAGCGGGGCTAGCGACATCGCCAGACCCACGGTGGTGCAGTTAGGGTTGGTGACGATCATTCCTTTCCAGCCGCGACGCTGGCGCTGCGCTCGAAGCAGGGCGAGATGGTCAGGATTGACCTCCGGAATCAGGAGCGGAACGTCCGGCTCCATGCGGAAATTGGACGAATTGGAGATGACCACGTGGCCGGCGGCGGCGAACTCGCGCTCCACCTCGCCCGCCACTTTGGAATCGAGCGAGGAGAAGAGCAGCAGGGGTGCGCCGCTCGGTTTGCATTCGTGCACCGGGAGGCGGCGCGCACTTTCCGGCATGGGGTCGCGCAGGCGCCACGAGCAAGCCTCCGAGTACGACTTGCCGGCCGACCGGTCCGAGGCCGCGAGCCACGCCAGATGAAACCAGGGGTGACCTTCGAGGAGGCTCACAAATCGCTGCCCCACCATGCCGGTAGCGCCCAGAATTCCGACTTCGAGTTTGTTCACGTTGGACGATTCCTTTCTTGAAATGCTGAATGATGAATTATGGAGGATGAACGAAGACAAGAAAAACGTGGATCCTGGTTAGTGGTAAGTGCAACGCCACTCCTTATTATCTTTGTTCATCATTTATCATTCACTCATAATTCGTCGTTTTCTTCAGCCGCTTCACAAGCTCACAGTATAAATCGACTGCGCACAATAAGTCCTCTTTCCGCACGCACTCGTGGTCGGTGTGGGCGACGGCGATGGAGCCGGGCCCCAGCAGCAGGGGGCGTCCCCAGCGCGAGAGCGACGGGAGGTCCGTGGTGAAAGCGACGAGGTTCGTTTCGAAACCGTCGAGGCGCTCCATCCTCATTACCGGCGTGTCTTTGACGAACTCAAGTTCGCAGCGGCCGGCGAGGACGGATGCGATCTGGCGGCGCAGATCGGTGGAATCGGTCACCGTGCGGATCATGATGCGGGCCTCTGCCTCGTCCGGGATCACATTGGCCGCGCGGCCACCGGAGATCACACCGATGTTGGCCGTCGAGGTCCCCAGGACGAAATCGCGGGGAAGTGGCAGGTGGCGGAAGTCGTCCAGGACGTCGAGCAGCCTGTCGATGGCGGACTCGCCCAGGTCGGGATAAGCCGAATGGGCCGTCTTGCCGTGGGTCCGCACTTGAAGCTGGAGGCATCCTTTGGTGGCAATTGCCAGCTTGTTCTCGGTCGGCTCGCCGTTGATGATGAACCTGGCGCCGCGCGGCGACTGGTTGGCCACCTGCGCCCCGTCGCTGGAGGTCTCTTCACCCACCAGAAACATCAGGCCGAAGTCGCGCACGCCCCCGGCGATGAGACGCTCCGCCGCGGTCACCTGCGCCGCCACGATACCCTTGGCGTCGCAAGCCCCCCGGCCGTGGATCCACTCGGCATCCTCCCGGGCCGGGAAAAAGGGCGGAACCGTGTCGAAGTGGGTGCTGAGAACCACTTCCGGTGTCCCGCAGAACGCCAGAACGTTGGAGCGCCCCGGGCTCACCGGCTGCAGTTCGACCGCGAACCCGCGTGCGTCCAACGTCGCTCGCAGGAACTCTGCGCAGGGGCCCTCATGGCCGGTTACGGAGTCGATATCGACCAACGCCTTCGTCAATTCGAATAATTCCATGGTCTCTAACGTTAGCCCAGTCGCAACGAGCTTGACAAGAGAGACAGCACTCGGCTACCGCTTTGCCCGGTGGCACGCAACTACGCGATTTTGCTGGCCTTTTTTCGTCAAGTGTGCTAAGATAGTTTTGAGTTTGTAAGTAGCTATCCGGATTCGGGGTCGTTTTCCCGGCACGCGAGGTTTTGTCGTCGCCTCCTCCTGACAAAGGGTCACCGAGGCACACGAACCGAAGGCTCGTTTTTCGGATGGCGAGAGTGATCGACGGAGGGAGGCCGTCGGCGCTCACAGGCTCGACATGGAGGAATCTTTATGAATCTCAAGCCAGGACAATACATTCATCACTTCAAGTATGGAAACGGGACGATCGTGGAGCGCGACGACGAGAGGATCACGATCGATTTTGACACGGCGGGCACGAAAAAGTTCGTCACTTCCCTGGCCGCCTTCGAGGTTGCGGAGGGCGAAGCTCCCAAGAAGAAGCGCCCCTCCGCCCGTCGCCGCACCAAAGTGGCTGCCACAGCATAAAGTGGAGGCAGGGAGAGATCAGATCGCTCTCATCGAGTGCTGGACCCATTTCAGTGATTCAGTCAGGGGAAGATTGCCAGAATGATGGAGCAGGTCAATGTCCTCGCAAACCTTGGGGTTCTCGCGCAATCTTCCCCAGTTTTTCTCGCCCCAGTCCCAGTCTTGACCGTTTTCGTGCACAAGGGAGCAGGTCTGGTGTTCCGCGCCGGTTCTCGCCGCCCCGTGGGCCTGTAGCTCAGACGGATAGAGCAACGGTTTCCTAAACCGTGGGTCGGGGGTTCGAATCCCTCCAGGCCTACCAGTTCCTTATTAGCAACAATGAGCGGCCGGATTGAGCGTGCGACGTGAACAAGTATCCCTAAGCCGAGCTCGACGGAAAGCCGTGGACGGGCGTGGAGCGCAAGTTCTCATTCCAGGACGTCGAGGCGAAGTAGGGGAACGGTTCAGCCCACAGCCGCCGACACACTGAGGTTCGGGAATTGCCCGAGAAACTACAGCGCCGCAACGAACAGATTCTGGGCGAAGGGCCATTCCTCGTCGATCCACTGCGCGTCACAACGGAACCCAGTGCGCTCCGCCATGCCGAACATCTCCTCCGCACTGTATTTGTGCGAGCTTTCCGTCCAGATCGTTTCTCCTTCTTGCAGTTGAACTGAGAATCCTGCCCGGCGGATGCTGACCGTCTGACCGGCAGTGGAGCGAAGGTGCATCTCGATGCGCCGCTCTTGGGAGTTGTAGCACGCGAGGTGGTGGAAGCGTGAGAGGACGAAATCGCCGTCGAGCTCGCGATTGATCCGGGCCAACAGGTTCAGATTGAAAGCGGCGGTCACACCCGCCGGATCGTCGTAGGCCAGTATCATCTGGGGAATGGGTTTCACCAGATCGGCGCCCAGCAGGAGCGCGTCACCGGGAAGCAATTCCTGGCGCACGTTGCGCAGGAAGCGTCCGCCGGGCTCGCGGTCGAAGTTGCCGATCGAGCTACCCAAGAATAGCACCAAGAGGCGCTCGCCCTGGGCGCGCCGCGATGCGACCTTGGCGAGGCCGTCGAGATACTCTTCCTCCAGCCCAACGATGCTGACCGATTTCAAGTCGCCCAGCTCGCGGGCGCACATGGCGAGCGCTGCGGCTGAGATCTCGATGGGATGATATGTCGTGGGCTCGTAGCGGGTGAGTGCCTCCAGAATCCAACGGGTTTTCTTGCCGCTACCGCTGCCCAGTTCCGCCACCACCACCCGGCCCGGAAGGCGCGCAGCGATTTCGCCGGCGCACCGTTGCAGCAGACGGGCATCAGCTCGCGTGAGGCCGTATTCCGGAATGACGCTGATCACTTCAAAAAGCGCCGAGCCGACCTCGTCATAAAGATACTTCGAGGGCAACTCCTTCTGGCCCGTCGTCGAGAGGCCCGCCCGGACTTCTTCCGCAAATCGGGCGACGGGTTCCGCGATGAGAGCAGGTGCAGAAACAGGCATGAGACCCTTTCGACTTTCGAAAATCGAAACTGGAAATTCGAAGCTCGAAACTGAAACGGGTGTAGGACGAATTTCGAGTTTCTATTCTCGAGTTTCGAGTTTCGATTTTCGAGTTTCCAGTCTCGAACTTCAATTGCTGACGCAACGAAAGCCCGCGTACACGTACGGGTAATGCGGCTGGAACCAGTTGCGGAAAGTGCGCCGCAACATGCAAGCGGCGGTCCGGGCGCAGCCGCCCTTCATCACGTAGTGCTTGCCGTCGAAGAAATTGGCCGAATAGCCGGGATAGAATGGGAACGCCTGAAACCCCGGGAAGGGCTCGAACAACGTTGAGGTCCACTCCCAGCCATTGCCGACGAGGTCCGTTGCGCCAAAGGCGCTTGCTCCGGCCGGATGTGCGTTCACCGGAGTAGGATCCCACCGATGGAAATCGAAGTTTCCGTATGCGGCCGCGGGAGGTTGGTGGCCCCAAGGGTAGTCGCGCTCGCCCCCTTCAGGTGTCCCGAAGGCAGCGCGGTGCCACTGGGCTTCTGTCGGTAGCGACTTGCCCTTCCAGCGTGCGTAGGCGGCGGCTTCCGCGTGGCTCACGTAAGCCGGCCAATCAGCGGGAAGTGGGACTTCATCGAACATGGTGCGACAAAACCAGGCGCCATTTCGCTGCGTCCAGAACCTGGGATGGCGGATGGCATCCCTGGTGACCCAGTCCCACGCGTCCTTGTCCCAAAGCTCGCGATCCTCGTAGCCGCCGGCGCGGAGGAACTCCAGAAACTCGCCGTTCGTTACCTTGTAGGCGTCAACGGCGAAGGCCGGCACGGTTTCGCTGTGCTCTTCAAACTCGTTGTCCCAACCAAAAGCGCCGCCTTCGATGGCCTCGCGACGCCGCAGGCCCAGCGTCACTGCGCCTGCCGGAATGTCGATCATCCTGGGCGCGGCGGGTGCTGTGATCGGCGGCGTCAAAGGTGGGGGGGCAATCTTGCGCTCCCACGGTAACTGGTGGAACATGTAGGCGAGCGTTTCCGCGTGCATCAGGCGGTGTTCAATGGCCACCTGCAGCAAGGTCGATTCGTCGACCCCCTGCGCGGCGGTGCCGGCGAGCACTTCTCCTTCGAGGCGCCTGTCGAGCCTCTCGCGAACCTCGTGATTGTACCGACGAATCTCTTCGAGAGCAGGCCAGTCCGCAGGCTGGTCGTCCGGTAGGCCGCCGCCGACAGGGTCGATTCCAAACGCGAGCAGCTTGTCGAACTCAGGATGGAACGACTTCAGGTCGAAGGCGTAAGCAGATAGAAGATTCCAATCGAAGGCTTCCAGGTGGCCGACGTAGAAAACGATCCGGTGCCGCTCTGGGATCGGGCGCTCGTAAAATGAATCAGGTCGAACAACCTCGAAGAGGCTGTCGGTGAGGCATCGGGATTCCGCCAGGCGAGTGACAAGGTTCTTCCGGGACGAAGGCTCGTTTCGAGTTTCAAGCATCGGTTTCACGCCCTTTCAGGACCGTTCAGGATATGATGGCCTCCTGCAGTCCGATTGGATGACTCGCGGCGTCGGCCGGATGCGAAGCAGCATGTCTCGCTGGTGACTGGGTTTCCTGGCCCAGAGGACCATGTTATCGTTTGCGAGCGACTGCAAATCTGGGGCTGAACGCGATGTATTATTCCAAGGCTGCCGGAGCGATGGACCGGACCTATGGAGAAGATCGCCGCATACATCATCGAATTTCGCGACGTCCACTATGCGATCAACGCCGGTGCCCACTTGGTCGCCGGCCTCGACCTGCGGGTGGAGCATGGCGAGACGCTGGTGTTGCTGGGCCGGAGTGGCTCCGGCAAGACCACCACGCTCAAGTTGATCAACGGACTGCTTGCGCCGACCTCGGGCAAGGTGCTCGTGGAAGGTCAACCGACCACGGCTTGGGACCCCATCCGGCTGCGGCGTCGCATCGGATACGCGATCCAGGAAGTCGGCCTTTTCCCCCACTTCACGGTGGAACGTAACATCGGCCTCGTCCCTCGACTCGAAGGCTGGTCTCCGGAGCGGACCCGCGAGCGAGTACGTGAATTGCTCGCGCTGGTGGGCCTTGACCATCAGTTAGGCAAACGCTATCCGAGCGAGCTTTCGGGAGGCCAACGGCAGCGCGTCGGCGTGGCGCGGGCGCTGGCCGCCGATCCGCCGATCCTGCTGATGGACGAACCCTTCGGGGCGCTCGATCCCATCACGCGGGCGGAGATCCAGCAGGAGTTTCTGCGTCTTCGCGAGCAACTGCACAAGACCATCGTATTCGTGACCCACGACCTGCGCGAGGCGTTGCTGCTGGCCCATCGCATCGGTTTGTTCGAGGCGGGGCGATTGGTGGGAGTCTATACGTCGGCAGAGTTCTTGAAGGCAACGGACCCGGCGGCAGCATACTTGGCCGCCCTCGGAAGAAAGGAGACAGGAGTCAGGAGTCAGGAGTCAGAATAGAAGAAACAAGGAAACAGAAGTCAGCCGCTTCCGTTCTTCCCTCGCATCGTCGATCTGCAATCATCAATTCGGTTATTCTGACTCCTGACTTCTGTCTCCTGTCTCCTTCTTTGAAGGTCACCGTATGGGGCTACTAAGGTTTTTCTTCAACAACCACACCGAGGTGCTCGAACTGACTATCGAGCACTTATGGATGGTGGGGATTTCAACGCTGCTGGCGGCAACCATCGGGATACCGCTCGGTATTCTGCTCACCCGCCGGCCAGCGCTTAACAAACCCATTCTGGGAAGCGCCAACGTGATGCAGACGATCCCCGGCCTCGCGCTGTTCGGACTCTTGATGCCGGTGCCGTGGATCGGCGAGCGCGCCGACCGCCTGGCCGTCCTCGCCCTCACGCTTTATGCGTTGCTGCCGATCATCCGCAACACCCATGCTGGCATCACTGGCGTGGATCCCGCCGTAGTGGAGGCCGGACGCGGCATGGGCATGACGGATCGCCAACTACTGTTCCAGGCACAGTTGCCATTGGCACTGAGCGTAATCATCGCCGGCGTGCGCGTAGCCACCGTGATTTCCGTGGGCGTGGCCACGATCGCCGCAGCCATCGGCGCGGGCGGCCTCGGTGAATACATTTTCCGTGGCCTCGCCATGGTCAACAACCAACTGATTCTCGCCGGCGCAGTTCCGGCCGCAGCGCTGGCGTTGCTGGCCGACTTCGCTCTGGGATTGTTGGAGCGCACGATAAGAAGTAGGCAGTAGGCAGAAGAAGGCAGTAGGCAGCAGGCAGCAGGCAGAAGGCAGTGGGCAGTACTCTTTGCCAGACGGGCAATGCTATGGGACAGTACGCTTCGACGAGTAATCCCGCGGCGCACCACCGGTGCTCCGCCGTCTGGGTTCTGCTTACTGCCTACTGCCGCCTGCCTACTGCCTACTGCCCTCCGCCTTCCGCCTTCTGCCTACTGCTTTCTGCCTTCTGCCTACTGTCTTCCTGCGGCCCGCCCCGGCAAGACCGCATCGTGGTCGGATCCAAGAACTTCACCGAACAATTGATCCTCGGAGAATTGATCGCCCAGCAGATTGAGCGGGCCACGCGATTGCCGGTCGAGCGGCGTTTCTATCTGGCGGGAAGTTACATCTGTCATCAGGCGATTCTTGCGGGGCGGATCGATATCTATGCGGAGTACACCGGCACCGCACTAACGGCTATCGTGAAGGAAAAACCGGAAGGCGACGCTGCCGAGGTCTTCAATCGAGTCAAGAAGGCCTATCAACGGCGCTTCCATCTGGACGTCTTCCCATCACTCGGATTCAACAACACGTTCGCCATCGTCATGCGCGGCGACGAAGCGCGTCGCCTTCACCTGCGCACCCTCTCCGAGGCCGCCAGATACGCCCCCGAATGGCGCGCCGGCTTTGGGTACGAGTTCATGGAGCGGCCTGACGGCTACCAGGGCTGGGCGAAAAGCTACGAACTCACGTTCGCCGCGCCGCCGCGCATTATGGATCTCGGGCTGCTCTACCGCGCCTTGGCTGAGAAACAAGTTGACGTGGTTGCCGGAAACTCCACCGACGGCTTGATTGCGGCCATGGATATGGCGGTGCTTGAAGACGATCGGCATTACTTCCCGCCTTACGAGGCCGTACCCATCGTGCGTGAGCAAACCCTTGCGCGCCACCCGGAAGTTGGGCGTGCGATCGAGGAACTCGCCGGGAGAATCTCGGCTGAGGAAATGCGACGGATGAACTACGCTGTCGATGGCCAACGCCGCGATGCCAAAGAAGTCGTGCAGGATTTCCTGCGTTCCGAGGGACTCTGAAAAAGAAGTCGAGAGTCGAAAGTTGAAAGTCGAAAGCAAAAACCCATGGTCGTTTACTTCGACTTTCAACTTTCGACTTTCAACTTCCTTCACGCACTGGGGAACGGCTGGCCGCCGCGAGGTGAGTACTTCCCCAGGGTATTGTCCAGCGGCTTCGCGGCCGCAGGAGGGCTGGCAACACCGTCCATCAGAATCTGCTTCGGTTCGTAGCCCTGCCCGTAGAGCCGGCGATTGGCATCGTCGTCGGCTCTCAGCACCGCGCCGTCGAGCGAGACTCCGGCAAAGAGCCCGCGGGAACGCGAATAGCTGAGGATCTCAGCGTGCATTTGCACGTCGGTTGCGCCCTCCGCCGTGCGCCCCACCGGCCCTGCTGCCGCCGAGATATCCGCGCCCAGCTTGACCCCCGTCTGCAACAGCTTGCGCATGCCTCCCGGGTTCATCACGATGAAAACGATGTCCGTGGCCTCTCCGCCGATCTGAAAGCCGAAGTTGCCTCCGAACAAAGTAAACATCGACGGCGCGCCCCACGCGCCGTTGCCGCCCTTGCGGCAGACGAGCGCGCCGCGTCCGTATTTGCCGCCGACACCAAACGCAAGTTTAAGCTCGGAAGGGATGATGCCGACGCAGACGGCCTTATCGAGCAAGTCCTGAGGGATGCCTTTTTCCGGCGTTTGCATGATCTCATTGACGACGAAGGTGGCGGATTCCAGTCGTTTCGCTTCTTTGCTTTGCCGGTCCGCCAGAGCTGTGGCCGAGAAGGCCAGGCTCAGAACAACACCTATAATCTTGCGCATGTTGCTTCCTTTCCTGATCCGCCCCTCCCGGTTCTAACCCAGCGATGAAAACTCGATTCCGGGGACCCGCCGGAACACTTTTTCAGCAACCTGTAACACCATTCAGATGATCTCTACCACGCCCGCGTTGTGCGCCGGAGCCTCAAGATTTACTGAACGGCGCTCCGCCGCGCGGCGAGCATTTCGTCAGGGCGTTGTCCAGGGGCCGTGCGGCGACCGGGGTTTTGACGGAGCCGTCAATGAGGATCTGTTTGGGCTCGAGCTTTTGCCCGTAGAGCTTCTCGTTGTTTCCCGCGTCCTGTTTGAAGACGGCACCCTCGAGCGACACGCCCGCGAACAGACCCTTGGTGCGCGAATAGCTCAGGATCTCAGCGTTCATCTGCGCGTCGGTGGCGCCCTCGGCGGTTCGACCGACGGGCCCTGCCGCCGCCGATGCGTCGGCCCCCAGCTTCACATCGTCAACGACCAGCTTTTTCGCGCCTCTCGCATTCATCACCAGAAAGACCACGTCCGTAGCCTTGCCTCCCAGTTGAAACCCGATATTCGCGCCCCCCAGCCTGAACAGCGACGGCGCGCCCCACGGTCCGTTTCCGTGGCGGCGGCATACCAACACGCCCCGGCCGTAGGTGCCACCAATGCCTACCGCGATCCGTACTTCGGCGGGGACGATCCCCACGCAAACGGCTTTGCTAAAGAGATCGCCGGGGATGGCCTTGTCCGGAGCGGTCATGATTTCGTTCAAAACCGACGTCGATTTTTCCAATTGCGAGACAGCCTTGCTCTCGTCAGCCGCGACTGCGGACGTGCACGTCGCCAAACAAACCATGGCCAGCCATAGTCTCTTCATCTCCCACTCCTCCTGACGGGATTCTCAAGCACTCGCCGCATTCTTCGTTCTGCTCCATTCTGCCATCATTGAGTCCCGCCCGGACAGAGGAAAAAGGCCCTGTGACCGGCCGCAGTGCCTGGTGGCGAGTGGTTCGTGGCTAGAAAGAAGGACCGAGCACCTCTTGCTAGCCACTAGCCACTAACCGCTACCCACTTCACTTCTTAACGGGCTTGCTAGATGAGCGGCAGCTTCGGTACACTCGAAGCCTATGCGTGCCATGATTCTGAAAGAGCCCAAAGCGGCAGAAGCGGACCCACTGCTCGCCGCCGACCTGGCCAAGCCGATTCCGGTGGCGGGTGAGATTCGAGTTCGCGTGAACGTCTGCGGCGTTTGCCGCACCGACCTCCACATCGTGGAAGGCGAGTTGCCGCTGCCCCGCCTGCCGTTGGTCCCCGGGCACCAGATCGTTGGTGTGGTGGACGCGGTAGGCGCAGGCGTGCGCCAGTTTCACGAGGGCGATCGCGTCGGCATTCCCTGGCTCCACTGGGTCTGCGGCAAGTGCTTCTACTGCAAAAAGGGTGAAGAGAACCTTTGCGACCACGCCCGTTTCACCGGCTATCACGTCAACGGCGGTTACGCGGAGTGGACAGTGGTGGAGGAACCCTTCGCCTACAAGCTCCCGAAGGATTTCTCGGACCTTGAAGCCGCGCCGCTCCTTTGCGCCGGCATCATCGGTTACCGCTCCTTGAAGCTGAGCGGCGTGAAGCCGGGCGACCGCCTGGGCCTCTGGGGTTTTGGCTCCTCAGGCCACATCGTGCTTCAGGTGGCCAAGCACATGGGGTGCCAAGTCTATGTCTTCACCCGCGCCGAAGCGCACCGGCACCTGGCGGCGAAGCTGGGCGCCAATTGGGTGGGCGACTCGCACGACGCGCCGCCCGCACCCATCGACGGCGCCATTATCTTCGCCCCCGTGGGCGCGTTGGCGCTCGACGCCCTGCGGGTGATGCGCAAGGGCGGTACGGTGGCGCTGGCCGGCATTACCATGAGCCCCATCCCGGAGACCGACTACCCGCATCTGCTCTACCACGAGCGCGTCCTCCGCAGCGTCGCCAACAACACCCGGCAGGACGTGCGAGAGTTCCTCCAACTCGCCGCCGAAATCCCCGTGCGAACGGAAGTGCGCGCGTTCAGTCTGGCCGAGGCGAACCTCGCGCTGCAAGCTCTGAAGCGCGACGAGATCCAGGGTTCGGCGGCACTCAAGATTGCCGAGTGACCCTGCCTTGTGGCGCGGGCGTCCCGCCCGCTGTGGCGGGAGCGTCCCGCTCCCGTGCGAGCGAGGGTTCGCGCCGCCGATGATCACGCCTTTGCCCGAGCCACAGCGGGCGGGACGCCCGCGCTATGTTCGTCTCCTTGGAGGTCATATGTTGATTGGCAGAGCCAAACCAGAACTGGCGTTTCTCGCCTTCAGTGTGGCGCTGCTCCCTGCCGCGGTTCATGCGCAGGGGCCCGTCGAACTGCGGCGAGCGGACGACACCGTCAGCGTGACGATCGGCGGCAAGCCTGTCGGCGCATATTACTTTGCCCCCGACTCTCCCAAGCCTTACTTCTCTCCGTTGCGCAGCGCCCAAGGGACCATCGTGACGCGTGGCTGGCCAATGGTGAAGGATATCCCCGGCGAGAGCCACGACCATCCTCACCACCGCGGCATGTTCTTCGCCCACGGCGACATTAACGGCATCGACTTCTGGGGCGAGGGGACACCGGCCAAGCCGGCGCAAACGGCTCACGGCACGTTTTATTCGAGCGAGGATCTGCCCAAAGGGCGCACGGTTTTTCGCAAGCTGGAAGAAGCCACGAGCGGACCCGACTCCGGCCGCCTTCGCGCCGACTTCGACTTGGTCGGCCCTGATGGAAAGAAGATCGCCGAGGAGACGCAGGCCTATACCTTCCGAGGCGACGAGAGCAGCCGCACCATCGACTGCGAGTTCACCATCCGCGCCACCGACGGCCCGGTGAAGATGGGCGACACCAAGGAAGGCACGTTTGCCATCCGCCTGGTGAAGGCGCTCGAGGACCCCAACGTCACCATGCTGAATTCGGAAGGCAAAACGGGTGAGAAACAGATTTGGGGCAAGCGCGCGAACTGGGTGGATTACTCGGGAGTGGTGGCGGGCGAAAAGCTCGGCATCGCCATCTTCGACAGCCCCTCGAACATCAAGCATCCTACTTACTGGCATGCACGCGGCTACGGCCTCTTCGCGGTGAATCCCTTCGGCGAACACGATTTCTACAACGATCCCAAACGCGACGGCAGCGTCACCATTCCCGCCGGCGGCTCACTCTCGCTGCGCTACCGTGTCTATATCCATCACGGCGACGCCGCAGACGCCAAGGTGGCCGAAGCCTACCAGAACTACCTCAGGAACAGTGACGAGAGACTAGTTAAATAGCTATTAAGTATCCGATTTGATAACATTAGATACTCGTCCGTAGTCCGTGGTCCGTTGTCCCGTCATCGGTTGCTATTCTTCGGCAACTGACAACGGACAACGGACGCAGAGCCACCGGGCATTGTTACTGGTCGCTGTCCTTCTTCCGCCGCGTCGACGCCTTGCGCGTTCCGGTCTTGGACCTCGGGGCTCGCTTGCGCGGTTTCCGTGGCGCGGGTGCTTCCGATTGAGGAACGGACGCAGTGTCCCCAGCCGGCACCGCTTCTTCTTCCACCAACAATTCTTCCAGCGCCGGCTGGGTGTCCGACCAATCCACCTCGGGTGTGACCAGTTCCGGCTCCTCGATGGCTTCCGTAATCGGCTCGGGCACGGGCGTCACCGGAGCGAGTTCGAGTTCTTCCACCACCTCGGCTGCGACCTCTGCCTCCGGTTCCGCGACCGGCGAGGCGGCCATCGGAACCTCCGCACTGGCGACGATGGGGAAAACGCGCCAGACCCCTTTACGATCGCGCTGCAGGCGCAGCCAACCTTCGCGCTGCCCTTCGTGCAACAGGTCGAGGAAGCCGCGAAAGCCGTACTGGCGCTCGTCGAAATTCTTATCGACGGCGCGCAGCGCCTGCCGGACATGACGCATATAGAGCGGGCGGTTGGGAGCCTTCTCACCTGCCGCCGCCACCGCCTGCTTCAAGATCGCCAACGCTTCCTCGCGCGAGCCCGCCGACTCCTGGGAAGGCGTGGGCGCGATCTCGGGCGCTTCGGGTGCCTGCTCCTCTGCCGGTGCGGCTTCCGCTGCTTCGGATGGCGCCTCGTGGGCCTCGGTGTCGGTGGCCGGCTCAGGGGCCGGCTCGGCTGCCGCCTCGGCGGATTCGCTTTCCACCGCCTCCACCAAGTAGCCGCGGCCCGCGCGGGTCAAACGAACCAAGCCTTCGTGCTCCATCTTCTGAACGAACTCGAGGAACGACCCCACGCCATAATCGCGCTCGGTGAACGTGGGGTCGAGCTGAAGGATCGTGCTCTTCAGCAGACCCAGTTGCGGCGCCACCTCGCGGTCAGCCAGGATCTTGAGCGCGCGCTGAACGTTGGGCGAAGCGTTCGCCAGGGCCCGGGCTTCCGGACTGGGCCGCGCGGCCGCTGTACCGCGGCGTGGGGCGCGCGGCGTCCGCGCGCTTTCACCGCTGCTCAACAGGTTCTCGTAGGCGATGAACTCGTGGCAGTTGCGCTGCAGGATACCGCTGGTGAAGTTCCGCCCGCCCACCACAAACACGCGCTTGTCGTACTGCTTCAGCTTTTCCACCAGAGCGATGAAATCGCTGTCGCCGCCCACGATGGCGAAGGCGTTAATGTGGGGGCGGTTGAAGGCCATCTCCAGGGCGTCGAGCGCCAGGTTGATGTCGGCGCCGTTCTTGTCGCCGCGCGGCGTCACGTTGCGCTGCACCATCTGCACCGCATGCTGCGTCATCTGGCGACTCTGCTCGCCGGCGCGCGGCCAGTCGCCGTAGGCGACCTTGGTCACCACCTCGCCCCGCTCCTTGAGCGCTTCCAGAACCAGCGAGACGTCGAGTTCCCGGTTCAGAGTGTCTTTGACGCCAATCTGGATGTTATCGAAATCGATGAATACCGCTAGCTTCAGCCGTTCTTCTGTCACTGCTTATCCTTTTGCTGCACCGCGCCTCTGAACGCTGAGATCGAGATCACGCTTTCTCGGGGGTTGTTCACGGTGCCACTCAGTTCATTATATCCCAGAAATCCGTTTTGGAGTCTTCTCACGATCCTCCCTTTTCGTCGGCCTGAGCATAACGCAAAAACCGATAACGCAAATTTGCGTTATGACAAGCCTAAGCCAGCCTTTGCTACCGACGGCTACCGCATAACCGGCGGCGGACATCGCGGGAGCGAGACGCCCGCGCTACGCCCTCTTGCATTGCTCTTACAGTTTCTCGATAAACTCCTCCCGCTGGACTTGGGCTTGTTGGAGAATACCATGCAGTGTTCCTACAGCCAGCTCCCGGTGGAGCGGCACAACACAGCCCACCGACCCTTGAGGCGTCTCCTTTCTCAGAACGATATGGCTTCCGCGCTGGCGAGTCCGTCTAAACCCTAATCGTTCAAGCGCGCGAATGGCCTGCTCTCCCGATATGCGCGGGAGCTTAGGCATAAGTCGCCTCGAACGTCGTCAGCAATGGCCGCCCAACCTCCGGGAGCGGGAATTCTTCCAGGTAGAGCTCCGTAGCTTCTTTAAGGTTGGCGACAGCATCCTCAATCGTAACGCCCTGACTCACAGTTCCCACTTCGGGGCAGGTGGCGACGTACAAGTCGTCTTCCCGGTGAATGACCGCCGTGAAGGTCTGCACTTTCATTGGGTACCTCTTTCTGACTCCACCCACTCCATCTTGACTACTGTTGCAGAGCAGCAGTGCCGTTGGCCCCGCCCGACGCTGATCACGCACGCAAAAATGCCGGGCTACAGCGCGGCGCTACGAAGCTGCTACGTCAAGTTCTTCAAGCTCTCGTCGATCAACCTCTGCGTCCCCGCGTACGGCTCTCCGTTGCCTTCCCACTCCATCGAAAAATAACCGCGATAACCGGCGTCCTTAGCGATCGCAAACGTCCGGGCCACGTCGATCGCATAAAACTTGCCCATGCCGTCGCCCTCTTCATCCTTCATGTGGGCAATATTGTAAGCGTGCTTGAACATGGCGGTGACGGCCCGGTAGTTGAAGTCGGCGTTGCCGGTCATCATGGAATTGCAGAAGTCAGGGAGGGCATGCAGCCAGGGGTGATTCACCTTTTCGATCACCTGGACGATGAAAAAGGCGTCCTCGGTCAGGAGGTCATCGTTTTCCAGGTTGATGACGATGTTCTTCTCTCCTCCGTAGTCCGCCAATTGCCGCAGGCTTTCAGCGGCGCGATCGACGTCCGGCTTCACGCCATGAACCCCGGCCACGTGCGCGCGAATGCTGGGCGACCCGATGGCGACCGCCACATCCACCCACTTCTTTGCGTCGTCCACCGACTGGCTGCGCTTGGCGGTATCGGGGTCGTAGAAACTGTGGTGCCCGCCGCACGGGATATCCACCGCGTGCGAACCCGCCTTGGCGATGGCCTCCCGAAAATCGGCTAGGTAGCCGGGTTGCGTGGAAGCAAAGTGGTCGCCCAGCGGCTCGATAAGGTGAAGATCGAAACGCTCGACGACCATGGCGGGAAACTGTTTCAGGTCCATGCCTGGCTTCCGGGAATCACGGTCGTGGTTGGTGGGGCTCTCGATGAAGGCGCGAAAAGGCCACGACGCCACCGCCAAGCGGTCGCGCGGCTGGGTAGGAAAATCGAGGTGCGGCTCGGAAGCGCCCGAAGCCAGCGAACTTGGCGGGCCTATCGGGTCTACCAGGCCCCGGCCTAGTCCCAAGGTCGAGGCGGCCACCGTTGCGATGGCAAGTGAAGATTCGCTGAGGAAATCGCGCCGTGATAATGGCTTCATCGTTAGCCTTGGCCGCCCTTCTGCTTGACTTTCGCGCCCTGAAATCGCACACTTCGATCTTTCTGCGATCCGTACCGCTCGATCCGCGAACGCCGGTCAATAGTAAAGCCTGACTCGGGATCCCACATCAAAATGGGTTCGTATCAGAAACCCAACCCCAGATGTCATTTTTTGCCAATACAAATTTGGGTTCGTACCGTTTTTTTTATTTCCTTTAGCGGGTTTCTCGGACTCCTCGCTCAAGTCGTCCATCCGGTTTGCCTCGCAGCTCTGTTGCTTCTGTGATTAACCATAAATAATGATCGTTTTCGGTTCTCGGTTCTCAGCTTTCACCTTTCAGCCGTCAGCGATCAGCTAGGAACATGTCGGAAGGGGGTTTCTTGCTGATCTCTGACGGGTGGTAGCTGATGGCTCCTTTCGCTGCCAACGGTGGCTTCGTTCCCGATTCCGATCGACCCCGATCCTTTGTTATCGTGCAAATCGGTGGCTTCGTTTTTCAAAAAAGCTCTCAGCTTTCAGGCGTCAGCTATCTGCTACGAGTACGCCAGAAGGGCTTTGAACTCTGAAGGCTCATAGCTGACAGCTCGTCGTGACTCATTCCGGCGTACCAGTTGTTTCGTCGACTTCCTCCAGCAGCTTCCAGTTGTTGATCATCTGATCGTATTCATGGGGCTGGCCGGGGACGCCCAGCTTGAAATTTCCCCGTTGATATTTCTCCCGCGGGATCACCAGCCACCCCGCTTCAGGCAGTTTCATAAGAATCATCTTCGCTCGGGTGAGCCCTTTCAATCCTTCGAGGTGCGTGTAACCGAGCGTTCCCCGCGAGGTTGCACGTCCCAACTGGCAGACGATGCCCCGCACCAGCACCTCCCGAAACCTCATCTCCTGGCCGGCCAAATCGACCTCATAGGGACATTCGGCCTTCAGCGCCACGACGAGATCCCATTTCGCTTTGTACTCCATCTGACGCGCGGCCATCTCCGCCCTTCGCGCCTCCCTTGCCTCCGCCGACGGCCTCCTGAGCGTGTACGCTTTCGGGCGGCTACGGCCGGGCGGAAAGCCCAAGCCGGCGGCAATCTGCCTTACTCGCTCGCGGGTAAGTCCGAAGCGCCGTCCAATCTCTTGGAACGTGACGCGCTCGGTTCCCAGTAACTCTTTGATCTGCTCCGAGTGGACGTGGACGGCCGACTGTTGATGATGGACGGATTGCAGCCGACCAGGGAGCCCTACCCATCCGCAAGTACATGTGGTGGATTCGGCCCGACGCGTATACTTCCTCGGCCCCGGCCGCACCTGGCTGCCCTCACTGACTTGGGTTACGGGTGCCCCCCCGTTCGGACCATTCGATCCTGGTCCCTGCTGCGGCCCATTCTGGGCTTCGTTTGGCTCACTTACCGCGGTTGCGGTGGAAGCAATCGATTCCGCCTCCTGCTGGACACCCTGTTGGACTTCGTTTTGCTCACTCACCTCTGTTGTACCTCCTTTCTTTTTGCTCTTTAGTATCCTTAGCTGGCTTCTCCATGGGTTCGTTCCTGCTTTTCATCCATCGACTTCCTTTGTTTTCAAGCAAATCCGTGGCTTCGTTTTTCCAAAAGCTATCAGCGGTGAGCCATCAGCCATCAGCTTCCAGATCCCCGAGGTGCGTCTTGTTCTTCACTTTTGCCATTTGCCTTTTGCCATTCCTTTCTTTTCTTGGCCTACGGCCTTCTGGTCCTCCTCACCCCCAAAACGGTGGCTTCGTTCCTCGTTCCTTGAAGGGCCGTTCCTTTGTTATCAATCAAATCGGTGGCTTCGTTTTTCAAAAGCTCTCAGCTCTCAGCCCTCAGCTATCAGCACAACGAACCGGTTTTCTTGCTGAGCGCTGACGGCTGATGGCACTCTCTTTTGCCTTTTGCCTTTCTTTCTTCCTGCCGACCGCCGACTGCTGACGGCGGAAAGAGAAAGGAAGGGGGTGGACGCCTACCGCAGGGCTTTCGCCCTGGGCTAAATCATGTCGCCGCTCCGCGGCTTCCCCTTGCCATGATGCACGGGGGTTCGGGATTGGGGGTTCGGGGTTCGCAGAACAAATTCCGGAACCGCAATCTTCCTCCGCGAATCCCGAACCCCGGAATACGTCACCGTAATTATGAAACACCAGGACTAAGCATGCCAGATCCCTCGGAAAAAGATCCTGTCATTCTAACCTCGAGCGCCCACGCCGTGGTGCCCCGGGCAAGTTCTGGGAAAGCGTAGCACCTTCTCGTTGAAACCCTTGGGACGTGCAAATCGATAAAAGAGATTCCACATGTGAATGCTACACGAACAGCAATCTTTTGTCAAGTAAAAATTTAGTCGAATTGTTCTATATCCTCTGAGGGCTCTGGGGAATCGATGGCCGCTTAGGCCCGCTCAGGATTGACGATGACGGCCACTCTGCTGTCCCAAACCCCTCGTCCGTTGCCTCAGATTGTTGGTGCCTTGCCCAACGGACCACCAAGACGCGGCTAGGGATCGGTGGCTGGTGGCTATCAAGACAAGATGAGGGTCGGAGGTTGAAGCTTCAAGAGTCAAGGCATGTCCCTGCCTTCGCTTTTTCGACCTTCGCCCGTGGGTGGTGGTGTCATTTGGGGAAGAATGGAATCCACAGATTACGCAGATTTCGGAGATTAGGATGAAGAAGGTGCCTGCTCGACGAAGAGTAACCAGCAAATGGTGGCTTCATTGGAGTTGTGACAACGCCGAGACGTTTTCTGCCGCTCTTTTCTAAATCTGAGAAATCTGCGTAATCTGTGGATCCTCTTCTTTGGGTCAAATGACACCATTACCCGCCCTTGGACTTTATTGCAGTCGCGGGCGCTCTGTGGTGAAATGTGCTTTGCCAACGGACGGCCACGGAGGACTTGATGCCGGATTCCATTCGAGTTGGGCTGGCGGGCGCCCGATTTGCTGCCCGCTTTCACTGGAAGGGATACCAGCGGGTATACGGCGTGCCGGTGGAAGTGGTGGGCGTTACCTCGCGCTCGGCGGAATCGCGTCAGGAGTTTGCGCGCGAGTACGGGCTGAAGGCTTACGCGACCTTCGACGAACTCTGCGAGGACTGCGACGTCGTCGATATCTGTGCGCCGGGCTACGCCCATGAGGAGCTTGCTGTCCGGGCCCTGGAGCGCGGCAAACACGTGGTGATCGAAAAGCCCTTTACCGGCTATTACGGGCCGGCGGGAGAGGCGGCGGTCCCGCCTTGGCGGGACCGCGGCGACGACTTTTCCAAAGAAGCCATGCTGGCGGGCGCGATTGAGAGTTGCGATCGCATCCTCGCCGCGGCCCGCCAAGCCGGTCGGCTGATCTGCTACGCCGAGAACTGGGTGTACGCGCCGGCCGTCCAGAAGGAGCGCGAGATTCTGGTGAAGAGTGGAGGCCAGATCCTCTGGATCATCGGCGACGAGTCGCACAGCGGTTCGCACTCGCCCTATTACGGCATCTGGAAGTACTCGGGCGGCGGGTCGCTGGTCGGCAAGGCCTGCCACCCGCTCTCGGCGGCGCTCTACCTTAAGCGGGCAGAAGGCGAAGCGCGCCACGGCCGGCCGCTGCGGCCCGCCACGGTGAGCGCGCGCACGCACGAGATCACCAAGCTCAAGGGCTTTCGCGACGAGGGCCACCTGCGCACCGGCTACCACGACATCGAAGACTACGGCCAGATGCACCTCACCTTCGACGACGGTACGGTGGCGGATATCTTCGCTTCGGAACTGGTGCTGGGCGGCGTGCACAACTGGCTGGAGGTCTTCGCCAACAACCACCGGACGCGCTGCAACCTGAATCCCATCGATGCGCTCGAGACCTACAATCCGCGCGAGGATCTGCTGAAGGATGTTTACGTGACGGAGAAGATCGGGACCAAGCAGGGCTGGAGCCATCCCGCGCCCGACGAAGACTGGCAGCACGGCTACCCGCAGGAGTTCCAGGATTTCGTCGAGAGCATCCACGCCAACCGTGAGCCCCAATCGGGCGGCGCGTTGGCCCGCGACACCATCGCCACGCTGTACGCGGCCTACCTCTCCGCTGAGCGCCGCGGGGCCGAGGTGGAGATTCCGGAAAGCGGAAGGCAGTAGGCGGAAGGCAGCAGGCAGCAGGCAGTGGATGACAGACTTGGCGCCAGTTTAGGCGTGGGAACCACTATGGGAGAGCCATCCGCATCCCGACCGTCGCAAGAAGGGCGCCGTTACCTGTCATAGATTCAATTCGCGAACTGAAGAACTTCCTGTATACTCCGTCCGTTCCACACTCGATCCGCCGGAGACACTTGAGTGGCCAGAGCTATGTCACGCGCGATCGCGCCCGCTGCGGCTCAGCTCACAGAGCATACGGAGCGTCACATTGCCTTGCGTCTGCTTCCATTCCTTTTCATACTCTACATCACCAATTACCTTGATCGCACCAGCGTGGCCTATGCCGCGATCGGAATGTCTCGCGAGCTTGGATTCGGCGACCGCGTGTTTGGAATGTCAGCCGGCATTTTCTTCATCAGCTATATGGCCTTGCAGATACCCGGCGCCTTGCTGGTCGAACGCTGGAGCGCGCGTCGGATGATTTCTGCGACCATGTTCGCTTGGGGGTCGCTGACGGCGCTGACCGCACTGGTGCACAGCCCAGCTCAACTGTACCTGGCGCGCTTTGTCTTAGGCGCGGCCGAGGCCGGTTTCTTCCCCGGGGTCATCGTTTATCTGAGCCACTGGTTTGTGCACGAAGACCGCGCGAAGGCAACGAGCAACTTCATGGCTGCAATCCCGCTGTCATTCGTCCTGGGATCGCCAATCGCGGGCTGGATTCTCGGCCATCGCTGGTTCGCCGTCGAGGGCTGGCGCTGGCTGTTCGCCCTGGAGGGGTTGCCGGCCATCCTGCTGGGGCCGGTCGCGTTCTTCTACTTAACGGACTGGCCCGGCGAAGCCACCTGGCTCGCTCTCGAGCAGCGGCAGTGCATTGAACAAAAGCTGCGCGAGGAAAAGCCCGTCAGCACGCAAGCGATCACCATGAGTCAGGCCCTCCGGTCTCGCACCACTCTGTTGCTGGCTTCGGCGACCTTCCTCAATTATTTCGTACTTTACACCTTCGTTTTCTGGTTCCCGACGATGCTGAAACGCCAGTCAGGATTCTCAGATGTGCATGTCGGCCTCCTCGGAGCCGTGCCATACCTGGTAACCTTCATCGCGATGCAGGTCAACGGATGGCATTCCGACAAGAGCCACGAAAGACACTGGCACTCAGCGGCACCGTTGTTCGTGGCGGCAACCGCATTGCTGGGCCTCATCAGTCAACCCCGCTCAATTGCGCTCTTACTCGCATTGTTCACCTTGGTGTGTATGGCCTACGCTTATCTCCCGACATTCTGGGCGATCCCGACCGAAATCCTGAGCCAATCGGCCGCAGCGGCAGCAGTTGGAATGATCAATGCTGTCGGCAGCGCTGCGGGTTTTGCCGGCCCTTACCTGTTTGGCTACTTGAATGCTCGAACGGGATCATTTTCGTATGGGCTGGCCCTGATGATGGTCTCAGCGCTTGCCGGAGGTCTGTTGATACTGTGTACTCCGAGGAGCGCTTAAATAAGACACCCAACCCAGACCGCCTGGGAAGCCTACTACGCGCACTCGCCAGACCTCCTTCGACGGTGTTTCTGCTTTTCGTTTTTCGCCTACTGCCTAATGCTTACCGCCTCATCCCGGCCCGAGTCGTACAACTTCGATTCCTCCGGCCGCCAAGCTCATCTCAAGCACCGCTACGCCGTTCTGATTTCGTACCGGGATGCGGCTGTTGCTGACCAGGTCGCCGGCCTCGACCCCAGCCCAAGGCAATGGAGTCGAAATACTCGCTTCCACCGCCTGCTCGGCGTGGTTGAAAAGGAAGAATCGTCAACGTTGTCGCGGTGGGCTGTTTACAGCAGGGTGAGCTTGCGTGCTGGACCATCCAATTCCAGCCTCAATGAGTTGAGAACATCACGGCCGAGCAGAGCGTCGCCCGAGGTGGTCGGAACAAAACGAACAATTTGGGAATGCCCGCCGGCAACATCGAGTCGAGCCGCATACAAAGGTCTGAGCTTAGTCCTTCCGTCATAACCTGCTATTTCGACTTCGTCGACTTCAAGCAGACCCAGCCGTTCGATTACATCGGCCGGAAGGCACGTCAAATCGGCTCCTGAATCGCACAGGGCAGACATTTCCACCGTCGGTTTCGCCAAATCAGAGGGGACAGAAACGGCAACCGTGAGAACCGGGGCCGGAGGCTCATGTTGGGTGCTGTACCCAAAGGTCAGCGTCATATGGCGTGATTACTTTGCGAGATGCGGCGAAGGTATTCGATAAACCTCACGCTTTCCCGCCAGCGGCATGAAGATGCGCTTGTACCCGAAGCGTCTGTAAACCCGCTCTGCCAGCGCCGAAAAGTCCTCATCGGAATCCAGGATTGAAGTGCCGATAATGGCGATGTAGCGGCCACTGTAAGTGTCTCGAATGTGCTGGCGGTTAGCGGCGACGTACCTCCGTTCCTCGAGAAAGAGTCGGAATCTCTGACGAGGTTCGTCGGCAACATCGGTTCCCGGGGATTTCAGAGCTTTACCTGGCATCGTCCAAAGCCCAGCCTCAAGATGTTAACTGTACCACAGGTTCGTAGCGGGGCAAAGCCGGTTAGGTGGCTCCTCTTTCTCCTATGAGCGCCCACTTGCCCGCCGCCATGGCTACCGATTGTCTTCCCCCTTCTGTCACCGTGATGCGAGGCGCAAAACCTCGATTCCTCCCGCCGCCAGGCTCATCTCAAGCACTGCCCTGCCGTTCTGATTTCGTATGGCGATGGGGCTGTTGCTCGCAAGGTCGTCCGCTTCGGCCTCAGCCCACGGCAATGGAATCGAAATGCTCGCCTGCACCGCTTGCTCGGTGTGGTTGAAAATGAAGACCAGTTGATACCCGTCGCCGACCAGTCGCCGCACTTCCATCCCGCCTGGCGGGACCAGCGACAACAGCTCGCTCTGACTGCCTTCTGCCTTCCGCCCACTGCCTACTGTCTTGTCCTGACTGCCTACTGCCTTCTGCTTCTTGCTTACTGCCTTCTGCTCCTTGCTTACTGCCTTCTGCTCCTTGCTTACTGCCTTCTGCTAGCCCGTGCCCTTCAGCCGAGACCTGCACTTCAGGCCTGACGCCCGCGAGCGCCAGTAGCAAGCGCTTCGTGGATTCCACATGATCTCGCTGGTAGCTGAGGGCGACAAACGAGCCGACCAGGATCGCCCTTCCCTTTCCTGCGGCATTCGCGACCACCGCCGGTTCGCCATCGGTGAACCGCGCCAGCACGGTTGCGCCCGGCAAAGGATCAAGCGCTTCTTCGAAACCCTCGGCAGCGACGTGCTCGCCCGGAGCGAGGCCAGTTGGGCCGGCGAGGCGAGCAGAAGAATCGATCACCAGTTGCGGCTTCTCCACCGGCGTAATCTGCTTTTCGCGAGCACCGAATACATCCGTCAAACCGTGACCGGGAACTACGGTGCTTGCGTGGCCTCGCTCATCGTTCCAAGCGAGGCGAGCCTCGGCCACCGCCGTGCCGCCGCCCTTTACGAATCGCTCCACGCCGCCGGCAACATCTCCGCCCAGCATGACGGGAAAGGGCAGAAAGAGAACTTTGTACTGGGCGAGGCGGCCGTTGGCGACGTCCTCGGCGCTGACGAAGTCAACGGGTATGTTCTCCTCGAGGAAGGCGCGATGAAGACCCATCAGCGAGTCACGCTCGGCGTTGCCGAGTTTCGAAAGCGACGGTTCGGAGCCGCCGACCATGTAGGAAAGCCGATTGTAGAGGATCGCCACCTCGGCGGGCTCGGGCTTGGCGGCGAGAATCTCCGCTGCATTCTGCTCGATGACTTTGGCGGTTTCACCGGCGGCGCCGGCGCGGTCCGTGAGCGTGCCGTCGAGGTTAATCAAGCCATAACCGTTTGACTCGTAGCCCGAACTCATGGGATACCAGGCATAGACGGCAATTTCGCGCGCCCCGTGCGCGACAACCTGCCACATCCAGAATTGTTCGTCGTGCGAGTCGACGAGGTCCGCGATGCGCATGCCCGTGACGCCCTGGCCGGCTTGCAGCTCGCCAATCCAGAAACCCTTGCCGTAACTGTGGCCGGACGAGCGCGCGAAGTCGAGCGCCGCCGCCAACATCGGGTAGGGCCACGGGCGCGTCGACTCGGAGTGCTTGGGATAGAGCGACGTTCCGAAGAAGTCGGCGTTGGCGGCCATCTTCCAATCGTCAGGCTCGCCGTAGCCGTCGGTTGGCGAAGTGAACAGCGCGGGCGCGGCAGCGTGGCTGGTGACGGGATGAACGCGATCGGCGCTGCGAATCGCCTCGACGCGGGTCTTCAAGTCCCCTGCCAGCTTGTCGGCGATGAAGGCTCGCCAGTCGAGATAATCCGTGAAGGAAAGAATCGTGGAGGCGCGGGGCGGCTCCACTTGGTCCCACCGCTCGAAACGCCGGTACCAGGCTTCGTTCAGAGCGCCGAGGGTGGAGTATTTCACTTTCAACCAGGCCCGGAAGCGCTCCTCGCTCGACCGGCAGAAGCAGAACTCAGGATTGGTGAGATAAGGAAACTCCGCCCAGTTCACGACATGCGGCTCGCTCCACACGTCCCAACCGAAAAGCGCGCCTGACGGACCTGACCGGTTGGCGTCGCCGGAGAGCGCGGCGAGAAATCTCACGATCTCCGCGCGCACGCCCGCATGGTCGATACAGAAACCGGGCGCGGCCTCGGACCTGACCACGGCGCCGCTGCGATCGACGAAACGGCTGTCGGGGTAGCGCTCGCCGACCCAGTCGGGCGCCGAGTCGAGATAGATCTGGACGATCACCCGCAGGCCGCGCTCCTGGGCCAGACGCAGCAGCAAGTCGAGATTTTCGAAGTGAAACTCGCCCGGTTTGGGCTCCGCCGTCGCCCAGTCCACCCAGCACTTGACCGTGTTGAAGCCTACCGACTTGATTTGATCGAGATCGTGGCCCCAGCGCTCGGCGCTGGTGGGGTCGAGACGCTCGAGCATGGGCGCGCGCGCCTTTCCCCCGCCGTACCAGACGGCCACCGGGAACATCGAGTTATCGGGGGATTGGGCGATTGAGCGATTGACCGGCAGGGATACCAAGACGGAGGCCAGTAACGAGATGACGATCGAGGACGGTAATCTCATCAACTTTTGCTTTGACAGAATTTATACGTTAAATTAACAGAAGAATGAATAACCATCCCATAAAATCGGCGGCAGAATTGCCGATTGGAAAACCAGAGTGGCGTTACTATTCGAGATTGCCTTGCTCAATGGTGACGTTCTCTCGCACGATCAGCCGGTGTGGCGCCAACTCGAGCAGTTTAGGAAGCACCCGGCTGACATGTTCCTCGAAATCCACAAAGACGATGACGACAGGGAGATTGCCCCCGGCATCCACGAGGCTGGACGTGTGAACCCGATTCCTGCCGTTGAAACCCGCGACCGCGTGGAAGGCACTGGCCCCGGCTACGTTTTCACGCCGCAGCATCTGCAGGATTTGATTCCACTTGTCGGACTCGTTCAGGTACATCGTGACTTGGACGGCGGTGTTCATTGGAGGCCTTCTCGTTAGAGACTTCGGGCCAGCACGGCACCCAGTATTACCGCAATCAGGCACACGACCGTCGAAGCCAGAATATTCAGAGCGGCGAACACGAATTGCCCTTTCTCAAACATTGCGAATGTCTCAAAGGCGTAGCTGGAGTACGTGGAATATGTCGCGCAGAAGCCCACGGCGACGAAGAGGCGCCACCGGGGGTCTGCGAGCACGCGCTCGCTCGTCCAGATCAGGAAAAAACCAATGATGAAGCTGGCAGAGACGTTGATGATGAGCGTGCCTAAAGGAAAGGTCGATGGGACGAGCTTGGCGACATACTGCGCCACGAAATAACGAAGGTTCGCGCCGATAACTGCACCGAGTGAAATCAGCAATACCGTTTGCAAGGCAGACTCCAGTTCGTAGAATGGTAGGAGTCATCGGCCCTCGCAGGCGGTTTTGGCGAACTCCATCGCCGTCAGATTCCAAATTTAACTCTTTCCGGCGGCATAAGCAAGACCCCGTTGTGTGTCGCGTAAAACTGGTGAGCTTTGGGAGGTCGCCAGGCCCGATTGCTAATGAGGTAGACACGCTCGCATGAGTTGCTCCATCTCATTTCAGCCCGAGCTTCTTACCAGCCGCCAGCAGACGGATTGCCTCGCGAAGGCGTTTCTGCTTGGTTTCCTCACGTTTGGCGGAATCGATCCAACCGATGTATGCCCGTCGATGTGATGGCGGCAACTGCTCGAAGTAGTTCCACGCCGCATTGGCCTTTAATTGTGTCTCGATATAAGACGGAATCACCGACACTGATGGGCGTGGGGCGTCGCCGCTTCGGCTCGTAGGGGCCCGCTCCAATCCCGGTGGTGCCAGTAACCCGTGCGCCTTGAGGTCCGAGTAGCGTCGGCGATTGATTGTCGACCACTTGCTGGTGGGCTTTCGTGGCGTGAACTTGCGGGCGTACCGATCGTCATCGAGACGTTTCACCAGGCTGTCGATCCATCCAAAGCACAGCGCCTCGCGGACCGAGTCCTCGTAAGGGATCGACTTGACTAGGGTGTGGTCTTTATAGAACAGGAGCCAGACCCCGGGACTCGACGCGTGGTGCTCTCCCAACCATGTCCGCCATTGTTGGCGATTCCGAACCTCCAACGTTATGAGTTCCGTCGTCATGCCGTTGCTTCAACCACGCTAAGAACCCGTTTGCTCAGATGCTGAAATAAATAGCCTCACACGGCTTACTTTTTCAAGTTGAACCCGACCGGAAAGGTTCCGACGGTGACGGGTAGCTTGCCCTGAAACGGAATCTCCCCAAACAAGGCGCGAATCATCGCCGCCTCCGCGCCGGGATAAAACTCAAATGCCAGCGCGTAGCTCGGCAGCTCCGGAATGTAATTGAGGAGATAGGGGCTGCCGAACAACGCGAAGACGAAAGGCCCGTCGTGGTGCGCGATCGATCGCAGCAGGTCCTGCTGGGGTTCGCTCAGTCCGATCGATCCCTTGTAGGACGCGATGCGGACGGAGCACGAAACCACCACGGCGCGCGTGACGCCGGCGAGTTGGCGGATGAGATCGGCCGCATTGCGGGTGATCATGGGGCCAACCTGGGCGAAGAGCGTTCTGGGATGGCGCTTCATAAACTCGGCGCGGAAAGTAAGGCCTGGCGAGCTGGAAAACCCCGGGTTGTCGGTATCGACGAAGTTCAAGAGCAGCGCCTGATCGCCAGGATCAATCCGTAGGGGAATGGCGTGCCTCTCGTCTTTGACCAGGGTCAGCGCGTCCTCCATAATCTCGTCCGACTTCTGCTCGGCGGCGCGCGTACCCACCAGCGTGTCTACCTGGTTGAGATCGGGCCCGCGCTGGCCGTTTTCGACATTGAGCCCCTCCCACGCCTTGGCCGAAAGCAGACGCCGCACCGACTGGTCGAGCCGCTCCACCGTAAGGTCGCCCGTGGCGACGGCCGCATGAAGCGCAGCGAAGGCCCCGGGGATATCGGCAGGCTCCAGGGCCACGTCGGCGCCGGCCTCGATGGCCCTCACCGCAGCCTGATCGGCGCCGAAGTTAGCCGAGATGGCGTGCATCACCAGGGCGTCGGTGAACACCAGGCCCTGAAAGCCGAGGTCGTGACGCAGGAGTTTGGTGGTGATGGCCGGAGAGAGGGAAGCAGGCAATCCCGGGGTCTTCTCAAACTGCGGCAGGTAAATGTGCGCGGTCATCACCGAATCCACGCCCGCCTTGATGGCCGCCTCGAAAGGAGGCAGTTCGATCAGATTCAGGCGCGCGCGATCGAAGTTGATCACCGGCAACTCCAGGTGCGAATCGACGCTGGTGTCGCCGTGACCGGGGAAGTGCTTGGCGGTGGCCAGGATGCCGTTCTCCTGGGTGCCTTTCACGTAGGCCTGGGCGAAATCGCCCACCGAAGTTGGGTTCTCACCGAAGGAGCGAATGTTGATGATGGGATTCTGCGGATTATTGTTGACGTCGACCACCGGATAGAAGTTGACGTTGACGCCCATGGCCTTCGCTTCGCGCGCGGTGAAGGTGGCGGCGTCGTAAGCGTACTGGACCTTGCCGGTAGCGCCGATGGCCATGCCGCGTGGAAATCGCGTGGCGCCGGGGAACTCGTATCCCACGCCGCCCTCGAAATCCGCGGTAATCAGGAGCGGCACCTGGGCAAGCTGTTGCATGCGACTGATCAGATACGCCGCGGAGATGGGATTCCCGCCGCTGTAACCCTCGATGTGGTAGCCGCCGACGTGGTATTTCTGGATGTTGTCCTTGATCCTCTGGAACTCGGCGCCTCCGAGGTTAGTGAAAACGCCCGAAGCCACCGGGAAAATCACCTGCCCGATCCTTTCGTCGAGGGTCATGTGGGCGAGCGTCTGGTCCACCCATGATTGTTGTTCCGGCGTAAGCTTGACCTGGGAGTAACATGGGGCCGCTGACACGAGCACGACGGTGATCACGAAGTACACGAAAGTTTTCATTTCGGATTTGTTCCTCGAAGGAGTGAAGGGTAAAAGGGTAAAGGGCAAAGGGTGAAGCCCGATCAGCTTTCAGCGAGGAAGCGCTTTCTTGCTGAGGGCTGACCGCTGATAGCTGATGGCCCTTTACCCTTTACCCTTCACCCTTTACCCTTTATTCTCCACTCCTTCGTCATTCATAATTCAGCATTCATCATTTCGCCTTCAGACCGTTCTCGTCACAATCTGCAACGACCGCGGCTTATCCGGATCAATCCCCTTCACTTCCGCCAGCCGCGCGGCGAAAATCTGGCCGGGGACGATGTACGGAATGGGCGTGTAGAGTTCCGGGATCGACTCCGGCAGACGGATCACGCGCGTCGCAGCCGGCAGATGAGCTGCGGCGGACGAGAACACAATGGTCTCCGCGCCCAGTTTCCCCAGTCGCGCCACCAGCCGTTTCATGTCAGGGAACGTCTTGCCGGGCGGCATCAGGAGTAGCACCGGAAAACCGCGTTCCACCATCGCGATGGGTCCATGAAGGAAGTCGGCGGACGAGAATCGTTCGGCCACCACGTAGCAGGTTTCCATCAGTTTCAGTGCCAGCTCGAAGGCGTTAGCTTGATTGAGCCCACGCGCCACCACGATGCACTGCCGCATATAACGATATCGTTCGACAAGTTGCTGTAGCGGTTCCGCCAGCGCCAGCGTTGCCTCGACGTGGTCCGGGATGGCGCTGACTTCGCTGAGCGTGATGTGCGGGCCCAGCGCCGAGGCCAGGAGGTAGAGCAGCATCAACTGACCGGTATACGTCTTGGTGGCAGCGACGGAGCGCTGGCGGCCCGCGCGAACCAGGAAAACATCGTCCACGAGGCCGGTCATGGTGGAATGCCGCTCGTTGGTGATGCCGACCGTATAGGCCCCGCGGCGCCGCGCGGACTCGAGCACCAGGTTGATGTCCGTGCCCTCGCCGGATTGTGAGATCCCCACCACCAGCGCCTGCCGCAGATCGAGCGTGGCGTGATAGAGAGTGTGGATGGACGGTGCGGCCAGCGAGACTGGAATGCCCGTGGTGAGTTCGAAAAGGTAGCGTCCAAAGGTGGCGGCATTGTCGGAAGTGCCGCGGGCTACGAGAACGATCAGCCGGAAGTTCTGCTGGGCGGCAAAGCGCTTGAACTCCAGGGCGTGCTCGCGCTCGGCTTCGAGGGTTCGCTTCAGGGCCTGCGGTTGCTCCAAGATTTCCTGCATCATGAGTGACATTGATTCACCTGCCTTGCCGCGCAGCAAATTGCCGGCGACTAGGAGCGTATTGTAACTGATTGTGACTCACCGGGGTGGGGGAATTGCCGATTGCAGATTGGTCTTGACCGAAGCGAAGGATTGACGACTAGAAGAGAAGACGCAAGCCAGACTGGTTATTTCGGAACCGCCTCTTGATGGTCGCCCTTTATCCGCCTTGGGGCTGTATTTACTCGGAGCTGAACTCAACTGACGGAGATGCTCTAAACCTTTTTCAACACGAACCCGTTGAAAGTGCCCAGAATGACACCTTGTTGACATGAACCGAAATCCATCGCACAATATTTACACTGGCGCCGCGGTAGCTCAGGTGGTAGAGCGCAGCCCTGAAAAGGCTGGCGTCGGCGGTTCAACTCCGTCCCGCGGCACCATCTACCTTGCGGTTGAGTTGCCCGCTTTGGCAGGTCCGTACCCCGGGTGCGACGAAGGCTGGACGCTCGCTTCGAACGGCGCGCCGCCATGGCCCGGGCCTCTCGCGGCGGTGGTTGGCTCCGGTTTTTCTTGACTATCCGGCAACGCTTGCGTGACAATACCAACTTCGGTAGGCAGTGTGCGCGATCAATCTGACACGGAATTGGGGGTGTGCGCCGTTTGGCTGAAGTAAGACTTCAGGAAGGTGAGTCGTTGGAGAATGCGTTGCGCCGGTTCAAGCGCAAGGTTCAGCAGGAAGACATCATCAAAGAAATCAAGAAGCACTCCTTCTATTTGAAGCCGGGCGAGAAGAAGCGGGTGAAGCAGGCTCTGGCCCGGAAGCGGCTTCGCAAGAAGACGCGGCACGAACCGGAGTAGTCCGGTTGTACCGGCGGTTTTCGCCCCTCACTCCCAGCAAGCGGGGTTCGGGATTCGGGGATCGGGATTCGCAGAGGAAGATTGGGGTGCGGGGATTTGTTCTGTGAACCCGGATTCCGAATCCCGAACCCCGCTTGAGAGTCATGGCGCGCTTTCATTTGCGCAATTTCGGATGCCGGGCCAGTCAGGCCGACGGCGCGGCGTTGAAGCGGCAACTGCTGGACGCCGGCCTGGAAGAAGCGGAGACTGCGGCGCAGAGCGACGTCGCGGTGCTCAACACTTGCACGGTTACGGCTACGGCGGACGCCGAAGTGCGCCAGTTGATCCGCCGCATCCACCGCACGAACCCCACTTGCCGAATCCTGGTTACCGGGTGTTACGCCCAGCGCGCTCCGGCGGAGATGGCCGGATTGGAGGGCGTCGCGTGGGTAGTAGGAAACTCCCACAAGCATGCCATCGCAGAGGTTTTGGCAGGGATTGGGCCTGGCCTGCCCGACGCTGGCGGTCCTGGCCATGACCAGAGGCTAGGGCAGGCTCTGCCCCGTCCGGACTTGCTGGAGGCTCCGTCCCATGGTCCTGGCGCGCAGGTGCTGGTGGGGGAAATCTCCGATCAGTTCCACTTCGCCCCCGCTTTACCCGACGACCGTACCCGCCCTACGCTGAAAGTGCAGGACGGTTGCAATGCCCGCTGCTCGTTCTGCATCATCCCCGACGTGCGCGGGCAAAGCCGCAGCCTGGAGCCGGCGCAGGCGATCGAGCAGGTGCGTGCTCTCGACGCGCACGGGTTCAAAGAAGTCGTGCTCTCCGGCATCAACCTGGGAAGCTATGGCCGCGACCTCGACCGCCGGATTACCTTCCTGGGTCTACTGGAAAAGATCCTGGCGGAGACCTCGATTGCGCGCCTCCGCATCAGTTCCATCGAGCCGATGGATGTCAGCCACGACCTCATCCGCCTGGCGGCCCGTGATTCGAGGCTGGCCGACCACTTTCATGTTCCTTTGCAGAGCGGGTGCGATCGTATCCTGCGGGCGATGAACCGGCGCTACTGGACCAGCCAGTATTCCGAGCGCATTCATGCCATCCGCGCGGCGCTTCCGCACGCGGCTATCGGCGCGGACGTGATGGTGGGATTTCCTGGGGAGACGGCAGCGGACCATGCGGCTAGCCTGCGTTTTATCGAGTCGCTACCGCTGACCTACGTCCACGTCTTTCCTTATTCGCGGCGGCCGGGCACGCCGGCGGCCGACCGTCCTGCCCAGGTGGAGGGAAGCATCGCTCACGAACGGGGCCGCGAGATCCGCGCTGCCATAGAGGAGAAACGGCAAGCCTTCCTCGCCACCCAAATCGGCCGGTCGCTGGCGGCGCTGACGCTCGACGACGACGTGGACGGCGCCCCCGCCGCGCTCACCAGCAACTACCTGAAGGTCGCCCTCCCCGGGACTAACGTGGGTCCCAATACGCTTCTCTCGGTAGGAATTGGCCGCGTTGCCGGCGGCCTTCTCTACGGTTATCCCGAAACCTGAAGCCTCAGTTGTAGTGCGCGGAATTCACGTCGGCGAAGCTCGCCCACTCTTCCGGCAGTTCGTCGAGCGGGAACACCGCTGAGGCCTCGCACACCGGGACGCAAGCCCCACAGTCGATACAGTTGATCGGGTCAACATAGAGCTGCGGCGCTTCCTCGAACCCAGCCTCATCCTTGCGAGGGTGGATGCAATCGACCGGGCAAACTTCCACACATTTCTCGTCCTTGGTGCATTGTGAGGTGATGACGTAAGCCATTTGAGTCTGTCACTCCTTTACGTTACAAGTGAATATCGGCCATTCGGGCCATTTACCTTAATGGGATCACACGCTACGGCCCAGAGTCATGATCTCAAACGCCGGTCGCAGTTGCAGTGATAGCCATCACAATCGCAACGAGGGGAGGACAAGACACACAAAGAATTGACGATTGCAGATTGCCGATTGACGATTAGAAGAGAACGTAGGCGAGCCGCGCGGCCCTTAAATAGGCCATCCACAATCGTCACTGGGCCTTTCTTCCAATCGGCAATCGGCAATCGTCAATTCTTCAAAGGGGCTAAGGTGTGGTTATCGATGGCCATTGTCAAGAATCGAGGGTTACAGCACGCTAATGGTGCCCTTCAGGGTGCTGGCAGCCGGGGTAGCTGTCCCACATCACCTGGTCGGTCCAGCCGAGTTCCCTTATGCCCGCCTCTGAGGAATAGTAGGCTCCGGAGACCCAGGTCTTCATGTTCTCAAAGTGGTCGCGGAGGGTCAGGTGGACCTCCTCGGCGCCTTCTTTGGACGGCACAGGAGAGGACGAGTCGCCGCTGTTCTCCTGGCCGGACTTTTCGGTGGAGGCCGTGGTCAGGATCGCGTTCTGCTGGTCTTCGGTGAGGTCCTTGAAGGGCTGGCGGTGCCGGTTGATCGCTTCCGCCTCGAAGGCGCTGAGGAAAGCGAGAAACTTCTTCTGATTCTCCTGCGTGTCGACGGTCAGCAGCAAGTCGATGAACCGATTCACCTGCGCGGCAGTCGACCCGGGGACAATGCGTTCCGCGAGCACGGTCAAGGTTTCGTTCTGGTGGGGATCGAGAAACTCCGGCGTCCAATCCGCGGTCGCCGCTTTCTCTTTCGCCACGGCCAGCGTCGATTCGCTGGTCAGGTGCTTGTGGATCGGATGCGCCGCCACGACGCCAGGTATTGCCATGCCCGCTCCCACCGCACCCGCCAACCGCTGCACCATCTGCCGCCGATTCATACCCGCGCGCGGTGCCGCCGAATTATTCAGAACGGGTAGTTCCATCTTATTTTGCATCAGGCCCACTCTCCCACGAGATTGAATGGCGATCTTACCATTGGCCCTCGGCCCGAACAAGTCGTGAGCGAAAGAGCTCTCAGCTCTCAGCCCTCAGCTTTCAGCCACAAAGCGGAACACGGCTTGTTTGCTGATAGCTGATGCCTGACCGCTGAGAGCTTCTCCGCTTCGCTGCGGGAAGTGTTTTGTTGGATCGACGAAATTCGTATAATCTGTGGATTCTCTCCTGAAAGGGGCAACATGGCGGACCAATCGAAGCAGCAATTCGACGTAATCGTCGTCGGCTCCGGCGCCTCGGGCGGCTGGGCGGCGAAGCGCCTGGCGGAAGCGGGGCTCAAGGTGGCATTGGTGGATAACGGCCGCAAGCAGTCCGACGCCAACTTCACCGAGCACATGCCGTCGTTCCAGCTCAAGTACCGCGACCAGGCGTCGGAGGTCATCCGGCGCACGCGGCCCGTGCAGAGAGACTGCTACGCCTGCATGGAATACAACTACGACTGGTTCGCTAACGACCTGGACGAGCCTTACAGCACTCCCAAGGATATGCCGTTCAGTTGGCAAGGACGGCTGCGCATCACGGGCGGTCGCACCAACGTTTGGGGACGCCAGAGCTACCGGTTGAGCGACCTCGACTTCAAAGCCGCCTCACACGACGGCTACGGCGAAGACTGGCCGCTCAGCTACAGCGACCTGGCCACCTACTACGACATCGTGGAGGAGTACGTCGGGATCACCGGCATTCCGGAGGGCGTCTACGAGCTGCCGGACGGCAAGTTCCATCCTCCCATGGGACTTACGTGCGCCGAGACGTTGCTACGCAGCCGGGTGAAGGAAAAATTCGGCCGGACCGTCACGCTGGGCCGCTCCGCTAACATCACCAAGTCGATCAATGGACGCGCCCCGTGCCATTACTGCGGTCCGTGCGAGCGCGGCTGCGTCACCCACTCCTACTTCAATTCGGCCTTCACCACGGTGGCGGACGCGCTGGCCTCAGGCAATTGCACCCACATTCCCAACGCCATGGTCTACCAGGTGTTGATGGATGCGGACCGCAACCGCGCCACCGGCGTGCTCTACATCGACCGCATCACGCGCCAACCCCAAGAGGTCCGGGCACGCGTGGTGGTGCTGTGCGCGCAGGCGCTCGAGTCGGTGCGGGTCCTGTTCAATTCCGCCAACCCGCAACACCCCGCCGGCCTCGGCAACTCCAGCGGCGCGCTGGGCCACTACTTGATGGATCACATCACCGGCGGCGACGCCAGCGGCGAGTTGCCGGAGATCACTGGCAAGCCCAGCTTCAACGGCCCCAACCGCCCCGACGGCATCTACGTGGTCCGCTTCCGCAACACCCACGATGGACCGCGCTCCCAGAAGTTCATTCGCGGATACGGCTTCCAAGGCGGCGGCGACGTTGGGTTCAACTGGCGCGCGCCGGGCTTTGGCGCGGCTTACAAGAAGGCCCTGCTCGATCCCGTCACCCGCATCGACCTGGGCGGATTCGGCGAGTGCCTGGCGCGCTGGGAGAACTACGTGGAGATCGACCGCAACCGCGTCGACGCCTACGGCATTCCTGTGCTCAACATCCACATGACCTACGGCGAAAATGAAATGGCCATGGTGAAGGATATGGCCGATTCGGCGGCGGAAATGCTGGAGGCGGCAGGCGCCAAGAACGTCCACGCGACGGCGCGGCCCTCTGCGCCCGGCTGGGCCATCCACGAGGTGGGCATTGCGCGCATGGGCAACGATCCCAAAAAATCCGTCCTCAACCAATTCCAGCAATCGCACGACGTCAAGAACCTGTTCGTCTGCGACGGCGCCGGCTACACGTCCACGGCCTGCCAGAATCCGACGCTGACCATCATGGCCCTTTGCGTAAGGTCGATGGATTACCTGATGCGGGAGATGAAGGCGGGGAACGTGTGAACAAGCGGCGGCGATTGACCCGTGTTGAGTGAAGACAGTCGGCCGGAGGTAACGTCACCGCAATCGAAGATAATCCTCCGGTGTGAATCCGGCATCCTTAAGAATCCGTACCACCAAGCCGCGGCCCACGTCACAGCCGGTGTGCACCGGAACTGTGATCGCCAGGTTGCGCCCTTCGTGCCACAGGGTCAGATGGCTTCCAGACCGGTGATCCTCAACGAACCCTTGAGCCTTCAAGAAGCGGACCAGTTCGCGCGCCGTTACCTGCGGCATGCGGCTCATTCGGGAACCGCCACGGTAAGTTCCTCGACGTGCACGAGGCGGTCATTTTGCGGGATCTGTTGGGCGTGGGCTAGCATGGAGGCCAGATGCTGTTCGACGGCCTCGCGAATATTGCGCTTGGTTTCCTCGATCGTTTTACCATTGCTGAAGCAGCCTGGGACGTTGGGGGTGTAGGCGAAATACCCTTCGTCCTCCGGCTCCTTCTCAATCACGATCTGAAAGGAGTAGAACTTCATAAGGTGCACCTTCGGCGCCGAGAAATGGTGCTCGCGAGGGGAGAATGACCACTTTCCCCGTCAACGCATATCTTACCCCAACTTGGTCACCAGGAACCTGCACTGCACGCTTCGGATTACAGCGTCTTCTTTTGACTAATTCACGTTTAGTGTGAGCGTCACACTATGGCTCAGGGTGGCAGAGCCCGATCCCGTGCTGCCCGTCACCGTCAGCGTGTAGGTTCCGACGGGGGTTCCAGGGTTGGGCGTCCGACCGCCACCTCCACCGCCGCATCCTGCCACCGCCAGAGTCAGCGACAATCCCGCGGCGAGCAGCGCCATTGTGGACTGCCACGGGCTCACGCCGGGTTGGGTCCTATTCTCGATGACCCATGCCATCGCCGCAAGAATCAGGGCCAGCATCAATAGACTTGTCAGGCCTGGCGGTAGGGGCGGGACCAGCGGAAGGGGTCGAGATCGGGGCGCACTGATCGAAGCGGCGGTGGTCGTGACGGTGACGGTGACATTCGTTGCAGAACTCCCCGCCGTTAGCGGGTTCGGCGAAACCGTGCAGGTGGCTTCTGAGGGAGCCCCGGTACAGGTAAAGGTCACAGTCCCGGACAATCCCCCTTCGCCACCCACACTCAACGTGTAGGTTGCGGGTTGACCGGGCACGACCCCGGCCGAGGTGGAAGAACGGGAGAGTGCGGCAAAAGTGAAATCCTGACCCGTCCCGCTGAGTGTGACACTTTGCGGACTGTCGACAGCATTGTCTGAGATGCTGAGGGCACCTGTCCGAGTCCCACCCGATGCCGGCTTGAATGTCACCGAGATCGCGCAGTTAGCACCCGCACTCACGCTGGCCCCGCAGGTGTTGGTCTGGGAGAAATCTCCGCTTGCCGTGATGCTGGAGACCGTCAGCGAGGCGTTGCCAGTGTTGGTCAGAGTGACGGTTTGCGCGGCGCTACTGGTTCCTGACATTCGGGCCGAGAAAGTGAGTGAGGAGGTCGACAAGCTCACAACGGGCCCCGTCCCGGTTCCGGTCAAAATAACTGTCTCAGGGCTATCAGAGGCGTTGTCAGTGAAACTCAGTGAGGCGCTACGGTTCCCTATCGCGGTCGGCGCGAACGTCACGGTGACCGTGCAGATGCCGTTGGGCGCGATCGTGGCTCCCGTGCAGGTGTCAGCGCTCTTGGCAAAATCGCTGCCATTCGCACCGCCCATCGTGACGGTCGAGATGGCGAGGTTGGCCGTGCCGGTGTTGGTGACGGTCTCCGATTGGGCAGTGCTCGTCGCGCTCAGGGGCTGACCGCCGAAACTCAGATCAAGGGCGGACAAGCTCACCAGGGGCGTCGTCCCCGCTCCGCTCAAGGTCACTGTCTGCGGGCTGTTGGAGGCGTTGTCAGTGAAATTCAGCGCGGCGCTACGGCTCCCCGTCGCGGTTGGCGCGAACGTCACGCTGACCGTGCAGGTGCCGTTGGGCGCGACCGTGGCTCCCGTGCAGGTGTCGGCGCTCCTGCCAAAGTCGCTCGCATTCGTACCGCCCAGCGTGACCGTCGAGATGGTGAGGTTGGCCGTGCCGGCGTTGGTGACGGTCTCCGATTGGGCTGTGCTCGTCGCGCTCAGGGGCTGACTCCCGAAACTCAAAACAGCCGCGGATAAGCTCACCACGGGCACCGTCCCCGCTCCGCTCAAGGTCACCGTCTGCGGGCTCTTGAAGGCGTTGTCGGTGAAACTTAGCGCGGCACTGCGGCTCCCCGTCGCGGACGGCGCGAACGTCACGGTGACCGTGCAGGTGCCGTTGGGCGCGATCGTGGCTCCCGTGCAGGTGTCGGCGCTCTTGGCAAAATCGCTGCCATTCGCACCGCCCATCGTGACCGTCGAGATGGTGAGGTTGGCCGTGCCGGTGTTAGTGACGGTTTCCGATTGGGCGCTGCTCGTCGTGCTCAGGGGCTGACTGCCAAAACTTAGACCAGCCGCCGACAAGCTCACCAGAGGCGCCGTCACAGCTCCGCTCAAGGTCACCGTCTGCGGGCTGTTGGAGGCGTTGTCGCTGAAAGTCAGCGCGGCACTGCGGCTCCCCGTCGCGGACGGCGCGAATGTCACGCTGACCGTGCACGCGCCGTTGGGCAAGATCGTGGCTCCCGTGCAGGTGTCGGCGCTCTTGGCAAAGTCGCCCGTATTCGTACCGCCCAGCGTGACCGTCGAAATGATGAGGTTGGCCGTGCCGGTGTTGGTGACGGTCTCCGATTGGGCGGCGTTCGTCGGGCTGGCAAGCTGAGTGCCGAAACTTAAACCCGAAGCGGAAAAGCTCACGAGGGGCGCTGTCCCCGTTCCGCTCAAAGCGACTGTCTGCGGGCTGTTGGAGGCGTTGTCGGTGAAATTCAGGGCGGCGCTACGGCTCCCCGTCGCGGTCGGCGCGAATGTCACGCTGACCGTGCAGGTGCCGTTGGGCGCGACCGTGGCTCCCGTGCACGTGTCGGCGCTCTTGGCAAAGTCGCCGGCATTCGTACCGCCCAGCGTGACCGTCGAGATGATGAGGTTGGCCGTGCCGGTGTCAGTAACGGTCTCCGATTGGGCAGTGCCCGTCGTGTTCGTGAGCTGACTGCCGAAACTTAAACCCGAAGCGGATAAGCTGACCACGGGCGCGGTCCCGGTTCCGCTTAAAGCCACCGTCTGCGGGCTGTTGGAGGCGTTGTCGGTAAAATTCAGTGCGGCGCTACGGCTCCCGGTCGCGGTCGGCGTGAACGTCACGCTGACCGTGCAGGTGGCGTTGGGCGTGAGCGTGGCTCCCGTGCAGGTGTCGGCGCTCGTGGCAAAGTCGCCGGCATTACTACCGCCAATCGTAACCGTGGAGATGGTAAGGTTGGTCGTGCCAGTATCGGTCACCGTCACGCTCTGCGCGGCGCCGCTGGTAATGAGGGACTGGGGTGGAAATGCGAGGCTGGGAGGCGAAAAGGTCGCCAAGCCGGAAACGAAGTTGGCCACCAGGTTCGAGGCATTGACAGTCCCGATTCCAGTGGCGAAGTCCCAACCGGTCGCGGCGCCGAACGCCGGTTGGTAGTCGCCGCTAGTGTTAATCGCCTGGGAAGCGCACGTCGCGCCCGTTCCCCCGCCTCCGCTGAGGACGCATTGCGGCAGGGTGGTGTAGCCGCTGCCGGCGCCGGTAAGGGTGACCGCGATTCCTGCCGCCGCGGTCGCGGTGCAGGTGGCGCCTGTCCCGCCGCCGCTGCTGATCGTACAAGTGGGGGCAGAGGTATACCCGCTTCCGAAGCTGGTGAGAAACACCGCGTTGACGGCGGTCGTATCAGAGATGCTCGCCGTACAGCTCGCACCCGTTCCTCCGCCGCCCGTCAGGGTACAGGTCGGATTCGTGGTATACCCTGAACCGCCGTTCGTAAGCGTAAGCGAGGAGACGACACCGGTCGTGCTGGCGCTGCAGGTTGCCCCTGATCCGCCTCCCCCGCTCAGGGTGCAGGAAGGCGCGCTCGTGTATCCGCTTCCGAGGTTGGTGACTGAAACCGAGGTCAGGGTCTGGGGGCCCGTGGAAAGCACTCCATAGGTGCCCGAGGGCAGATAACAGTTCATCCCTAAGCAAGGCACGTCGATATCGCCTCCTGTGCCTGATCCCAGGTAGAGGAGCGGAATCTGGGTTACGTCATAGAAAATGCAGTTGCTGGCCACCTGGTTGCCAAGAGCCGAGTTACAAGATGTGCTGCCACCGGCGCCATATTCCGTCGCAGCGAGCGCGTAATAAGTGGGATTCGGGTTACCCCACCGGCTTCCGGAAGCCTGGTTGACGAGCGACTGAATCGCGGCCATGATAGGCGAGGAAATCGACGTTCCGCCAAACCCGGCCCACGTGTCGGGAGTGCCGCTGCAACTGGGGCCACCGTTGTTCGGGTCAGAAAAGCAAACCACGTAGTAGTGCCCCCAGACTCCGTTGGCAGTGAAGAGCGAAACATCGGGAATGTCCCGCACACCATCGCTGGGGTTGCCGATGAGCCCGGACTGCCATAAGGGTTTGGCATATCCGGCGCAAGTGCCACTCACCACGCCGTCGGTGTCCGGTGCTCCGGTGGCGCAACCGCTGGGGCCGCCGCTGCCGGATACGGTGGTTAGAAGGAAGTCCTGGTCAAGATAGGAAGTGCTATTGCAAAGTCCGGTCGAGCCATAAGTGGGCAAGGTGTCATTGTTCAGGAAGTCTGCGATCAGGACACTGGCGCAGGAATCGTTCCAGGGAATCTCGGGAACGTATGAAAGGGCCGACCCGTAGTTGGCGGCGTTGGAGTTCCAATAGGTGGTGGTAGCGCCTTCGTAAGTATCGGCGAAATCGGTTCCGCCCACCGACACGTTGTAGGGCGTGGAGGTGAGCGCGCTGACGCTGATTCCGTGCGTGGCGGGGGCTTTACCGGCGTCCGAAATGACCGCGCCTTCATCGCCTGAGGAAACGAAGACCGAAACACCCTCGGTTATCGCCTGCTGGTACAGAGAGTTGATAAGGGCGTTGCCCGCCGCGCCGTTCAGGGACTCGGACTCACCATAACTGATGCTGACGATAGCCGGCGGTGTGTCGCTGGCGTTAAGGAGGTTCTGCAGGGCAATGAACCCGCCGAAGGTGGTTTCGGTGTCCGAGCAGGACGCCAGCTCGATGGTCGCGCTGGGAGCCCCCGCGCTCGCCCATTCCACATCGATGGCCGCTTCCGCGTCGTGGTCGTTGACACCTGGATCAATGCAGTTATTCGTGGGACTGCTGGGCGGGTTGACCTGCGTCAGGGAGCCAAGAGGGTATGCTGAGGCAAGGCCCAGGACGGAGCGGAAGGTATCCCAGTCCGTGGTGGTGTAAAGGTCCGTATCTTCGATCAGCACGATCGTCTGGCCCTGGCCCGAAAAGCCCGCTGCAAAGGCAGGCTTGAAGTTGTAGATTGTCGCCAAGTCTGCCGGCACAACCAAGTAGTTGTCCCCGCCGATGGTGAACTCGGCGCGCTGCCGAAACATCGGATGAGGCCTGAAGTCATTCAGGGAGACGACGCCCGCCACGGTTGAAGCCAGAGCCGCCGGAATCTGCGGGTCGCTGATATTGGCGATGTGGGCCTGGCCCTTCACTAGAAGTTGATGGATCTCCGTGTGGAAGGCTTGGCTGATTTGGCCCGCCGAGCCGGTGAAGTCGATGACCATCTGACTCGGGTAGACCAGGTTCAGCTTGAACCCCTGCGATTGGAGCCAGTCCGTCACGGTGGCGAGGCGATCTGGCGACACGCCATACCTCCGCCCGAATTCCGCCGCCGTGATCCAATGATGAAAAAGCGGCGACTTGGGATCGTGGATCTCACGGATGAATTGTTGAAGCGCTTGCTCCTGCTCCGGAGTTCGTCGCAACTGGAGCATCATGTGGTTGATGGTCAGGTCATCGGAGACTCGCCCGCGGTCGTTCGGCGCCGTTGCTTCCGGGCGAGTGTTGCCCCGGAGGGTAACCAGCCCGCTTTGTCCCGCGTCCAGCGCGTGGGGCGCGCTTGCTTGAGGGCCGGCGTTAGTCGGGCTCGCCAGCGCGGCTGCTAGTAACGTCGAACCGCACAGAGTACGAATACACGCAGCCTTCATCCTAATGGACCTCCTAAGGGACAGAGACAGTGGAGGCCGCTCGTGATCGTAGCTTAACAACCCAGACGACCGTATCCATGATGATCGCGGTGAGCCCGATTGGGATTACCGGCAGGAGTTGAATGCGTCGCTGTTCCATATGTCTCCCCCTGACGTTGGTCCCTGGTTACAGTCTACCACCACCCGGGTGTCAAGAGAAGGGCTGAAAAAATGGTTACGTTCGATCACGGATGAGCATCTGGGTCGTGATCGTGATAATTCTTGTTGGTAGTTTGGTTATCGTACCTATATCATGCTCGATGGATGACAACTGTGAACTCTCAGTGACCTGGCCAGTCGCGCTCCCACATACGCCACCAGGAGGTATCGCCGAGGCCGAGCGCGTTCCACCAGAGGTCGCGCATGTGTTTATCGCCGCTCAGGATACCTTGGCGGGTGACGCCGCTCGGCGGAGGAACGAGGGCGGCGAGGCGGCTGTAAACAAGGGCTCGCTGCGGTTGGTCGAGACGGGCCAGCAGGTGCCAGAGCGTGAGGGCGTCGCGCGGACGGGCGTTGGCCAGCAGTTCGTCGAGCGCGCCGGACTTCTGCCGGGCGGGGGCGGCTTCAGGCGTAGGCCGCCCGAAGTCGAGTTGTTCGAGCGCGGTCCGGAAAGCCGGTGCGGCGTCCGCGAAGTAGGGCGTGCCGGGACCGATTCCCGGCCGCGTGCCGCACATCGCCCCCTCGGGAATAAAGGACTCGCGCCCGTGGAGCGTGAACCCCACCCAGCCGAAGGTGACGCGTAATAGGCTAGCTCCGTTGTCGTCCACGTGCAGGGTGTAGGCGCATCCGAGGTCGACCGCGACGGCGGAGGGCGTCTCCACCACGAACTGGCCGGGCGGCGCCCAGATCATGGCATGGATGGCGCCGAGGTCGAGCGCCAGGCGCTGCCGGCCGGGGCGCGACTCCACCAGGCGCAGCCGCGACCCGGGGTCCACCTGAATCTCCCCCACGGCGCCGGCATTGAGGATGGCGCTCGAACTCGCGTCCGTCCGAAGCGTCTGGCCGGGGGCAAGACGCCCGCGGTCGCCCATGCGCCGCGCGCCAAGGATGGGCGTCCCGGCGAGACGCGCAACATCCCAAGCCGGCCAAGCGGGCCCGGCCCGCCCACGGGGCGCCGAGCTCGTCTGCCGCACCAGGAACCAGGCTCCAATCGCCAGCACCACCGTAGCGGCAACGGCTGCCAAGCTGGGCAGTGACCACATTACTGGGCTAGTCAGCAGCCGATCCCTTCTGCCAAACCGGGCCCACCAGCCGAAGCGCTCCGGAAACTCGGGCGCCGGGCGGTGGTGCCGGAACTGGCTAAGCATCAACTCCAGCCGCTCCACCTCGGGGTCAGGCTCGCCGGATTTGTCCCACAAGTAATCAGCCATAACAACTCAGGTAGACGGTAGACAGTAGACGGTAGATGGGCTTCATCAGCAGTTGGCAGGCAGGCCTTGCCTTCCCGCCTACCGTCTACCGTCTACCGCCTACCCTTTCTCTCAGCATCTGCATCCCCCGAAACAGATTCACCCGCACCGAGCCGTGAGTGAGGCCAGTGCGTTCAGCGATCTCCGGGCCCGTCAGACCCTCCACCAGGCGGAGGATCAGCGTTTCGCGATAAGCGTCCGGCAGACTGCGGATGGCGGCGAGGGCAGCATGAGCCTCGGCCTCGGGGCGATCGTCCTGCGCCGCCGCATCGGCGATGACCTCGGTCAATTCCTCGTGGCGCGGCGACCGCCGGTAATAGTCGTGGGTGCGGTTGCGAGCGATGACCGCCAGCCATCCGGGAAAGGCCGCCGGATCCCGCAGCGTGTGCAGTCGGCGCATGGCCATCAAGAACACGTCTTGGGTCAGGTCGTCCACCTCGCCGGGCGGAACGCGTGCCAGCAGAATCCCGTGCACCACCCGCGCGTACCGTTGGTAGAGCAGGCCGAAGGCGGCGCGGTCGCCGTCGCGTGCGGCATTGACGAGCTGTGCGTCCTCCAGAGTCTCGGCCACAGGTTCCCGTAGAATGTTCAGCCTTGAATCGATCAATCGTCAATGCCGATCTTGAGTCTCCGCAAGGTAAGACGCTGGGGTGGCACGCGGTGTTAACCAGCACACTGAAAAGGAAGGGCAGAGGGTAAAGGTGAAGGGTAAAGGCTGAAGGGTAAAAGAACAAGGCGAGAGGTGACGAGCGGACGAAAGCCCGTCCACTCGTCACTCGTCACTTGTCACTGGTCATTACTGCTTGGCGACGTGCAGTGTGACGTCCACCTTCAGCACGTGGCCGCTGATAGGGTCGGTGGCCATGGTGCTCTGGATAGTCTGGCCGTCGCGCATGTCGAGGCTGAGATCCGAGCTAAAGTGACTGAAGATAGGTTGTTGTGCGATCTCCGGGACGGCGTTGGTCTTCACTCCCGATTCATAGAGGGACGAGCGCTGTACTCTCAGAACAAGGTTGAACATCGCGCCCTCGACGGGGTAAGCCGTGCAGTCGATGTCAGTACCGACGTCCTGGTATTGGAAGCTCGACACACCGCTCTTGTCTGAGCCACCGACCATAATAGGTACGCGCAGGCCCATGCGGAGGCTGACCCGCTCTGAGTTCCCGGGGGAGCCTGAGGACTTCGAGGAAACGACATTCAAGGTGTAAGGGAGGCTGCTGACCTTCTTCTCGCCATCATATTCGGTGAATACCACCTGGACTACTAGTGGTGTTTTGGCTTCACGGGGCTTAGGGTTGTCTTCGGCCCGCAATCCCAGGGTGAGCGTGGACAGCACTACCATCGTCGTCGCAACTATCTTGGTAATCTTCATCTTTGACCTCCATTAGGAATTGTCTGGGGGCAAGCGCCGCAGGACACTAGCCCGGAAAACCATTTCGCCGAAAGTCGAAATCGCTCGGGCCTAGCGCCGTACGCCGTTCGGCTCTGCGTCTGTCGAAGTCTTGCCTTCAGGCTGATCGGAGCCAAACCTGGGCTCCAGATCGGTGATCCCCTCCAAGGGCGGAATCTCCAGCGCAGCCAGATTCCCGTCCGCATCCCGCTCGGGCTGTGCTGACAAATGCAGCGACGCGCTGTCATCCGCGGGCAGATGACTGGCCGAATAATACAACTGAAGCACCAGCGCTGCTTCTTCCTTGTCCACCAGCACCTCAGGCTCAGCGGGTGAAGTTCTGGGCATCCTTCTCAGCGTGCCCCGGATCGCGGCCCGCGCCGTCACGGTACGCTTCAGCGGAAATGGTCCGCGCTTGGGTTGAACACCGCTGGCTCGGTCCGTAGCTATTGCCGGCAGCGGCTGTCCAGTGGGCGCAGCCGACCTCGCGACCGCCGGCCTCGTTGCCTCCGGGTGTTCGCCGCCTCGGCGGTGCATCATCCAGAGCGATCCGAGAGCGAGCACGAGGGCTGCTGCAACGGCCACTGGAACCCAACGGCGCGAACCATACAGCCACGCTGCAGCGGCGGTCTGCGACCGCCGTTCATCGCGCTCAGCCGCCACTTCTGTCGTCACGCGTTCCCGAATCCTCGCTGCCATTTCGGGAGAGGGTGATGGTTCCACGCTTTTCGCCACGCCGCGATGGATAGCCGCAAAAAGAAGTTGCTCCCGGTCGAGTGCCGCGCGGCACCTCGAGCACCCAGCAAGGTGAGCGGTGAGTTCGGCGTCACGGCGCGCGTCCAGAGCGCCCAGCACCTTATCTGCTGACCACGGTTCGTATCGCTTGCATTCCATATTCAACCCCGGAGTCCTTCATTTTGGATTTTAGATTTTGGATTTTGGATTGAAGACCCAAACCCGATTTTGCGGGCTTTTGATTTTCAATCCAAAATCCAAAATCGAAAATCCAAAATGAGACGATCCAAAATCCAAAATCTAAAATCCAAAATCGGGCCTTAGCTTCTCGGCCAACTGCTTCCGTGCCGCGTGCAGGCGCGACTTCACCGTGCCTTCCGGCAGCGACAGCAGCCGCGCTGTTTCGCGAGTGTCGTAACCTTCCACGCCCGCCAGCACCAGGACCATGCGAAGCTTCTGCGGCAACTCGTCCATGGCCCGCTCCAAGCGTTCCTGGAACTGGCGCGACACCGCCAGGTCTTCCACGGTGACCGCAGCCGGCGGGTCGGAAGCGGCCAACTCGCGCCGTTCGCGCCGCTCGCTTCCGCGCCGCCGATCGAGCGCCAGGCGCCAGGCAATCCGAGCCAGCCAGCCACGGAATCGCTCGCGGTCGCGAAGTCGATGAAAGCTCCGGTACGCCCTGACGAAGGCTTCCTGGGCCACGTCCTCCGCGTCCTCGCGGTTGTGGAGGACACCGAGCGCCACCCGGAACGCGAGCGCCGACGAATCCGCCAGCCGAGCCTCGAATTCGCGCTCCCACGACGCGTCAGGTATCACACCCGCTTCCGCCAGTCCGCTCGTCAGCACGCCCATGTCCGACTCACTATGCAAGACGCCGCCGCCTTCAATCTGGTTCAGTGAAAAACGAGCTCTCAGCTTTCAGCCATCAGCTCTCAGGAAGACAATCGGGCTTTCCTGCTGATAGCTGAGTGCTGAAAGCTGATGGCGAAGACTGAAAACTGAGACCTGAGAACTGACTCCTAATCTTAAGATGCCACGGCCCATAATTATGAAGCCAGCAGTACCGCCGACGCATCGAAAACGGTAGTAGATACGAGACAAGCTAAAGTCGGGACGAAAGACGGGTTGGTGAATCTACAATCGCTTTCCTTTTGACTCCTGACTCCTAATTCTGGGAGAACCGATGGCACTGATTCGTGAAGAGGACGCCACAGAAATCCGCCAGCGTCTTAATGCGATGGCGGACCCGGTGAAGTTAGTTCACTTCACCCAGGAACTCAACATCGATTACGGTCGCGAGACCCGGCAATTGCTGGAGGAACTGGCCGCGCTCTCCGACAAATTGTCGCTGGAAGTTTACGACCTTCTCCTCGACAAAGAGAAGGTGGCGGAGTACGGTGTGGACAAGGCTCCGGCGACTGCGGTGCGCAACGGCAGGGACTATGGGATCCGGTTCTACGGCATTCCCGCGGGCTATGAGTTCGCGACCCTGCTGGACGCCATCATCGAGGTTTCACTGGGAACGTCGGAGCTTAGCGCCGAAACCAAGGAGAAACTAGGCCAGATAACCCGACCCGTCCACCTGCAAGTCTTCGTCACGCCGACTTGACCGCACTGCCCGCGGGCGGTACGCCTGGCTCACAGCTTTGCCCTGGAGAACGCCAACATTCGCGCCGACTGCATCGAGGCCACCGAGTTTCCGGAGTTGGCGACGCAGTATCGGGTTTATGCGGTGCCGCGCACGGTGATCAACGAGCGTGAGGTGATTGAAGGCTCGGTCCCGGAGACCCATTTTCTGGAGCGGGTCCTCAAGGCAATTGAAGAGAAGGATGAACCATGAATGCTGAAGGATGAACGAAGAGGAAGCGCAGGAAAAAGATCAACGCCTTCTTCATTCGTCATTCATCATTCAGCATATTCAGCATTGCCTCTTCACGCCCGCCTAGGCCGCTCGGGGCTTACTTGGAGTACAGGCTTTCCATTTGGCCCAGCGAGTGCGCCAAGTCAGCGCGCGCCTGGTTGTACCGGTAGAGGGCGCTGATCTGGTTGTCGTTGGCGCGGGAGAGTTCGTCCTGGGCGGTGACCACTTCGATGTTGTTGGCGACGCCGGCCTGGAAGCGATCGCGCGCCTGGGTCACTTCCTCTTGGGCCAGCTTGACGCCCAGGTTGGCGACCTCGACTTCGTTCCGGGCCGCGTCGAGCTCGGCGATGGCCGTTTTCACCTCCAGGGCGATCTGATCCGTCAGCGCTTGCTTCTGCTGGTCGAGCTTCTTGACTTCGATATCGGATCGTGTGATCTCGGCGCGGATTCGGCCGCCCGTGAACACCGGCACATCGAGGACGGCTTGGTAGTTGTAAGCGGGAATCGACGAGGGGAGCGACAGGCCCTGGTAGCCCCAGTTGCCCCTCAGATTGAAGGTGGGCAGCCGCGATTCGCTGGCGGCGCGCCGGGCGGTCAAAGTTTGCTGCTCGCGCGCCTCGATGGCCTTCAGCTCCGGCCGGTTGGCGAAGGCGCTTTCCAGGCTCTGGTTTACCGGGAACTCCGGCGTCTCGAAGAAGCTGACCTCGTCGGCCAAGACCACGTCTTGGTGCACATCGAGGTTCAGCAAGCGCGCGAGGCCGTAAAGGGAAGTCTTCAGGGCAGTCTCAGCCACTACCAGCCGCTGCTTTTCGTTTTGGAGCTGAACGTTCGACCGCAGCGTATCCAGGCCCGTTCCCACGCCGTTCTTCTGCAAGTCGGCGGCTTGGTCGTAAATCGCCTGGGCCAGGGTCACTCGCGATTGGGCGGCTTTCACGTCGGCGGCGGCGCGCAGGCTGCCCAGGTACTGTGACACCACCAGCAGGACGGTCTGCTCACGCACGCCCATCTCATCCGAGAGGGAAGCCCGAACGCCTTGCTGCGAGGCCTGCCAGCGGCGCAGGAGGGTGAGGTCGAAAAGCGGCATCGAAAACTGCGGCCCTGCCTGGGAATCCTCGGCTGGTCCGGCGTGCTCGGGAAAGCCGGCTAATGGACGGCCGAACAGGGCGTAGACGTTGAACCGCTGGACGAGGATGGATCCCTCCGCGCCGACATGGGGCAGCAGCGCCGAGCGCGCGATGTTGCGGTCCTGCTGGCTCTCAGCCACATTGAGGTTGGCGACCTGCACCTGCGGGTTCTGCTTCAGAGCGAGTTGGACCGCGTCGCGCAGCGTCAGCCGTAGCGCGGGTTTCTCCTGGCCGCGCAGACCGGCGGGCATGCCGAGGAAGCAAACGATGGTGACGAGCGTCATCAGTCGGCCCGGAAGTCCGCCCGACCGGGGTGTGGAGCGGGAGTTCCGCTGCGAGGTTTTGATCCTCTCGATGATGGACTTGTTCATGCAGTCGGTGGCCCGAAGCTCGGCTCCGTCCGCGAACATCGCCCCCAGCAGCTTCTTCCCCTCGTCGTCGACGAAGGTCACCGCCGAGAGGTCGAGCGCCAGACGTTCTTGGTGGGTTCCTTGGGGGACATGCTGCGCGGCCCTCGAGGTCCAGAGGTGCTCGAGCTCGCCTACCCAGGGCCCTGCCAGCCTTCCCTCGAGTCGCAAAAGGGTCAGGCCGGGGCTCTCTTCCACGTTGATCCTGAGCATGAAACTTCCCTCCACGTAGCACCTCCTTTAAGGCATCTGCCACTCCAAAGCGGCGAGTGTGTTCAAATTGTATTTAGCGAACTGAAAACAAGTATCTTAGATGATCCGGAAGGGCGCTCAGGTCGCAGGTCATGTCGGCAACTCGGCACCTCTCGGTGCCGATATATCGGCGTGTGCCGGAAAAACGCCGCGAGAAGACGAGGTGCTGATGCTTTCACCGGCTCGATGGTACGGCCGCAGGACCACGGCGCTGAGCCATTCCGGCTTTTGCTTGTCAACTCCGGGATAAAAGGGAGCCGAAATCATCAGTCTGAGGGGAGCCAGGTCTTGAGAGCTTCATCGGCGGGGACGCGGTAAACTCAATAGCAGACTCTACAGATCTCTAAGTGCTGATTCCGATGAAGCTGGTCACTGATTCCGATTTGATCCCGGGCGCCGGTTCCGACGTGATGCCGGTCACGGTCGGAGCGAAG
>JGI26339J46600_10000014_pt1 | contig 51856 bp, 38 predicted proteins | sample BogFormECP12_OM1_FD_46600 | JGI IMG/M metagenome (IMG submission 46600) | reverse complement strand
CGAAATTTGGTCGAGCCCCAACACGCCAACCGACAGCGCCTTACCAGCCACTACGTTCATGCCGATATGCGACCCGCCGCAGTTATCGGCGTATTGGGGCACTGCCAGAGGCGTCAGCCGCTAGCTCTCGGCTTTCAGCAAGAAGTCCGGTCATCTTGCTGATAGCTGATGGCTCATGGCTGATAGCGGAGTATAATCCAAAAAGACTTGGAGCTTCTGCGGAACTGCGCAACGGGAGGACATATGGCAGAGCGATTTTCATTTGGAGAGGTTAACGTTGACGTATCGCTAGGGCGCGACAAGGCACAATACCAAGCCGAGCCTGACGCACCATTTCGCATAGTGATCCTCGGTGACTTCAGCGGCCGCGCTAATCGCGGGATCTCCGAGGCGGGCGCCGGGCTCGCCAACCGCCGCGCTGTCGTGCTGGACCGCGATAACTTCGATCAGGTTCTGGCCAAGCTTGGCGCGAGGATCGATCTGCCGCTTGACGATCACCCGCTTTCCCTGCGCTTCGTGGAACTCGATGACTTCCACCCCGACCGTATCTTCGAGCGCGTGGACATCTTCCAGAAGTTGCGCGGAATGCGCCAGCGGCTGGACGATCCCGAGACTCTCGCCGAGATGTTACGCGAAATGAGACTTGGTCCGGCGGCGTCCCGTGCGACCGAGGCTGCAAAGCCACCAACGCCGCGCCCTGCTTCTGCCGACATCAAACACCTCGCTTCCGGCAGCGTGCTTGAACAGGTGCTCGCAGAAACGGAGGGCCTGCCCGAGGGGGCGGGTCCGTCGCGCGTTCCGGATGAATTGCGTGCTTTCGTGCAGCGTGCGGTAGAGCCGCACTTGGTCGAAAGGGCCGACCCTCGCCAGGCGGAAATGATGGCCGTGCTGGACCGTGCCGCCAGTGCCCAGATGCGCGCCCTCCTGCACGTGCCCGATTTCCAGGCGCTCGAGTCTGCCTGGCGCGCCCTCTTTTGGCTGGTGCGAAAGGTGGAGACGAACGAACGGCTGAAGCTCTACCTGTTGGACGTCTCCAAGGCTGAGTTGACTGCCGACCTCACCACGGCAGAGGATCTGCGCCTCACCGGCGTCTACAAGCTTCTGGTCGAGAAGACCGTAGGGACACCCGGCGCTGAGCCATGGGCGGTGCTCGCCGGAAACTACACCTTTGAACCTAACCGCGACGACGCGCGACTGTTGGGACGTCTCGCCAAGGTCGCACGCGCCGCGGGTGCACCTTTCCTTGCCGCAGCGAGCTCCCGTGTGCTGGGCTGCGAGTCTGCTTCCGAGATGCCGAACCCCCGCGATTGGAAGCCATTCGCAGACTCCGAGGACGCACGCGCTTGGGCAGCTTTGCGTCACCTCCCGGAGGCGTCTTACGTGGGTCTCGCTTTGCCTCGTTTCTTGCTCCGCTTGCCCTACGGCAAAAGCACTGACCGCACGGAATTCTTCGATTTTGAAGAGATGCCGCAGACACCAGTTCACGAAGATTACCTCTGGGGCAATCCAGTCTTTGCCTGTGCGTTCCTTTTGGCTCAGGCGTTCAGCGATTACGGCTGGGAAATGCGGCCGGGCGTTTATTCAGAGATCGCTGGCTTGCCGCTCCATAACTACCAGGAGGACGAGGAGTCGCAAGTGAAGCCATGCGCTGAAGTCCTGCTCACCGAGGATGCGGTCGAGCAAATTCTGGACTATGGTCCGATGCCCTTGGTTTCGCTCAAGGGGTGCGACGCTGTGCGCTTGGTCAGATTCCAGTCGATGGCGGAGCCGCCGACGAACCTGGCCGGCCACTGGTATTGCCGATTGGCGATTGACGATTGAAAGAAGCAAGCTACGCCTCATCGCCAATTCTGCAAGAGTCGCGCAGCTTACTTCGTCTCTTTCAATCGTCAATTCTCCAAGAGGCAGTCCTTGGGTTCGTTCCGCGTTCCTTGGGTTTGTTTTTCAAGGCATTTCAATTCTAAAGTACTTACTAGGTTTATTCTAGGTTTGTTTTCGGGCGGCACTCGATTCTAAAGGACTTACTAGGTCTGTTCTAGGTTTGTTATTCAGGTCAAGTATTTGATTATAAATAGGTTATTGGGGTTGTTTGACCCTTTTTCTTCATTTTTCGGGAACACTGCCCGATTAACACCGTTTTCGTCCTCCTTCGTTCCTCTTCGGACCATTCGCCGGGCATTTCTTCGCTGGTTTTCCAGCGGCCGTGTCCCTGCCCCGCGGAGGCTCTGGGCCCAGAGGGTCCTGGAGGTGCGAGCCTTGCCCTTGGAGTCTTGGGGCCCCTCCACTCTTGGCCGTTCGCCTGATTGGCCGCCACCTGCTTTGGGCGAAGCTTCACATTCCATCATTTTTCAACCTCAATCTTTGACATCTTCCTTCGACGTTCGACTCTCTTCGGTTCGAAGGGAGCCTAAGCAACTATACCGTACCTCAGGGCTGGATGTCAAGAAAATTATCTGAGCCAGAAGTACTTGCGATGGCAGTTTTGCACTTTGTAGGAGTACGGCTTTCCGTAAGCGCATGTGCACTTCGGCGAGTTGCGCGCCCTGAAACCAAGTACCGCCCGTGCCCTTTGTCTAGAGAACGGTTAATGCCGGATGGCTTAAACGTAAGACCGCCAAGGGTTTTACGCTTGCTGGGCATAGCCGACCCCCTACGGTGGTGCTGCCCCCTGTACTGCTCCTTCCGCTCCTGACGAGGTTTTCTTGCCGCCATGGCCCTTCTCGCCTGCCGTTCTCGCCTTACCTGTTGAGGGCGGAATGGCACGACGTGAGCGGAGTGGCGGCAATTGCTGCGTTTCAAAAACAGGGTGACGATGCAAGCTGGGAGATCGCGGAATACGTCACCGTAGTTGTCAAACACCCTAACTAAGTGAACCGGGCAGATGATTATGCTACAACCAGATCATAAGAATCATAAGAAACATGCTTGACAGGAGACACTTATTAGGATTAAAATTCCCCTCGCATTTAATAGAGAGCAATTCAGCGGAGGATTTCACTCATGCCAGAAAGCGTTCAAAAGAAGCTGGGGCGCGTCCGTCCGCCGCGCGTACATGTGACGTACGACGTGGAGACGGGCGACGCCATCGAGAAGAAAGAGCTACCCTTCGTTATGGGCGTGCTGGGGGATTTTACCGGCCAGCCTGAACAACCGCTGCCCAAACTTAGAGACCGACGAATTGTCGAGGTCAACCCGGACAATTTCGATTCGGTCCTCAAAAGCATGAAGCCTCACCTTGCCTTCGCAGTGGAAAACAAGCTGAGTGAGGATCCCAATGCCGGTCAACTCAAGGTGGACCTGCACTTCGAGAGCCTGGAAGATTTCGAGCCCGAGCAGGTAGCCCGGCAGGTAAAACCCTTGCGAGAATTACTGGATCTCAGGACCCGGCTGAACGATTTGAAGGGCACGCTGCAGACCAACGAAAAACTGGATGAGGCCTTGCTCGAAGCCGTAAGCAAGACCGAGAAGCTGAACGCGCTGAAGTCCGAGCTCGGCGGGAAGGAGGGATCCAATGGCTGAGTTAGAAAAGGCTGCTGGCGCGCAAGTCGCGGTGGAACAGACCACGGAAGCAAGTCTTCTCGATCAGATCGTCGAACAGGGTCGGTTCAGCGATGCGAGCGCGCGTGAACGCGGAAAAGGCCTCATCAAGGAATTCGTCGCCGAGGTACTCAGAGGGTCGATGACCGTGGCCCGAGACGCCGACCAGATGATCACAGCCCGCGTCGCTCAAATTGACCATCTCATTTCGTTGCAGTTGAACGAAGTCCTGCACCACCCCCAGTTCCAAAAACTGGAGGGCACCTGGCGGGGTCTGAGGTACCTGCTTGATCAGTCCGAAACCTCCACCATGCTGAAAATCCGCATTCTGAACGCCTCCAAGAAGGAATTGTTGCGCGACTTGCAGCGTGCCGCCGAATTCGACCAGAGCGCGCTGTTCAAGAAGGTTTACGAGGAGGAGTTCGGCATCTTCGGCGGCGAGCCGTTTGGCGCTTTGATTGGAGACTACGAGTTCAGCAAGCATCCGGAAGATTTGGAGTTGCTGGAAAAAGTCTCGCAGGTGGCGGCCGGGGCGCACGCTCCGTTCGTTTCCGCGGCCGCCCCAGAACTGATGAACATGACGAGTTTCACCGCCCTCGACCAGCCCCGCGATATCGCTAAGATTTTCGACAGTACCGACTACGCCAAATGGAAGTCTTTCCGACAAAGCGACGACTCGAAATACGTCTGCCTTACTTGCCCCCACATCCTGATGCGCCTCCCTTACGGCAGAGATACCAAGCCGGTCGAGGGCTTCAACTATGAAGAGGGGGTGGATGGGACAGACCACTCCAAATACCTTTGGGGAAATGCCGCCTACGCGCTCGGCGCCCGGATGACGCAGGCGTTCGCGCAGTACAACTGGTGCACAGCTATCCGGGGCGTCGAAGGTGGTGGCTTGGTGGAAGGTCTTCCCTCCCACACCTTCCGTACCGACGAGGGCGACGTCGCGCTCAAGTGCCCCACCGAGATCGCGATCACCGACCGGCGCGAGAAGGAGCTGGCTGACCAGGGGCTGGTGCCGCTGGTGCATTGCAAGGGCACCGATAAGGCAGCATTCTTCAGCATTCAGTCTTGCAACAAGCCCAAAGTCTACGACAGCGATGCCGCCACAGCCAATGCGCGCCTTTCGGCACAACTGCCTTACATGATGGCGACGTGCCGTTTCGCCCACTACCTCAAGTCGATGATGCGCGACAAGATCGGCAGCTTCCTTTCACGCGACGACTGCTGGCGCTTCCTGAATCGCTGGATCAGCCAGTACGTGACCCAGGACGACAAGGCCGATCAAAAAACTAAAGCCCAATTTCCTTTGCGGGAAGCGCGCGTGGACGTAGAGGAGATCAAAGGCAAGCCTGGCTGCTACCGGGCGATTACTTATCTCCGCCCGCATTTTCAATTGGACGAGATCAGTGTTTCTCTCCGCCTGGTAGCTGACTTGCCGCCACCGGCGAAGAGGTGATTCTCAGTTTTAGTACTGACGGGATTTTCGGCGCACTATGTGTATGCCGGCGACCCGTAAATTCAAGTCGGTGAAAAGGAGGATATACCAATGCCCAGTGATTACTATTTGCTGATTGCAGGTGTGAACGGAGAATCGCAAGCTACAGGCATGACCAACAACATCGAGCTGGACAGTTGGAGTTGGGGCGGGTCCGCCCCCTCGGATGTCGGCAACAAGGGTCTTTCCGCAGGTAAGCCCTCGTTCGCAGATTTTACCTGCTCATTCTCGCTGGATGCCGCCAGTTTCCAACTCGTGGCAAACCTATCCAATGGCACTCACATTGCCAATGCCACGTTCAGTGGGCGTAAGACCGGGGGCGGTGCGAATCCCTACATCTATTTGGTCATCACGCTCACCAACTGCTTTGTCACCTCGTTCTCCACGGGTGGCGGTTCGTCGGGTACTCCCTCGGCGAGTATGAGCATATCTTACGAACAGGTCCAGTACCAGTACTACACTCAGGATACGTCTAGCGGTGCGGTTACCCTGGCCGGTCAGTCAACCTATAACATCGGGCAGGTGGCAACGTCGTGACGCCGCTGGCAGTCCGTGGTGCTGACGTCGGGGGGGAAGTGTCTTCACGGCCATCTAGCGGGTGAGCCGTGAAGACACCTTGATGGGAAGATACCTCGCGGCGGCGTATGACTACTGCCCGCTGGGGCTGAGTTGACCGCTACTGCCAGAGCGCCCTTGTCCTCATGGCCGAGCTTTCCCCTCGGCGGGGGCGCTTTTGTCCTAATGGAGAGCCGGGATGAACTCCCAAGAGTTGTTTCGAGCCGGCAGGTTGGCTGACGCGCTGAAGGCTCTGAGTGCCGAAGTCCGAGACAATCCGGCTGACGCGCGCCGCCGCACATTTCTCTTCGAGCTGTTATGTTTCGCGGGAGAGTACGAGCGGGCGGACAAGCAACTCGAGGTGCTGGGTCAAGCGGGACCGTCGAGTGAGATAGGGGTTCTGCTTTATCGCAGCGCGCTCTACGCCGAGCGACAGCGGCAGGACCTTTTCGCCCGCGGAGACTATCCGAAGCGCCCGGGCTCTCCTGAGCAGGCTCCTGCGGGCACGTTCAATGGCAAGCCGTTCGTCTCTTTTTCGGACGCCGATCCCAGGATTGGAGCCCGACTCGAACTTTTTGCGGCGGGCGCCTACCTGTTGCTTTCCCTTGAGCACGTGGCCGCAGTTCACATCGAACCTCCAAAGCGGCTGAGGGATCTCCTGTGGACGCCGGCGGCGGTTCGCACAACGCCCTCGTTCAAAGGGGCTGAGCTCGGCGAGGTATTGCTCCCGGTGCTTGCTCCGTTCTCTTGGCAGCACTCCGATGATGCCGTTCGGCTGGGACGGGCAACTGTATGGGAGCAGCGTGACGGATACGATGAGGAGGTCCCTTTCGGCCAGAAGATGTGGCTGGTGGATGACGAGGAGATCCCATTTCTCGAACTGCGCTCGTTGGAGTTCACCTCGGCTCCTGTGGAAGTTTGACAAACTATGCCTTTCCCAGACGATCTGCTGAATCCCATCGAGGAAGCCAAGCCCAGCGGCGTCAACCTCCGTTATACCCTCTACGACGTCATCAACGAAGCCCGGCGCGAGGAAAAGGTTCCTCCCCCTGGGATGGCCGAAGCCGACCGCAAAGTGGCAGACAACAAGCTGGTGATCAAGCTCAGCACCGAAGCTCTCACCAAGCAGACCAAGGACTTGTGGCTGGCGGCCTGGCTTACCGAGGCGCTGGTCAAAGAGCAGGGCTTTCCCGGATTACGGGACGGGCTCGCCCTGTGCCAGGGCTTGTTAGAGAAGTTTTGGGACACCCTCTATCCCGAAATCGAAGACGGCGATTTGGAGCCGAGGACTGGCCCGCTGGAGTTTGTCGGCAAAGGGCTCGATGTCGCGGTGAGAAACGTTCCGATCGTTGCGAAGCAACCGTACGGTCTCGCAGACTGCCTCTATGCGCGTGATGTGGTGAAGTATGAGCGTGAAACGAAGACCGCTGACGATAAGAAGACGAGGGCAGAAAGAATCGCGGCAGGCAGGGTCACTCCCGAGGACTTCGATAAGTATTTCGAGGGAAGCCCCAAGGTGTTCTATGTCGATGCCGAGAAGTCGCTCGACCAATGCCTGCAGATTCTTGACCAGCTAAGAGGCCAATGCGAGGCTAGATTCCCTGTTGTGGATGCTCGGCCCTCGATGGTCGACCTGCGAGAGACCCTGGAACGGACGCGCCAAGTTGTTCATGGATTGCTTCAGAAAAAACGCGAAAAGGAGCCGGATCCGGTCGAGGAGAAGCCGCCCGAGGCAGCCGCCGAGGCGGCTCCCGGCGCGGGGGTTGAATCTGCGGCGCCGGGGCCGGTACGTACTGGTGTTCTGATTTCGCTTGAAACCTCCTCCGAACCTCCCGACCGCCTTGAAGCTATCCGCAAAATCGCCGATTCGGCGGCATTTCTGCGACGGCGTGAGCCGCGCAGCCCCGCGTCTTACCTGATGCTGCGCGGGTTGCGCTGGGGAGAGCTTCGAGCCGCGGTGGACCGGTCTGACCCGACGCCCCTCGAAGCTCCTCCCACCGAGCTACGGAAGCACTTGAAGCGCCTGGCGCTCGACAAGAAATGGGAGGAGTTGCTCGAGGCCGCGGAGAGTGCGATGGCCCTTCCTTGCAGCCGAGCCTGGCTTGATTTGCAGCGTTTCTTGATCGAAGCTTGCCAAGCCTTGGGCAGCGACTATGAGGCGGTCGCTCGGGCGATTCGCTCGGAGCTGAAGGCGCTCGTGACCGACATTCCGCAACTACTGGACGCCACCCTCATGGATGACACGCCGGTGGCCAATGCAGAGACGCGGGCTTGGCTAAAGTCGCTGTGCCAGGAAGCTCCGTCTCAGGCCACCACCGCTGAGCCCTCAACTGGTACTTCGCTGCCTGCCGACGGGTTCGCCTCAAGATGGCCGGGTCAGCCTACCGACCTGTATGTCGCGGCGTTACAGGCCCTGCGCGACGGACAAGAAAGGAAAGCCTTCGAAATCCTTCAGAAAGATATCGCGCGGCAGCGTTCCGGGAGGGAGCGATTCCGTCGCAAAATGCAATTGGTGGAAATGTGTGTCTCAACGAACAAGCAGAACATTGCCCAGCCGATTCTGGACGACCTGGCGGCGGCGATTGAGACGCACAAGCTCGACGACTGGGAAGATCCTGGTTTGGTCGCGGGCGCGCTGGCGACCATTATGAAGCTGAGCCAGAGGATTCAGAACGACGCGGCCCAGCGGCAGAAACTTTTCGAACGGATCTGCCGCCTCGACCCCGCTCAGGCGCTGGGAGATGGGAAGTAAGCCATGGCCGGACGCGACGCCAGCGGCCCCGTCACGCTCTCCGTGCTCGACCGCCTGATCGATAATGACCCCAAGCAGAGCGCCGAGGTACCCTTGACGCGCGCCCAATCGCTTCGCGCCCTCAAGGCCGCGCTCAAGCGCGACCTCGAGTGGCTGCTCAATACCAGGCGAACCATCGATCCGGCTCCCGATTCGGCGCGGGAAACGGCTCGCTCGGTTTACCACTACGGGTTTGCGGATGTCTCTTCCAAGTCGTTGCTCTCGACTCACGACCAAAGCGATCTCGTGAGGGAGATGGAGGCGGTCCTCGCCGTTTTTGAGCCCCGGCTGAAACGCGTGAAAGTGAGAATGGAGCCGATGGGCGATAGTTCTCGAACTCTGCGCTTCGTCATTGAAGGGCTGCTGAACGTGGACCCGGCGCCGGAGCCGGTCCGCTTCGACACGATGCTCGAAGTCGGCAAGGGGCAGTACGAGGTCAAGGGAGAAGACGGTGCGCGATGAGCTGAGGAACTACTACGAAGGTGAGCTGACGTTCCTGCGCCAGATGGGAGCCGAGTTCGCGGAGAAGTACCCCAAGATTGGCGCACGGCTGTTGTTGGAGCCGGACCGTTGCGGGGATCCCCACGTGGAGCGGATGCTGGAGGCCTTTGCCCTGCTGGCGGCGCGGGTCCACCTGCGCATCGACGACGATTTTCCTCAGATTACTGAGGCCCTGCTCAGTATTCTCTACCCTCACTACTTGCGTCCCATACCCTCGATGTCTGTGGCCGAGTTTCAAACCGACCCGGAGCGTGGCAAGCTGACCAGCGGCCTGCGGGTTCCCAAAGAAACCGTGCTCTATTCCCGGCCTGTCGAAGGTGTCCCTTGCAAGTTCCGGACGTGCTACGACACGACGTTGTGGCCCTTGAAGGTATCGCAGGCGCAATGGCTGACACCGGATCGCGTCAGCCCGGCGCTGCGCGGGTCCGAGGCCGCTGTCTTGCGGGTCGAGCTCGAGTGTTTTTCGGATGTCACTTTTGGCAAGCTGGAGATGGATACTCTCGTCTTCTACCTCAACGGGGAAGGCCCGGTCATCCATGCCCTTTACGAACTGCTGTGTCGAAACTGCACCCGTGTTATCGTGCGCGACCCTACGAATCCCAAGGCTCAGCCGCTTGAGTTGCCAGTCCAGAATCTGCGTCCGGTGGGTTTCGGAGACGATGAGGCTGTGTTGCCCTATCCGCGGCGCTCGTTTGTGGGCCACCGTCTGCTGCAGGAGTACTTCGCCTTTCCGGAAAAGTTCTTCTTCCTGGCTCTCAACGGGTTATCCGAGCTGCAAAGAGCCGGACTCAAATCCAAGGCGGAGATTCTGTTCCCGATCGCATCTTTTGAGCAGCACGACCGCCATCATCGCCTCGAAGTCGCGGTGGATGCGAGGACTCTCCGTTTGGGATGCACACCCATCATCAACCTGTTTGCGCAGACCGCCGAGCCGATCCTCGTCGACCAGACCCGCTACCAATACCCGATCGTGCCCGATGCGCGCCGGCGCCAGACCATGGAGGTGTACTCCGTGGATGAAGTTGTCAGTACCGACCCCGAGACCCATCAGACGGTTACCTATCAACCCCTGTATTCCCAGCGGCACGCGGTTCAGGATGCGAGTCCGGCCTATTGGTACGTTAGCCGCCGCCCTTCTACCCGTAAGGGTGATGAGGGGACGGATGTCTTTCTGTCGCTGGTAGACGTCTCAACTCGCTCGCTGCAACTCGACTACGATACTGTTACGGTTCGGTGTACCTGCACCAATCGGGATCTCGTCGCCCGGCTGCCGTTCGGGAATGAGAGCGGCGACTTTGAGATGGCGGGCGGAGCAGCGATGAAGCGCATTGTGGCGCTGCACAAGCCCAGCCCCACGTTGCGCCCTCCTTTGGAAGGAAAGACTCTCTGGTGCCTGATTTCGCACCTGTCCCTCAATTATCTGTCACTGGTCGACCAAGGCAAGGAAGCCTTGCAGAAGATTCTTGGTCTTTACGATTTCTCCGAGTCGCCCGACGTGAAGAAGCAGATTAGTGGAATCACCGCCCTGAATGGCCGGCGGCACTTCAGCCGAGTGATCTCCGAACACGGCGTCAGCTTTGCGCGCGGCACACGCGTGGAGATGGAATTTGACGAGGAGCAGTTCACCGGTGTCGGCGTTTACCTGTTTGCCAGCGTGCTAGAAAAATTTTTTGGCCTTTACGTGTCAATGAACAGTTTCAGCCAACTGGTGGCCCGAAGCCGCCAGCGAAAGGAGCCTTTGGGAGAGTGGCCTCCGAGAGCGGGACAGTCAGTATTGATTTAACCGCTTCCGTAGTGGGCGCGAAGCTTCGTCAGGAGGCGTTCCGCTTTGATTTCTTCCAGGCGGTGCGTCTACTGGAAAAGCTTCTTCCCGTGCGGACGCCAGTCGGCCAGTTCGAGACCCCAGCCAAGGAGGTGGCGCACTTCGGCGCTCACGCATCGCTGGCATTCCCGGCTAGCCAGATTCAGGCGCTGGACTGGCCCGAGAACGGGCCACCGCGTATGACGGTTAATTTCATGGGCCTCACCGGCCCCGAGGGCGTGCTGCCGAATCCTTACACGTCCCTGATCATCGAGAGGCTGCGAGCCTCTGACCGATCAACTCGCGACTTCCTCGACATTTTCAACCACCGTATTATCTCTCTTTTCTATCAGGCCTGGAGCAAGTACCGCTTCGACGCCGCCTACGGGCGGGGCGAGCGAAATCGTTTTTTCCAAGAACTTCTCAGCTTGGTGGGGTTGGGTACGGACGGCTTGCAGGGTCGACAGGCCGTCCCGGATGAGGCGCTTGTTTACTATTCCGGTCTGTTGACTCAGCGTCCCCGCTGCGCCGAGAACTTGCGCCAGATCCTCACGGACTACTTTGACGTGCCGGTGGAGATCGAGCAGTTTGCCGGAGGCTGGTACCACCTGGATCCGGACACCCAGTGCTGCCTGTCCGAGGGTGCGAGCGAGAGCGAGCAACTGGGTCTCGGTGCCGTGGTCGGCGACGAAGTCTGGAACCAACAGTCCAGGGTGCGGATCATCCTAGGGCCGCTGAGTCTCGAAAGGTATTTGGACTTTCTGCCCGATGGCTCGTGCTGGGAACCTTTGCAAGCCTGGGTACGGTTCTTTTCAAACCAGGAATTCGATTTTGAAGTTAAACTGATACTCGAACGCGAGCGGGTCCCGGGCTGCGAACTTGGAGCGGATGAGGCAGCCGGCCCACGGCTCGGGTGGGTATCATGGGTGAAGTCCGCGCCCTTTGGACGGGATCCGGATGATGCCGTCCTCACGCTGGAGGGTGCGTGCGCGCCGAAATCATTATAAGGGGGTGTGATCGTGTCAAAATGGACGGTAGCCGTGCAGGACAAGGCCTTCGAGGCCCAAATAAGACGGTTGGCCTCCGATGCCTCAACGGCGATCAGCAAGGCGAACGCGGCTCTGACGAAAGGTCTGGATAATGCTCAGCACGAATGGTTCACGAAGTGCTTCGGTGCCCCAGCGGCGCAGCAGATCGATGAGATCAAATCCAGGGTTCATGGCATGGCATATGCGATGAGCTCTGCAAAAATTACGTTCCAGTACAACGTGAACTGTACTGCAGGAAAGAATGCTGAGGCCTTCCCCCCCAACCTCGCATCCTGGCAGGATGCAGCAAGTCCGGATGCTGCCTCCCCCGCGATACCAACCATCAGCGACATCAACTCGAACGCTTTTGTGATGACGATCTGCCCCTTGATGATGTCTAGGCAGACAATCTTGTCGACGACCAAACAAAACCTCATTGGCACGTTTATCCATGAGTTTTCGCATCTTATCGCAAACACGTTTGACCGAACGCTTGCGGACGGACGAGCTGCCTACGACACCCTGGCCTTCACGCTGGCTGGGGAGAGTGCAATGCGAGCTTCGCAGAACGCCGAGAATTACGGCTTTTTCTGCGCTAATTTCAAGAGCTGACGGCTAATGGGTACATGAACAGGAGCTCCCGAGGGAAACTCCGACCGACGAGAGGGGCCATCCCAATCGCAATAGGGACATGATTCGGAGGACAGCGTACTACCACCTTAGCCACGAGGAAGAGGACCACCGTGAACCTGAAGGCTCTGATTGGAAAACTCAACGACACGACTCGGGGCACGCTCGAGGCGGCGGCTGGACTGTGCCTGGCACGCACCCATTACGATATCGAGATCGAGCATTACCTCATGAAACTGCTCGACTCCTCGAGCAACGACGCCGCGTCGATTTTCAAACATTTCGAAGTTGACGGCTCGAGATTCACGGGCGAGCTTGCCCGGGCACTCGATCGGTTGAAGTCCGGCAACGCCCGCACGCCGGCGCTCAGCCCAACGCTGATCAAGATGATGACGGAAGCCTGGACCATCGGCTCGATTGATTATGGCGCCGCTCAGGTCCGCACCGGTTTCACGATCCTCGCCCTGGCGACGAACGATGACCTGGCGCGGCTGATGCGCGACGTAAGCCGCGAGTTTCAGAAGGTTCAGGTGGAGGCTCTGCGCAAGGATTTCGTCTCGATTGTCTCAAGTTCAAGCGAAGAGGCCCAGGCTGCTGCCGCCGTGGCTGCAGGGGCTGGTGTCGCTTCAGCCGGACCGCGAGCCGGCGGCAAAGCTCCCAACTTGGAGCAGTACACGGTCAATCTTACGGAGAAGGCCAAGACCGGGAAACTCGATCCCGTGTTAGGGCGGGACTTCGAGATTCGCCAAGTCATCGACATCCTCATGCGCCGGCGGCAGAATAACCCTATCCTGACCGGGGAAGCTGGGGTGGGCAAGACGGCTGTGGTGGAAGGATTTGCTTTGCGCGTCGCCGAGGGTGACGTGCCGCCACCGCTTCGTAACGTCACCGTGCGGACGCTGGACCTGGCTTTGCTCCAAGCCGGCGCTGGTATCAAGGGCGAATTCGAAAACCGCCTGAAGGGTTTGATCGAGGAAGTCAAGGCCTCACCCACACCCATCATCTTGTTCATCGACGAAGCTCATACGATGATCGGCGCAGGGGGACAAGCAGGTCAGGGCGACGCCGCCAATCTTCTGAAACCGGCTTTGGCTCGCGGAGAGCTGCGAACCGTTGCCGCCACCACTTGGTCCGAGTACAAGAAGTATTTCGAAAAGGATCCGGCGCTGGCGAGGCGCTTCCAGGTGGTTAAGGTGGAAGAGCCCATCGAGACTCAGTGCATGACGATGATGCGCGGCATTGTCCCTTCTCTGGAGAAACACCACAAGGTCCGAATTCTGGATGAGGGACTAACCGCGGCCGTCCACCTGTCGCACCGCTATCTGGCCGGACGCCAGCTCCCGGACAAGGCCGTCAGCGTGCTGGACACCGCCTGCGCGCGGCTGGCTCTCGGACAGAGCGCCACCCCGCCGGCCATCGAAGACTGCGTCCGGCTAATCGACGACCTCGCCGTCCAGCAGCGCATCCTGGAGCGCGAGGCCGCCGTCGGAGCGGACCATCGGGAAAGGCTGGGGGAGATTGCCCTGAAGAAGGGCGAAACCGAGTCGCGCTTGGCGGGCTTGCGGGCGCGCTTCGAAAAAGAGCGGGATCTCGTAACGCGAATTCGCGAGATCCGCACGCAGCTCGAAGGTGGCAGCGTCTCCGGGAGCGCGGGCACCTCGCCCCCGCCTGCCGGGGTTCCGCCTGCCAGCGCCACAGCCGCCGTGGGTGACGGCCCGGGCGCCGCTGCCCCCGCCACGGCGACGGCCACCGCCGAAGCTCCAAAACCCGCGGTTGATCTCGGCGCCTTGCGCGTCGAGCTCGCTAAGGCTGAAGGCGAGCTAGCGGCCCTCCAGGGCGAGACACCGATGATCCGCGTCGCCGTCGACGGGCAGATTATCGGGGAAGTCATATCGGCTTGGACCGGAATTCCTGCGGGAAAGATGATGAAGGACGAGATTTCCACGGTTCTTTCCCTGCCTTCCCTTCTCGGCCAGCGGGTGATCGGGCAGATGCACGCGCTGGAACTTATCAGCCAGCGCATCTCAACCGCGCGCGCCCGGCTGGACGATCCGAACAAGCCTATCGGCGTCTTCCTGCTGGTGGGGCCGAGCGGCGTCGGTAAGACCGAAACCGCCCTGGCGCTCTCCGACTTGCTCTATGGCGGCGAGCGCAATCTCATTACTATCAACATGTCGGAGTTTCAAGAAGCCCACACCGTTTCGACCTTGAAGGGCTCGCCCCCCGGCTATGTTGGCTACGGTGAGGGCGGCGTGCTGACGGAAGCGGTCCGCCGCCGGCCTTACGCCGTGGTGCTGCTGGACGAGGTCGAAAAGGCACATCCCGACGTGATGGAGCTTTTCTACCAGGTGTTCGACAAGGGTATGATGGAAGACGGCGAGGGCCGCGACATCGACTTCAAGAACACCATCATCATCCTCACCACGAACGCCGGTACCGACACGATGGCCAAGCTTTGTGCCGACCCGGAGACGACGCCCAGCGCGGACGGCTTGGTGAAGGCGCTCAAGCCCGAGCTGAACAAGATATTCAAGCCCGCCCTCCTCGGCCGGCTGGTTATCATTCCCTATTTTCCGATTCGTGACGAGAGCATGAAACTGATCATCAACTTGAAGCTGGGCAAGATCAAGCGACGGATCCACGAAAATCACAAGATCGATCTGACTTACGACGACACTTTGGTCAACGAAGTGGCCAAGCGCTGCACCGAAGTTGAAAGCGGCGCTCGCAACGTGGACAACATTTTGACCAACACTCTACTGCCGGAGATATCTCGGCAGTTGCTGGGGCGGATGGCAGAAGGCGAGCCCATGGAGCGCATTCACGTCGCGATTGGCGAAACCGGAGAGTTCCTTTATAGTTAGTCGCTTAGAACTACGACTGGCGTGAACTGCCGGCCGGCTGAAGGAAGGATTACTGTGGGAGATTCGGAGTCCTCTTACACTCAAGCGAACCGGCTGCTTTCAATTGACACGCCCCTCGGCACGGACGTTTTGCTGCTGCAGAGTCTGACCGGCCACGAGGGGATCTCGCGCCTGTTCAGCTTCGAACTGGACTTGCTCGCCTACGACAATGACTCGATTCTCTTCAAGGACATCGTCGGGCAGAACGTCACCATCACCATCCAGCTTGCGGACGGCACTCCTCGCTACATCAACGGTTACGTGAGCCGATTTGCGCAGCGCGCCACCGATGAGCGCTATTTCACCCACTATACTGCCCAGGTGGTGCCTTGGCTCTGGTTCCTCACCCGCCAAGCCGATTGCCGTATCTTCCAGAACATGACCGTGCCGGACATCATCACCCAGGTGTTCGGCCTTTTTTCCAACTTTCCGAAGTTCCAGCAGAACCTGACCGGCACCTATCCCACGCTCGAGTATTGCGTGCAATACCGCGAGACTTCATTTAATTTTGTGTCGCGGCTAATGGAGGAGAACGGCATCTTCTATTATTTCGACCACACCACCCAAGGCCAGCATACGATGGTCATGGCGGACGCCCCCACCGCCTTCACGAATTGCCCTGACCAGTCGACCGCCAGCTACGATCTCGACGCGGGCGTCAACGATTTCGACGTCGTCACGTCCTGGCACGTCGAACAGGAGTTGCGCACCGGCAAGTACACGGTTACGGACTACAATTTCACCACACCCTCCACCAGTCTGCTTGCCGATTCGCCGACGGTGGTGGATCTCGATGCCAGCAAACCTCTCGAACTGTTTGACTACCCGGGATTGCACGAGACGATCGATCAGGGCACGGCGGTATCCAAGCTTCGCATCGAGGAGGAAGAGGCCAGTTACATGGTGGCGAACGGGTCCAGCACTTGCCGCTGGTTTGTGTCGGGCTACCAGTTCACCCTTGAGGACCACGACCGTGCTGACCAGAACGCCTCCTACATTCTCACCGAGGTCCAGCACGTCGCCACGGTGGGCGACACGTACACGGCAGGCACCTCAGGCACCGAGAGCTACTCTAACCACTTCACCTGCATCCCTTCAGTGGTCACCTACCGCCCCGCCCGCGTCACTCCCAAACCTTTCGTCCAGGGACCGCAGCCGGCGCTGGTGGTGGGCAAGTCGGGCGAAGAAATCTGGACGGACAGTTACGGTCGCGTCAAGGTCCAGTTTTACTGGGACCGGGTCGGCACGGACGACGAAAACAGCTCCTGCTGGATTCGCGTTTCCAGCCTCTGGGCCGGCCAGAACTGGGGTGCTATCTCGCTTCCTCGCATCGGCCAGGAAGTGATTGTTGACTTTCTCGAAGGTGACCCGGACCGGCCCATCATTATGGGACGCGTTTACAATGCAGCCCAAATGCCACCGTATACCTTGCCGGACAACCAGACGCGCAGCACCGTGCAGTCGCGTAGTTCGAAGGGTGGCGGCGCGGCCAACTACAATGAACTCCGATTTGAAGACTTGAAGGGCAGCGAGCAGATTTTCCTCAATGCCGAAATGGACATGGACCACCGCGTGGAGCACGACTCGCGCGAGTACATCGGCAACAACCGCCATCTGATTGTGAATGCCAGCCAGTTCGAGCTGGTGAATACGGACAAGCACCTTCATGTGAAGGGCAAGCAGAATGAAAAAATCGAGAGCGACAAGTCGCTCCAGGTCGGCGGCAACTGCATGGAAAGCATCACCGGCAATCACTCGGTGAATATCTTGGGCGACCGCAAAGAGTCCGTCACGGGCAGTCATTCCCTTAGCGTGACCGGCGACGTGAAGGAATCGGTCACCGGCGATGTATCCCTTAGCGTTACGGGAGCGCAGAACGAGTCCATCACTTCCGACTTCTCGCGCCAGGTTACGGGCAGCATCATGGAGGTCGCCGCGCAGGGCGTTTCGCAGCAGATTGGTCAGGACTACAATCAGCAGGCGGGCCAGAACGTCAATGTAACCGCCGGCATGACCATCAACCTCATGGGCGGCATGTCGGTTAACATTACCGGCGGCTCCGAGGGAGTATCCATAGTCGGGCCGGGCGGCTTCATCTCAATTACAGCCGCAGGGATCGCCATCATGGGGACCATGGTTCTCATCAACAGTGGCGGCGCCCCCACCCCGGCGGATCCCGCCGTACCGCAGAGCCCGTCGAGCCCGTCCTCGCCCGATAGCCCCGACGCACCGACGGACCCGACCGACCCCGATACCGCAGACGACGGTTCCAAAGGGACCAAGATGTGAGTTGCCAGTTGTCAGTCCCGAGATGTTAGGTCCGGACTTGGCTTTTGCTGATCGCTGAAAGCTGACGGCTGATAGCTCTTGTGCTTGTCACCCGTCACTAGTCCTTGCCACTGACGTTGATATGCCTCCAGCCGCGCGACTGACCGACATGCACGTTTGCCCCATGGTGACGGGCATCGTCCCTCATGTGGGCGGGCCCATTGTCGCGCCCGGTATGCCCACCGTGCTCATCGAGTTCCTGCCTGCGGCGCGTATGACGGACATGCTGGTCTGCGTCGGACCGCCCGACATGATCATGATGGGCTCGCCCACCGTGCTGATCGGCTTCCTGATGGCGGCGCGCTTAGGCGATCCGACGGTCCACGGCGGCACGATCGTGTTGGGTGCGCCCACCGTCATGATCGGCGAGGCCGGCATGGGCTCGCCGACGACCGTCATGGTAACCCCGCCCCCGGGCGGAGGCGGTGGGGGCGGCGGGGGAGGTACCGCTCCCGGCACTGGACCTGCCGAAACCGGAGGGTCGGGTATAACCGCAGGGCAGAGTCGCACGGATAGTTATACGCCAGGCCAGCTTGTGGTGGCCCCGGACGCCGCGGTTATGCAGTTCGTGGCTCAGGGCATGCGGTCTGCACCGGCGCAGGCACTGGCGCAAAGTTCGCAGAACGGAACGCCGTTTATCGAACCTTGCCCGGGTTGAGAGAGCCTAACCTGCGCGGCAGGTCCTGCCGCGCCCGGCCCGCAAAACTCGATTACTCCTCCGAGTCAGCCGAGCCCTACCCCGACCGTCGCCCCAGGCGACCTTGTCGTGACGGTTACAGACGCGGCAGACGGCTCGCCTATCGCGGGGGCCATGGTTCAAATCAGCGGTCCCCAGACTCAGACCGCCACCACCGGCTCCGATGGCACCGCTCCGTTCCCCGGAATCCCTGCGGGCGGCTATGGCGTTACCGGTGCCAAGACTGGCTATGTAGCGGCCTCAGCTTCGGCGACGGTGGCCTCGGCGGCGACGAACACGGCCAGCGTCCAGTTGAAGGTAGTTCACGCAGCCCTTGTTATCAGGGAGATCGCATTCTCCGGAAACCACGTTGTCGAGCAGGACACCTTGGGAGACTTTTCATCCCCCGAATGGGTGGAAGGTAGGTCTCAGCAAAGTCCCGTTTGCTATACTCGAAATACGAGTGTCCAGTTGACCGCCAAGTTCAGGGTGACCACACACCCCTCGGGAACGGAAGCCGTGCAGGTGAGGGGAACTGCCACCCTGGGTTCCGCCACTCTCCAGTGGACCGGTTCGGTCAGTGTGGACCCCGGGGACAATGAGGTCACCACCGCCACGCTCACCAGTAGCGCGGCGCTCCCTAACCAGATTGACTGCTTTGATCCCGCCGATATCAACTGGGAGTTCAATCCTGCGGGCAGCGGTTGGGCTTCGGCGGGAAATAGCGGCAATGTTCTTTATGTCACCTTAGATGACCCGAACGGCACGCCGGCCTACTGGACTTTGTTGGACATTTCTTGCCGCGCAGCGAGTGGAGACACCGCGGCTAGCGCAGCGGTACGGCACTTTTTCGCGCCTTTTGGCGGCAGGAGCTTGAACCGTAAACGCGATGGTCACGCCTTGACTTATTGGAACCCCAACACCACAACCTGTACCAACACCGCTCTGCTGCTGGCGGCGGCGGACGGAAGTGGCCAGTGCGGCTCGTGGGCTGAGTTTTTCGTTGATATGTGCAAGGCGCACGGAATTACGGGAGCTGACAAAGTCGTGATCATCCGCAATCAAGCTTCGATGAGCACGACCGGGTTCCTGGTGAAAAATTGGAAATTCAATCATCCCCCCGCTTCCTCGGCTACGGCCTTCACTCACGACATGTATACGGAGTGCGTCAAGCAGCCGGGAATCCCGGGACAGAACAACCCGAACCCGCCACCGGCCTTCTACAACCATTTCATCGTCCTTTTTGATGGTGTTTTTTTCGACCCTTCCTACGGGGCGGGCCCGTTTACAACACAGGTTGACTGGGAGGCTGCGGCCATTGACGGCTTGTTCTTCAACCCGTTATCTAAGGCGGGCTTCGACAAGTCTCTGAACAGCGCCGTCAAATTGCTTGAGTTCTGGGACCTGACAACTAACTCCAAGATCTGAGCATGCGTGTGGAACGGGGAGTTCGACATACCTGGATCATTCTTGGATTGCCTTTGTTGTTGCGATTACTCGCTATAAACTGCAAGGTGGAAGCAGACATGCCGAAGACAACGTCAGAGATTCCCCTCTCCGCCGTACCGGTGGACGGCGCATCGGCTATCAGCGAGGTTCAACTGGTACCTGGGGAAAAGAGCATTGAGCTCCTTTATTCCATGACTCGACCGTTGACCGCCAACGGTCGCGGCTACGAAACGTCGATATCCTCAATCGGGATTGGGAATGACGGCCATCCTTCATTGCGACTCCTGGCAATCCCGCAGTTACTTGCGCCCCCGCCGTCGTGGGATGCCGCTCCAGCTTCGCCGGGGCTGTACTCAGTGGTCTACGAGAAAGCCCTGGGCGCCACTTTCACTCTTCTCCTCCGAGACGCTAAACAAGCCGAAACCGCAGTGACGGCCGATTATCCTTTTGAAAGCTTCACCAAGCCGCATTTCATCAAGGGCAGCCAAGAAGATTCCTCTCGTATGCTCACCGCGATTTCTGACGAAAAGAGTGCAGTGTTGTTCACTCGGGGGCCAGACGGCCGTTACCAGAAGCGGGTCAAGCTGTGCGATTGCGGCAGTGCGATGATTCTGAGGTATCAGAGGGAGCTTTTGTTATTCTACAAGGTCGTTACCCCAGGTCCCGTGCGCGGCAATCTCATTCAACCGGGCACGCTCCGGTACGTCACACTCAGGAGCGATTTTGTGCCCGCTGGGACGCCGGTGGAAGCACTCCCAGGCAGCGTGGTCTTTGAGTTTGATGTGGCTGCCCACGAAGGCAATCTCGCCATTCTAGCTACCACTAAGTCTGGAACCATCCTGGCGCGTGGGGCCTCCTTGAAGGAACCTCTCAGGCTGGATGCCTTCGAAGAAAAAAAGAAGGGAGAACTGGCGAGCTGCCCCTCAGTGCTTTTGACGGATTCCCGCGTCGATGTGGCGATCCTGGAAAGTGCTCAGACGCGCCAGGCGCGAGTATTGATCGGCTCGGCCCCGGAAATAGAGCAAGGCCATTGACCACGGCTTTGCCAATGGAGCGCAATGTAAGCATTTCGCCGGCTCAGCAATGCGAGTCATTCTTGAGATACAAACAGGAGCGCTGGCAGGTAGAAAGATCCGGCTCGAGCCCGGCCAGCTTCTTCGGTTGGGGCGGACCTCGAAGGCGGACCTGGCGTTTCCAGAGGACTCGCACATGTCCGGCGTCCACTTTGTGGTCGAATGCGACGAGACGGGGTGCCGGATTCGCGACCTGAACAGCAGCAACGGCACACTGGTGAATGGGACGAAAGTAGGAGCGGCGACTCTTCAGGACGGAGACCAGATCGTCGCCGGCCAAACCCGTTTTTCGGTGCGAACTGAGATGGAAAAAGTGGAGAAGCCAACATTGCCCATCTCCCAGCCTGACGCCGCCGGCACGACCCTCGAAGGATCGACGCCGGAAGAGCGTTTGCTGGCGCTGCTGCGCAAAGAGTTCCAGCCGCTTTACGCCATACTCGACGCCGCCCGCACGCCCGATATTTATAAATTCCTCGTTGAGGCCAGAGAGGAAGCAAGGAAGCCCGAGGGGGAACCGGCCTCGAAGACGAAGGCGCCCCCCAAGCCCGATCTGCCGGGCGCAGGCACACTCGATGGCGGAGCGCAGTATGAATCACTTTTCGAGGGTCAACCGAAGGCCGAACTGACGCTGTTCGCGCCCTACCTGGTTCGCTTGTTGCCCGAATCAAAGCTGCTGGAGATACTCGTGAGCAAAGGCTGGGGCAAAAGCTGGGGCATTTACCTCACCTGCGATCTGCCGTTCAAAGACGTGCGCCGACACTTCCGCCACTTTCTCATGGTGAAGCTTCCCGACGGTGAGCAGGTCTATTTTCGCTTCTACGATCCGCGCGTGCTGCGTATCTACTTGCCTACATGCCTTCCGGAGGAGTTCAATGAGTTCTTTGGACCTGTGAAGTACTACCTGACGGAAGACGAGAAACCGGAGGGCTTGCTACGGTTCTCGAACGCTGGCCGCGGAGTGGGGTTGAGAAAGCTCCCGCTGGCCCCGACCGAGCCAATGCGGGCTTGAGCCCCTCCGGTTGATGTGCGCGATTCCGGCTGACAAGAGCCGCTGCCCGCGAGTTGGGCCAAGTCCAGATGGGGACATGGTAGCTCCTGAGAGGACCGATGGGAAGGTTGTGGCGTGTATGTCGCCTGCCCGCTGGAAGGAATCGCCTATTTCCTCGGACCCATCAGTCGTTTCGCGACCGGGGACGAGAAACCGAAAACACTGCTCGAATTCGTCCGGCGGTGGACGGAAATGAAATCGAACATCTTGCAACTGGTGCCGTCCGAAACTCCGGCGGGTACGGGCTGCGGCTGCCTCCTCGCTGAACAAAACCCGACCACCGGTGAATTTACGGTGATTGAACCATGCTGACGATTCGCCCGCAGCAGGAGGAAGCATTTCGCCAAGCCGCGCTCCGGCGTTTTGAAGATGACATGGTGGCGCACTTGAACAAGTTTGCTCCGAAGCACTGCGAAGTCATCGGCGAGCCTGCAGTACGAAGCGTTATCCGGCTAGGAATGGAACGGGCCAAGCAGTATGGGTTCACCAATCGGGGTCCGGTGCGCTTTTACCTTGAGTTAATGTTTATGTTCGGCAGCCATTTCGATAGAGACCCGCAGCTCGTGTGGGCGTCAGATATCCTGAACGACAGCGGAGAAACCGACCAACAACGGCGCGCCGAGCGACTACACGAAAGCACGATGGAATATCTCAACGGAGTCGTTGGTGCGAAGCGAGAATACTATCTGGCGGCTTTGCGCAGATTAAACACCGCCAGCCTCGAAGATTTTCCCATCTGTGGAGTGGATGCGGAGGAAGTTGGACTGCGGGGATTGAAAATGATTTACCCCCAAAAGTGTGAATTCGTCGGTGAGAAATGCTTGCGATTGCTAATTCAGCACGGCATCAACTTGGCGCGCTCTTATTCTGTGGCCACGGTTCCCGGGGTCGCCCTGTTTGTTTCACTGGCCTTTGCGCTGGGGTACGGTTTCGCCGATGATCCGCAATTTCCGTGGGTTTCGGCGGTGTTGAAGGATGGAACGGTGCCTAATCCGCAGGACCTGACCGAGCGGCTCAGCAAAAGGGCCAGGGCGTATTTAGCGGGAGTATTAGCCCAGTCACAAACTGAGGAATAATCCTTGTCTCTATGTGGATGTTCCAATCCGACCAACCCCGGCAGTGGCGCGGGAAACAGCAGCTCCACAAGCGGCACCCAATCAACCCAATGCTCTGGAGGGGGAGCACCCCCGCAGGGTCCGGCGCAGCCGCCGCAGCCGCCGCCTCAAGCGCCGCCCCCCCCCGTGACGGTGACGATCCAGGAGAAGCCGAAATGCTGCGTGTTTGTGCCCGCGGCTGGACAAAATTCGATAACTCTGCACGCTCAGGCAACCCCCGACGCCACCGGGATGTTCACCTGGACAGCGACAGACGCCACGATCGCCCAAGTTGTAGGTGCCGGCGCCACCGCTACCGTGACGGGTCTTCAGCCGGGAATTACAAATATTCAAGTTAGTTACAACCGTCAGGGCGCTCAGGCTCAGGACACCACGCGTTGCATCGCCTATGGGGCGACGATCCAGAATCCCACCGGCGACCCTGTCAATGCCCCTGCCAATACGAATCAATTTACGTACAGCAACGCGACTCCCGGAGTGTTGACGATCCAGTGCCAGGCAACCGTTTTACCCAACGATCCGGATGCCACTGCCTGCGCGAACGAACACCTGCGCTGGACCATCAGTGCGGTGGGAAACAGCACACTCGCCTGGAGCGTTCCCGATCCTGGAAATGCGGCGCAGGGAAAAGGGACGAACACCACCGCCACATTTACCGGACTCCCACCGAACAACACCGATTTCGGCACCAAGACCGTGACTTTGACCATTGACACCGGTGGCGTGACGCCGCAAACGACTACCATCGAAGTGTTTTGGCCCAAGGCGGCGACCAATCACCCTAATCCCGGCCAGGGCGCGACTCCCAACTGGTATTTCTATTGGGCCCAGGTGATCGGGAATCCCGCACAAATCCGCTACGGCGGCGCAGGGCCCGGTGACTTCGGAATGACCTTGGGAATGACCGATTGGACGTATGCCGCCGTTCCGGATAAGACCCTCGTTCACATTTATGATCCCGCCGCTACAAGTGATATTGCCATTCCAGGTTTGCACGGGCCGCTTAGCGGTATTGATCTTTTCGAGAACACAGTCCTGCACGAGACGGAGCATACTCAGCAGATCGCGAGGGCTGACCCCGTCGTCGGAATCCACGCCGGCACGTGTTGGCAATTCGGCTGGTCCTGGAATACTGGCAACCACAATCACTGGCAGCTTGCGGCGGGTAGGGTTGCTGGTGGCGGGGGAATCTGCACCACGGCTGGGCCCGGTACGATGGGGGCTCCAGGCAGTGGCGACACCCTGCTAGCCGCAATTATTCCCGCGATGGGCGCTGGTTATGTGAGCTGGCCTGCAGCTTGGGGCCCAGCACCGGCCGGAGCAGCACCCGGCGGCGGCTATATCGGGAATACGCCGATCGAGCAACAGGCATATCAACAAGAAACCAGCGCAGAAAATACCCGGGCGCGGCAGGATTGGGGCGACCCCGGCAAAAATCACCAAACGCTGAATCAATTTGATGATTGATCATGATGCACCTTCGAATCCTCTGGGCATTCGCGTTGCTCATCACTTTGGGGAGTTACAACATGGGTAGACCAGATTCCTCGCAGCCAGGATGGCGATCCACTGCCGTCCAGTCTGTCTCGGTGGGTGCTCGCCCGAGGGCCTTTACGTTCGTTCAGCTTGTCTTTGGATCTCAATGGATTGCCTTGGGCAAAGTAACCGCCACTTCTGCCCAGGGCGGTACACCCGTGACCTTGAGCGTAGAAAGGTCAGTCCCTGCCGGTTTGACTGGGGAACTGCGGGTGGTCTCAAACCCTAGCGAAGAGGGATCGCCGGCCAATTTCAGCGCCAATGAACGAGTGGTCTTGTTTCTGGAGAAGGTGAGTCGGGGCGAGGGAAAACTGCTGGGTTCCGGCGACGCAGCAGTATGGCCACGGCAAGCTCCAAACTGGCTCTTCAGCGCCGGGCATGTCCAACCCATTGCGGAAGTGATGAAAGTCATCGACCTCTTGGTCTCGATCAACGCGCGAAAAACCTACGAAGGGCGGGTATACGGTTTGGTGAACGAACTCGTACCGACGGGACCGTTGGGCCGGATCGCGGCGGCCGAATACGCCGCCGACCGTGCTCGTTGGAGTGGAGCGGAATCCGTTCCCGATGGACCTCGAGCCGCCCGCCTGCTGGTGGCGGAGAGATTTCTGCTGACCCCCGAGCCGCCCGAGCCCACCCTCGACATTTGGGTGGTGCAGCTACTTTCATCCGCGCCTAGCTCGGTCGCGGTACCCGCTTTGATCGCCCATCTGGACGATCCCGAGGTGGCGGTTCGCGACACGGCCTTTAGCACGCTTCAGACCCAGGCGCTCCCTTACACGGAAGATAAGTTCGGGTACGGGAGAAACGACCCACCGGAGGAACGTCGAGCTGCGATACGGAAGTGGCAACAGTGGTGGGCAGGACAACGAGGAGCTTGCCTGCGCCATGACGTGCCACGTTTCTTACAAGACCTGGGTTCAACCTACGTACTGACGCGCCGGGCCGCCGACTCGTCTCTGCGCCTCCTCAGTGAGCGCGAAGTCGGCTACCGGCCCGAAGAGACTGGGGAACGCCAGCGCGAAGCCGTGCAGCGATGGCACGCCTGGTGGGAAGAGTTCGCCCGGCACTTGAATTGATCTCTTGAGGAAAACAAGGCCGAGTTCGTCGCTTCCCATGAGGAAGGTCAGCCGCTGATCCGGTCGGCCAGCGGGTAGTAAATAGCGCAGAGTTTGCGGTCCTCTAACTCTCCCGAACATGGCGTGCAAGTCCTTTGAATTCAGCAAGCCATGCCCCTGGGTCTGGCCCCAAGTCTCCACCTTACACTGGACGCCGGCCTGCGCGGGTCTCGTGCTCTTCGGCTTTTGATGAGAATGGTCAGTCTGCCGATCCGAGCCAGTACCGCATGCTCCGACTGGCGCCCTGCGCCAGGAGTTCTGCGCAGACGGGCCCCAGAGTTACTCGAAAGCGAATGGCGCAGACGGGACCCGAGGCCAACGACGGCGGGGCGTGCACCGCTTGGCATCCAACTGCAAGAGGGAACGACACAACGCCGCAGGTACTTCGAGGGTTGTTTTGCGAATTCCAGAGCGAGCGCGTGATATCGCGTCCCGGACAGCCGATTCCTAGCGTTGTCGGTTTGGAGATTGGGTCTCAAATATCAAGAGAAGTAGCGTCCGGCAGGTGGGAGCGGTAAGGATGTGTACACACTGAATGAAGATGACCCGTCTAAATTTAGCATAGTCGCGGCTGGTGCAGGCATGTGTCGTCCAGCGTGTACAGGACCAAAGCACACGAGTACGGAGAGGCCAACCAGCGTTTTGGAGGAGGAATAAAGATGGGAGTGCTATTCCCAGACGAGGAGCGCGAGGCACCCCTCACGATCTTCAACGCCAAGAAGCCAGTTGAGTCCACGCCCCTCCCCAAGCCTGTCCTCACCATCACTCTCATCGTGATCAACTGTGTGGTCTTCGCCGTCACGTTGGCGATCTCGACCTTTGCGCATGCCCCCTGGAATTTCGTGCTGGCTGGATTCGGGGCGCTCGTGGGGCCTTTAGTGAAGAAAGGCGCATACGCCACCCTGCTCACCTCCGCCTTCCTGCATCTTGGGATCGTCCACTTGCTGGTAAACATGTACGCCCTCTGGGTGATGGGCAGGGTAATCGAGGGTCTTCTTGGAACCGCCCGTTTCGGTGTAGTTTATTTTGTGTCTGCCATCACCGGGTCGTTGCTGAGTCTGGTGTTCCATCCCAAGGTGCTCTCCGTTGGCGCCTCAGGCGCGATCTTCGGCATCGGCGGCGCCATGCTCGTGGTGGGACTTCGGCACCGGGACTTGGTTCCGGGCGACCTGGCGAAAATGCTCGGCAAGGGGGCGATCCCTTTCTTCGTCTACAACCTCGCCTTCGGCCTGGCGATTCCCGGCATCAACGTGGTGGCCCACATTGGAGGGGCATTAGGTGGGGCTGCGGCAGCGTGGTTCCTGGCGCCGCACAAGGACACTTCCCGGGCTCGAACACTCGCCTCGGTGGGCGGCATTTCCCTCGTCGTTCTAACCTTCCTCGCACACTTCGCGTGGTTGGTGGTGATGGGCATGTCGATGCAGCGGCAGAAAGCAAGCCGGCTCGGAAGCCCCCTGCAGCCCCGCCTCGCTAGGGCACCGGATCACTGCGGCCAATATACACACGACGCACTCAACATGCCTCCAGACTGCGTCTCCATCGGCACTTCGGCGGCGAAGCTCGACGGCGAGAAGCTAGACCAGCGGACCGTGATGGCACCAAGAGTCGGAACGCCGCAGGCGAAGCCGAAGTCCCCTGCCGATCCACACGTGGCCGCAGCCCTGGGACTCGTGAAAATGGGGCGCGATGCAGAGGCGGAAGGGGAGTTTCGAACTGCCATCCGGTTGGATCCCAGGAGCGCCGAGCCCCACTTCCAATTGGGCCTGTTGCTGGTTAACCGGGAACGGTTCCGGGAGGCGGAAGCGGAATTTCGACGAGGCATCGCCTGCGACCCTCTTGCGGCTGGGCCGCATATCGGCTTGGGCAACCTCGCCTTGCTGCGCGGTAAGACCGAAGGTGCTATCGCGGAATATCAAGAGGCCGTGCGCCTGGAGCCGGACTCCCTGGAGGCACGCAGGATCCTCGCCTCGGCGATTTCCCTGCGTGGCAGCCCGGCAAACCCTTAGGCGAAATTGGAAAGGAGGCGTCGCCCCATGTTCAAGGATCAGGAAAGAATGCTCCCGATATGCCGCTCATTGCCGGGACTGGGAGATGCTTGCTTTGCTCTTCTTACTGGCCCCATCGGCATTTCATTCTATGCTAGTCTTAGTCTAGTTCGGCTGGTGAAAAACTCAGATTTCGGGACACGTCCTGCCGCTGCTCGAGCGATCAGATGGTGATCGAGTGGCGCCGGCGCGGGACCCCGCATGACTGAGACTGCTCATCCCCTCGGTCGCGGTGGGGTTTGAAGAACGATGGAGCAGGCGATGAGTGCAGGCATTCAGGCGTTGCGGAAGGCAGAAGAGAGTCGTTCCGACCATCCCGAAGAGGGAAATGCACTGAAAGGGCTCGGTTGGACAGAGACAGGTGTATATTCTCAGGCGGCGGAACGCCAAAAAGCGAATCCGGCTTAGGTTGTTTCAAAAGGAGTTGAAGTTATGCCTCTAATCACCAAACCTGACCCGCTTCCCTCCGAGCTGACCTACGTGCCGGAGGACAGTAAGCCTCATACTGTGGCGACCGGTGAAAGCTGGTGGACGCTGGCAGAGTTGCCGCAGGTACAGGCCGCGCACAAGTCGGCGAGTGACTTGTGTTATCTCAACTTCAAGACGCGCGATCCGCGCGAGATCAATTGGTACTTGTACCACAAGGTAGGCTGCCGTCTTGTCACGCATGACGGCAAGAATTACATGTTTTCCGACCGCGATCGCTGGAACAAGGAAGCGGCCACTCCGGGAATTGTCTACCTGCCACCGGTCGGGGCGGTGCTGCCCGTGATCACGCCCACGGCGGATGAACTTCGGCTGGACATTTGGGTCGGCTTGGGTGGAAAGGCCGGAACCATGGTCGCAGTGGCGGGCATCGAGACGATGGAAGGACTGGTGGTGGGTCTTGACCAGCCCCACACGTGGATGGCGCTGCAGGCCTCGATTAATCGGCTAGGCGTCGGCTGGGGCGTCACGGGAGGGGTTTGCCTGATCGTGGTGACCGGAGTGCATCAGCCTTCGCAACTCAACGGATTTCAGACGGGCGGCAAGGACTTCACCCTCGCGTTAGAGGAGAAGTGGGACAGTATCGCAAAGGCAGCCGGTTCCGCCAAGAAGTTCGCGCCCATCATTAAGGTGATCACGCAAATCGGCGCGAAAACCCCCAAGGCACTGAAAGCGGCGCTGAAGGCCAAGCCGGACCGATATGGAGATCTGGTCAAGGCGGTGCTACAGTTTCGGGAGTCGATGGGAGCGGCCGTAGAAGAGCAGAACGTCTATCTGGTGGACATTCCATGGCTGGGCAAAGGTGCGGAGGTCTCGTTTTTTTACGGCGTGGCGAACTACACCGCGCTGTGGGATTCAGGTTAAAACGCTGCCCTGCCAATTCAGCTTTGTTGGGTGGAGGTGGCGTAGACGGAGCCATTCACGAGGAAGGTGGGCCGCAGATCCTTGAAGAGTGCGGGGAGATTCACCGCACGCGTTTCCCGCAGGGGTTGCCGACAGGTGAGGCCGTGATCACCACGGCCGGCCGTCTCCCGGCGCGCTGCGTAATCGACACGGCTGGTCCGGTGAAAGGACCCTGGGGCAAGCGCGACAATGACTATTCACATGTTGCCTACTTCTGCGGCACATCTTTTAGATCTTGCGCCGAAACCCACTTCTCGATGACCTTTCCTTTTGCGGTGACATAGCGCACCAACAGCCAGCCATCAGCGAACTTGCTGTCGTCAACAATTTCGACCTTGCCACCTTTGACTAAGTACATTTTGGTTGTCGCGGATGAGTCCGGAGCGCTAACCAATGGTGCCCTGACACTGCTGACCGAAACCATCCGTATCGGTGTCGCGGGCTGGCCGGCGCCAGCCGCGGTCTCGCGCAGCTTAAACTGTGAGAAGGTTTTGCTGCTGGCGGAAAGGAAACGGCGTTCGCGGAGGTTCGTGAAGGGTGTCGAAGGCGCCCCACTCAAATCCGCCGGGACTCCGATGATGAGGGAGGATCGTTGTTCGATAGTCTTGGCCTAACACGCGCTGCTCAAGACCAGGGCAACCACGGAATTGCCCTGATAGGCAACGCGCGCCTGGCAGTTGCACGCGCTGCCTCGAAACACGGTCGCGCGCGATCCCGACGACTCTTCCGGCAATTCCTCTTCCGGGTGGTCCCAGTCTATCCCGCAACCGTCTCGGCCGAATGAATCCTTTTCGCTCTCTTTCAAAAGCGCCAATGCCTCTTTCCCGTTCAGGCCCCGAAACTGGGCTTGCTGCTCCGAATATTCGATACTGGGATCGACCCGAGCGTCCAACCGCGCGTTATGTTGGAACACGTAGGACAATGCTATGTTTTCTCCATCCAGCTTCACGTCGCAACCCTTCGGCTTTCCGAGCCGGCGCAGCAGTTCCTTGTAGAAAGGACCAGCCTCCACCCGCTGCTGGAACTCCCTAACTTGTTTCTGACGAGACGCCGGCACACCAGCGAGGCCGTGCGGAGAACACTGCGTTGCCTGAGGTTGTGCACCGCTTGCAGGACCGGTGAGGGGTGCCAGGGCCAAAATGAAGGCTACCGCCCAAGACTGTGCGGGCGCTAGAACTGTGCGTGCCATCTCACTAACCCCCCTTCCTTCTCGAGGAACTTTGAAAGGCCGGGAAGAGCCCGAATCGCCTTCTTGATGTCTTCAGCATCCTTATCGACCGGCTGTACGTCGAAAGCATCACCCGAAAGATGCTTGCTGAGGTGGGCCAGTTGAGCATCCGTGAGACTATCGAGCACGCCCTTAAGACCGTCGGCAATTTCGCTCTTTGTCTTTTTGTCCTTGTTATCGTCAACCCATTTCTGGCAGGCGTCACGCGCCGCACTTTGGACGTACGTCTCCTTGATCCACTTCCGATTAAGAACAACGTTCCCGGCCATTGCGTTTGCCTGCCCGTCCTTGTCCCGGCGTCCGCTCGTAAACGTCACTGAGGGATACTTCTTCTTCAGTTCGTAGGCAGCCTTCTTGGCCCTGTCGGAAAGGTCAAGAGCTTCGATCTCCGGATCAGTTTTCGTCTTATCTTGTGCCTGGCCCAATGGGCTGGACGCCGCCGGAGTCGAGGCTTTGAAATCGGTGCCGATTGACAGTGCGGTGCCGTCTGGGGCTTTGCACACCAGTTCCTCATATGGAACCGATTGCAGGAGCTCCGGCAGCGTCGGGTCGGCCCAGTCGCTCAGCCCGAGGGGGCCCGGCGTGTCTCCGAGCAATGATGTAACGTCCGGATCGCCTTGATCATTCAGTCCGAGCGAACCAGGCGTCCTTGCCGGAACGCGGCAAACACCGGCAGGGGGTGTGAGCGGGCCTGGCCGACAAGATCCCGCCATATTGGACTCCTTGGTGCAACCGTTTTTGTCGAGCACGTTCGAATGGGCGGAAGAAGGCCGGCACTGTGAACGTACTTGACGCGTACCTAGAACTTTATACCAGATTCCGGGTGATCTGGCAACGAAACCCTCTGCTTCTGCTCTTGCGTTTGAAGCGCCTCCTCTACCGAAGTCGAAGCCGACCTGCTTGGTTTTGGTGTGAATGTCCTCCCCGCCAGGTTTGTGCCCGCGAGCCATACTCCGAACGTGGTACCCACTGCGCCTATCGGCGTCGCACTCTGCAAATTTGAATTAGCGCGGGTCTTGCTCTGCTGCGGCGTCTGGAATCGCCTGCGCGAGTATCTGCGGACGACGAAGAACACCGGTGGCCCCGCTCAACTGGCGGAGACAGTGCGAGCGTGGCTCGACGGGTCAACTTCGATCCCCTGACAGGGCGACGGCTGCTGCCGTTTGAGCGCGTCTCGGTGGCCGGGATCGGGTCCGATGCCAGCGTGAGCTTGACTCTGCTCCCAGCGGTGTGCGACGCCGGCAGGACGAATGAGTTTACATTTCGCATTCGCCATGATTTGTGATAGGGCAACAGCCCGCTGAACCGCGGAAACTTGCCGGCAACGTGGCTCACAGCACACGCCGGATCCCACAAACCTGCGCGGGGCCACCTCCCCGAGTAACTCACCGAATAATTAGATTGACAGATATACCCGTCTCATACGATTATAAGCTAGGCAGCTCGGAGGCGTGAGCGAATGAGTAGCCTCGGGCGAGCTTAGGCTCTGAGAACAGCGGTACCGCGCCCGCGCGAGTGACGCCAGCAGCGGGTGGCGGTGGGGAACCGCCGTCCCAGAGATGCCACAACCTCTTGAGGAGTAAGGTAGGGCGAGGCATGGATCTGATCGAAGGAACAAGCAGCGAAGCGGCGGCCGAGAGTAGCGGGATCAGCGGGAGCAAGTCGCGCAGACTGCAGACGCCGAAAAGGCAAGAAAGGAAGCGGACTTCGAGCATGAACACGGGAAGCATTGGGCCCCACCGCCGCACTTTCGTGGTTTCCTGGAGCAACTGGTGGAGAACCGCAAGGATTCGACCGGCTTCGCCACGGCTTCTTTGCGGCCTTGCAACCGGAGGACCAGGTCGAGGCGGAGTTCGTGGAAGACATGGTGGAGGGACGCTGGGAGGGAGAAGGAGCGGCTGATGCTGCAGCAGAACAGCAAGCTGGTGGCAAGGCGGCGGCAGGAGGAAGTGAAGCGGCAGCGCCGCTTGACCTCGGAGGGTAGAGGGAGCAGGCACCGCGACGACAACCTATTATGACGACACGGCGCCACCGCCCCTACCCGGAACGAAGCCAATCGAAGCCAAGAGAATTAAGTCACTTGCTGTCAGCAATATATCCCGTAAACGGGAAAAACGAAGCCACGGCGCCGATGTTTTTTAGAATCAGTCAATTGCATGGATTTTAGGACCGTTTTTCGGAAAGTTGCTACCGATCACATGATCCTCTATATTGCCGATTTGGCGGGCAGCGGGTTGGTGGCCAACAAAGCCAAGCAAAGCCGGGAGACATAAGACAAGTTGCATCAATAGCTTATTCAGAGATTAGGAAAAACAAAGCCACGGAGAGTAATCACTGTTAAATCAGCCTGTTACAGTTATTTTGACCGTGTTTCTCGGGAAGTTGCTACCAGCGGCGCACCTCTCTGTATTGCGAATTCGAAGTCGGGCGTTCCCTGCCCTTGCGTCGCATCAAAGAGAAGCGAAAACCAGTTTCAGCACAAATTCAAAAAGGAGCTTGTTTTGGGGCAAAAATTGGGTTCTGGGGACGAAAGAGGATCCTGCCGCAGGAGACGAGGGCGCGTAAGTCAAAATGAAGGGAGACCCCACGATGTTATTGAAAGCACGGGAAGACAGATAGCTGGAATTCCTCCCCGCCGTGGGCAAAACTAGCCTACACCATGGCTCTTGATCAACTCGATCAGCCGGTCCTTGAAGGGATCCGGCATGTTCTGGATGCCGGGCACGTCGACGACTTCTTCGAAGACATCCCGCCCCGTCATTGTCGTGCTCTCAATGATGACCTCATCGGGCGGGCGTAGGGTGGGGACTGACGACGCAATGCAAGTAATGGGCAACTCGCCGAACTCTGCCACGCGCGTGGAGTTCACGTCAAAATGGAGGGCGTCGAGAATCTGGGTAGCCCCAGTCTGCCGCGCTGTGACGACATGCAGCACCGAATAGTGCAGGACGAATCGCGATGAGTCGGAGTCAGTGCGGTGGGGATCTGCGAGGAGCTGCTTCAGCCGGCCCGGCGCGAAGTCCGAATAGCTGAGCACCCACTTCAGCGGCGACGTGATCAGTACCGTCTGTGTCTCGCCAGCGTTCTTAAGAACGTAGGGGTAGTCCATGGGATTTAGCTCGAGCGGCGATCGGACGATCTCAAGCGGAGGCTTCAATTCCTTCGACAGACCAAAGGGCTTGGCGCTGGCGGCAGATCCGTAAACGCCCTGCAACTCCTGAAAGGCCTTGGTGGCCGCCACGGAGACTTCCTTCGCGCCGCCCTGGATATATTCGCCGAACACCGTCGTCGGGCGAAACAACGGAGACAGGGCCGAAAGATAGTCCTTCAATTGACCGTGCACCAAGTCGGCTATCGCGCGAGTGACTCTCCTCAGGGAGATCAGAGTCTGTATGTTCCAGCTTTCATCCGTCATCAAACAACCCCCACGTTCAGATAGCTCAACCTCGACAATGCACTCGCTGAACCCCCGCCGCGCGTTCAACGGAACTGAGAGTACACCAAAAGAGTCAGATATGCTATATCATAAAAACCGGCAAATCGGCGGTGGATTGCCGAAAGTTTTTTTCGCATGGGAGCTTGGATGGGCAGTTTCACTTCCCAGTCCAAACAGTGGGGAGTCTGGTGTGAAGTTGAGTTTGGAAATCAAGACTGGTGGATTAGCTGGCCGAGTCATACCTGTCCCAGAAGGGAAGACCCTGACCGTGGGTCGCACGTCGCGCTCCGACATGGCGATTCCGCAAGATACGTTCCTGTCGGGCATCCACTTTGCGCTGGAATGCAATGGCGCCAAATGCCAGGTCGTGGATCGAAAGAGTGCTAACGGCACGTTTCTCAACGGGACCCGGGTCTCTGAGGCCAGGGTTCATGACGGTGATGAGATTACGGCCGGCAAGACTCTTTTTCTGGTTCGAATGATCGACACCATTGACAAGCCACCCTTGCCGGCCATTCCCATTGAACCCGCAGCACCGGTTGTCGTCAGTCGACGGCCATCCGAGAAAATTCCCGCGCCAGTACCGCCGCCATTGGAGTCGGCACCGTCTCTACCTGCTCTGACCCTTGGCAGTTGGTCGTTCGGTCGAATACCCGAGGGCTGGGTGGTGGACGAGGGTTACGGAATCCATTTCGCGGGGCCACGTGCCTTTCCCAGCGAAGCGGTGGTTAGCGAGTCCCGCCTCGCTCGCGGCGTGACTCTTCAGAGCCACATCGAATCGGAGATGGCCTTGGTCCGCGAATTCGTCTCGGAACCGGAGATCAAGATGGCAGGTCAGGTCAAGGTTGCCGGCGCTCAGGAGGCCAGGGAGGTAGTCATACGCTACAAGACCGACGATGGGAGGCGTTTCTGGCAGCGTCAGGTCTACGCTCGCACCCGAGAGTTGGTAGGCGTTCTGACGCTCACAACACTCGAGAATGAGTTGCCGCGTATGCAGACGATTTTGGAGGATATCGTCTCCGCCGCTGAATTCCGAGGGGTCGGGAGCGGCGTCTGATGGCGTGCGCAGCGGTTCGCCCAAGGATTCGGGGTTATCATGAAGGCTCCCTCGGCACTTGCCACAAGGAGTTTAGAGATCGGGGAGAAGTGTAACCTCAGTCAGGCACCCCGCGCAGAGCGGGCGGCTTGATGAGTGGAGCCGCCCCAAAGGCGGCCGCCCAGACTGCACGTTGGTCCCTGTGGGTAGTTCAGAGGCAGCATCGTTAAAACCCCTCGCTACCCAACTGTGCGCTCGCTCGCCGGATTGGGTGCCCCTTGGGTTGAGCGTTCGCGGTCGAAACGAGATTGTCGACCGGTTCCTCGCGTACCCGCCTCAATGGCCAAACCTCTTCGAGTCTCACTGGTCGAACCAGTGGCTTACCTCGGTGACAGTTATGCTGCGGCGCTATGCCGGTTGCAATCCCACCAGCCCACGTTAGCTCCGTGGCGTACCGGCGCGTCATCGGTGACTCGGCGCAGGCAGCACGACAAATCTATTTCCAGTGGTTCCAGTGGAGTGATCGGTTTTGTTTTGCTAAAAGCCATTTTGTGGTATCCTCCAGGAAACCCGGTGGGGGGAGAAGCACTTGGAAGAGCAGAGTAGCACCCCGCAGAGAGATTCCGTTGGGATTCCCGAGCTAGAGAATGGCCCGTGGGAACTCCATGTGGTCGCTCGCAGCGACCCTGGCCGAAAGCGCCAAAACAACGAAGACAGCTATCTGGTACTTGATCTGTTCCGGGGACAAGCCCATCCGGAAGGAACGAGAGTGTTGTTCGACCTCGACCCGGTCACGCTGCTGCTGGCGGTGGCGGACGGGATGGGCGGACACCAGTCAGGAGAGGTCGCCAGCCGGGTCTGCATGGAGACGCTGTCAGGCGTGCTCCTCACTGGCCTGCCGAGGGCACCGATAGCGCCATTCGATGGTCGGCTTGCCCTCATGAAAGGCGTTGAAGAGGCTAATCGAGTCGTTTGTGGTCTGGCCAGACAAGACTCGCAGTACCAGGGAATGGGTACAACCTTGACTGCGGCCCTGGTCACCGGAACGTCGGTGTTTGTGGGGCAAGTTGGCGACTCTCGCGCGTATCTGCTTCGCGGGGGAGCCATCACCCAACTCACGAAAGATCAAACGGTGGGGAATTCCCTCCTGGAACTCCAGCCGGATGCAGCCATCAGCGAGAACGTGGCGAGCATGCTGGTGCAGGCGATCGGCGTCGAGCCCCAGGTGGACGTGGTTGTAACCGAAGTCCAATTTCAATTCGGCGATATGTTACTGCTTTGCAGCGATGGCCTTTCGAAAGTGGTTTCTGCGGTTGAGATGGCACAGATCGCCGGACAGCCCGGATCGCTCAAGGCCAAAGCAGAGGGGCTGATTGCGCGGGCCAATGAGGGAGGCGGGCCGGATAACATAACCGTGGTGCTGTCCAGGATACAAAGGAAGGGTGGGGACTAGCCTTGGGCGTTGGAGCTTTAACGAATGCGTCTTTTGCGCTGAAAACGAAGAGAGCTTGCCCGGGGGCCAAGGCTTCGTGGTAGGATGAGGGCAGTTCAGCGCCGGTGGCGGTGAAAGCTTGTGGGCATGACGGGACTGGAGGCAGGCCAGCCTTCGGTTGTTGTCGAACGCGAGAAGGCATAGCGGGTCGAAAAGTGGCTCAAGATACACCTCAAAAACTCGGGAGTTACGAAATCCTGGAGAAGCTGGGCCAGGGAGGCATGGGAACTGTCTATAAGGCCCGCGATCCTGGGATTGGCCGTTTGATAGCCTTGAAGACGCTCAACAAGGAACTGCTTTCTGACCCTGTTTTGCTCGAGCGTTTCAAGCGCGAGGCGAGGGCGGCGGGAGGACTGCACCACCCCAATATTATCACGATTTATGAACTGAGTACGGGTGAGGGTGGCGGTGTCCCGTACATCGCCATGGAGTTTGTAGAGGGAGAGAGTCTCGAAAAGATCATTGCCCGCCGGGCACCCCTCCCCCTAGCGCGTAAGTTGCAGATCATCGATCAGTTCTGCCGCGGGCTGGACTATGCACACAAACAGGGCCTGGTCCATCGCGATGTGAAGCCCGGAAACATTTTGGTCGCGAATGACGGGACGGTTAAGGTCGTGGACTTTGGGATTGTCCATCTGGAGTCCACGACCATGACAAAGACCGGGATGTTCATGGGCACCATTCACTATTCTTCTCCCGAACAGGTCAACGGCGAACACATCGACCCGCGTTCCGACATTTTCTCGGTGGGAATTGTCATCTACGAGTTTCTCGCGTACAAGAAACCGTTCCAGGGCACGACGATTGGCTCGGTCATCAATCAGGTTTTGAATAAAGAACCGGCTCCGCTGAGTCAAGTGTGCGCTCTGCTTCCTGGGCAGGAAGATGCTTACGCCACGCCGGCACAGCTCGAAGAGACCTCCGTAATTACCACCAACATTTCTCACGCTGGTCGAGATGGCGTCCTTGTGGAGCTGGAGAATCTGGTGAACAAGTGCTTGCACAAAGAGGCAGGCGCACGCTTCCAAGCGCTTGAAGATCTCCTCATTGAGTTGGAGCCGATCCAACAACGTCTGCAACATACCTTGGTCGAGGATTTCGTCAGGCAAGGGCGGGAACTTCTCTCGAAAGGAGAGCTTACCCAGGCGCGGGAAGCCCTGCGAAACGCGCTAAGATTTGACGCTGTTAACCTCACGGCCAGGGACTTGATGGGTCAGATCACTACTGAAATCCGGCGCCAGGAAGTGCGTTCTCAGATTCGGCAGCACTTCAGTGAAGGCGAAATGCGCCTCAAGCAGCGCGAGTATGCGGAGGCGATCCACGCTTTCGAGCAGGTGCTGAAACTGGATTCGCAGCACGCCCAAGCGCGGGAGTTGATCGAGAAAGCGCGCGCGGATCAGGCCCGGCTCGACGGGATCCACAAAGCGCTGTCTGCCGGCCGGAATGCTTACAAAGAAGGGAATCTAACGGGCGCCGAGATCGAGCTGCGCAAGGTACTCCATCTGGACGAGAGGAATACCATCGCTGAGGCACTTCTTACCCAGATCCGGCAGGAACGGGCTGCTCGCGAGAAGCGCCTCCGGATCAATGAGGGTTTATGGGGTGCAGACGACCTCATCAGTCGCGAGCGTTACGAAGAGGCCCTGCGGCATCTCGAGCCTATACTGACGGAGTTTCCTGACGAACCAGAACTGCAGCAGCGTGCCGAGACGGCGCGCCAGGGTGCCGAAAAGCGCCGGCGCGTGCAGGCTGAGGTTGAAGCGATCGAGGCTCTGATTGGAGCGCGCAAGTTCAAGGAAGCAGTCGACCATGCGGAAACCATGTGCATCGAATTTCCGCTGGAGCCTGAGTTCGCGCAACTCTATGAGTCTGCTAAGACGCTGCGCGAGTCCGCTGAGCGGGAGCGAAGACTCGAACAGGAACTGTCGTCGGTTCAAGATCTCATCAACGCCGGGCGTTATGACGGGGCGATTCAGCGCGCCGAGAGTCTGCGCAGAGAATTTCCCGGCAGGCCCGAGGTCGACGCTGGGTTAGCCAGGGCGCGCCGCGAAAAGGAATTGGCTTTACAGCGCAAGGTGGCTGCGGCCTGTCGCTCGATCCAGATATTGGTCGAGCAGGGCAGATTTGGAGACGCGATCCGCGAGGCCGAATCGGCCCTCCGCGAGTTTCCCCACAACCCCGACCTCGAAAACCAGTTGGTCAACGCCCGCAAGGGTCTGGAAGAGCAAGTTCGGAAAGAAGAGCGGCGCAAAGAGGAGGCTCGCCGGCGGGAGGAGCAAAGCCGTCGCGAGGAGCAGTTGCGCCGTGAAGAAGAGCAACGTCGCCGCGAGGAGGAGGAGCGCCGGAATCAGGAGAAAATCAGGCAACAAAAGCACCTGGAAGAAGAGGCCCGTCTTCTCGAAGCGCAACGCCAACTCAAGGAACAGTTGCAGTTGCAGGAAGCGCGCCGCAGGGAAGACCAACAACGCCAAGAAGAGCAACAAAAGGAAGAACAGCGGCGACGCGAAGAGCATTTACGACAAGAGCGATTGAAGTCGGAGGAAGAGGCGCGCCGTGTGAAAGAGCAGTCACGAACGGCCGCGACCATTCTGAAGGCTGAAGCGGATGCGAGCGCTACGGCTGTTATTGAGCCACTTGAGGAGGGTGCCGCTCTTGAGACGCCGGTGGCGGGGCCGTCGCTCGGGCTAGGAGGTCAGGAGGGACATCCTCTGGCAGAATCCTCAAGCAGCTCAACCGCTTTTTTTGACGCGACATCGCGTGTTTTGCCTATCGAGCCCCCTGTCGTTCCTTCGAGCGAAGTCAGCGCGGCCGACGCGACATCGATCGGCGCTACCTCGATCGGGCCGCCTTTGCCAGGGCCAGCCTCTCTTGAGGGAGGCTCTCTGGAATTGCCTGTGAGTCACCCCGCCGAAATCCAACTGCCGGTCATTTCCGCAAGTGAAGCCAGCGAGGCCGACGCGACGTCAATCGGCGCCACCTCGATTGGCGGTACGTCTTTCGACGTGCACCCTGCTGCCGCGCCGACCGCTGTTCCAGAAACGCCAAAGTGGCCGACTCCCGCGCCGCCCCCCGCGCCCCCGGTCGTCCGGGCGCCTGCGCCGCCTGTCGCGCCGCCTCCAACCAAGGCGGTAACTGCGGTGCCAGCGGTAGTACGACCCACACCGGCGGTCGAGCCGCCCGTCGTTGTTGAGCCGCCCCCACCTCTCTGGAAGCGACCTGTTGTCCTCGCCGCAGTCGCAGTGACGTTGGTCGTGGTTGCGTTCATTCTCTGGAAGCTTGTTTCGCCCAAGCCGGCTCCGAAGGGAAACCCACAAGCTACCGAGCAGCAACAAACCTTGCAGAAGCAAGCACAGGAGTTCGAGGAGCAGCACGAACCTGAAAAGGCCTTGCAGGATTGGAAGGAGCTGGCGGCGCAACCTGGCCCGCTCCACGGAGAGGCTTCCAAGGCGGTTAACCGAGTTCAGGGCCTCATCCAGGAAGGTCAGAATGCGCTCAACGATGCCAAGAAGGCAGAGAACTCACAGAAATACGATGAAGCCGAAGCCGATTACAGAAACGCCGAGCGGATCGATGCTGGCTTGAGGGCGCAAGCTGATGCAGGAATCCAGAACGTGGGAGACCTAAGGAAAGGCCTGAACAAGGAAGAGCAGGAGTCGGCACATTTTAATCGTGGCGTCACCAAGCTCAGCAAAGGTGACTACGAGGGTGCGCAAGCAGAATTCACTTGGGTAATCGCTAACGGTTCGAAGCTGGTTCCAAAGGCCCAGTTGCAATTGCAGACCGCCAAGAGGCAGGCTGAAGCGCAGAGGCAAGCCGAAGCTCAGAAGCAAGCCGAAGCTCAGAAGCAAGCGGAGGAAGCCCAGAAGCAGGCTGAGGCCCAGAAACAAGCTGAGGAAGCCCGGAAGCAGGCTGAGGCCCAGAAGCAAGTGGAAGAAGCCCGGAAGCAGGCTGAGGCCCAGAAGCAAGCGGAGGAAGCCCGGAAGCAGGCTGAGGCCCAGAAGCAAGCGGAGGAAGCCCGGAAGCAGGCTGAGGCCCAGAAGCAAGCGGAGGAAGCCCAGAAGCAAGCCGAAGCCAAGAAGCAAGCCGAAGCCACGTCGCCAACAAGGGAACCGAAGGTCACCATGGAGGAGCCCCCGGGGGGGCACCATCCACCAACCGGCCCCGTGAATCCGAACCAGACTTACGAGCTGAGTGCGCTAGACGATGGGTTCGAGTTTATACACAAGGATCTTTCGCCCAGTCTCGCGTCCGTCGGAACCGAGGCGGAGTTAAAGCTATTGGTGAATTCTGAAGGGCTGGTCGCCAAGTCTAGTTGTATGAGCGGTGGCGCCGATCTTTGCCAGAAGATAACCGCGGAGGCCGAGGATAAGTGGAAATTCTCCCGTCCGACAGTCAAAACAAAGGCCGTCAAGGCAGCATCTGTACTCGTGAAGGTGCAGTTCTAATCGCAATCTCTCCGTCTTAGGTTCCGGCGGCGTCCCATTAGAGGACAAGTCTGAGCCACTGAGAAACGCGTATGGGGGGCGCCGAGTTTTTTGGAGCCCCCTTTAAGCTAGAAGGTAAAGTGAATACCGAACTGCATTCGCCTGTTGCTGGTGTTCATGTACTGCTTGCTCAGAAAGTTTTTGACCCCTGCACCATTTACGCTGTCAATGGTACTCTCCGGGATTACCCCTGTGACGCCGGCCGGTGTGGTACGGGGCGAGAAAGCATATCCGAAAGTCTGCTGGGCCTGCGTCGCGAAGACATTACCGATGGGGAACCCTGGATTAGGGTGGTTAAGAACGTCGTAAATCTCCCATCGGAACTGCAGCCTTTTGTGCTCGCCCAGACTGAAGCTCTTGTACAGCGCGAAGTCGAGGTTGGCGATTCCCGGCCCGACCAGAATATTGCGTCCCGCGCTTCCGGCTACAAAACTCTCACCAGTCCCGGGAATGGAGAATGCCGCACCGGGCTTTTCGCCTAGCGGGACCTGGACGAAGTGCGCCGTGCCCGGATCGATGGGCTTTCCGTCCAAACCGACGTAGCCCTGGGTTAGGTCAATACAATTGAGATCGGCGAGCAAAGCCACCGAATTGGAAGGCGCAAATCGGCTACCAATAGCCGGACGAGCATTGGTCAAGATACCTTCGCCGTACGCGTCAGCGCAAGCCCCCAGTGGAGCGCCGTTAAGCGGAGTGAAGGGCTGGCCGGACTGGAGCTCAGCAACACCATTAATCTGCCAGTGGTTAAACCAAGAGGCCGCGGCGCCGCTGAAATTGGAAGGCAATTCCCAGATGTAGCTGATTGCCAGCCGGTGACGGCGGTCGTAGGAAGAGTTGCCCTTCTCAACCTGCAGGTTGCTCGAGTCCTGGGGCAAAGGTGTAACCGCCTGCACCAGTTGCTCGGTTTCGGGATTTTGCAGGGTTCCGGCGAAATCGCCCGCAATGAAGCGCACACCCGGACCAAAGATCTCGCTGGCGTTGTCGATCGTGTGACTCCAAGTGTAAGCGGTGGTGAACGCGAGATCTCCAAACGCGCGATGGGTCGTGCGCTGGGTCAAGCTCACTTGCAGTGCGTTGTAGGTTGAAAAGCCGCTGTTCGTGATCGCCTGAATGTCCCCTCTTCCAGGAGTTCGGCGATCCTGAAGGCAGTTATAGCTAAAGCCGCTACCTAGGAGACCGAGCGGGCAATTCGCGATTAGCCCAGTACCTTGTCGGTCCCAACCCTGGAAGGGGTTGGTGTCCACAAGCTGGTAATTCTTGGTTCCCTTGTTTCCGACGTAGTCGACCTCGAACAACAGGTTGGAACTGATCGATTGCTGGAGACCCATAGTCCAAGTCTGTACGTAAGGGTTCACCAAATGGGGGTCCACTGTGACCTGGCTTGAGCACCCGATCAGAGGAACCAAGATGGGATTGCCTTGGGCATCTTTGTTTGTATGCGACGGGTCGCAACCCGCCACCGGCTTGCTCACATCGCTGATACTGAAAGGAAGGTTGGGGAAAAGTCCACTCGGCTGCGCCGCTTGGTTTGCCCGATCACTCGGCACAGTGACGATGGATTGGACCAGGGGTGAGATCGGTCCACTTTGCCAGATGAGCAGGGGAATGTTGAGGACCATCTGATCATACATTAGGCCGTATCCGCCCCGCACAACAAGCGTGCGCTTCGAGCCCGGTGACCACGCAAACCCGATCCGCGGCGCGAGATTGTTGTTATCGTTGGCCACATGGGGCGCGGCCGGGTTGAATTGGGCCATGCCATTGATGGGCTGACCAAAGTTCTCATATCTCAGGCCCAAGTTGAACGTCCAATGAGGGCTGGCCCGATAATCGTCCTGGATGAAAAAGAACTGGTCGAACTCGCGAAGCGGAAGTTCTTCAGACCCTTGGCGCACTACATTGCCAGCGTTGTCGGAGATGAGATTCGGAAGCCGCTGGAAAACAGCCTGCTCATTGGTATCAGAAACAAAATCGCTAAGTCCACCCGACAGTTTGGCGATCCCGAAGAAGTAATGTCCGAGGTCCTCGGGCACCGACCGGATGTTGGTCTGGGTGCGGATAAGGTCCGTTCCAAACTTAAAACTGTGCTTGCCACGCCAAAGGTAAGAGAAGTTCTCCTGCACCTCAAAGATGTTGCTGGTGGTCTTGGCGGGCCGCGTATCACTCCCCAAGGTGAACTGTGAACCGGCGGATGGGAAATTACCCGAGAAGCCAGGCGAGGTCTGCGTCTGCCCGAAGCCTCCGAATTGATCGGCCACGGTGGCGGCCGCTTGCCCCTCCCTCGCCCCTTCAGGGACATTGAATGGTCCGCTATTCTGTGCGATCCGAGCCGCCGAGAAACGAAACTCGTTCAGGGCGCTCACCCACTCGTGACGCCAGTTCAACAGTGCGCTCTGGGTGCGCTGCCGCAGACTGTCTCGCCAGTACGACAACAAACCCAGGTCGCTGAAAGCCGATTCCCCGGCAGGGTCGAGCGGCGCACGAGGAGTCCGAAGATCGTCAAACAGGTACCGCCCGTAGACGTCATTTGCGTCGTTGATTCTGTAGTCGAGTCGGCCAGAGGCTTGATTGTCGTGCTGGTTAAAAAGGTTGCCGTTCGGAACCAAGTACGTGCCGTACTGGACTTGCTGCCCTGAAGTGAGCATCACTGGGGTTGGTGGGAAGCAGGGGTTGGTGGAGGATCCCGTGGCGCTAGCTGAAGGAATAGACCCGAAGCATGGAGCGAGCGTTGCCGGTACCTGTGAGACCGTGGGCGTATTCAGCAGAACTTGCAAGGCGGGCGTCGAAGGCAGCCCTTTTAGCGTATTGTACCCTGCCGGAGTGGGTAGCGTGTTGACGACTGGGAAAACACTCGACAAGTTGTTGAGTGCCCCATCCCACTGGTAGGAGATAAAGTACTGAAGCTTGTCTGGGTTGTTCTTCGATAGTGGTCCGCCTAGGGTGAACCCAGCCTGGTTCTCATAGGAAGTAGGAGGGCTGTTCAGCAGTGCCTGCTGCTCCACCTGGGTGAGAGCGTTGAAGTTTTGATCCTGCCCGAACCAGAAAAGGGAGCCATGCTTGGTGTTGGAGCCGCCTTTGGTGATGGCGTTGATCGTCGCGCCGCTGGTGCGACCAAACTCGGCTTTGACCTGATCTGTAAGGACGGTGTACTCCGCAAAAATGTCGGTGTTGGTGAACTGGGTGGCGGCGCCGCCCAACAGTGGCTCATTATTACTGACGCTGTCGATGATGAAGTTGTTGTCGCGGCCGCGCGAGCCATTGGCGGCGAACGGTACCAGAGTGCTGCCAAAGCTGTACGTGCGCGCGTCCACCACACCCGCGACCAGCAAGGCCAGATTATTCACGTCGCGGGTAAGAATCGGCAACTGCCGAACGTCCGTATCGTCAAAATCGCTCCTCAGCGTCGGGGCAGACGGCTCAGTAATGGGCGCAGTGGACTCCACAGTTAGCGCTTCCTTTTGGGGTGGAATAGGGAGCACGAAATCCTGGTGGCTCGTCCGACTGACATCAACCCTTACGTGCTGCACCACTACGGTCTGGAAACCCTGAGATTCGGCCCTCACATCGTACACACCAACATCCACTTCCGGAATGCTGTAATTCCCATCTTCCCCGGCAGGGCTGGAGTACTCCCTCCCAGACGCTCGATTGTAGGCTGTCACGGTGGCTGTGGTTGCGCCGCCTTTCTGGTCACGCACGGTTCCAGCAATCGTGCCGCTAATGCTCTGGCCCTGCAGAGGAAGGCTCAAGCCTCCCGCTAGCGCCACAAGGAGGATAACCAAGCCAGCTTCTCTTAGCCTTCGGTGCATAATGTCCCTCCCCTCGTTTTCTGCTTTAGCTAGCCGCAGAGAGCAAAGACGTTCCAGCGCCAGATTGCTTTGGATGTTCCACTGTCGACCGCCCGACCGGGAATAATCTCGGTCTGCACGTCTTTATCAAACACGCGGGTTCGTTGTCAAGTTTATTTTTCACATCGCTATTTTTTAGCTTGACAGGGCGGCAGTTCTTAATATAATGCCCCATCGATGGAGTTTTTTGTCCGTATCGGGAGTTGATTATCGTGGCTGGATCGCACCTGTACGAAGCGGCGCCGGGCGCTTGTGATAGGAACCTCTCAACCGGCGGGACCGCGATTGCCACGCTAAAATCTCACTGGGAGGGGAGCGATGCGCATCAATCTCTGGCTACCTCAACGTTGTTTCCAGGTTCAACTTCCGGCAAGACTGAGCGTAGGACAGTGGGGAGTAGTAGCGCTCCTGGCCACCTTGGTTGCCGGTCTCAGCGGGTGCGGAGCAGGCTTTTCGACCTTGCCGGGAAACCTTACCCCGGGCAAGGGCGGCGGCTTCTTTTCTATTGCCACCACTGCGATTCCGGATGCGGTCGCAGGTCGCTCCTACACCGCCACCGTCAGCACTTCTTCTTCCGTTTCTCGGTGCAATCTGTCAGGCAACTTCCCGAGCGGGATGACGGCCAGCAAAGGCGGTTTCGACTGCATCCTTAATATGGCGGCAGCGCCGGGCCCCGCCGCTACGTATTCGCTGACCCTCACGGCTTACGATACTAGCACCCCAGCGAAAACGGACTCGCACCTTTATACTCTGACCATCCGGCCGGAGTTTGCCATCCTGATAAACGTCTTGGCGCCGGCAGTGAAGGGGAGGACGTACGGTGACCAGCCCGGGAATCCACAATGCACCACCGGGCCGTGTCTCCAGCCGGCACCAACGAGTTTGTCCGCGACAGCACCCAAGACTGTTACCCCTGCCGGTGGGGCCGCACCGAGCGGCAATGGTCCTTTAAGCAGTTGCTCCGTTACAGCTACTCCAGCCATACCTGAGCTCCAGGCAGTTATCGACCCGTCTAATCCCAACCGCTGTTTGATACATACCACGGGGACGCTGTCGGAGGCGGCTGGAACCTACTCTGTGACGTTGACTACCACGGATAATGCGATCCCGGACTCCGTTTCTGGCGGCGTGGCCGTGCCCCTGGGCACGGAAAGCACGGTCTTTTCCCTGGGCGTTGCCCCCGTCCTTGCTTTGAACCCGGATGTCGCGTCGCCAGATGTCGGGGCGCAGCCTGGTGGGCCGGTGCCGGATGCGGTGCAAGGCCGGACCTATGGGAACGTAGCGGCGAAACTCGCGCAATTGGTGTACGACGCTTCTGGGGGCTTGGGGGGCTACATATTTGGCCTCCCAACGCCGATCGCCTCGCCTGGCAGCGGCTTACCGCAGCCGGCGGCGTGCACTACCAACGCCGCAGTTACCCAAGCCACCTGCACCACTGGGGCGGTAGCGGTTTCGGCGACCCCGGGAGCTTACACCTTCCAAATCACGCTAAACGACACCGCCAACACCGCCACGCCAAGCGCGGCGACCTCCGGAACAACTTCAGCCGTCAATCGCACTCTGACCGTTTACGCTCCGCTCGCCCTCTCGTCGAACCTCCCGAATCCCTTGCCCGATGCAGCCGCAGGGAGGGCATACGCAACTGGCACGGGGTGCGCACCAGGCCCGAACTGCGCTCAGTTGGCTTATTCGGCCTCGAACGGCCTCGGCGGCACCGGCGGTGCCCTCGGCGGCTACAAATTCTCAACGGCGCCCACGTTGGCCAGCCCGGGCCCGTCCTTTCCACAAGGCGTAGTGTGCACGCAGAGTCCCTCGAACACGTTTACCTGCGCGGCTTCCGCTATCACAGCGGCGGCCAGCACCACAGCGTACGTGCCGATGGTGACGGTTGATGACACCGCCAATGCGACCACACCGAGCGGATCAGCTTCCTCGACCACTGCAAGCCTTAGTCATAATATTACTGTGGACCCAGCGCTCGCGTTGACGCCGAATGGCGTGGGCGCGGCGCCTCCCCCTGGGGTCCAGGGACGAACGTACGGAAATACGGCGGCTGGTTTCCAGGCCCTCACCTACGCAGCATCCGGTGGCGTACCTGGGGGCTACACCTGGAATCTACCAAGCAACCTGCCGCCACCCGTCAACTGCATATTAAACGCGGCCCAGACCCAGGCCTCATGCAGCTCCGGCATCTCTACTGTGACTGCGGCTCCGAAGAATTACCCCTACACAATATCGGTGTCCGACGAGGGCGACGCCACAACCCCGGCGGCCACGGTTCCTATTTCGCCGAGCATCACTATAAATGGCCCGCTGGTGGTCAACCCACCGAGTCCTTTCCCCGTAACCGATGCGGTGAATGGGCGACCTTACGGCACGCCAAAGGGGTCCCAGGACTTGACGTACACGTCGAGCGGGGGCACAGGGACGTTTTCCATGACGGGGACCGGGTTCCCAGCCCCGATTACGTGCACTAACCCTACACCGCAAAATCTGAACTGTAACAGTGGCAATGCGAATGTGAGTGGCGCCACCAGCACCGGGACGATTATCGCCAGCGACACTGGGAACGCGACCACCCCTGGAGCCACCAACAGTACCGACCCGAGCAGGGTTCGCACCGATACGCTGATCGTTGACCCGCCGCTGGCGGCGACGCTGACCCAGGCTCCCAACGTCAATCCTGCCAATCTGCTTCCTGGCGTGACGAACCGCAGCTATGGGGTGATCAATGCGGGCGCCGATGCCCCGACCTACACGGCGGCGGGAGGGCTGGGAGCTACAAACGCGACCCTGTATGAGTGGTGTGTAAACACGGGGCCGCTTTCCTTGCCCACCGGCCTCACGGGCATCAGCACGAGTTGTGCCGCTCCCACGACCGGGGCGGCGACCGAAAGTCTGTCTGCCAGCCCGATGATTACAGGGGCAGCCAACAACTATGCCTTTACGGTGGAATTGGACGACCCAGGAAACGCCACGACTCCGGGCAGCAGCGTCGCCAACGCTACGTCTGCCACTAATTCCACGAATCTCCAGATCATTGCGCCCTTGGCGATTCACCTGACGCAGGTCGGGAATAGCGCCTCACCTGACCCGACGAACCTGCTGCCTGGGGTGACCAGTCGTAGCTATGCAGTGATTGGCGGCAGTGCGGCGGCACCGACGTACACGGCCAGTGGGGGTTTGGGCGGATACACTTTCCCGGCCTCTCCGGGTCCCTATCCGGCAGGCTTTGCCTGCGTATCTGGGGCGAGCACCTATACGTGTTCGGCGAACCCTGCCGTGACGGCTCCTGCTGCGGCCTATCCTTTGAGCCTAACTGTGAACGATACGGCCAACACAGCGACGCCGAGCGGGACTGCGACTTCGAATTCGAGTCTGCCAGTGAACTCTCCGATCAACTTGGCCGTGAATCTGGGCACATCGTGGCCTGACGCCGTGAACAGTCGGCCCTACGGATCGGGCGCAGGCTGCTCAGGAGGCCCTTGCACTTCGGCTGTTTATACGGCGACAGGTGGGCTGGCAGGCTATGTGTATCCTTCCACTACACCCCCTGGTATGCCGGCAGGAATCGCCTGTACGCAGGCTCCTACCGCCGCAAACTATACGTGTAATACTCCGACCGTGATGTCGGCTGCAGCAGCTACCTATCACCCCAGCGTGACGGTCACCGACACGGCGAACGCCGCGACCCCTGCCGCAATTATGGCTACTGATCCGACGAGTACGCGCACCGATGCTGTTATCGTCGACGCGCCACTTTCGGCGACGCTGACCCAGGCTCCCAACGTCAACCCTGCTAATCTGCTTCCTGGCGTGACGAACCGCAGCTATGGGGTGATCAATGCGGGCGCCGTTGCCCCGACCTACACGGCGGCGGGAGGGCTGGGAGCTACAAACGCGACCCTGTATGAGTGGTGTGTAAACACGGGGGCGCTTTCCTTGCCCGCCGGCCTCACGGGCATCAGCACGAGTTGTGCCACTCCCACGACCGGGGCGGCTACCGAAAGTCTGTCTGCCAGCCCGATGATTACAGGGGCGGCCAACAACTATGCCTTTACGGTGGAATTGGACGACCCAGGAAACGCCACGACTCCGGGCAGCAGCGTTGCCAATGCTACGTCTGCCACTAATTCCACGAATCTCCAGATCATTGCGCCCTTGGCGATTCACCTGACGCAGGTCGGGAATAGCGCCTCACCTGACCCGCCGAGCCTGCTGCCTGGGGTGACCAGTCGCAGCTATGGAGTGATTAACGGCGCCGCGGCGGCACCGATGTACACGGCCAGTGGGGGTTTGGGCGGATACACTTTCCCGGCCTCTCCCGGACCCTTCGGGTCAGGTTCAGGTTTCACCTGCTCGTCAATTACCACCAATCCCTATACGTGCTCCGCGAGTACGGTGGGGTTGGCGTCGTCCTCAACTCCTTATGCTTTGAGCTTGACCGTAAGCGATACTGCCAATGGTGCCGTGCCTCAAGGAAGCCAGACGTCGACCTCGAATTTGCTGGTCAACCCTACAATCACCCTGACGACGAATGACGGGCCATCATGGCCTGACGCCGTCTTCGGCCGCGCTTACGGCCAAGGAACTGGTTGCAGAACCGGGGGCGGCCCGGGGAACTGCACCGCCATGGTTTATACCGCCCAGGGCGGTCTGGGGGCCGTGGGAGGGTATGCGTTCCCGACCATCAGTAGCTTCCCGACTCCCATTGCTTGCAGCACTACGAGCCCCACACTGACGTGTGCCACTCCTTCGGGAAGTCCGATCAACCAGGCGCCTGCCACTTACCATCCGATGGTCACAGCGGTGGACGTCGCCAACGCTGCCACGCCTGTCTCCAACACCACCACAGATCCGGGGAGTACGCAGACCGATACGTTGATCGTCGACCCCATCCTGGCGGTGACGTTGACCCAGACGCATGACAGTCCGGCCACGAACCCGGCGAACCTCTTACCGGGCGTTACAAACCGCAGCTATGGGGTGATCAATGCGGGTGCCGATGCCCCGACCTACACGGCGGCGGGAGGCCTGGGAGCTACAAGCGCGACCCTGTATGAGTGGTGTGTAAGCACGGGGCCGCTTTCCTTGCCCACCGGCCTCACGGGCATCAGCACGAGTTGCGCCGCTCCCACGACCGGGGCGGCTGTGGAAAGTCTCTCTGCCAACCCAATGATTACAGGGGCAGCCAACAACTATGCCTTTACGGTGGAATTGGACGACCCAGGAAACGCGACGACTCCGGGCACCAGCGTTGCCAACGCTACCTCTGCAACTAAGTCCACGAATCTCCTGATCGATGCACCCCTGGCGCTTCACCTGACGCAGGCCGGGAACAGCGCTTCACCTGACCCGACGAACCTGCTGCCCGGGGTGACCAATCGCAGTTATGGAGTGATCAACATCGGTGCGGCGGCGCCGACGTACACGGCCAGTGGGGGTTTGGGCGGATACACTTTTCCAGCCTCCCCTGGACCCTTCCCGGGAGGTTTCGCCTGCGTGACTGCGGCGAGCACGTATACGTGTTCGGCGAGCCCTGACGTGAGCGCCGCTGCTGCGGCCTATCCCTTAAGCTTGACGGTCAGCGATACCGCCAATGCTGCCGTACCTCAAGGAAGCCAGACGTCGACCTCGAATTTGCTGGTCAGCCCTACCATTACCTTGACGACGAATACTGGGCCATCATGGCCTGACGCCGTCTTCGGCCGTGCTTACGGCCAAGGAACTGGATGCACAACAGGGGGCGCGGGGAACTGCGCCGCCATGGTTTACACCGTGCACAACGGTCTGGGGGCCGTGGGAGGGTATACGTTCCCCACCATCAGTAGCTTCCCGACTCCCGTTGCTTGCACCCTTGCAAGCCCCACGCTGACGTGTGCCACTCCTTCGGGAAGTCCGATCAACCAAGCGCCCGCCACTTACCATCCGATGGTCACCGCCGTTGACGTCGCCAACGCCGCCACGCCTGCCGCCACCACCAGCACCGATTCGGGCAGTACGCAGACCGATACCCTGATCGTGGACCCCATCCTGGCGGTGACGTTGACCCAGACGCATGACAGTCCGGCCACGAACCCGCCGAGCCTCCTGCAGGGCGTCGCGAACCGCAGTTACGGGGTAATTAACGGGGGCAGCGACGCACCCACCTACACGGCTACGGGCGGGCTAGGCGCTACCAATGTTGCAACGTATGAATGGTGCGTGAACACCGGAGCAGCGTCCTTGCCTGCGGGCCTTACGGGGATTACTGGATCGAGCACGCCCTGTGCTTCTTTCGGGCCGACAGGGACCGCCACCGCGACTCTATCGGCTCCCCTGCCGAACGGCATCACGGCGAGCATCACGCCGCCTTCCCAAAACTTTCCTTTTACGGTGGAATTGGACGACACCGGTAACGTCAGCACACCGAGCAGCGTCGCCAGCAGCGCGTCCGCACCGCGAGCGACGAGTCTGCTGGTCAATGCCCCACTGGAAGTTCATCTGGCGCAGACAGGCAATGCCGCCTCACCTGACCCCGCGAGCCTGCTGCCTGCGGTGACCAATCGAACCTACGGGTTCGGCGGCGGAACGCCCACATACACGGCCAGGTACGGTTTGGGCGGATACACTTTCCCGGCGTCTCCGGGACCGTTCGCGGGAGTTGCAGGTTTCGCCTGCTCGTCGAACGTCGTCAACCCTTACACGTGTTCGGCGAATGCGGCGGTGTCGGCGGCGCCGGCTACTTATTCTTCCTTAAGCTTGACGGTGAGCGATACCGCCAATGCGGCCGTGCCCTCAGGAAACTCCGCGCCGTCGACCACGAGTTTGCTGGTCAACCCTACAATCACCCTGACGACGAATAATGGGGCATCATGGCCTGACGCCGTCTTCGGCCGCCCTTACGGCCAAGGAACTGGATGCACAACAGGGGGCGCGGGAAACTGCGCCGCCATGGTTTACACCGCGCAGGGCGGTCTGGGGGCCGTGGGAGGGTATACGTTCCCGACCATCAGTAGCTTCCCGACTCCCATCGCTTGCGCCCTTGCAAGCCCCACACTAACGTGTGCCACTCCTTCGACAGGCTCCACCACGATCAGCCAGGCGGCCGGCACTACCCATCCGATGGTCACCGCGGTTGACGTCGCCAACGCCGCCACGCCTGCCGCCACCACCAGCACCGATTCGGGCAGTACGCAGACCGATACCCTGATCGTGGACCCCATCTTGGCGGTGACGTTGACCCAGACGCATGACAGTCCGGCCACGAACCCGCCGAGCCTCCTGCAGGGCGTCGCGAACCGCAGTTACGGGGTAATTAACGGGGGC
>JGI26339J46600_10000013_pt1 | contig 53056 bp, 45 predicted proteins | sample BogFormECP12_OM1_FD_46600 | JGI IMG/M metagenome (IMG submission 46600) | reverse complement strand
AAAGCAACAGCTTGAACTTCGCTGAGCCGGATTGAACCAGACTCTCTTGAGCCGCGCGCTCCCGGAGTAGTAAAGGCATGTGTGTATCGGATTTGGATGGCTCCGCATCGCTGTACTCTGGGTCATCCGAGATGGAGAATGCCGAGAACACGGCGGCAATTCGCAGATCGACGGGTGATCTGGGAGACAGCCGAACGAGAGACTCAAGTTCGCCAACGAGAAAGCTGTTCCTCGCATCCTGGCCGACCAGGATCTCGGGCGGCGTCCGGCACTTCGCCGCTATGCACTTGAGAATCTTGGTGATTTCCGCTGGCTCGTCGACGACGGCCACCTGGATCCCGAGCCTTGTCAAAAGCGAGAGGAAAAGTTCGAACCGCCGGGCTTCTTCGCTAGCCACCAATGCACTAGCCACTTCTTCGGGCTCAGGGGGAGCCGGTCGCAGCATAACGGCATAGTGTTGCCGGAGAGTACCGCCAAGTCGTGACGCGAGACTCCCCACGATGCGACGAAAGTTAGGGTCGCGGAAGCTGAATCCTAGGAATAGCAGCGTCGTGTCCGCGACGGTGTTGAAGAACTTGCCGCCCATGAGTCGATAGCGCTGGTCGTACTGGTCGTAGTCTGTGGCAGCTATCACGATGTCTTCTGCGAAGGTAAGATCGCCATGCATCTTATAGACGCGCACCGTGGCATCAGGCCGGTTCACGACGAAGTCAGCGTCCCGGCGCTTCACATCACACGCCTTGCAGGCCTCTCGAAGGGCATCCTCAAGAAGAGTGTCGTAGTTCGTCGTCCAGATCTCACTCGCGGGCAGGTGCGCGATGATCCTGTGATTCTCGGTGGGCTCCGCCGGCCGGATCAGCGTATCCACGACGTACTCGATTAAGGCGCCTCGGCCGCGCTCCTGAGCGAAGAACTCGGCGAGGTCCGCGAAATCCACACCTGACTCGATGCTTATGCCGAGTTCCTTCGCGAGTGTCGCGAGGAGGCCTTTCCAGTCAACAAGGCCGCTGCCCTGCGACAATCCCGCGCCGACGAACAGCGCTGCTTGCCCGGCAGATAGACGTCTCGCGAAATTCTCGATCAAGGTGTCGGCTGAGATAGACATGACTTCTCCTACGGATAGGAATCCAGGGTTGCGCAGACTCGTTTTCCAAGGCCTGCAGCTCGAATCTTCCCGTTTCGTTCCGCCCTGCGTCAACGTCAAGCAGCGTGTGCACCCGCCCACGTCAAGCCCGCACCGCCCTTTCCTCTCGCATCGGTACCTGTTCCTGAATCAGCCATCAGCCGTCAGCTCTCGGGAGGAAAGCCCGGTTGTCTATCATGCATGGGAAGAGATGCCCGTGGTGGTTGAAAGTCAATCTCGCGCTAGGGCGAGACCTGCGTCGCTGCAACAAGGTCGGCGCCCATGGCCGCGTCTTGCGCCGGAAGCGGCGCAGATTTTGAGAGCCTGCATGGCTTGCATCATAACATCCATCCTCGATGTCCTCGAAGCCGCCGCTTTTCATCCGCTCGGTGATGAGGGCTTCAAGTTCCGGCCTATGAATTTCAATCGTCATTGTGGCAGCCCTCTCACGTATTCCGTCGCCTTCAGAGTACGGGAAAACCGCCGCTGAAGCAACGCCGAGGCCCCTTTCCGACCTTACCGCAGTGCCCAGTATAACCAACGTGACGCCAGGAATGAATCCGCATAGAGCATGCGGAAAGTGAGATGAGGAGCACGGCATGACCGTTGCGCTGCGGCCCGAACTAAATTTCAGGACTCCTGACATGGGCGTAAGAATCTATGCAACGCCCGGTGCCTGATAGACCAGCGTCAGGTCAGTGCCAGGATAGCGAACTTCGAGCGCGTTAAGCGCCTCACAGAGTTTGGCCAAGGCTTCGTTGCTTCGTGGATTCGCGAGCGAATGGAGGCGAACCCGCAACCGATGGTCATCCGCTTCAGGGAGAATGTCGGCACTCGTCAGGAGCATCTCGCGGATGAGGGCTCGCCCCTCGTCCTCGGTCCGTGCGTAATGCGGGGTCAGGCATCGCACCAAGGCCGTTTCCGCCCAGTAGGCAACCATCTTGAGGGTGTCGGTGAGGTGCTTGGCCTCGGGCGAGAGTTGGACGATCTCGGCCTCCTGGAGTACGGCTTTGACCGGCACCCGCTTGGGCAGCGCCGCCAGGCGCGCCTGCAGTTCGCGGCATTTCGTCTCCAGGGCGGTGATCTGTCGGTTCAATCCGGCCTGGGCGATCTTGAAGCCGCGCATCGTCGGTCGTTGCGCCTCGGCATTGGTCCGCGCCTGCTGGCCATACGCCTGTTCGAGCTCTTGCCGGGCGGCACGGCTGGTGGCCAACGCTTTCGCTACCGCCTTGCGCTCGGGGTTGGGGACTGTCCTTTCCGGATCCGCCGGCTCCGCCGCATAGGTCACCAGCGCATCCAGGGCGAAGTGCTGCCGCATGTAGCGGAAGAAGTTCTCCTGGGTCCAGCGCTCCAACATGCGATAGGCCACCACTTCGAGCGGCAGATCCTGGCGCGTCGTCACCACCGCGGTCTGATGACCGTTGGCGCACAGCCGCCGCACCTCGCGCACGCGAAAGCCCGGCAGCAGTTGGAGCGATCGCTCCGCCAACTCATAGCTCACCCGCCGCCCGTCCACCACCGCGGTCACCGTGCGGAAGACCCGCCTCGCCCAGGGGGCATACTTCCCTTTGCGATAGGTGAGCACGTCGAAGCCCTGGTCCCAGATCTCGCGGAAGAATTTCGGGCTCCAGCCCTCGCGATCGAAGACCACCGTCACCCGCCGCTCCCCCACCAGCCGCCGCACCTCGGGCAGGATCTCCCGGCGCAGCATCGCCAGCAGGTCGTCATTGGCGGGAGCGGTGACCACGAACAGCGGTTGGGCGTCCTGCTGGTTCACCCAGATATCGGTGGTGGCCGCCTGGCACAAGCGGTGCCGGGCCACCCACGCTTTCGGCAGCGTGTGGGCGGTGCCGTGATAGGGCCGAACGTGGCCGTCCACGTAGAGCCATCCCGCCGCCTCGGCCTGCTCCTGCACCCAGCGTTCCGCCAGCCGCTGGCTGAAGCGCGTGGCCTGCCGCCGCACCGCCAGCTCCCACAGTTTGCGCCGCAGGGTCTTCACTTCCGGCGCCCGATCCAGCCCCAAGAGCACCCCCAGTTCCCCCGGCGGATGCCCCTGCAGTTGTTCCGGGGTACGGATGCGCAGCAGGGCCATGAAGGCCAAGATCAACAGCGTCGCCCGCAAGCCATAGAACGCCCTCTTCAGCGCCCCGTAGGTCTGCTCGCCCGCCTCCAATATCCCCAGCGTCAGCAAGGCGGGCAGTGCCAGCAAGGCACCGCCATAGCGCACCGCCTCGGCCGCCACAAAGTGCGGGGGGGCTTCGGTCAGTTGCCCGCGGCGCAGGGCGTGGCGAATCGTTCCTTCGGTGACGCCCACCTGTTGCGCCGCCTGGCGGATCGACCGACCCTCGCCCAGCAGGTGCACGACCCGCTGACGCATGTCGGCCGTGAAGCGATGGGGGCCGCGCGGCCCACGCTTGTCGTCCACCACGCCCAGCACGCCCTGGTGGTGAGTTGGCGGTGCTGGCGGTAGAGCGTACTGCGATGGACGCCCAGGGCGGCGCTGAGCTCGTCTTGCCGCGCCAGGCCCAACTCCATCAGCTGGGCCGCGGCGATGCGCCGCCCCACCGCATCGTTCTCGGCATGCACGAACAGGGGTACGCCGGAGGCGAAATAGGCGACCTGCCCGTGCTCGCGTATGATGGCCACGACGCTGTTGATCTCCTCGGCGCCACCCGGCAGCGCTGGCAGGTGGTATTGTGTTGGCATCCGAAACCTCTCCTTGAGATGCATTAATTATTACGCACCATTGGAGAGAAGTCAAGGAAATTCTTGCGCTTAACAACCCTATGTCAGGAGTTCTGAATTTAGAGACCATCGTTACCGAGAAGGCGCGCGCCGAGGGGGTTTCCGCCGAGGCGTACGTGGAGCGGTGGTTCGCGACGCCACCGAACGGGCGCCGCAACGGATCGCGGCGCTGCCTTTGTGGCCCGGCAGCCCCTTGAGCGATCTCCGCCGTGAGCAACTCTACGAAGATGTCCACTGACCGGGTCGCGGTCGATGCCAACGTCCTGGTCCATGCTCTCTACCGCGATACCGCCCAAGCTGCAGATCGAAGATCGCTCCCCTCTAGTGTTGCGTAACACCCTGTCCTTAGGAATGGCGCGCCATCGTCTACCCGCCTGATCCCCTCGCCATTTCGCGGTTAATGAAAGCCCTCAGGGTGAGCTCGATCATCGCAGCTAATCAACGATGGGCGCGGCGAATCGACGGACCCCGATGGCGTCGTCCCTCCACCGGGTCAGGTATAATCGAAGCAAGCGAAGCAAGCGTAGCGCATCTATAACGGCGTCGGCCGTGTCAAGACCCTTGTGGGCACACGCCGCCTTCTGCGCACCGGAGCGGGGTCAGGGGCGCCCGGCGCTTTTTGCCGGGCGTTTATCGGAGACCCTTGACGCCGCCTCCGGCGCGCCCATACTTGATCCAGGACGAAGCTCGGATGCTTTTCCCGAGCTTCGTCCTGAGTGGATTCTTTTCGGGTCTTCCTGACCAAGGCTCGCCTCGTCGAATCCGGCGATGGAGACTCTGGGTTCCACCGCTCATCTATGCGATCCCGCTCGGCGGGACCATGATTCTTCCTTCAATCTCCCCGCCTTCTGCAGGGAGGCCCGGCGCCCAATCAGACCGTCGATCCCTTCTCCGGGACCACCGCGCTACTCGGGCTACCGGTGATGCTGAAACTGCACCACACCCACCTCGCCGCACTTTTTTTGACAGTTACTTGACAGCAAGTGTATACTCGCTCGTTGCGCTTCCTCGCGGACTTCAGCAAAAAAGGGATTTCTTCGCTGTGCTTTGAATAACGGGCCCAGCGGTCCGTAAGGCCTCTCGATGGCTCAGATTTTCCATCGCAGTACTAACACGATCTCGAAGGTCAGCATCTTCGGCGCGATCTTCATCATTGCCGGACTCGCGGCTGCGGCCTGGATGATCAACCAGTCGCCCTACTTTACCCGCGTGAATGCGCCGCGTCCGCAGCCGGTGCCGTTCAGCCACAAGCACCATGTAGGGGGGCTGGGAATCGATTGCCGTTACTGCCACACGACGGTGGAGACGTCTTCGTTCGCAGGCCTGCCTCCCACCGAAACGTGCATGAGCTGCCATTCGGAGATCTGGACCGACAGCCCGATGCTGGAGCCGGTGCGAGCGAGCTATCGGACCGATTCTTCGCTCGCGTGGATTCGCGTCAACCAACTGCCCGACTACGTGTATTTCAACCACAGCATCCACGTGAACAAAGGGATCGGCTGCGCCACCTGCCACGGTCGCGTGGACCAGATGCCGCTCACCTGGCGCGAGAACACGCTCTACATGCGGTGGTGCCTCGATTGCCACAACGCTCCGGAGCGCTTCGTACGGCCGCGCCAAGCCGTGTTCCAGATGAACTACCAGCCGCCTGGCTCCGAGCACCCGGTGCTTGGCGAAACTGACCAACTCGCGCTGGGCCGCAAGCTGGTGGCCGAGTACAAGATCAAGAAGCTGACCGATTGCTACACGTGCCACCGGTGAAGAAGTTTTCAGTTTTCAGTCATCAGTTTTCAGCTCTCGATCCTCAGTAAGCAGCTCTCAGTTAGCTGACTACCGACAAATGACGACCGAAAACCGAGAACTGAGGACTGAAAACTGAGAACTGCGAACTGAAAACTAGAAATGGCGACCGAGAAGAAACTCGACGCGGCAACGCTACGGCAGCGGCTTGAGGGCGCGCGCGGCAAGCAGTATTGGCGCAGCCTGGAAGAGTTAGCCGACAGCGAGGGCTTCGAAGAGTTGCTGCACAACGAGTTTCCGCGCCAAGCCGGCCCGTTACAATCGGGCCAACCGGGCCAAATGGGCATCAACCGCCGCGACTGGCTGAAGCTGGCGGGCGCTTCGCTGGGACTCGCGGGCCTCTCGGCCTGCGTGCGCATGCCCACCGAGACCATTGTCCCCTACGTCAAGCAGCCGGAGGAGATTGTTCCCGGCAAACCGCTTTACTTCGCCACCACCATGCCGCGCGGCGCCTACGGCCTGGGCCTGATCGTCGAGAGCCATATGGGCCGGCCGACCAAGGCGGAAGGCAACGCGCTGCATCCGGCCAGCCTAGGGGCGAGCGACGGCATCGCTCAGGCTTCGACGCTCGGCCTCTACGATCCGGACCGCTCGCAGGCCATCACCCACCTGGGCGAAGTGGACAGTTGGGTGGGCGTCCTGGCCGCGGTCCAGCTCGCGCGCGCCGAGCAGCAAACCAAGAAGGGCGCCGGTCTGCGGCTGCTTACGGAAACCGTCGGCTCGCCAACCCTGGCCGACCAGATCAACGGCCTGCTGGCGCAATTTCCGCAGGCGAAGTGGCACCAGTACGAGCCGGCGAACCGCGACAACGCGCGCGCCGGGGCGAAGCTGGCCTTCGGCGAATACGTCGAGACGCAGTATCACTTCGACCAGGCCGACGTGATCCTGGCGCTCGATGCGGATTTCCTCTGCACCGGCCCGGCCTCGGTGCGCTACGCGCACGACTTTGCCCAGCGACGCCGAGCGCTGCTGGCCACGCGCGACCTGAACCGACTTTACGTGGTGGAGCCGACACCCTCGAACACCGGTTCCATGGCCGACCATCGGCTGCGCCTGCGCGCGAGTGAGGTGGAAGACTTTGCCCGCGTCGTGGCGGCTAGCCTCGATATCCTGATTGGCCCTCCCCCGACCTCGCCCGCTGCCGCCAAGTGGGTTCCCACGCTGGCGAAGGACCTCCAGCAGCATCGCGGGCGATCGATTGTGATCGCCGGCGACGAGCAGCCGCCCGCCGTCCATGCGCTGGCGCACGCGATGAATGCGGCTTTGGAAAACGTCGGCAAGACCGTGGTCTACACCGAGCCGGTGGAGGCGAATCCGATCGACCAAACGCAATCGCTGGGCGAACTGGTGGCCGACTTGAAGGCCGGAGAGGTGGATACGCTGGTGGTGATCGGCGCCAACCCGGTTTATAGCGCGCCCGCCGACTTCGACTTTGCGCAGGCCATCCGCAGGGTGAAGCTCGCCATCCACCTGGGGCTCTACGAGGACGAAACTTCCGAACTCTGCCACTGGCACATTCCCGCCGCGCATTTCCTGGAGTCCTGGAGCGACGCTCGCGCCCACGACGGCACGGTCTCGATTGTTCAGCCCCTGATCGCGCCCCTCTACGACGGCAAGACGGCGCACGAACTGCTCGCCGTGCTCTCCGGTCAGCCCAACCGTACCAGTCACGATATCGTGCACGACTTTTGGAAGGCCAAGCTGGGTAAAAGCGCGGGCCCCGCCCCGCGGGGTCAAGCGCCGGCGGCAGCCGCGAAAGCCGCGCCGGCGGAAGACCAGGCCTTCGAGGACTTGTGGCAGAAGACGCTGCACGATGGCGTGATGGCGGGTACGGCGTTTGCGCCCAAGACGGTGAAGCTCGCGTCGGGAGTCGGGGCTCGGTCATTGGAAACCATAGTGAGAACATTTGAGGCGGGCTCGGTGGAGATCGTCTTTCGCGTTGACCCCGCGATCGGCGACGGGCGCTACGCCAACAGCGGCTGGCTGCAAGAACTTCCCAAGCCGCTTACCCGGCTCACCTGGGATAACGCCGCCCTGATCAGCCCGGCGACGGCGAAGAAGCTCCAGATCGATTTCGACGACGCGCCGAGTGTGACGCCGACAGCCGAACTGGTGGAATTGAGTTACCTCGGCCGCAAGGTAGCGGCGCCGGTTTGGATCATGCCGGGCCAGGCCGACGATTCCATTGCCGTCCACCTCGGCTACGGCCGATGGCGCGCCGGCCGCGTCGGCAACGGGGTGGGATTCAATGCCTACCCGCTGCGCACGTCGGACGCGCTGTGGTCCGGCGACGGCCTCACCGTCCGCACGCTGGGTGAGAAGTACCCGCTGGCATCCACGCAGGAGCACCACCTCATCGACGTCAACGGAAAGAAGGCGGACGAGGAGAGCCACGCCGAGGAACCGCGCGAACTCCTGCGAGTGGGGACGCTCGGCGACTTCAGAAAGAATCCTGAATTCGCCAAGGGCGAGGAGGTCCCGCCTGACCTCTCGCTGTATCCGGGCTTCAAGTACGAAGGCCTCTCCTGGGGCATGACCATCGACCTGAACAGTTGCACGGGCTGTGGCGCCTGCGTGGTTGCCTGCCAGAGCGAGAACAATATCCCGGTGGTGGGAAAGGAAGAAGTCGCGCGCGGACGCGAGATGCACTGGATCCGTGTCGACCGTTACTACCGGGGCGATATGGACGCTCCCGAGGCCTACCACGAGCCGGTTCCATGCATGCAGTGCGAGAATGCCCCTTGCGAGGTGGTCTGTCCCGTGGCCGCCACGTCGCACAGCCAGGAAGGCATCAACCAGATGGTGTATAACCGCTGCGTGGGCACGCGGTATTGCTCCAACAACTGCCCCTACAAGGTGCGGCGGTTCAACTTCTTCCAGTTCTCCGATTACCAAACGCCCAGCCTGAAACTACTGAACAACCCCAACGTCACGGTGCGCAGCCGGGGCGTGATGGAAAAGTGTACTTATTGCATTCAGCGTATCAACGCCGTCAAGATTCCGGCCGAAATCGCCGAGCGAACGATTCAGGACGGCGAGATCACTCCGGCGTGCGCGCAATCGTGTCCCACCGAGGCCATCGTCTTCGGCAATATCAACGACCCGAACAGCCAAGTGGCCAAGCTGAAGCAGGATTCGAGGCATTACAGCTTGCTGACGGAATTGAATACCCGGCCGCGCACCACGTACCTGGCGCGGCTGCGGAACCCCAACCCCGAGATCGAGCCCGACTGAATATGGGTGNTGACGTAACCAATCCGGGCAATTCGGGCCCTGTGGGACAGGGTGCGCCGCTCATCGGGCCGGGCTATACCTACACGACGGTCAGCGACAAGATCGGGTCCATCGTGCTCACCAAGGGCACGCCGCGATGGTGGTGGGTGGGCTTCAGTATCGCCTTTCTGCTGGTGATGGTGCTGCTCTACGCAGTCACCTACCTGTTTTCCGTCGGGGTGGGGATCTGGGGCGTGAAGATCCCGGTGGGGTGGGGCTTCGCCATCGTCAACTTCGTGTGGTGGATCGGAATCGGCCACGCCGGAACGCTGATCTCCGCCATCCTTTTACTGTTGCGGCAGGAGTGGCGCACTTCCATCAACCGCTTCGCCGAAGCCATGACCCTGTTCGCGGTGGCTTGCGCCGGCCTGTTCCCGGTGCTCCACCTGGGCAGGCCTTGGCTGGCCTACTGGCTGTTTCCCTACCCCGACACCATGAAGCTGTGGCCGCAGTTTCGCAGCCCTCTGGTGTGGGACGTGTTCGCGGTTTCCACCTACGCCACCGTCTCCACCATGTTCTGGTTCGTGGGCCTGATCCCGGACCTCGCCACTCTGCGCGACCGCGCCAAGAACATCTTGTCCAAGAAGGTCTACGGCGTGCTGGCCATGGGGTGGCGCGGCTCGGCGAGGCACTGGCACCGCTACGAGACCGCCTACCTGCTGCTGGCGGGCTTGGCGACTCCCCTGGTAGTTTCGGTCCACACCGTGGTCAGCTTCGACTTCGCGGCGGGGATCGTACCGGGCTGGCACACCACAATCTTTCCCCCCTATTTCGTGGCGGGCGCCATCTATTCCGGATTCGCCATGGTGATGACCCTGGCTATTCCGCTACGCTACGCTTATGGACTGGAAGATTTCATTACTCTGCGTCACCTCAACAATATGGCCAAGGTGATGCTGGCCACTGGGCTGATTGTCGCCTACGGCTACATGATGGAGACGTTTGTGGCCTGGTACGGCGGCAACCAGTACGACCAGTTCATGGTGGTGAACCGCATGACGGGACCCTACGCCGCGACGTACTGGTCTCTGATTGCGTGTAACATATTGATCCCACAGCTCCTGTGGTCGAGACGCATCCGGCGCAACGTACCCGTGCTGTTTCTCATTGCGCTGGTGATCAATGTGGGTATGTGGCTGGAGCGCTATGTGATCGTGGTGCTGAGTTTGCACCGCGACTTCATGCCCTCGTCCTGGGGGATGTACGCCGGGACGAAGTGGGACTGGGCAACACTGATTGGATCGATGGGATTATTCGCCGCATTGCTGTTCCTGTTCATCCGCTTCCTGCCCGCCATCTCGATCTTCGAGATGCGGGGCTTGGTCGCTAAAACGGAAGCAGAGGAGGAGTTGTAAGGGTGAAGGATAAAGGGTGAAGGGTAAAGGGTAAAAGTGGCAATGCGCGCTTCTCTGCGTCTCCGTTCCTCTGTGTTTAATGCTTCGCTGCCTGTAAACGCTGAGAGCTCTTGAGATGACGAAACAGCCTCTTTACGGCCTGATGGCCGAATTCAGCACGCCGGATCAACTGATGGACGCGGCCGAGCGCGCCCACGCCGAGGGCTATCGCCGCATGGACGCTTACTCGCCGTTTCCCATCGAGGGGCTGGCCGAGGCCATCGGTTTTCGGCGCAACCTGCTCCCGCTGGTGGTCTTGATCGGTGGCATCGTCGGTGGCTCGGGTGGCTTTTTCATGCAGTGGTTTGCCAACGTCATCCACTATCCGTTGAATATCGGCGGGCGCCCCTACAATAGTTGGCCCGCCTTCATTATCATCACGTTCGAGTTGACCATTCTGTGCGCGGCGCTTTCCGCGGTGTTCGGGATGCTGGCGATGAACGGCCTCCCCACGCCGTATCACCCGGTGTTCAACGTGCCGCGCTTCGAGATGGCTTCCACCGACAGGTTCTTCCTCTCGATCGAGGCCCGCGACAAGAAGTTCGACCTCAGGGCTACGAAAGAATTCCTGCAAGGCCTCGGGGGACAAACGGGAGTGTTTGAAGTTGAACGCTGACCTGCGATTGCCGATTGCCGATTGTCGATTGCCGATTGCAAAAGGCGGGTGGGTTGGAGTGTCTTCAAATCGTCAATCGTTCCCGCCAGGCGGGATCAATCGTCAATTCAAGACCGGGCTAGTGTCCTGTGACATCCAACTCTTGACACCCCCTCACCCCCGGCCCCTCTCCCCCAAAGGGGCGAGGGGAGAAAAGGATTCACGTAAATACTTTGTGTTCACTCCCCCCTCTCCCCTTTGGGGGAGAGGGGCCGGGGGTGAGGGGGTTCTGAGAATTAAGTGTTACAGCACATTGGTTCTTCTCGGCGCTCTCTTTCTGGCCGGCTGCCGCACGGATATGCACGTCCAGCCCCGCCATAATCCTCTCGGGGCCAGCACGTTCTTCGGCGATGGACGCTCGGCGCGGCCGCTGGTCCCAGGCACGGTGGCGCGCGGCGAACTGCGCACCGACGAGCACCTCTACGAGGGCAAAGTCAACGGCCAGCCTGCTACTACATTTCCGTTTCCGATCACGCACCAGGATCTGGAACGGGGCCGGGAGCGCTTCGACATTTACTGTTCGCCCTGCCACGGCCGCCTGGGAGACGGCAACGGGATGATTGTGATGCGCGGCTTGCGGCGCCCGCCTTCCTACCACATCGACCGGCTGCGCAACGCGCCGCTGGGTCACTTTTTCGACGTCATCACCAACGGCTACGGCGCCATGTATAGCTACGCGTCGCGCGTTCCGGTCGAAGATCGCTGGCGGATTATCGCTTACGTTCGCGCCCTGCAATTGAGCCAGCAGGCGACGTTCGCGGACCTTCCGGAAAAGGATCGGCAGATGCTCGAAGGAAATCAAACTCAATGAGCACCACCGAAACAGTTGGCCCCGTTCTCGATCGCATCCAGCAGCGCTCGCTGCTTGTGGGCGCGGTGGCGCTGGGCCTGTGCGTCGTCTGGGGCTTCCTTAATCCCGATCAGTTCTTCCGCTCCTACTTCCTCGCCTGCATCTTCTGGATGGAGGTGGCGCTGGGCTCCATCGCCCTGCTGATGCTTCAACACCTGACGGGCGGCCAGTGGGGACTGATGATCCGCCGCATCCTCGAGGCCGCCACAAGAACCATCCCGCTAATGGCGGTGTTGATGATTCCAGTCCTATTCCGGCTGAAGCAGTTTTACATTTGGGCCGACCCCAAACTGGTCAGCCTCGATCCCCTCCTTCAGCACAAGAGCGCCTATCTGAACCCGCCGTTTTTCGTGGCCCGCGTCGTCTTTTACTTTGTCGCGTGGTTCACCCTGGTCTATTTCCTCAACCAGTGGTCGTGGGAGCAGGACGCGACGCACGAGCCGAGGATCAAGCGGCGTTTCGAAGCCCTGAGCGGACCGGGCCTCATCCTCTACGGCTTCACCATCACCTTCGCGTCCATCGACTGGGTGATGTCGCTTGAGCCACACTGGTTTTCCACCATCTACGGCTTGATCTTCATGGTCGGCCAGGTGCTCCTGACGCTGTGCTTCGTGATTGCGCTGCTGATGTTGTTGGCCCAGCACAAGCCTCTCTCCGATGTGGTTCGGCCGTCGCACTTCCACGACCTGGGCAAGTTGCTGCTGACCTTCGTGATCTTGTGGGCTTACGTCTCGTTCTCGCAGTTCCTCATCATGTGGTCGGGGAACCTGACGGAAGAAATCCCCTGGTACTTGCGGCGCATGACCGGAGGCTGGCAATACCTGGCCCTGTTTGTGGTCGTTTTTCACTTTGCGCTGCCCTTCCTGTTGCTGCTTTCGCGCGGCCGCAAGCGCGATATGATCAGACTGGCACGTGTGGCCGTCGCTTTGATCGTCGTCCGCTGGGCGGCGATCTATTGGATGGTAGCGCCAGGATTCGCCAAGAGAGTTTCCGCTACCGGCGCCGGGAGCACTTTCGCGCCCAGCTTCATGGACGTACTCGCCCCCGTTGGTATCGGCGGCCTGTGGGTGGCGGTTTTCATGTGGCAGCTCAAGGGCAGGCCGCTGCTGCCGATAGGTGATCCGAACTTGGCGGCAATGATGGCGCAGCCGGCGGAGCATGGACATTGACGATTACGATTGGAAAAAGGAAGCAGCTATCAGCCATCAGCTATCAGCAAGAACCGGACTTTCGTGCTGAGAGCTGAGCGCTGAAAGCTGAAGGCTGTTTTCAATCGTCAATTTTCTCGATTGAGATATCGGAGGCCTAAAAACTGTGAGCGAGAAGGTTCCAATACAGGGGCCGACTCCGGCGCAAGGCGAACACGCCGGGCCCGGACACGAGCGGACGGACGCGGACACGAGGAAGGTGCTCATGTTCGGCGTGGGGCTGGCGGCGATCATCGTGGCTGCATGTTTGGCCATGTGGGCTACCTTTGACTATCTGAACGCGCATCAGCCGCCGACAGGGCCACCGCCTTCGCCGCTCGCTAGCGGGCGTCGGCTTCCGCCCGAGCCTCGCTTGCAAGTCTCCGAGACCGAGGACATCAGCAAGGTAGTCGGCGACGAGGACAAACAGCTTGGCAGTTACGGCTGGATCGACCAGGATGGGGGCGTCGCTCACATTCCAATCGAGCGCGCCATGGACTTGATCCTGGAACGCGGCATTCCCGGCGGGACAAACGAGGCAGCCAAGTCCAAGGCACCGGGCTCGTAGGGCCGGGCGGCGCCCGGCCTCCCACGGAGGCCTCAAGCGAGAGTCACTGAGGCGTGGAAGCAATGTTAAATATCTCAGCGCGGCTGTTGGCCGCAACCGAAGAAGGATCTCAACGCAGAGGCCGCAGAGGTGCAAAGAGTCGCTTTTTCTCCGCGCCTCTGCGGCTCTGTGAACTCTGCGTTGAGTTCTTATTCTTCGAAAGCGCCCGCGCCTTCTCGCTGATCCCCCTCGCGGCTATGATGCTGGTCTTGGCCGCGCCGGCTCGGGGTCAGAACTCCTCCACGAAACCGCCCGCCCTGCGCGACGTAGGCATCGACCAGAAGCTGAACGCACAGGTACCGCTCGACGTGACCTTCCACGACGAAAGCGGAAGTACCGTGCGGCTGGGCGACTATTTCCACGGCAAGCCGGTGATCCTGTCGCTGGTCTATTACGAATGCCCCATGCTCTGCCCCATGGCGATGCATGGGTTGCTGGTCAGCCTCCAGAAGGTGTCGTGGACGGCGGGCAAAGATTTCAATGTGTTGACGGTGAGCTTCAATCCGCGCGAGACACCGAACGTAGCGGCTTCGAAGCGGAACGTCTACCTGGGACTGTACAACCGTCAGGGGTCGGACCAAGGCTGGCACTTTCTCACCGGCGACGAAGCTTCCATCGAGCGCTTGACCCAGGCGGTGGGATTCCGCTACCACTACGATTCCGATAGCGGGCAGTACGCACACCCCACCATGATTGTGGTCCTGACGCCGCAGGGCAAAGTCTCGCGATACCTTTACGGAATTGAGTACCCGGAGCGCGACGTACGGCTGGCTCTGGTGGAAGCTTCGCACAACAAGATCGGCACGGTGGTGGACCAAGCGCTCTTGTTCTGCTACCACTACGATCCGACTGAGGGAAAGTATGGCTTCGCCATCACCCGCGTCATCCGCGCGGCGGGGATCGCCACCATCGCGTTGTTGGGCGGGGCCATGCTGATCATGTTTCGGCGGGAACATTACAAACTTTGAAGAAGACAGTCAGGAGACAGGAGGAAACGACGAATGATGAATTATGAATGCTGAATGATGAATGGAAGGCAGAAAAACGTCCGGTCTTGGTCTTCGTTCATCATTCATAATTCATCATTCATCATTTTTTCCTGACTCCTGACTCCTAATGGACGCTATGGAACCAGCCGGTTTTCCTTTATTTCCGGAGCAAGCCTCCACGATTGCGGGGGGCGTGGACCGCCTTTTTCTTTTTCTGGTCCTGGTGGCGGGCTTTTTCTCGCTGCTCATCTTCGTCCTGATTTTCATCTTCGCCATCAAGTACCGCCGCCGTTCGGAGGATGAGAAACCGAAGCCGATTGCAGGCTCGCACACGCTGGAGATCGCCTGGAGCGTGATTCCGCTCCTGATCACCTTCGTCATGTTCGGCTGGGGCGCCAAACTCTACGTCCGCAATTCGCGCCCGCCGGTGAACGCCGTAGAAGTGTTTGTGGTGGGCAAGCAGTGGATGTGGAAAATACAGCATACGGAAGGGCAGCGGGAAATCGACGAGCTGCACGTCCCCGTCGGACGTCCGGTGAAGCTGACGATGACGTCGGAGGATGTGATCCACGACTTCTTCATCCCCGCTTTCCGGGTGAAAAAAGACGTGGTGCCCGGCCGCTACAGCGAAATCTGGTTCCAGGCCACCAAGGTAGGCCAATACCACCTGTTCTGCGCGCAGTACTGCGGCGCGCAACACTCGGCCATGACCGGGTGGGTTTACGTGATGAAGCCGGTCGACTACGAGAAGTGGCTGAGCGGCGGCGGCGGAGAGTCCATGGAATCTTCGGGAGAGAAACTCTTCTCGCGGTTCGGCTGCGTCAACTGCCACCACGCGGACAATTCCGGCCGGGGGCCGTCGCTGGTCGGCGTCTTCGGCAAGCCGGTGCAGCTCGAAAGCGGTGAAACGGTGATGGCGGACGAAGCCTACGTTCGCGAGTCGATCCTCGCGCCCAACGCCAAGATCGTGAAAGGCTATCCGCCGATCATGCCCACTTTTCAGGGGCAGGTGAGCGAGGAGCAACTCTTGCAGCTCATCGCCTACGTCAAGTCCCTCAAGACAGCGGAAAGGATGACCAAGTAATGGCAACGCTGGCCGCAGAGCTCCCGCGAGTGGAATCTCGCGTGAACTATCTGAACGCGAGTTACGGCGTGAAGTCGTGGCTGCTCACCACCGATCACAAGCGCATCGCGCTGCTCTACCTGATTTCTATCACCTTCTTCTTCCTCATCGGCGGCATGGCCGCCACGGTGATTCGGCTGCACTTGATCTCGCCGACGGGAGCTTTGGTGGAGCCGCAGACCTATAACAAGCTGTTTTCGGTGCACGGCATCATCATGATCTTCTTCTTTCTGATTCCGTCGATTCCCGCCGTGCTGGGAAATTTCCTCGTGCCGCTGATGATCGGTGCGCGCGACCTCGCCTTCCCGCGCATCAACCTGCTGAGCTGGTACATCTACGTGGTGGGCGGGCTCTTCACGCTCTACGCCATCCTCGCCGGTGGTGTCGACACGGGGTGGACCTTCTACACGCCTTACAGCAGCACCTATTCCAACACGCACGTTCTCGCCACCGCGGTAGGCGTTTTCATCAGCGGCTTCTCTTCGATTCTGACCGGGCTTAACTTCATCGTGACCATCCACAAGATGCGAGCACCGGGCCTCACCTGGTTTCGGCTGCCTCTCTTCATCTGGGCTCACTACGCCACCAGCGTCATCCAGATTCTCGGCACGCCGGTCGTCGCCATTACCATTGTCCTCGTCGGCCTCGAACGGCTGCTCCACGTGGGGATCTTCGACCCCAAACTGGGCGGCGATCCGCTCCTCTTCCAGCACCTCTTCTGGTTTTACTCTCACCCCGCCGTCTATATCATGGTTCTGCCCTCGATGGGCGTGGTAAGCGAGTTGATCACCTGCTTCAGCCGAAAAAGGATCTTCGGTTACGAATTCGTCGCTTTCTCCAGCGTGGCGATTGCGGTGCTCGGCTTCCTGGTGTGGGCGCACCATATGTTCGTTGCCGGTATCTCGACCTATGCCGGGCTGGTCTTCTCTATCTTGAGCTACCTGGTCGCGATTCCTTCGGCCATCAAGGTCTTCAATTGGATGGCTACGATCTACAAGGGCTCCATTTCCTATGATGCTCCCATGCTCTACGCCCTGGGATTTATCGGGCTCTTCACCATGGGCGGACTCACTGGCCTCTTCCTCGCCAATCTTGGGGTTGATGTCCACATTCATGATACCTATTTTGTGGTGGCCCACTTTCACTACATCATGGTGGGCGGCGCGCTGATGGGATACCTGGGAGGGCTTCACTTCTGGTGGCCCAAGATCAGCGGCCGCCTCTATCCGGACAAATGGGCGCGATTTGCGGCGCTGGTGATCTTTCTCGGCTTCAACCTGACTTTTTTCCCGCAATTCATCCTGGGCTACCTCGGTATGCCGCGCCGTTACGCGGTGTATCCGCCGGAATTCCAGGTGCTCAATGTCATGTCGTCGGCGGGCGCCTCCGTTCTCGCCGTGGGTTATGCGATCCCGCTGATCTATTTCATCTGGTCGATGCGCTACGGTCCGATCGCCGGCCCGAATCCGTGGAAGGCCAAGGGCCTCGAGTGGACCACACCGTCACCACCGCCCACCGATAACTTTGAGGAGACGCCGGTAGTGACCGAGGAGGCGTACGCTTACGGAGATTAGGGGAATTGGGTCATTGATTCATTGAATCATTGAGCCATTGAAGACAAGAAAGAACAATCTGCTTGTTCTTCAGTGGTTCAATGAACCAATGGCTTAATGATTCAATCTCTTCACCCTGGAGAGAAAAGTTGGCTACAACTGAGTTAGCGCACGCGCACCAATTCGACGACGCCGAGCAGCAGTTTGACGCTGCCACGCTTGGCATGTGGGTGTTCCTGCTCACCGAGATCATGTTCTTTGGCGGGCTCTTCTGCGGCTATGCGGTTTACCGGTCGCAGTACTTGCCCTCCTTCGAGGCAGGGAGCCGGCTGCTGGACATCAGGTTCGGCGTCACCAATACCGCCGTGCTGCTGGCCAGCAGTTTGACCATGGCGCTGGCGGTTCGCGCCGCGCAAACGCGCCGGCGCAACGCGCTGATGACGTTTGTTCTTCTCACCATGCTGCTGGGCATCGCTTTTCTTGGCATCAAGTTCTTCTTCGAATGGATCCCGGATTGGAAGGACGGCGTGGTGCCTGGCCTGCACTGGGTCCCCGCGGCGGAGGTGGTGGAGCGCGTGACAGGTCGCGCCGGCGCCGTGCTGCCCAATGTGGAGTTGTTCTTCGTGTTCTATTTCTTCATGACCGGAATGCATGCACTGCACATGGTGGTCGGCCTGGGGATCATGACTTATCTGCTGCTCAAGGGTCGCACCGGCGCGTTCACGTCGGGCCACTTCACGCCGGTGGAGACGAGCGGGCTCTACTGGCACTTCGTGGACATCGTCTGGATCTTTCTTTTTCCGCTCCTTTACCTGATTGGAGGACGCTACTGATGTCAGAAGAGCCCGTCCCCGTGAGGACTTACCTGACGATCTTCGCCTGCCTGCTGGCTCTGACCGCGCTTACCACCGGTGTGGCTTTCATCGACTTGGGTCCGCTCAATACCGTCGCCGCGCTCACCATCGCCGTCGTCAAGATGCTGCTGGTGATTCTCTTCTTCATGAACCTGCGCCACAGCCCTCGCTTGACCAAGGTCGTGGTGGTAGCAGGATTCTTCTGGCTGCTCCTCCTGATCGGGCTCACCTTGTCCGACCCCCTCACGCGACACTGGACGCCGGGTCCGTCACCGTGGATTACCACTACCCCCCAGTCGCAGCCGTAGGAGACGGCGAATATACCGAGCGATATAGAAGTGAGAAGAATCAGAAGAATCCACAGATTTCACAGATTCCACGGATTAGAAGACGAAGAACAGCGGTATTCCAGGCGGGTCGCGCCCTGAGTCTTTGTTCTTCTTTCTGTGTAATCTGCGCAATCTGTGGATTCTTGTCACTCTTTACCGATCAGCAGCCGACGTCGTCTACTTCCTCGACATCTATGCCAAAGCGGCAAAGGAAGACTTGACCCCGGCGGACAAACAACAATTGAAGGAGTTGGTAAATCGTTTGAAGGGTGTCCAATGATAGAGACCAAGCACTCCCAAATGGGTAAGCGCCTGATTGCCGCCATGAGGGAAGTTGTCGATCACGTTGAGGGGAGGACTGCCCTTCCCATGCGATACATCGAGGTGCCTGAGGATGTCGATGTGAAGGCGATCCGATCCAAGCTGGGCTTGTCGCAAGCGGAATTCTCACGGCGCTACGCCGTGAGCCCGCGCTCCCTCCAGGAATGGGAGCAAGGACGCAGGCGTCCAGAAAGCGCGGTGCGTGCTTACTTGACGGTGATTGATAGAAATCCGGAAGCGGTGGAAAAAGCGCTCGCGAACAGATCGTGAGATGCGAAGAGCCTGAAATAACTCCACGGTCAGGACGGCACTGACCGGCGCTACCCGCTTCGAAAGCGAGCCCTGCACCTAGACCTTTGCAACATGCCAAGCCCTTTGTTTGCGGGCCTTCCGCAACTTGCAAATCGTACCCTTTTTTGAAACACGGGTTAGCGCGGTCGAGAAGGGAGTACGGTGAGAACGAGAACGTACCATTTCGAATTCGAGATCTGCTGCCACGAAAAGTCGTACCGCCGCCTGGGTCAGCACAAGCGGGTCCGGCATCTTGTTCCGGGATCGTTTGACGTGGAGCGGCGTCCCCGGTTGATAGACCTGCCGGTGATGCGTGCTGAAGTCTGCAGAATCGCCCTTCGCTTTGCCAATGTACTTCGGCTCGTCGGTCAGCCAGACGAAGAGCCCGTTTGAATACCTGCCGCTGTCGACGTATCGTTCGAGGTTATAAAGATCGAAGAACGCAGCCTTCCTGTTGTCCGGGACCGCTCCGTCACTTCGGAGCTTGAACTTCCCCTCGACAGCCACGTGCTCCGCCTCCAAGGAACCGACTAGGTCGATCTCCAAGCCGTCGAAACGCACTCCCAACTCAACCTTGATGCCGGGCGATAGGTTCTCGAGGTTCTGCTTCACGCGGCGAAAGACTAAGCGCTCCTTGCTGTGGCCAGAGAACTCGGCCTCATGACCACTTGCGATGTACAAAGCCGCTCAATCGCGAACGAGCCTCGGCCAGGAAGGTCGACTTGTTGAGGGGGTCCTTGGCGGTCAGTACTCTGCGGCAAGCAATTGCAAGTTGCGAGCCGAGGCCACTGGGAGAAAGCCCAGGCTTAGACGTGAGGATCGCGCCACAGGATTGACAGTACTTTGCGTCCCCCTGGAAAACCTTGGTGCAATTGGGACATGCCCATAAGGCCTGCTCGGTCTCCAAGATACACCTTGGGCAAAGCGCCTCTTCCTCTTCAGGCGTGAAAGTGGCACCGCACCTCCTACATTGCAGTGTCCCTTGCCGGTCAACGTGCGCCCAGAAGTATTCGTGTTCCGAAATTGCTTGGGAGCAGTAAGCTCGGTGAACTGGGTCGTAACGGACTGGCTGACCCGATGCGATCCGTTCGCCGAAACCGTAGAGCTCATCAGACGCGTAGTGATGATCACTGAGCATGAAGCTCTTGGCCTTGTCTATCTTTGTTTGCGGATTGAACCCACACTTGGGACAGGGCACCCACGCGCCAAATTTCTCTGATCCGCAAGCGACGCAAATCGCGAGAGTCATGGTTTCGGCAGACGGTCTCGTGGAAACTGCGCGTCCGAGGGCGTCCCGCTCAACCTCCTGGGCACAAAGTCTGGAGTTCGGTGCGTTTCCGCTGCGGCCGGTGTGGCCGCAAGCTCCCCGGCTCCTCGTCGTTCCCGCTCGTGCCCCTTCTTATAATACTCCGCTTCCTGCTGTGCCTTCCTGCTTCCTTCGCAATCCGTTCGGGCCGGACGCCGCCGCAAGAAAACACGGGGGGCATTCTCTGCTTCTGAGGATAGCGGCCATCACGCGAGGACTGCGGCGTTCGTGCATGACTGCCACAACCCCCAGGGGCTTTTTGCCCCGGCGTGTAGGCAATCAGGTATTCACCTACTACAATGAAGCGCAAAGGCTGTGAGGTGAGGTCCGGGCGTCTGTGGCCCTGACCGGGGAATGGAACCAAACCGCGAATGGCTGCCAGAATTTCCGCAATCGTCCGGTCGGCGGCGTCCGGGTTGCCCTGTGCTATGTAGCCCGTATGTCGTCGACACCCGGAGCCGGAAGGTGGAAGGCAGGAATCAGGAGAGTTGCGCGGACAAGGTTCCTTTGTGTTGCCTTTCGGCGAAGGCGAGCGCGAACAGAGAATTAACGGCCTGAACCACTTGCTGGGCGCCGCCCGGCTCAAAGTAGACTTCGCCACATCGCGCGCAGACCCAGGCTTTGAGCCCGGAGAGCTTGACCGTCACGCCCTCTTTCTCGAACTCCTGGGTGATGGTCTGGCGCCGCACTCTGGCGCCGCACTCCGAGCACTTCGATTTCGTCAGTCGTNTCATGTGAGTCGGCCCCACTTGCTCGGCGTAATCCACCAGGACCCTTTATGGGACGCGGCTATAAGCGGGTTGCAGCTTCTTGAGCTTTATGCGGTCGCGGCGGACTTGCGCGAGGTCGTACTGGACCTGTTGCACAAGCCAGCCTTCCTCGGTGCCGCCGAAGACCTTAGACAAGCGGACGGCCATTTCGGGGGATATGCCGCGCTTCTCGTTTACGAGCTCCGAAAGCGTGTTGCGCGTCACTCCAAGGGCTTGCGCCGCTTGGGTGATGGTCAAACCTGACGGTTCAATGCACTCCTGCAACACAACAACGCCGGGGTGGGGTGGGTTTTTCATGGTCATGGGTGGTTCTCCGTGTCTAGTGGTAATCGACATAATCAACGTCATCCGCGCCGCCGTCGAAGCGGAAAATAACCCGCCAGTTGGCGCGAACGGTGACGGCCCAAAAACCCTTTAACTGACCTTTGAGCGGGGTGCAAGCGGAAGCCCGGCAGGTCCATGTGGGCAACGGTTGGGGCGGCGTGAAGCGTCGCCAGAATATTCCGCAGTTTGCCAACGTGTTCCGGGTTCACGCCGCTTGGGTCGTCGTGCTCAAAAAGCCGTTTCAGTCCCCGGTGGCGGATTGTCCGTATCATCCCGCCATGTAACGCGCCACGTGGCGCATGTCAAGCTTAGTTTTGGGACGGCGGAAAGGACCCTTTGTGAAACACAGATCGATTCGATCCAAACCGTGAAACCGCGAGACTGGACCGACTGGACCTGATCCGCTTGCTTGCGGCGGATTCAACGGTTATGCTGTGTGCGTGCGAAGAAAGTCTTCCGATCTTAGTCTCACTGAGCTCCGCCTTCGGTTGCGCCCTTTCTGCGAGAAACACCGCACCGCAGGCTGGATGTGTTCGGCTCGGCGGCGCTCGGGCAGATAAGTGCTGACAGCGACGTTGACTTGATGGCGACCCTTGATGAAACTGTTCCGATCTCGACCTCGGAGTTGCTCGAGATGGCCGGTGAGGTGGAGGAATTAATCGGCCGACCGGTCGACTTCCTGCTGCGTTCCTCGTTGGAAAAGTCACCGAACCGTGTCGCCCGGGAACATATTCTCTCCACCGCGGTCTGTGTGTATGGAAACTGACCAATTCGGACGCCGGCGCGACATTCTTCAAGCTGCCCGGCTGACTGGCACGTACGTCAAAGGCGTCGCCGAAGCCGAGTTTGGGCAGGATACGGAGAAACAGGACGCGGTGATTCGGCGTATCGAGATCATCGGCGAAGCTACGGCACATCTGAGCCAGAGGACCCGTCAAGCCGTGGCAGAACTCCCATTTCGCAAAATGGGCGGGATGCGCAACATCGTGGCCCACGACTATGCCGGCGTGGACGTAGGCATTGTCTGGGAAGTCGCTACCATTTACGTGCCAGAGGTACGAATGGTGCTGGAGAAATTCTTCGGCGAGCACCCAGAGCCTACCTGCAAGCCCTGCTGAGGTGGTGGTGGAGCCGGCGACCGGATCGGATTCAATGCAATGTCCTCATTCATGTTTTTCCAGGACCGGATCGATACCAAAGAAGGGTCTTGACTTTTCTATAATTGTATAGTAGGCTCGATATGTATGATTGAGTTGACCAGCGCGGCCGACGAGCACGCGACTACTCATGTGGTATAACACTTTGGATGAACAGCCTGATTGATTTCACGAGCGGCTCCGTAATTACTTCGTTGCCGATATGGTAAAACTGAAGAGATTAACGACGGACGCAATTATCTCACACCTCAGACAGGAGCGCACCTTGGCATGTTGTCATTCTGAACGGAGCGAAGCGGAGTGAAGAATCTCTCGTCAGCGTATTCGTTCTGCCCGCATAGCGGAGCGTCGCGAGCGTGAGATAATGATGGCACTGGAGCGATCACAACCAGAAAAAGGCAGTGATTTTTTCAGGTCCGAAGCCACTGAGTTACTGAAAACAAAGGACAGTGCCCGGGACCGAACCCAAATACGAACCCATTTCTACGAGTCGGCAGTTGGCAGTCGATAGTAGGCGGACGGCCGGAAGAAAGAAAGGCAAAAGGCAAATAGCCTGCCCTGAGCGGAGCGAAGGGGCAAATGGCAAAAGGCAAATGTGAAGATCGTACGGACGGGGAGAACCGCACCTTCGACCTTCAACCTTCGACCTTCGACTTTTCAAAAAACGAAGCCACCGATTTGCTTGATAACAAAGGATCGGCTCTCGACGGAATCAGGAACGAAGCCACCGTTTGGGGCGGCCGGTAGACAGTAGACGGTAGACGGAATAATGGGAAGAGTAACTTCCCCCCTTTATGCCATCTGCCATAATGCCGTCTACCGACCGGGCGTTTTTCGTGGAGAGGTTATTAGAACGCGTCAAGCTCGGCGGCTCGTGTCAAGCTGTGATAGGCGGAGGAATTGCCGATTTGCAGACGGCTGATTTGACCCTTTTTCTAATGGGCAATCGCCACAGTCAATCGGCAAATCTCCGTCGGTGCTCGCAACGAACCAGGTTGGACGCACGGTGACGCCGGCAAGAGCGAGGGGGGCAAACGGGATTCGGGACTCGGAATTCGCAGAGGACGAATTGGGGATGGGGTTTGTTCTGCGAACGCCGAACCCCGAATCCCGAACCCCGTTTCCAGATTGACCGTCGCTGGAGTTCTTGTGAGAATAAACGCATGTCGTCATTGACTGAGCAGGTCGAGCAAGTCCACGAGATCATGGCCGCGGCGCGCGTCGAGCACGTCCGCTACGCCATCCGCGACATTGCGGTGGTCGCGGAAGAGGTGGCGCGCCAGGGCCACCGCATCCTGCCGCTGAATATCGGCGATCCGCTGAAGTTCGACTTTGCCACCCCGCCCCATATTATCGACGCCGTGGTCAAGGCCATGCGCGACGGGCACAATGGTTACGCACCTTCGTCCGGCATTCCGGAAGCCGTCGAAGCCGTGCGCGCGGAAGCGGAGCGCAGGGGGTTCCGCAACATTCAGAGCGTCTTCATCACCCAGGGTGTAAGTGAAGCCGTGGACCTATGCCTGACCGCTCTGGTGAACCCGGGCGAGAACGTGCTGACTCCCAGCCCGGAGTATCCGCTCTACTCCGCCGTGCTCGCCAAGCTGGAGGCCGAGCCCAATTCCTACGCGCTGGACGAGTCGCGCGGCTGGGAACCCGACGTGGACGACCTGACGCGCAAGATCAATTCCCGCACGCGCGGCATCGTGGTGATCAATCCCAACAACCCCACCGGAGCCGTCTACTCACGCCCCACGCTCGACGCCATAGCTGATCTCGCCCGCCGGCACCATCTGGTGATATTCGCGGACGAGATTTACGACAAGCTGATCCTCGACGCGGAACCCCACACTTCGCTCGCAACGCTGGCGCCGGACGTTCCGATGGTCACCTTCAATGGGCTCTCCAAGGCCTATCTGGTGCCGGGCTGGCGAATCGGCTACGTGGTGGTGACCGGGCCGCCGGCCTCCGTCCAGAACTACGTCGAGGGCATCCAAAAGCTCGTCCGGGCGCGCCTGAGCGCCAACCATCCGGAGCAGTACGCCGTGCGCGCGGCCCTCGAAGGTCCACAGGACCACCTCGCCGAAGTTGTCCGCAAGCTCCGTTCTCGCCGCGATTTGACCGTAGAGTTCTGTAAATCCGCGCCCCGGCTGAGCTGTGTCCGCCCCAAAGGCGCTTTCTACGCCTTTCCAAAACTGGATATTACCGAGGATGATGAGACCTTTGTAAGAGAGTTACTACTCTCGAAATATGTCCTCGCGGTTCATGGCAGCGGCTTTGGACAGGCGCCCGGCACCCGCCATTTCCGCATCGTCTTCCTCCCGGAAGAGCAGACGCTTACCCGCGCCTATCAGAGCATCGCCGAGTTTGTGAAGGATTGGGGCCGCAACTGAATTGCCGATTGAATACAGCTTTCAGCTATCAGCTATCAGCGCTCAGCTATCAGCAAGAAAGTCCGGCTTTTGCTGATAGGTGATGGGTGATAGCTGCTTGCTTTTCCAATCCTGGAATCGAAAATCGTCAATCGACAATTTCTTGGGCATCAGCAGTCAGCCCCAGGACACAGCTATAGCAACACAGCAGGATCACTTGCTGAAAGCTGAAGGCTGATCGCTGATGGCTAATCGTCAGGCGGGAACTTCCGAGGCTTCGGCGGACGCCTCGACCTCGGCCCGGCCACGCGGGACAAGGTCAAAGGCGAACGCCTTCTCGTCGCAGCAGAAATACTTCTCGCAGCGCAGGCAGTCGCGCCACACCTTTTGCGGAAGCCGCTCGCGGATGGTCTCGCGGAATCCGCACTTTTGGAAGAACGCCGGAGCCATGGTGAGAGCGAACACGGTCTTGAGGCGCCGTTGCTCGGCCTCGGCGATCAGGTCCTCGACTACGGCGCGGCCTACTCCGTGATGGCTGACTCCCGGCGCCACGCAGAGCGAGCGGATCTCTGCCAATTCCGCATTGTAAAACTTGAGGGCCCCGCAGCCGACGATCACGCCATCTTCCTCGGCCACCACAAACTCGCGGACACACTCGTAGAGCTCGGGGAGCGAGCGCGGTAGCAGGATGCGCTCACGGGCGTAATGATTGATCATCTCCGCCAAAACCGTCACGTCTTGGAGTTCGGCTTTTCGTATCGTCATCAAATCGCTTGTGGCCCCGGCGGCTCAAGCTGCCTCCGCCTTCTTCGTGGAAGAACGACACCCGCAATTTCTGCCTGCCTTTAGACACGACGCCGCCCGCTTCCGTTGCCGAGCAGCAGGAGCAATAACGCTTTCTGCACATGCAGCCGGTTCTCGGCCTGGTCGAAAACAATCGAGCGCGGCGAATCCATCACCGAGTCAGTCACTTCCTTGCCGCGGTGGGCAGGCAAACAGTGCATGAAGACCGCGGACGGGTCGGCGGCCGCCATCAGATCGTCCGTCACACGATACGGTGCAAACACCCGGCTCCGTATATGTGCGAAGTTCTCCTGGCCCATGCTGGCCCACACGTCGGTATAGACCGCGTGCGCTCCTTCGACCGCCTGAAAAGGATCCCGCACCACCTGCACCGCGTTCGGACTCACGGCCCTCGCTTCGTCCACCATTCGCGGGTTGGGCTCAAAACCCTCCGGTGTAGCGACCGTGACGCGCGCTCCGCACTTGGCAGCGATCAGCATCAGCGAGTGGCACACATTGTTGCCGTCGCCAATGAAGGCCATCTTCAGGCCCTTGGCCGTGCCGAATCTCTCTGTCAGCGTGAAGAAGTCGGCGAGGGCCTGACACGGATGGAGCAAATCGGTGAGCGCGTTGATAACCGGAATCGACGCGTTGGCTGCCAACTCCTCCACCGCACTCTGGCTGAACGTGCGGGCGACGATACCATCCACCCAGCGCTCGAGATTGCGGGCGACGTCAGGAATCGACTCGCGCTCGCCCAGGCGGGGCTTGGTGTGGTCGAGGTAAACCGCAAAGCCGCCCATGCTGGTCATGCCCACCTCGAAGGTGGTCCGCGTGCGCAGCGAGGGCTTTTCAAAGATCATGGCCAGTTGTTTGCCCGCCAGAGCGCGGGCAAAAACTTGCGGCGCAGCCTTGACGTGCCGGGCCGTCCGGAAAATCAGTTCGACATCGCCGCGCGTCAATTCAACTTCGGTGACCAGATCGTGGACGCTCAGCCTTTCCTGCTTATGAAGCCGAGTCCCTGTTCCGGCGACGGTGGCCGGCGACGTAATTACGGCAGACATGTTTGCACCTCGATCTTGGTTTCGACTTCCGCGAACGGAAGGGCTTTCAGAATCGGCCGCAGAGCAGCAATCAGTTGATCCACGTGGCGCCGCTCGATGATGAGCGGCGGTAAGAACCGCAGGACGTTGGTCTGGGTGCAGTTCATCAGGAAGCCTGCCTGGAGCGCCTCCCGCACCACGTCCTTGCCGGGCACGTTAAGCTCAGCGGCCACCATAAGCCCCTCGCCGCGCACTTCACGGATCACCGGCAACTCGCGCTGAAGTTCTTCCAGGCGCTGGCGGAAATACTCGCCGACCTCGCGAACGTTTTCCAAGAAGCCGGGGCGCTGGAGGATCTCCAGAAACTTCAGTGCCAGGCGGCACTGCAGCGGACCGCCGCCGAAAGTAGTGCCGTGCAGGCCCGGCGAAAACGCCTGCGCCGCTTTCTCGCTGGCGATGATCGCCGCCAGAGGCAAGCCGGCGGCCAGCGGCTTGGCCACCAGCACCACATCGGGATCGAGCCTGTATCTCTGGAAAGCAAAGATGCGCCCGGTGCGTCCGAGCCCGCACTGAATCTCGTCGGAGATCAACAGAGCGTCGTTGACGCGGCAGAGTTCCTGGGCGGTGCGGAGGAATTCCTCGCTCACGGGAACTACTCCACCCTCGCCCTGGATCGTCTCCACCAAAACGCCGGCCACACGCGGCGTGAAGCTCTCGCGAAGATGCGCCACGTCGTTCAGGCGGACGAACCTTACGCCGGGCACCAGCGGCTCAAAAGGACGGCGATACTTCTCAGGCCACGTGGCCGCGAGAGCGCCCAGGGTGCGGCCGTGAAAAGAGTTCTCCACCGCCAGAATCTCGTAACGTTCGAACGGCTCGGCCGGATAGTGCCGGCGCGCATAAGCGCGCGCCAGCTTGATGGCGCCCTCGGTGACCTCCGTACCCGAGTTACCGAAGAAGACGCGATCAAGTCCGGCCAGGTGCGCTAACTGCTCGGCCAGCGGCCCCTGATAAGGATGGTAGAGAAGGTTCGAGACGTGAAGCAGGGACTGCGACTCGTCGCGCAACACCGCCAGAATCTCCGGGTGCGAGTAACCCAGTGCGTTCACCGCCAGTCCGCCCAGGAAGTCCACGTAGCTTTTGCCCTGGTCGTCGTAGACCACTGCTCCTTCCCCGCGCACGGCGAGGATCGGCAGCCGCTCGTAGGTCGGAATCAGGACGCGTTTCTCGAGTTCGGCGATCTCTTTGAGATTCATATCAAGTCTTTATCCACAGATTACGCAGATTTCACAGCCTAAGATCACGGCCCTTTCCCCCCGCCTCGATTACATCTTCTTCTGCGTAATCGGCGTAATCTGTGAATCGCCATTCGCCACAATTCGCGTGCCCTCCGATTTGCCTCGCTCGAGCGCACGCCGCAGAACATTCGCGCTCTCCGGCGACACGATGTCGATCTCATTCACGCCACGTCGCAGCGTGCGCGCACAGGACTCGAGCTTCGGGATCATGCCGTCGCGCACGATTCCCTCCCGGATCAGCCGCCGGATGTCACCCAGCTTCACCACCGGAAGCACTCGACGCTCCGCATCCCAGACGCCCCCGGACTCGGTGAGGTAGATCAACCGATCCGCCCCCAGCGCGGACGCAATCGCCGCGGCGAAGTCGTCGGCGTTCACGTTCAAGTATTCGCCCTGAGAGCCAAGCGCCACGCTGGCCACGACAGGGACGACGCCCTCCCGAAAGGCCATTTCCAAAATGCCGGTGTTCACCTTCGTCGGCCGGCCCACGAACCCAAGGTCCTTGCGCTCGCCGGACCGTTGGGAACCGTTCGAGTCGCGGTTGCCATTCGACTCGCGCACCGCCAGCTTGCGCGCCATCACCAGTCCGGCATCGCCGCCGCAGAGTCCAATGGCGCGCTGCCGCTGGCCTTCCAGTTCCGCCACCCACCGCTTGTTGACGACACCGGCCAGCACCATCAGCGCCACATCGCGCGTCTCGGCGCACGTGACGCGCAACCCACGATAGAACTCGGTGGGAATCCCGAGGCGTGCCAGCGTGTGGGTGAGGAGTTTGCCGCCTCCGTGAACCAACACGATGCGGTGACCGGAACGCCGCAACCCCGCAATCTGCTTCGCCAGGCTGCAGCGTTGCTGCGCGTCCTCGACTGCCTGCCCGCCGATTTTGATCACCAAGGTCATACGAGCGCCATCTCCCAGGGAAAGCCGAACATCAAGTTCATGCTCTCGACGGCCTGTCCGGCCGCGCCCTTGCCAAGGTTGTCGAGCGCCGAGACCACCACCAACCGCCGCCCGGTACGGTCGAGAGCGAAGCCCAAGTCGGCGTAGTTGGTGTGCGCCACCGGCTGAATCTCCGGCAGCGAACCCTCCGGGTAAACTCGCACCAGCGGGGCATGCGCGTAGAAGTCGCGATAGAGCGACGCGATTTCGTCCAGATTCGTCTGCCGCGCCAGGCGTACATAGACCGTGCTCAAAATGCCTCGCGTTATGGGCAGCAGGTGCGGCGTGAAAGTAAAGCCCTCTTCCTCGAGTCCGAGCGCCTGAAGCATTTCCGGAACGTGCCGGTGCGTGAACAAACCATAGGCGCGGCAGTTCTCGTTGACCTCGGGGAAGTGTAATTTGTCGCTCGGAGCCCGACCGGCGCCGCTCACCCCCGATTTGGAGTCGCAGACGACCCCAGCCTCGCGATCCAGCCAGCCGTGACGCGCCAGCGGTGCCAGCGCCAGGATAACAGAGGTGGCGTAGCACCCCGGGTTCGCTACCAGCCGCGCCTCGCGAATCGCTACCGCATTCAACTCGGTGAGGCCGTAAACCGCTTCCGCCAGTTCTTTGCCGGCGTGGTGCTCAAACCCGTACCAGCGCGGATAGGCGCCCGCGTCCTTCAAGCGGAAGGCTCCACTCAGATCAATCACGCGCAGCCCGCGATCGAGCAGCGCCGCCGCACAGTTTTCCGAGGTCTCGTGCGGCGTCGCGAGAAAGATCAGGTCGACGTCCGACGGCGTGACCTCGTCAAGGTCGAGCGGAGTGCACCACGTCTCGTGGCGTTCCATCCCACCCCGTCGAGCTGGGCCTCGCAACGAAGCGTGGGAATGCTCGATGGGGAACGGTTCTTTGGCGGAGCGGCCGGAGGACATCAGGCGGGCGATTCGGGCCCCGGGGTGGCGGCGCAGAATCGTAATGAGTTCGCGCCCGGCGTAGCCGGTGGCTCCGGCCACCACAACGCGGACCACTCCGCCGCCGCGAGCTTCGCTCGTTCTCTGAGCTTGCACTTCTGATTCAACCGCTGCCGTCGTCAACTCCAGTGCCTCTTCTGCTGATCGGCCCACATATTTATACGGCCAATGTATAAATATGCTTTATGGTGCAGGAGAGTTGCCCGGCTGTCAAGAAAATTCTCGAAAAAAGTTTTGACGCGGAGGCATGTTGGTTCCACCCGCAGACGGGCAATCGCCTCTAATCGGCCAAGGCAAGCGGCCGGCCGGAGCGAGGCGCGAAAGGCGATTGCGGACCATCGTCGCGGAATTGATGTTCGAGACGATCGCGCAGCTCGATCCTGGCGCGGCGCACGCGGGACTTCAAGGTGTTTTCAGGCACGGCGAGGGTCTGTGCCGCTTCCTGGGTGGACAATTCGTCGACCTCACGCAGTTCGAATGCCGAGCGCAGCACGGGGGAAAGGCCGTCAAGCGTACCTTGCAGCACTTCACTCAATTCCGCCTGCCGCGCCGCCTCCTCCGGGTCAGCGCCCGGATCGGCGAGTTGTTCGGAGAGGGTGAGTTCCGCCTCTCCCAATTGGTCGTCCAGGTAAGCCATTTCATGAGCGCGCTGGCTGCGCCTTCGCATCAAGGCCGCGTTGATCACGATGCGGGTGAGCCAGGTGGAGAATTTCGAGCGGCCCTCGAATCGGCGCAGGTTACGAAAAGCAGAGATCAGGCCCTCCTGCAAGGCATCCTCGGCGTCTTCCACATTGCCGAGGAGTTTCAGGGCGCCCTGGAATCCCGTGCGAGCGTGCCGGGTGAAAAGGGCCTCCAGTGCTTGCTGGTCGCCACGCAGTCCGCGACGGATCAGGGTCCCTTCATCACCGACTGTTTCCTGGTTTCTCATAAGCTCCATTGTAATATCACTCCGCAAGAATTGTTGAGTTTTTTTGCTGCAATCGCCCTCCCTAGCCCCAAAGAGGCCTGAGTGAGTGAGAAAGAGCTTCCAGCGCGGAGACGCAGAGACACAGAGAAAGATCGAAAACGTCAAGGATACAAACGACATCTTGATGTTGGTCTGATTCTCTTCCCCGCGTCTCTGTGCATCTGTGTTTAGTCTCTTCACACCCTTTCAGGTGCCGGGCGAAAGCCCGGCGCTACGTCCCGCGCTTTGCTTTCTTGGCCAAAAACATCACCGGTATCATCGACAGGCAAACCACGCCCATGACCCAAAACGTGTCCACAAACGAGAGCATGGCTGCCTGCCGCTGCAACTCACCATACAGCAGGCCTTGTGCTTGGACTGCCGCCAGCGGGCCCGCGGACCCGGAGGCGTGGAGGTGGTGGCTGGTGCCATAAAGCATAGCCCGTGCACCGTAGTCGAGCGGCGTGAGGTTGCACACCAACACCGCTTGGTGAAGTTGGGTGCGGCGCGCCAGCATGGTGGTCACATTGGCGATTCCAACGCTGCCCCCGATGTTGCGCGCCAGGTTGATCAGCCCGGTGGCATTGTTCATCTTTTCTTTAGGGATGAAGGAGAATGCCGCCGTGTTGATGGGAACGAAAAGAAAAGCCATTCCCACTCCCTGCACCATTCGCGCCAGCACCGCCGTGCGAAAATCCAGTTGCAGGCTGAAATGAGACATCTGGAAAAGCGACAGCCCGGTGACCGAGAGGCCAAAGATGGCTAACCACCGCGCCTGAAACCTCGAGATCAAAACGCCCACCAGGGGCATCATGCAGAGGACCACCAACCCGCCGGGCGACAGCACCAGACCGCTCAACATGGCGGTGTAGCCCATCAATGTCTGGAGAAGGATGGGCAGCAACGCCGTGCTTCCGTAGAGGACAAGGCCCAGCATAAACATGGTTACCGTGCCGAGGAACAGATTACGGTCCTTGAGCATCCGGAAATCGACCACGGGGTCGTCGCTCCGCAGTTCCCAGATCAGCGCCCCCACGATCCCGGCGAAGGCGAGGATCGCGCAGCCGATGATGAAATTGGATCCGAACCAGTCGTCCGTCTGCCCCTTGTCCAGCATCACTTGGAGAAAGCCAAGGCCCACGCTCAGCAGTCCCAGCCCGATATAATCGATCCGCAAGCTGCGAAGGTTCCTTCGCACCAGGTACGGCGGGTCAGAAACCAGCACCGAACTGAGCAGCAGCGAGACCACGCCAACGGGGATGTTGATGAAGAAGATCCAGCGCCACGTGTAACTGTCAGTGATCCATCCGCCCAGCGTGGGTCCGATGATCGGCGCCACCACCACTCCCATGCCAAACACCGCCATGGCCATACCTTGCTTGGCGCGCGGGAAGCTCTCCATCAGGATCGCCTGCGCAATCGGTATCATGGCGCCGCCGCCGGCGCCTTGCATGACGCGGAAAAAAACCAGCCAAGGGAGGCTGGGAGCCAATCCGCAAAGCAGCGACGACACCGTAAAGAGCACCACACACACCATGTAAAAGCGCTTGCGACCGAAAAGGGTGGAAAACCATCCCGTCAGTGGCAGCACGATGGCGTTCGACACCAAATAGGACGTCAGCACCCAGGTGCTTTCCTCCACGGTGGCGGAGAGATTGCCGGCGATGTGCGGCAACGCCACGTTGGCGACGCTGGTGTCCAACACCTCCATAAAGACCGAAAGCATCACGGTCATCGCGATCGGCCAGGGATTGGGAGCGCCGTTTTGTTGGTCTCCAGCGTTCATAGCATCCGCTTGCAAGCTTGGTGCGATCGGGAGGTCCTCGTCGAGAACACTATTCGGTGACGATCGTCGCGTCCACGTTCATGCCCGGCCGGAGCACGGCTTGGTCAGGCGGAATAGGATCGAGCACGATCTTCAAGGGAATCCGCTGCACGACCTTCACGAAGTTGCCGGTGGCGTTTTCCGGCGGCAGCAGGCTCAGCCGCGCCCCGGTAGACCCGGAGATGGAATCGACGTGACCACTGAAAATCCTGCCGTAGGTATCCACCTTCACTTCCGCCTTCTGGCCGGGACGAACCTTAGCCAGTTGGGTCTCCTTGAAATTGGCGGTTACCCAGATCTCCCGCAGCGGGACCACCACCACCAGGGCTTGACCGGCCTCGACCACCTGGCCCACTTCGACGGACTTCTTCGAGATCACCCCGTCGATGGGAGACGTGAGCGCGGTGTAGCTGAGGTCGAGCTCCGCCGCCTCAAGATTGGCCTGGGCTTGGGCCACCCCGGCCTGGGCCGAGGCGGCGCGGGCGGAGCTGATGTCCACTTCCTGGTGATTGGCTCGCGCCAGGCGCAGCGCCGCCTGGGCCTGCTCGACGTGCGCCTGGGCTGCTACCAAAGTAGCCTTCGCCACGTCCGCGCCTTTTTGCGCCGCCACCCATCTCTCGTGGCCCGCTTGCAACTGGCTCGCCGCCACTCGCGCCGCCGCACGATAGGCGTCGTACTGCTGCTGAGAGATCTCCGCTTTGTCCACCAGCGGCTTCATTCGCGCTAGATCCGCCTGGGCCTTCTCGGAATCGGCTTGCGCCGCGTCGACATTGGCCTGCGCGTAAGCCAGGTCCGCGCCCGCCGCCTCGTCGTAAGCCACTTTGGCCCGCTCAGCGTCTGCCTGAACGGCAGCGACCGCGGCCTCGGCAGCGGAGGTTCCGTTGGTCGTGGTGTCGCGCGTCCACGGCACGGTCACCTGCGCGGCGTCCGCCTGACTCTTGGCCAGCGAGAGCGTGGCCTGGGCCTGATCGAGGCGCGCTTGGTAGTCGCGGGGATCGATTTTCACCAGCACCTCACCCGCTTTCACCACCTGGTTGTCGCTAACTAAGACTTCGGCCACATTGCCGGAGACTTTAGGGGCCAGCATCACGATGTGCCCGTCAACCTGCGCGTCGTCGGTTGACTGGCGGTTATGGTAATAGGTCAGAGCCAGGAGGACCGCCAGCGCCAGAACAGCGCCTACGCCGACCACCAATACCCGAAATCTCGGGTTCGCCCACCGAGTCCTGGTTGGAGCTTGCCCTCCATTACTTGAACCGGGGCTTCTTCCGGCATCGCTGCTTCCGGAGACTTCGCTCTGGCGGAACTCAGGCGCGGCTTTAACTTTCATCTCGTGCTCTTGCTCTTCTAGGTAGGTTGCCAAGGGCGTCCCTCCGCGTTCTCGTTGGCTCGCGTTTCGACACTTGCATCCGGTCTTCCAAGGTTGCCTTCTCAAACGTACGGGGGAATCATGCTGCAACTTATTGAAGCGTTGCTGGTTGTATCGATCAGGAGGGCTGGTGGTAGGACGGATTCAAGAGCCGGAAAGCGCCCTGTGCCGAAATACCGTCACATGCCGAGATATAGTCGGAAAGAGTCGAAGGTCGAAAGTTGAACGTCGAAAGTAGGAACCCCGCTTCTGGTGAAAAGGATTAAGGGTGAGATAACGAGTGAGTGCCATTCTCTATTCTTCACCCCTTGTCCTTTACCGTTCGCCACAGTCCACGCCGGTCGACGAACAAGAAATCGTTCTAATCTCGACTTTGACTCTCGACCGACGGACAACTGACAACGGACCACTGACTATTCGGCCATTTTTGCCAAGTGGAGATCGAAACCGGTGTCCGGCAGGAGCGATGTCAGGATGAACGCTTCGAAGCCGTAGCCTGCGATCTCGGTGTGCCGATAGACGCCGGGCTCGCTCTCCACGCTCTCACGGCGGGCTTTGAAGTCGTCGAGGAACGCCTGCGCATCCTGGGTCGACGGCCTGAGTTTTTGGTCCGCGGCCATCACTCGGGTCGTGAGGGCCTCCGCGGCATAGGATCGAATCAGCTTGGGCCAGTATTTCTCCAAAAGCGACGTGCTGGCGAAAGCGTCCGCCCAGATGATCTGATTGTTGACTGCCACCACGGCCCCGACGGCCTTCTGGACCCGCAACTCGCCCAGCAGCTTGTCGTACGATTGCTGGATTGGTTTGGCGACCGCATCCATTTTTTGCATCACGGCCTGACTCTGCACCGCTCCGGCGTAGGACGAACTCGACTCGATTTCCGGCGCCGCAGCCGGCGCGGCCCTCACCGCTAAAGCTCGCGACTCGGCTACCTGGTCCCATACAGCCTGCTGATTCTTTTCCGCCATGGCCTTCCCCCTCACGCTCGGCTGAGCAAAGAGCCCAAGCGCAGCNCCGCTCGCAGTTCCGAATCGGTCCGAGGTTTCCACCCAGCGATGGGGCTCAACGCAGAAGACGTCGAGATCGATGGGATCGCCTTTGGGCAGTATGATGCGATCTTTGGCCACCACCCGGTCCTGCTTGCCGCCGGTGACGATTTCGCCGGCCAGCAGAATCAGCGGGCGGTCGGAGCCATTCACCAGCATCAACCGGTTGACTTGCGCTCCGCTGTAGCCGCCCAAGCCCGGATCAGGGCTTTGCAACACCAGCGGCTCGGGCTGGAGCGGATGCGGACGGCGCCGCCGCAAGCCCGTCACCCTGCCTTCCTCTGTCACCATCACTTGGCCGGAACGCAGCCCTTCGTCGAGGGTCAAGAAGTCCCTGGTGTCGTAAGTTGAGTCGGCGACAATTGGAAATACTGTGAGGTTGCCCTGCGAAATTGGAGCCAAGACCCTGTACCGCGGACTGCTCTGCTTCGCTTGCCCGCGATCGAGGGCCAAAGCCAATAGGATTGCAATCCCCAAAACAATCGCCAGGGCCAAGCGCTTGCTCAGTTTCATTGCCAACGGTTTGGACTTGAGTGTGGTCTCCATGGTCGGTTTCCTCCGGTCGTCGATTGCGCAGCGCATTCTGGTGCTGCCTTCCACTGGAGAACGTTGACGGCAGGAGTTCTTGCACTGTTTTTTGAAAGGAGTCACAAGAGAGTCGAAAGTCGAGAGTTAAAGGTCGAAAACAGAGGTAGCCGGTCTTCACTTTCGACTTTCGACTCGTAACTTTCGACTCTATTCAGACTGCTGTCTCGTCTGTAGGTCACGTAAGAGAGGCCAGGCAACGCAACGGGTGCCCAAGTGATTCTCATCTCACAGCGGGTTGGCGCGTTACGTGAGGGAGGTGTGCGATGAAAGGTGGAACCCTGGTAGCGAGATACCTAATTCTGCTGGCGGTGTTCGCGTTTGCAGGCATGGCTCACGGCTGGGGTCAGGGCCAAGCTGGCGCCGGTGGCGGCCGGTCAACCAACAACCAGTCGTCAAAACCCAGGGCGGTGATTTATGTCATGCCCACTGCCTTGGTAGGCCCTGCGCCCAGCGACGGTACGCAGATGTTGTTGGATTCGGCACGCGAAGGCCGGGAGCCGCAGGTGGCGAAGATTTACCAGGAACTACAGCATGACAAGAATTGCCAGGGGTTCTCGGAGAATATCGTCAAGGAAAAAGCAGACTACTTCCTCTTGTTGCAGCATGGCGGCGGTCGCGGAAATCGGTGGTTCGCGACGGGCCAGTCTTTCAGGCTCGGGACGTCCGTTAATGACGCCTGCGCGGCCATCGCCAAGGATTGGCAACAGCGCCCGCCATCGATGGGGAAGTAGCCGGGCCGTTCAATTCAAAGCTCCCATGAACGGCACACGGTCGCGTTTCGATCCCGTTTTCCCAGGATCTTATACTGACGGATGCTGCCCAAAGGACTCGCCGTCAATTTCGACGGCAGGCCGCTCGAACTCGCCGTTCTGACGGGCCTCAAGCGGGTCGAGTAAGGCGCTCGAAAGGAAACTCAATGCGGCACATCTACGCAGCAATCAAGGACTTGGTGCTCGTCCTGCTGCTCAGCGAGCTTGGGTGTGCGCTATTCATTTCAGCCACACCCGACGCCCTAATCTTGATGCTCAGCCTGGCATCATCAGGGTTGCTAGGCTGGTGTATCGGCTACCTCGTCTTCGGCCCCATAATAGAAAGGGGACGCAAGGCACGCTCGATTCGTTCCCGCGTCGAGGATCGCACAGTGTGGCGGCGCTAGCCGATTGTGTTTTCACCGTGCTGCTGAACTCCCATTGGCGCGCCCCGTACGCCGGGTGGTCACTAGGGAATCAATGATGGACGGGGTGGCTTTTTGGGTGGGGGAGGAGGGACATCATGACCTGTCGTCAAAGGCAGATTCGGAAGGCATACGACCTTATTCCAAACTTCTCAGACCTAGAAGAGAGGGGTCGGCTACACTTCTTCTATCACTCACCGTCTTCCGAGCTCCCTGTTCGCGACGTATTGAACGAACAAAAAGAGGACTACAAAACCGAGCCTTACATTGAGAAGAGTGCCGAGAACTATTGCTGCCAGTGCAATCAGGCAAATATCCGCGGATTCCTGACGAGTAACGAAAGATACCTGTTTCTCTTCACGACATGCAGGAATCAGAGGTCGAAGCACCTAGGGAAAGTGTGCGTCGTCGGTTACATCGAGAAAAGGCGCTGCGAATTCCGACCGGGAGGCTTCTACGCAGCCATCGGTCTGCTGAAACTCTTTTCGTTCGGCGACGCGTATTGTCTCGGCAAATCGGCGTCCGACAACAACCCCAGGCAAATGCAAAAGAGGCTCAATAGCGAAAAGACCCGAAAGATCCTCAAACACTTTAGGGGCAAGGTAAACATTCTGGGTCAATGTCGAACACAGGTCGAGAGGCTTAAGAAACACCTTCCGATAGAAGTAAGAAGGGAGCAAGCCATACGATGCAAGTAGTTCTACTGAGAGTGGGCATCGACACCGGGAACGGCGGAATCCTTGGACCGCTCTTCAAGGGTGGCTCATTCGAGTACATCCCGATTCCAGACGACTTCCGAGGACAAGGCGTCGACAGGAGAACCTACGGGAAGACGCGTGGCGTACACGGGGGAATGCTGGCCGACTACTTCCCCGAAGGGCGTCGCGAAACCGTACGTAACCAGTCCATCCACTTCGACCCTGAGTTCTTGACGTTTACCTATGGCGACCCAACGCCTCCCAAGGCGGGTTTGCGAAGACTTACCGAAGGCAGCTTGTTAGTGTTTTACGCGGGTCTCAGAGGATGGGGCTTTGACTGCCGCCCTGCACTGTACATTATCGGGTATTTTGAGGTCACGTATGCGGGCCTAGCAACCTCGTTCACCAACGCAGAGCTGCCTCGTTTATTCCACAATAACTTCCACGTCATGCATGATGAGGTCTTCGAGGATCAAAAAGACCGCCTCGTCTTAGTGAAGGGTGGCAAGGGCAGCAGGCTGTTAAAGAAGGCAGTAAAGATCAGCTCAATGGGAGTGGACCGGATCGGGCGCCCTCTCTATACGCTATCAACGGAGATGCAGAAGATATTCGGCGGTCTCCACGGCCACGCCGCCATTCAGCGATGCCCTCCGCGGTGGGTGGGGCCGGAATTCGCGGAGCGAGCATCGAAGTTTGTACGCTCGCTCCGGTAGGCACCGTTGCATCAGGGGGGAATCTATGGCAAGTCTGATTCTGCATGGGCGGAAACTAGAGAGCATGTTTGAGCTGTTAGGCCGCGACGAAAATGACATGACCGGCAGCCTGGGTTGGGCACTCTCACAGTCGCAATGTTTTCTGGGGGCCTTCCTGCGTGAGCTTAGACTTCCGGCAGGTAGCGCTCATGAGGTTGAAGTCAGGTTGCAACAGTACGAGGCAGGAAGAGGGTTTACCGATATCGAGATAGAATTGTCGCGTAAGTTTTGCGCGATCATCGAGGCGAAACGCGGACCGAACCTACCGACCCGCCGGCAGCTGATGCAATACGCCCGCCGGAGTCAATTCCGACGGTACCCCTCAGGGTCGAAGCGGCTGGTCACGATCAGCGAATGCAATCCAGACTACGCCGCGATGCATCTCGCGGGCTATGGCGGTCTCGGCGCGCCGGTTACGTCGCTTTCGTGGCAGCGGGTAGCCGCCATCGCCAGGGAATCTGCGAGCAAGGCCCCGCCTGGCGAAAAAAGACTCCTCCATGAGCTGTCGTCCTATCTGCAAACACTGACGAACGCCGCAGGGAAGAGCACCAATTCAAATTGGGTCTACCTATTATCCTTAAGTGACTGGGTAGAGGAAGGCGCGAGCATTTCCTATATTGAGATCGTCGAGAAAAAGCGTCGATATTACCACCCGGCAACCCCATATTGGCCCACCGAGCCTCCTACTTACATGGCTTTCCGTTACCACGGTAAGCTCCAGTCGATACATTACGTTGAAAAGCATGAGAAGCTCACAAACCTCGGCAAGCGAATTGCTGAAGTTGCCGATCAGGAACACGACCCCGTGGTTCTCTATTACCTTGGACCACCTTTCCGGCCAGACCATGAGGTGCCTACCGGTGACAGAATTCTCCGAGCCATGCGGGTTTGGTGCATGCTCGATACTCTATTCACATGCCGGACGATCTCGGAAGCCTGGGAGCTTTCGAAGAAGCGTGGCGGGCGGGACTAGTTAAGTTATGCATGACGACTTCAAGCCGCACGAATCCCGCCGGGGGCGCGATAACCCTGCGCTACCACGCTGATCGAAGTCACTTCGGAATCGTGATCGGCATGCCCCGGAATCCACAGTTTCTATCCATCACCGTCAAGTCGGCGCGCACGGCGCTTTCTGCACGCGCCGGCCGACTCAGCGATACTTGCGGGTTTGGAGCAGCGCTTTCACCTCATCGTGATTCCCCAGGAAAGAGACGAACAGGTCCGATGGCCGGTCCTGAAAGATGAAGCGTAACGAAACATTGCCGCGACACTCGAAAATCTTGGCGCCCAATTTACGAATCCCCAGGCCGCTGTGCACATGGGGGCGGCCAAAGGTCTCCGGCAACTCGCACAGCGCTAACAGGCACTCGGCTCTTTCGTTCTTCGGCAGGTTCTGTAAGCGTCGTAACACCGCGGGATCAATCGACAGAAGCCTACTCAAGCAGGTTCCTCAGTTGCTCGGTGGTGACGGTCACTAATTTTCCTGACCGCTTGAGCCGGCGATAGCGTTTTTCGGTGGCGTCCGCAAACGCCGCAATCTGTTCTGGCGTCGCCGCGTATTCGCGCTGCGCGTAATCGGTGGATTCCACCTCAACCCGGCGCAGAGCAATGATTTCGGCCCCACGGATAATCCCGATGTCCTGCCCGCGGGCGGCGGCGTCAAGCCAGCGGCTCAGATTCTTTTTCGCGTCCGTAATGGTAAGAGTCTTCACAGAGTCTTTATACAGTCGCTAAAACGTTTTGTCAATCCCCTCACGCCGCTGGCCGTAGTCAAGAATTGGCTGTTACAGCATACTAATTTAGTTGATGGGAGAAGCCGTCGTGGGAGAAGCCGTCGCGACGGTTGCGCCCTGATGGTAGTTCGGATAAGCCGGCTTCCGGTGAGTGGGAATAGGGTTCTTCTCGAGATCGGACAACACTACTTCGACGGCTTTTTCCAGTTGTGGATCGTGCCCCTCGCGCACAGCCTTGGGATCGAGTTCAACCTCCACGTCAGGGGCCACGCCATGATTCTCCACTTCCCAGGCGTTATTGGGAGTCCAGAAACCGCGGCTGGGCGCGGTCACCACCCCTCCGTCCATCAGCGACTCGTCCGGGCCGAAAAATCCCACCAGCCCGCCCCAAGTGCGCTTACCCACCAAGGTACCGACGTGGGCTTGCCGGAAATGCCACGGCATGGCATCGCCGCCCGAGCCCGCGTATTCATTGATAATCATTGCCTTGGGCCCTTGGATCAAACTCACCGGCGTCGTCATATCTTCGCCGTCGCGCGTGGTGCGGTAATTCATGAGCGTCCGTCGCAGGTAATCGAGAATATAATCCGTATTCGTGCCGCCATGGTTGAAGCGCTCATCCACGATCGCGCCTTGCTTCCCGGCCTGGGAAAAGAAATAGCGGTTGAAATCTGTATATCCCCCACTCGCCGTATCGGGCAAATAGATGTAGGCCAGCCGTCCGTGGCTGAGCTGGTCCACCTTGCGCCGGTTGCCTTCGATCCAGGCCCGGTTGCGCAGTCCCCTTTCGCTCTCCACCGGAACCACCGTAACTTCGCGCGAGCCGGCGCCGCTCGGGTCCGGACCCACCCGCAGGACCACGGACTTATCAGCCGTCGCTTCGAAAAAGCTGTACACGTTGTTGCTGCCCCGCACTTCACGGCCGTTCACCGCCAGCAAGTATTCTCCCTCGGCTGCGTTCACGCCCGGCTGCGTCAACGGCGCGCGCAGTTGCGGATTCCAATTTTCGCCGTCGTAAATGTGCGAAAAGCGGTAGCGGCCGTTCTCGATTCTGTAGTCCGCGCCCAGCAGCCCTACGGGGATACGCTTCACTTCCGGCCCTTCACCACCGCGCACAAACAAATGCCCCACGGTGAGTTCGCCCATGGCCTCTTGAAAGACGTAATTCAGATCGGCGCGCGACGCGACTCCCGCTAGGTAGGCCTCGTACTTTTTTTCCGTCGCCTCGAGGTCCAAACCGTGGAAGCCGGGATCGTAAAAGAAATCGCGCTCCAGCCGGAATGCTTCGTGATACATCTGCCTCCACTCCACCGGCGGATCGACGCGCACTTCCATCGCCGCGAGATTCAGCGCCTTCGCCCCGGGCGGCGTGCCGGCCGTTGCCGGAGGCGTTCCTCCCGGAGTCGGCTCGGGCGGCACCGGTGCAATGGCCCACGACTGCGGGGGAGCGGCGGTTGCACCAGACTGCGACGCACCGGCCAGCCGGCACAACATCTTCTCGCCATTGGCCGAAATGTAGAACGCCAGGATGTTCTCCAGCAATTTGTCGGTCTTTCGCGTCTTTAGATCAAACCGCTGCACCGTGAGCGTGCTCGGGCCATTCAACGGTTCCACCAGGGGGCCTTGCAACAGGTAGAGCACGCCCTCCTTTCCCGGCTTCAATTCCGAGTAGTTCCTGGCCGGAATCGGCAGCGCCAGAATCCGCTGGCCAATCTTTTCGAAATCCACTTTCACCACCGGTGGCTGATTGTCTTTGGGCGGGTTCTCTTTGCCTTGGCTGTCTGTCTTTGAAGCTTCGGGCTTAGGAGATTCGGGCTTCACTTCCTGCTCGTCATCACTCTCTGGAGCGAGCGGTGAGGGCAGGTCCTTGCGTAAGACGGCGACGTAGACGCTGCTGGTCACCGGCCGGTCCATGCTCAGCATCGAATCATCAAGCGTTGGGCCCGCGTCGGTGCTGGCCAAGAAATAAAGGTACTTGCCGCCCTTGTCGAAAACCGGTGAAAACGATTCGCTCATCCCATCCGTGACGCGCCGGCTCTCTCCCGTTTCAAGAGAATACAGAAACACCGAACGCATGTGGCTCAACTCCTGCTGCGTGTACGCCAGCCACTTGCTGTCGGGTGACCATGCCGCCCGGAAGATCTGCTGCGGCCCGGTAAACCGGTCGTGAAACACCCGCACCGGCGTCTTCTTCTCCAGATCCACGTACCAGAGGTTCAGGCGCTTGTCGGTATAGGCGATCTTTTTGCCGTCCGGCGACCACGTCGGGAAGTAGAAGAACGACCCCGGACTCCCCAGATCGATCTTCAGCACTTCACCCAGGCCATTCTGATCCTTGATGTAAAGCGCGTATTCACCCGACTCATCGGAGAAATAGGCAATGCGGGTCCCGTTGGGCGACCATGCGGGGCTTCGTTCGTCCGCCCCCGGCGTATTGGTGAGATTACGGATGTCGCCTTTCTCGGCGGGGACGGTGAGGATTTCGCCCCGCGCTTCGAACACGGCCCGTAGACCGGAGGGCGAGATGTCGGCGTTCTCGATGCGACTGGCAACGTTGAGGTAATGCGGCCGCAACTCCGGCAGATCGCCCGTGACCTGGATATCGACCTTATGAGCTTTGCCGGACTTCAGGTCGAAAAGATAGATGGCCCCGAACTGCTCGATGACAATCGCGCCCGGCCCCGCGCTAGCGTATTTGAAATCGAGCCCGTCGTTCTTGAGTGCCTGCGCGACGCGCTTCGACCTCGTGTCGTAACTGAACAGAGATGTCGGTCCCATGCGGTCCGACAGGAAAAAGATGCGATCGTCCACCCAGAGCGGGTTGAAGTCGTTCGAATTATCGCGCGGGATCTTGGTCACGCTCGAGTCCGACAATTGCGTGATCCAAATGAGCGAGGTGCGCCCGCCCCGATAGCGCTTCCAGATCTCGAACGCATGGTCGAGCGGAACGTACGCGAGTTGGCTCCCGTCGGGCGAGTAAGAACCCTCGGCGGCTATCGGCAAGGGCAACTCGGTGGGGAATCCGCCGTCACGCGAGATCGTAAACAGCCGACTGAAGCTATCGTAGCTGTTGCGCGTCGAAGCGAACAGCACCTGCTTTCCGTCACGCGTCCACCCAATAACCCGGTCCGGCGACGGATGATAGGTGAGCCGCCGCGGCACGCCTCCGCTCGCTGAAACGATGTAAACGTCGGTGTTTCCATTGTAATCGCCGGTAAACGCAATCTCGCGGCCATCCAACGAGAATGCCGGCTGGGACACCGTCCCGATCCCTGCCGTGAGCCGCTGGGCGACGCCGCCCGTTCGCGGTACGGTCCACAAATCTCCCGCATAGACGAAGGCAATCTGCGTGGCACTGAGGGTCGGATGCTGCAACAGCAGCGGCGGTGGACCTTCGCCCAAAGCGACGCTGACCGTGACGAGAGCAAATAAACCGGCTGTGAAACGGAACATGCCTGTACCCCCTGTCGACTTACGCCAAGACCATTCCAACCAAGTCAGGTGTACCGATCACGTGCAGTCTATCCATGTTGCCTGGTTCCTGCTATCACATTTTTCGGGACGAGGCCGTCTCAATTCTGAGGTCTCGCTAAAACCAACAGTGTTATCGCCGACTTCGGGTCTTGTTCATAAGAACCGCCCATCTTCTCTTCCGTGGGGGAGAATACCGGGGAGGCAGGGCAGCCTACTCCGCCCGTGGCAGTTTCTGCAGTGTCACAGCGCGAAGAGTGGGATAGAATCTCGGCCTTCCAGCGGCGCTTTGAGAGCCCGTGAGTGGTACACTTCGGTCAGGCAGAGCGTGGCATAGCCTGCCCTGAGCGTGGCGAAGAGAGGCCCACGCTACGAGGGAACGCCCGCGCTACGGGCGCAAATGGAAACTCGAGTCAGTCTGTTCCCTACCGGCATGACACAGGAGGGGCATTGGGCGATTTCGTCGAGGAATACGTTCAGTTTCGAAACACCGCGAAAAAGTGGCTGCGCGGCATGATGGCGCGGCCGCGTCGAGCGGCTCGCGGCGGCTCGCCGGGCGTGGTCTTCCTCCACGGTTTCACGGCCGACCGCATGGAGTCGCACTGGATCTTCGTCAAGTGTGCGCGCGCCTTGGCTGAGGCCGGCATCGCCTCGTTGCGCTTCGATTTCTACGGATCGGGCGAATCGGACGGCGAGTTCCGCGAGGTGACCTTGCAAGGCGAGGTTTCGGACGCGCTGGCAGCGGTGACTTTCTTCCGCCGCGCAAAGGCAATCAACCCCCAACGCGTCGGCTTGCTCGGCCTCTCGCTCGGCGGCGCGATCGCGGCCACCATCGCTGGGCGCGCCAAGGCCGAAGCTCTCGTCCTCTGGGCCGCCCTCGCGCACCCAGCCCACCTGCACGTTCTGGCGGAGCGGAGCACGCGGCCAATCCCTGGAGCTCACGGCCTGCGCGCGTTTGGGGCGCACGAAATCTCGCCGCGCTTCCTGGAAGGTCTGGAGAAGGTTGATCCGCTCCAGTCGATCGGGCACTTCACGAAGCCGGTCCTGATCATCCACCCTGAGAACGACGCCTACCTCCCGCTCTCACACCCCGAAGACTTCCTCCGTGCCGCCGGCGCCTCCATCAAGGAGAAGATCATTATTCCCGGCGCCGACCACACGTTCACGTCGGTCGCTTGGGAGCGCCAGGTGATCGAGCTTACCGTGGACTGGCTGGCGCGACACGTCGCGCACGGCGGGGATGCCGGCGCCAGCGAAATGAGGGAGTAGGGAGTAGGGAGTAGGGAGTAGGGAGTAGGGAGTAGGGAATAGGAAGCAGAGTTTTCCCGACTCCCGACTCCCTACTCCCTATTCCCCTAAGCTCAGCTACTTGATCACCTTCGTGAGGACGAGCGGAATGCCCGCTTGATCGCTCGGCGCGCCGGCGAGCTTCAACGTCAGCGTCATTTGTTCCCCTTTCGTTTCTCCGCTGAAGGACGCCGGTCCCGCCGTGAAAGAGAGGCGGTCCTGATCGATCTTGACGTTCTCAATGGTCTCTTCGCCGAAGTCGCTCTCGACGTAGCCGCCTACCCTGTCGCGGTGTCGCTCGAACACGAACGTCATGGTTCCCATCTCGTCGTTGCCCTGCGACTCCCACGTTCCAATGATGCCGGGACCGGAGGGCGGAGGTTCGCGGTGCACCTCGGCGACCGCGGGTCGCAACTCGACTGCCTGGCAATGGATAGTAACGCTGGCCGGAATCAGGCCGGGCGAAGAGGCGTCCACCACAAGGTCCCCGGCCTGCTTGGTGGCCTGCACGATGGCCATACAAAGGCCGTTAAAGGCCGACCGTTTGTCGCCCTTGTCGGACTCGTGGCAACTCGGGTCGCCGTTGCCCACGCCGATCAAGCGACCTCCGGCAACCTTAAACGTCACCTCATTGCCGGCTACCGGCACCACGCGCCCTTGCTGGTCCTGGATCTCAACCGCGATCACCGAGACATCCTCGCCGTCGGCCGAGATCGTGGTGCGGTCGGGCCGCAACACAAGTTTGGCCGCTGCCCCTATGGTCTCGCGCCGGGCAGTCAGAACCTGCCGGCCTCCACGGAAGCCTCGCGCTTCGAGCGTGCCCGGCGCGAACTTCACCTTCCACTGGACATGCGAGTCGCGTACCACTTCCTGGCTTCCCCGGCTCTGCCCGTTGAGATACAGCTCGACTCGTTCCAGGTTAGAGTGGACCCAAACCTCTATCTCCTCGCCTTCCCTGCCCTCCCAATTCCAGTGGGGGAACAGGTGCAGGACCGGCTTGGCTCCCCACCAAGCCTGGTAGTAATAATAGTTGTCCTTGGGGAAGCCACAGGTATCCATGATGCCAAAGTGCGAGTTGATGCACGGCCATTCGTAAGGCGTCGGCTCGCCACGATAATCGAATCCGGTCCAGGCGAAGCCGCCGGCAACAAACGGGCGCTCGTCGTAAACCCTCCACCACGCTTCTGCGGTCGAAGCCCAAGGTGGATAGTTCAGGTCGTACGCGCTGACGTAGCCCTTCTCTTTGTCGTTGGCGTAGATTCCGCGCGTCGAGACGGTGCTGGCGGTCTCGGTGCCCACCGACGGCTGATGCGGGAACTGGCGGTGAAAGTCGTCGATCTTGCCGTTGTTGTAGTTGAACCCCTGCACGTCGACCACGGCGGAAATGCCCTTGCCCCAGTCGCCGTTCATGGCCGCGGTCACCGGGCGGGTCGGATCGAGGCGCTTCGCCAGGCGCTTCATCGTGGTCATGATGTGGGCGCCGCGCGTCGATCCCTGCTCGGGCTCTTCGTTGGACAACGACCAGATGACCACGCACGGATGATTGCGGTCGCGCCGAATCAGCCGGTCGAGCTGACTGAGGCCTTCCGTCGCGGACGACATCATCCGGGTCTCGTCCATCACCAGCATGCCCAGGCGGTCACAGGCGTCCAGCAGTTCCGGCGTCGGCGGATTGTGCGACGTCCGGCAGCCATTGCAGCCCATCTCCTTGAGCTTCTCGATCCGGTACGACTGGATGCGGTCCGGCAAGGCGGAGCCGACGCCGGCATGGTCCTGGTGGTTGCAGGTCCCCTTGATCTTCACCGCCTTGCCGTTGAGAAAGAACCCCCTGTCCGCGTCGAACTTGATGGTGCGAATGCCGAACGTGGTCTCATATCGGTCCGCTAACCGGCCGCCCCTCTCCACTTCGGTGATCAGCTTGTAGAGGCTCGGCTGCTCCAATGACCAGAGCGCGAGCTGATTCAGGGTTACCTGCTGTTGAAACATGTGCTGGTTCCACGCCGGCACCGACGCCGGCGCCGCGGCGATCTTGCCGGCGACACTGCCTGTCGGATCGAGTATGGTCGAGACCACCCGGCAATTGGCGGAGGCGTCAGCGTCGTTGGTGATGTCCGTCAGGATCGACAGAGTGGCCTTGCCCTGCTCGACTTCGGAACGCACCACCGTGCCCCACTGCGGCACGTGCAAAGGACTGGTGCGGGTGAGCCATGCGTGCCGGTAAATGCCGGCACCCTCGTAAAACCAACCGTCGCTCAACGTAGCGTCAACGCGCACCAGCACCACATTCCTGCCCCCAATATTGGCAAAGTCAGTGACGTCGAAGCTGCAAGGGGCGTACCCGCTGAAGTTCTCCCCCATATAGTGGCCGTTGAACACCACCACGGAGTTGCGGTAGATGCCGTCAAACTCGATCCAGATCCGCTTGCCGGCATCGGCGGCAGGAAGCTCAAACACACGGCGATACCAGCCGATACTGGTGGCGGGATAAGCCCTGGCCAGCGGATGGGATCCTCGCGCCACGAGCACCGGTGCGTTTACAAAGGGTAACTCCACTGCCCAGTCGTGCGGCAGGTCGACCGCCTTCCATGCGCTGTCGTCAAAGTTTGGCCGGGCGGCGCGAACCAGGCTGCCCGCTTTCGAGAAGGTGCCGAAACCGCTCGCGCCGAAGCCAAGGTCCTTCGCCGCATCGCAGGCATCGCCCAAATGGAATCGCCATCCGAAATCCAAGAGCTGCCGGCTTCGCGGCGAGGCGTCGCGGGAGACGGCGTGTGTTGCCTCCTGGTTAGCGGGCGCGGCGTTCTGCGCGCCCAGCGTCGCGGCTCCCGAAATGGCGGCTGCCGCCGGCGCGGCGATGCTGGTTTTCAAGAAACCCCGGCGTGTCCAGGTGTTCATAGGACCGGTATTCATAGGCTTGTTCCTTGTGTTTGCGACTAGGTATGGTCAATCGAGATCGAGAGGGCGGCATGGCTGTTATCGGGGTCCACGAAGCCGTCGCCGAGAAACTCCGGCTTGAGGCGGACCACGGGCCATTGTAGATCAAGCGTGCCAGGGATTCAATGCCACCTGCTGGTCTGGTGTGGTCGAATCGCGAATGGCGCGACGGCAAGCCTCATCTGCCGGCGGATCTCTACCGGCGCATCCGGGCGCATCGCTACCCGTCGGGCGTCACCGGATGTAGGAATGCCAACCCAACCTCGCCTGTCCGCCCCGAGCCTGTGTGTTCAATCCAAACCACCCGGCTCGGAACCGCGGCTCCTGTGCCCTCGTCAGGAATAACGGTCACCAGTTGCCCCAATTTCAAATGGACGCCAGACCTGATTCTGGCGCCCACTTGCGAGAGGTCAATGGCAAAGACGCTGTTCGCAATCTGGCTTCGCTCCGAATCGACGATGAGCGTGATGGGCCTATCAACTTTCACTCGCGGGCTGCGGCGCCGATCCTTGGGCGCGGGTTCAGGCATGAGGATTCCTCCTTAACCAGAGGACCACTATAGCACAGAGTTAATATTCTGGTAACTCCTGGCGGGGTTCGGGATTCGGGTTTCGCGGAAAGAAATCTGGGCCCTAGGGTTTCGGGAGCCGCGAGAGTGCGACGGCGGCTCATGGTGTTCCTCTGCGAACCCCGAATCCCAAATCCCGAAACCCGAGCCCTCAGGCGGGGACCGCCATCGCCGGAGGCTCCTCGTCATTGGGACGGGCCCCCTTCAGTTTCTCAGTTTGATAATGGGCAATAAGAGCTTCAATTATATCTTCTATCTTACCATCCATCACGCGATCGAGCTGATGAACGGACAAGCCGATGCGGTGATCAGTGAGGCGGTTTTGGGGGAAATTGTAGGTGCGGATTTTCTCGCTGCGGTCGCCCGACCCGATCTGCGAGCGGCGCTCTTCCGTGATCTGTTTCTGCTGCGCTTCCAACTCTTTCTCGTAAAGGCGCGAGCGCAGCACGCGCATGCCCTTGGCGCGGTTCTTGATCTGTGACTTCTCGTCCTGGCAGGAGACCACCAGGCCCGTGGGCAGGTGGGTGATGCGCACCGCCGAATAGGTGGTGTTCACCGATTGCCCGCCGGGTCCCGACGAGCAGAACGTATCGATGCGAATGTCCTTGGGGTCGATCTTCACTTCCACCTCGTCGGCCTCGGGGAGCACGGCGACGGTGACGGCGGAGGTGTGAATGCGGCCCTGCTGTTCGGTGGCAGGGACGCGCTGCACGCGGTGCACGCCGCTCTCGTATTTGAGCTTGGAGTAGACTTTCTGGCCCTCGATCACCGCGATCACTTCTTTCAGCCCGTGCACCGCCGAGGGACTGGAGGAGAGCACCTCCACGCGCCAGCCCTGCGTCTCCGCATAGCGGCTGTACATGCGGAAGATCTCTTCGGCAAATAATGTAGCCTCGTCGCCTCCGGTGCCGGCGCGGATTTCGAGCACCACGTTCTTCTCGTCGTTGGGGTCCCGGGGCAGCAGCAGCACCTTCAGCTTGGCTTCCGCTTCCGTTTGCTCGCGTTCCAGCTTCTCCGCTTCTTCGTCCGCCATCACCTTCATCTCCGGATCGCCAACGGAATCGGCCGCCATCGCCTTGGCCTCGCCCAGCGCTTTCTGGTTGGCTTTCCAATGCCGGTAGGTCTCCACAATCTCGCGCAAGTCCGAGTGGGCCTTGGCGGCCTTCTGGTAGGCGGAGTTATCCCCCAGCACCTTCGGGTCGCTCAACTGGACTTCGAGTTCCTGGTACTTCTTTTCTATCTCCGCGAGTTTGTCAACGAAATGCATGTTCCAAAGGGTGAAGGGTAAAGGGTAAAGGGTAAAAAAAGACAAAGAAGCTCGCCTACCCTTTCGGCTTTGCCCCGGCCCAAGTCACCTAAGGCCTCACGATCGTTGGTCTCGGCACATGAACCCCCGACGGCGGCCGCAGTTTGTACCGAGCTTTCGTATCCTCTCTCAACTGCTCCTTGAACACCTCGAACTCGTCCCGCATACGTCTGAGTCCATCGTCGAGTTTGAGGCGAGCATCATAGTCGTTAAAGAGTGTTTGCTCCATCGTAAAGCAGGTTAACAGCATCGAGAAGAGGGACAAATACCACGTCCGTGACTCAAGTCCAGTGTAGTTCAGCCTAAACTCGACGTGATCGTCGGACGTCACGTGCACGAAACGATCACACATGGCGTTCAGGTTCGCATGTGATCCAGTCTCCGACAACTCACCCCAAACCCTGTGCAAGTCGGCCAGCCCCTTGAAGACGCCCTCCTTTTTTTGCCGCTCGAATGCATCCTTAAACTCTTCAACCGCGGCCTTTCCGTCGTTCTTGTTGAGCCACGTTTTTTGGAGTTCAGCGTCATTGAGCATGGTATGGGCGTGCGCAACAAATTCGATTGCGTCGCGCAGGACTGATCGAGCTTCTGCCATGCAGCCCGAGAACGCCAATTCCATAGCAACCCTGACCTTTGCGTGGGCATTGAAATAAAGCAAAAGTGGGAAGGTCCTGTCAGGGTCGCTCGAAAGCTCGAGGTCGGCAAATTCCCTCATCCAGATACCGTCTAGAAGAATGTAGTAACGCCACAGATCTGGGAAATTCTGGACACTTGCAAAGAAGTTATTCCGCTTTGCGGCGTAATACTGCCGGTACTCTTCCGGGATGTTGTCTATCTCGAATTTGGCGAGGAGGTCGCAGTCGCGGACCTTCGGTGCCGTAGCCGGTGCGGTGCTCAAAACAAGACCCTCCACACTCGTACTCACTTCCTGGAAACACCAAGACTAAAACATACCTTCAATACACCGAGGGCCTTACCCTTTACCCTTCACCCTTTACCCTTTCTTCATGCAACGACGAGCTCCCCGTCCCGAGCCTTCTCCAGTTCCATAGCGCTATCGAGCGCCCGGATGGCGATTTCGAGCTGGCTGTCGTCCGGCTCGCGCGTGGTGATGCCTTGCAGCCAGAGGCCGGGTTGGGCGGCCCACTTCCATAGCCTGCCCTGCGATTTCGCCGCGTAGCGGATGAATTCGTAGGAGACGCCGGCGATCACCGGCAGCAGGGCAATGCGAGAGACTAACCTCCAGAGGAACGACTGAAAGGGCAGAAACAGGTAAAGCAGCATGGCGATCGCCATCACCACCAGCAGGAAACTCGTCCCGCAGCGCGGATGGAAGCGGGTGCAGGCGCGCGCCGTGGGCAAGTCTACGCGGCCCTTTTCAAACGCCCACACCACCTTGTGCTCGGCGCCGTGGTATTCAAACAGGCGCTTGATGTCCTTCAATTGCGCGATCAAGGTGAGAAAACCGAGGAACAGCGCAATGCGGATGATGCCGTCGACAAAGTTGAAGAGAACGAGGTGGTTGAACGCGACGTACCGGTGCCGCAGCAGAGTAGCCATGTAAAGGGGCAAGAACTTGTAGAAAAGAATGAAGAAACCGAGCGAGATAGCCAGGTTCACGGCCATCACCCAGTTGCTCACCTCCTGCTTCTTCTCCTGCTGGTCTCGCCCGTGGGCGATTTCGGTTTGGTCCCGGCGCGGCGATGGCGCGCTTGCCGCTTGGCCGTTGGTTCCCGCCGCCAATATCTTTTCGCAGGACGCTTCACTTTTTGACTTGCCGCTTTCCGCCGACTTGTGGTCTTCAGCCAACGCCGCTTCCGCCGAATAGCGCAACGCCCGGATTCCGAGTACCATCGCCTGACCCAGCACTCCCAGCCCGCGCAGAAGGGGCTTTTTCAGCCAGGGGTGCTTCTCCGACGGGCGGTCGAGAAACTCCTGCTTGATGGCGACGCCTCCGTCCGGCTTCCGCACCGCCACCGCAAACGAGTGCGGCGAGCGCATCATAACGCCCTCGATCACCGCCTGCCCGCCGATGAGGATCTCCTCCGGCCCTTGCAGAAAGGGCAAAAGGGCCAACCGCGCGAACGACCTTCCAACGCGGAGACACTGAGGCGCAGAGAAAAACGGGAAACGTCGAGAAACAAACGAGATCCTCATGTGGTACTCTTTCTTGTTCTTCTAAGGTGCCCCTGCGTTTGATTTTCCAGCCTTCCTCGCCCTGGACAGGCCCATTTACCCGCTTTCCTTGGATGCGTGGCACCTGAAATCAGAATAACCCCGGCCTGCTTGAGTGTCAACGTGCCGACAAAGAATTGCCGATTGGTCCTGAGTGAAGCGAAGGATTTTCGATTGACGATTTGAAGGAATAACAATAGCTCTAACCCCCTTGGTTTTGGGGTCGGTATTGACTGCCATTGGCCTACCACCAGCCGCCCCATATTGGCCTGTTTTTACGCTGCAACCTGTTGGCAAGTTCTATTGGACGAGGCGTTGCCATGGGGAGCTCGCAAGCGTCCATTCTCGTTGATTCGAAATCGATAATCGTAGCTAACTCCCATATTTTTCAATCACATGATGGCTTTGCGTAAGATAAACAATCTGGTTTCAATGACATAGCGCGCAAATGGGTTCGGTCCAAAAACCCAACCCAAGATGTCCTTTGTCATCAGCAAAAGATGGGTTCGGTCCGATGAAATTAATCGATCGCACCTCCGTCTGCTGGCCGCCATTCTGCTCACGGCCCAATCAGCAATTGCTGAATTAGAGGGCCTTGGCATGGGGATCTCGCAAATCATCTTTTCAAAAACCATCAGCATAACTACTTCATGCCGATCCAAGACGCGCCCCCTGGGTCTCCGGTGCCCGATTTGCTCTCGCCATCGTACCGTGAATCAGGTGCTTTGGTCACGGGCCGCACCGCGCAACTCGACCATGCTAACTAGACTACGACAGATGTATAAGAAAGTCAATTCTTTTCATAGTATAAAAGAGAGCCCGGCGACCTATGGGACTCATGTCGTAGCCCTGCCCGCTTACTGGAGTCAACTAAATACCCAGATCTCTTAATTTGGGTAACAATATCGATGACTAACCATCGAATTAGTGATACAGTTTATTCATGGATAACCCACAAGCGGACGATATTCATAAGTCCGGATGGCAACGCATCGGAGAGAAAACTGTATTCGTTGGGCGGTTGCTGCGCGTACTCACAACAGGGGCGCGTCGCTTCACGGCTTCGGCGCTCGCCAAGAGTGACCCAGTAATGCTCGGTTGAAGTGACCCCCATTGAGGACAGCATTTTTGGAACAGGATTNNAGTGGGAG
>JGI26339J46600_10000010_pt1 | contig 56694 bp, 46 predicted proteins | sample BogFormECP12_OM1_FD_46600 | JGI IMG/M metagenome (IMG submission 46600) | reverse complement strand
TTTGGGTGTTTTAGCCTGTAACTCTATGATTCCAATAGGCAGGGGGAGGGGGGTACCCCCAGTACCAACTGGTAAACAGGCGGGAATAAGAATAATAAAGACGCCCCCGAAGGGTTCATGTGGTTCTCGATCACCCGATGGCCAGATCACCCGATCTCGTCAGACCCGCAACTCGACTACGGTCGCTCCGCCTCCGCCCTCGTTGATAGGTGGTTCCGTGACCGACTCCACATGCGGATGCTTCTGCAGATACTGGCGCAAGGCTTTGCGGAGGATGCCCATGCCGCTGCCGTGGATGATGCGGACACGGGGCATTCCGGCCAGGAAGGCGCGATCCACGAATTTTTCTACTTCGCTGGTGGCTTCGTCCACGGTCCGTCCGATGACGTTGATTTCGGTGGGCATGGTGAGGCCGCTTGATTCGTTTTGCAGCGAGACGCTGATGCCTCGGGCACGCGCAGCCTGCACGGGAGACTCGGAAGCGCGCATTTGCACTTCGGCGATATCTTCGCGGGCGATGCGCATTTTCATCGAGCCGATTTCGACATCGAAGTGATTGTCGCCAATTTTCTTTTTGACGACAGCCGCGCGGCCCATGGATTTGAGCTTTACTGTGTCGCCTTCGGAGACGTGCTTTACCAGGCTGGGCTGGGCGTTTGGGTCTCCGCGGTCGGCGCCGGTCGAGTGCGCTACTACGGTGGCATCGAACTGCTCGCGAAATTCGCGGCGCATTTTGGCGATGCGGCGTTCGGCGTCTTTCGATAGTTTCTGGGCGGCGGCTCGGTCCTGCACGGCATTCACGGTTTCTCGTGCGTGGTATTCGAAGTCGCGGAAGAGGGCTTCCAGCTTCGTCTCCATCTCGCGAATTTTGGCTTGCTGTTCTTTGCGGCCCTCGTTGGCCAGGTACGACTTCTCGCGCTCGAGTTCCTGCTCGCGGGCTTGCATTCGATTGCGCTCGGTTTCCAGTTCGCGAAGGTCAGCGTGCAGGCGATCCAGGAAGCGCGCTACATCTTGAGTTTGCGAGCCCAGGCGCGAGCGCGCGGAAGCGATGATTGCCGGATTCAGTCCGAGCCGTTGCGCGATGTTGATTCCGGCGGAGGCTCCGGGGACGCCGATTTTCAGTTCGTAAGTCGGCTGCAGCGTGGTCTCGTCGAAGCCGACCGAGGCGTTGATTACTCCGGGTGTGTTCGCGCCATAGACTTTGAGCGACGTGTGATGCGTCGCGATCGCGATCATGCAATCGACCTTACGAAAATGCTCGGCGATGGCAACCGCCAGCGCGGCGCCTTCTTCGGGGTCGGTAGCGGAACCTAGTTCGTCGAGCAGCACCAGGGAATTCGCAGTGGCAGTGCGCGAGATGAAATCGATGTTGGTGACGTGCGCCGAGAACGTTGAGAGATTCTGCTCGATGGATTGATAGTCGCCGATGTCGGCGAGAATGGCGTCGAANACNGGCAGGTCGGCGCGGTCCGCGGGAACGGGGATGCCNGACTGCGCCATCAGAGCNAGCAGGCCGAGGGTTTTCAGGGTGACGGTTTTGCCGCCGGTGTTGGGTCCGGTGATCACTAGCTGGCGGTGGTCGCCTTCCAGCTCGATGGTGATGGGGACGATCTTCGCGTCTTTTAGTTTTAGGTTGCGCTCGAGCAGAGGATGGCGGGCGCGGTGGAGAAGGAGGCGAGCGGAGTCGGAGACGGGGCAAGCCCCGTCTCTACGGATGGCAGGCGTCAGCGCTACGGCTACGCAGTTGTAGTCCTCGGCGAAGCGGGCTTTGGCGAACTGGAGTTCTAGTTCGGCCAGGATGTCGGCAGCGGCCAGGATCGCGTCGGCGTTCTCGCCGATTTGGCGCGTCATCTCCAGCAGAACGCGATGAATCTCGGCTTGTTCTTCATCGAGCAGGCGGACCAGTTCGTTGTTTTGCTCGATGGTTTCGAGCGGTTCGACGAAAACGGTTTGCCCACTCGAACTGGCGCCGTGGACTACGCCCTGGACACGGCGTTTCTGCTCGACTTTCACCGGGATCACGAAGCGCTCGCCGCGGATGGTGATCAATTCGTCCTGCACCGTGCCGCCTTCGGCTAGTTTGCGCAGGTAGCCGCGCAGCGATTCCTGGATCTGACGCTTCTGCTTCTCTATCTCACGGCGAATGCGGCTGAGTTCGGGGGAAGCGCGATCGTCGAGCGTGCCGTCGGGGAGGATCTTGTTGCGAAACGAGCGGAGGAAGGCCGTGAAATCCTGAATGCCAGCGGAAAGCGCGGCCACGGCGGCCCAGTCGGAGCGCATGGCGGCGGGAGGTTGACGCACGATTTCGAGCCACTCGGCTGCGCGGTCGGCGACGAGGATAACGTCGCGGATCTCGGTGGTTTCAAGAGCGGCTCCGGCAATGCGGGATTTCTCGATCAGCTTCTGGATTTCGGGGAGGCCGGCGAATTCGAAACGTCCGCCGACACGACGATACTCGCGNATTTCGGTCGTGAGCTGCTGCTGGGTTTCAATCCACGGNCGATCGAGAGAAGGCANAAGTTCGGCGATGCGGCGCTGGCCCAAAGGCGAAGAGGCGTAGCCGGTGAGCAAGCCGCGCAGGGTCTCGAACTCGAGCAGGCGCGAACTGGTGTGGGTGACCGGATTGGGCACGAATGGCATTCGTTTTGATGGCGCTTTTTTTATGGTACAACGCGGGACAGATTTCGGTGGGTGATGATTCGGGGCTGCGCGCGGTGTAGAATCGACACCGCCGGGTCACTGTTACTGCGATGTGACGTCCGGCGGACGGCCCCGTAGCTCAATTGGATAGAGCATCAGACTTCGGATCTGAGGGTTGGGGGTTCGACTCCCTCCGGGGTCGCCATTCGAAAAGGCGGGCTTGCCACTCCGGCAAGCATTAGGTCAAACGTTCCGGCTAACGCTCCTGCGAACGACAGCTTCCGATCATCTCCAGAACCTGCACTCTGGTTACTTGCCATCGGTCATGTTTCGCGGTGCAATGTCACTTGAAGCGATTTCATAATGAACCNAAGGGGTAAGCTGCCGGGGCCCTCAGGGGCTCAAGCCCGCGTCTTTGTTGGTTCTGGGCGGCACGGCTGAAGCCGTGCCCTTCCCAANACGATTTATGANATCGCTTCTTGCGGAGCGAATTATGGGACGTGTTNTTGGGTTTCTGGGGACGATCGTCACGATGGCGATCGGCATGTACATCTATTCTCTGCAGGTCAAGACTTTGACTCCGGGCGCTGGGAGCGGCAATCCTGAAGAAGTTGCCACCATCGCGGGCGTGAAGAATGATTTGATCGGCATCGCCAATGCCGAGCGCGGGTACCTGGCGACACAAGGGAAGTATGCTTCGCTGGAGGAGCTGATTTCAGGCAACTTCATCATCATCAAGGGCGAGCGCCCTCCATATATTTACGATGTCGAAATCACTTCCGGCAGCTTTCGGGCGACTGCCACTCGCACTACGAAAGGCGCTCCGGCACAGCTCTGGATCACCGAAAGCATGGAAATTCAAGCGTCGGACTGAAAGTCTTTCCCGCCTGCGATCCAGAACTGGCCTCAGCAATGATTCTTAGGGCGTCATGTCCAGTCCTCAGGGGCTAAATAGTGGGTGTGAGAACTCTGTCGCCCCTCCGGGGACTTGAATCGTTTCTTCCACTTTTCCCAGCGCTGAAGCCCTCCACCCCATCACGCCAAAACCGGGCGTGCTGGGGACCTCGGTGCTGGACTAAGCTGGTTCGCCCCGCTGGGGCTGAATTCTTCGCAACGGCGAGAGTCAGGTTTTTTTCCAGTCCGTCAAGGACATGAGTTCGTCCATGATCTCCTGCAATCTCTGCAGTCGCCGTTCCTGATCGGATGCTCCGATGATTTTCTTGCCACCTTGCAGGTACACACGGTTTGCTTCGCTGATTTCCGCGATTTCTTCTCGCAACTTTCCAACGCGTTCTTTGACGGACTGGGGCATAAGCATAGGCTAGCAGAGCATTTCACACCTTGGTCAAGTTGTTTTTCAACGGTGACCGCCAACCGTTTGCTCCCCACCCCCGGCGGGCGATATATTTGCCGGGTACATATTTACCGGATATTCATGTTTTGAGTTTCTTATGTTCACTGACTTCACCGCCACCGACCGCTGGAGCAAGAAACAACTACACTGCCTCTACCAGGCCCTGATAGTGGCCATCGCCACCCGCCACGCCGATGCGGTGGACATCAAATTCCTGGTGGACGGGCGCCCGGTCTGGGTCGCACTGCCGCACCCGGCCTGGGTCGAATACAAGAAGTGCACCGGGAAGCTGATCACCGATTCGTTGGCGAAGGAAATCGCCGGCCACTTTCTGAAAACGGCGCTGGAATCGGGCGAAGGGTTAGGTCGGGAAATGTATTCGCTTACCATCGAGGAGACTCTCAAGCACCTGGAAGGCGTCGTGGCGAAGGTCGAGGCCCCGGTCGCTGCCACCCGCTAAGTTGGAAAGAGCCCGGTTCAAGCCTTTGCCGAACTGGAAGACCGGCTCCGGAAGGCAAGAAAGTAGATTAACGGTTGTCACCGCCGAGACGCAGAGGGCGCGGAGAAAACCTTCTTTAGGAGTTTGGAAAGACAAACGGGCTCGCCCCGTGTTGAATTTGACAANAGACTTTCTCGGNGCCCTCTGCGTCTCGGCGGTGAACAGGTCTCTGTGCTTAAATCAAAGCATGTTCGCCCGNAAACTCCGCGTGGAATATCAGCACGAAGGGCAGCTTCAACCTTGTCCGTTGAAGTGGCTCGACAATTTCAGCATGCGCAATTTCACCAACGNGTNTGTCTTTGACGATACGCTGCCNGTGGCGGATGGGTACATGGAAATTGGAACGCATGTCCCGCTCGATCAACTGCGGGATGCGATGGAAGACTGGTTTCGGCGCAAGAGTTATCTACCCAAAGACGCAACCCTGGTGCTGACCCCGAGCTAGCAGTCTGCTGGGAAAGGCGATTGTCGATGCCCAGCCCCTAAAGGGGCGTCTTCATTTCGAAGAACTTGCGGCATCGCTAAAGCGATGCCCTGATACGAAACACGAATTTTCCAGCAGCCTCCAGGTTGCGCTGCCCTACTTTGGGGCTCTTTCCATCTTGAGCAGGCGGGCCAATAAACGGACGATCATGCCATCGAAGCGGGTGCCGCTCAGCTTTCCGAGTTCCCCCATCGCTTGCTCGTCGGTTTTGGGAGGAGCGAAAGAGCGATCGCTCGTCATGTTCACATAGGCGTCGACGACGGCGATGATGCGGCCGTACAGCGGTATATCCTCGCCCTTGAGTCCGAAAGGATAACCGCTACCGTCGAAGGCTTCGTGATGGGATTCGATGGCCTGGGCCACGCGCTCGATTTCAGGAATCGCGCGCAACACCTCCGCCCCTACTTGCGGGTGGGTCTTGATCACCGCGAATTCATCCTCTGTAAGTGCGCCTGGCTTGTTCAGGATCCGGTCGGGGATGAACAGCTTGCCCAAGTCATGCACCCGGCCCGCGAAGGTTGCGTCTTCCACCTCCGGCGCAGAGAGGTTAAGTCCGCGCGCTATGATACCGGCATAGTGCCCGCATCGCTCGCCATGTCCCGCCGCGTTGTGCTCCCTAAGTTCGGCGGCGCGCGACAAGGCTTCGACGGCCTCCTTCATCGCCCGCTGATCCGCATCATCCTCGCGTCCGCATAGCTTGCGGAGCGTGCCGACCAGTTCTTCCAGGTGCTCACGCCCGTTATGCTCGCGCTGCAGAAACCCTTCGATATAACCGGAGACAAGCTGCCGCTGCACGGCGGAACCTTCGCCGAACACATCTGAGGTGGAAACCTGGTTACCGCCCGCGTGCTTGGCCACGTACATGCCTGCATCCGCCACGCGAATCAGGTCCTCCATGGAAAATCCGTGAACGGGGAAACTGGCGACGCCAAAGCTGCCGGTGATATGGTGCTCTTCCAGCATGGGATCGGTGGCCAGCCACAACCGCAATCTCTCCGCCAGCACCTGGGCCTGCTCGATGCCGGTCTCGGGCATGAGGATGATGAATTCGTCTCCGCCGTAGCGGGCAACCACGTTCGACTGGCGGCACTTCTGTTCGAGCAGCCGGCCAACGCGAGCCAGCACCAGATCGCCTTCCAGATGGCCGAGCGAATCGTTGACCTCTTTGAATTTATCCAAATCGATCAGCACCACCGAGAAGGGCCGGCCCGAACGGGACGCGCGCTTCCACTCCGAGCTCAGGGCCTCCCAGAAAAAGCGTCTCGTCTTGATGCCGGTCAACCCATCGGTGATCGATTGCTGCTGCAGCTTCTGGAAGACGAAGGAGTTGTGCAAGGCCGTGGCCAGAAGATCGGCCAGCGTATTCAGGATCAGAACATCCTGAGGCGCGAACGCATTCTCATCGCGGCTCTCCACGTTGAGCACGCCCAGCAGGGACTCGCCGTAGCTGATCGGCAGGCAGAGCACCGCGCGCGATTCCGGCAGCACACCGGCGAGCTGTCCCGGGCCGGCGTTCTGCACCAGTGCGCTCACCCCGGTGCGCGCGACCTTTCCCAGAACTCCGCTGCCCACCGCGATCCGGCGGCCCAGCGTTTGCGATGTCGTTCCCGCCTCGGCTTTGATCTCGATATCCTTGGTGGCGTAGTCCATGATGCCGATGCCGATGTGATCGTAGCGGAAGTTCTTCTGTATCTCGCGCACGATGTCGGCCATCATCTGCTCGGCGTCTTCGCTCGAGATCGCCATTTTCGAAATGCTGTTGAGAAACGCGAGGTGCCGGGCGCGGCGCTGTTCCTCGGTAAACAGGCGCGCATTCTCGATGGCTACCCCCAGTTGACCGGCTGCGGTTTGCATGACCTCGAGGTCTCTCGCCAAGAACTGCGATTCCCGCTCCGTACTCAGCGCCGCCATTACTCCCCCGGGTTTGCCGCCCAAGAAAATAGGCACGGCGCAGAACGACCGAGCTGGCCGCGGAGGCACGAAATCGACTCCCAGTTTTGACCGAATCTGTTCAAGATCGGACTCGATCAGCAGGGGCTGTCCCGTCCTGATGATGTACTCGGTCAATCCATTGCTGACCTTGCGGGAGCGCTTGGAATGAATGACGCCGCCTTCGATCTCCAGCTCGAAGTGAATCTCATCTTCCTCCTGAAACGCGATGTAGAAATTGCCGGTGTCGAAAATCTGGCCCAGCTCGACCTGCACCGTGCGGAGCACCTCGTCCTGATTGAGATGAGAACTTATGGCCTGCCCGATCTCGGTGAGCAGCTCGTATTCCTTGGTTCGCCGCTGTGCTTCATGCATTACGACATAGTTTTCCAGGGTCAGCGCGATCTGCAACGCCAGCCCGATCAGCAGCCGCAAATTCGAAGAGCCGAACATCCGCCGTTCCGCGTGCGGAAATAGAAGGACGCCGAAATTGTGCTCCCGCGTCTGCAGGCTCACCGCCATCAGGTCGGTGATTCCCTCCGCCAGCAGCGTCTGCTTGCAGGTCTCGAACTTTCCTCCCGAAAGCGCCGGCAAAGGCTCTTCAAGTTCCGCGAGATTCCGGAAGGTAACTACTCCACCACGCCTGTAGGCAAGCTCGGCGATGTAATCGCCGGCCTGTGTCTTTTGCAGCTTTTCGAGGAATTCCGCGGGAAAGCCTTTTTGTACCGAGGGCACGGTGCCGCGCCACTGCTGGGTAACAAAGAAGACGGCGCGGCGCGAAGGCAGGGGCGCCACTAACCTCTCGACAAAATTCTGCATGCTGGGTACCAGGTCCGATGCGGAAAGCAAGCGGCGCGGATCGACGCCCAGGGTGGAGAACGCCAACGCGTTTTCCTGCACCGCATTGCGCTCGTTTTCAAACAGCACCATGACCATCGCGATGGCCAGCAGCATCTGCGGAATCGGCCCCAGGAAACCTCCCAGCTGCCCAACAATCTCGAGGAAAGGTTGGTGGAGCTGGCCTGCATACATCAGCGCCGCCCACAGCGCCAGCGAAAACGCGAGCGTCCGGAAGGCCACGGAATTCCTGCGAAAAGCGTAACGGTAAAAATGGAACGAGCAATATAGCAGTGTCGCCGCCAGCCCCACTTCCAGCCGCAAGTAGATCGGTACCGGAGTCGCTCTCTCGCGGAATACTCCGCTCACCATTTGCGCCCGCAAGCTCACACACGCCAGCAGGACCCCGGTTACCGTCAGCGCAACGTCATACCACTTCACCTGGAACGGTTCCTTCATCAGCCTGGTCGAGACGAAGATGCAAATCGCCATGGCCACCAGGAGAAGCGAGCTCAGCAAAAACAATAACGCGGAAGAGCCCAGGAAATATTCCACCGCCTTCAGCGCGTAGTGCAGCGTGTATGCCGCCCATGCCAGTTGCCACGCGCGAAAATAGTTGTGACGGTTTTGCTCGTGCAGGTAGGTGAAGACAAAAAGCACCAGCAGGGCCACGGCCCCAGGAATCAGCACCAGACCTGTGGCAACGCTATTCATAGACTAACGCTTCCTCAGCACTCGCAATTGCGGCCCAGATGGAACTGTCTTTGGCCGAATGCTGGCCTAATCCTGTCACACCAGACAGATCGAAACAACAGGTGTCTTCCGGCAGGTTCCGCCCTGGGCACGGCGTTTTCAAGAGTATCTTCTTATGAGATGCGATGCCGCTATAGCGATCTTCTCCAGAAGAGTTACCTTCGTAACCCGTCAGTAACCCGTTGGTCCCGCGCGGGACTGGCGGAAGTCTAGAGCCAAAACCCCAATCCCGCTATACTCAAAAGTTATGCTTCGCGTTCGATTCGCGCCGTCCCCCACTGGTTTTCTGCACGTCGGCAGTGCCCGCACCTTCATCTTCAACTGGCTCTACGCCCGTCGCAACGGTGGAACCCTGGTCTTGCGCCTCGATGACACCGATGTCGAGCGCAACACCGACGCCTCCGTCAACTCCATCTTCGAAGGTCTGCGGTGGCTCGACCTTGATTGGGACGAGGAATACAAGCAATCCGAACGCCTGGCCCTGCATCGCCAGATCGCCGACGCCATCTTTCAAAAGGGACTGGCCTACCGCGACTTCACCCCGGCCCACACCGGCGATGCAGAGAAATCCGGTCCGGTTAAGGCCGATCCCAGGGACTTGCGCGTGGATACGTTCTCCTCGCCTCCGTCAGTCGGAGTTCGAATCACGCATATTCCGACCGACACGGTCGTAGTCTCGAAGGACGAAAAATCAGAGGCGAAGAACCGCGAAAAAGCCCTGCTCATGCTGCGCGAGCGGCTAAGCGAGGGAGCGCGCGGCACTTGGCTGTTCAACCCGGGCATGCGCGAACTTTCCCGCGCCGAAAGCGACCGGCGAGCTGCGGCCGGAGAGCCCTTCGCCCTCCGCTTCCGCGTCCCCCGCGGCCAGGGAGAAGAGGTCCGTTTCACCGACGCCGTGTACGGCGAGCAAGTCAAAGCCGCCGATGATATCGAAGACTTCGCGCTCCTCCGTTCCGACGGCATGCCCACCTACCACCTCGCCTCCTGTGCCGACGACATCGACCTCCGCATCAGCCACATCATCCGCGGGCAGGACCATCTCTCGAACACTTACAAGCACGTGCTCATTTTCGAAGGCGCTGGCGCCCAGCCGCCGCAATTCGCGCATCTTCCGCTGCTTGTCGCTCCCGACGGATCGAAGCTTTCCAAGCGCCGCCACGGTCCGGTGGTCAGCGTCACCACGTACCGCGACGCCGGATTCCTTCCGGAAGCCTTCATCAATTTTCTGTGCCTGCTGGGCTGGTCGCCAAAAGACGACCGCGAGAACATGACGCGCCAGGAACTGACCGACGCTTTCTCCCTTGAAGGCATCAATCGCGCTAACGCCGTGGTGAATTTCAAGGAGCCCGCCGCAACACCGGACGAAACCTTCGACCCCAAAGCGCTCTGGCTCAACGCCGAGCACATCCGTGCGCTCTCCGTCGGCGATCTCAGCGCGCGCCTGCTCCCCGTTGTCCACGCCGCAGGGTTCCCCATCGCGCCGGAGAAAATGCACGCGATTACCCCGCTCATCCGCGAGCGCATCAAACTTCTGCGCGACGTCCTCACCGCCGCCGACTTTTTCTTTGTGGACCAGCTCCCGCCCTACGATCCAGCCGAACTTATCCCGCAGAAGGGCGACGCCGCCATGGCTCGCAAAATTTTGACCCGCGCGCGGGAAGTCCTGGCGCAAACGGAATTCAAGCACGACCCACTCGACCAAACCCTCCGCGCAGCTGCCCAGGAGATGGGCTTAAAAGCGGGCCAAATGTTCCAACCTGTCCGCGTCGCCGTCTGCGGCCGCAAGAATGCTCCGCCATTGTTTGAGACGCTGGAAGTGCTGGGAAAAGAAACGACGCTGAAGAGGATCGAGCAGGCGATCCAGAAGGCACAGTAAATTCCTCAAATCGATGGAGAGACGGGCGTCCTCGCCCATCAAGCAGGGCGACGTTCTGCCGGAACGCAGGGACGCATGGGAATCGGGCGGCGGTGGTAAGATGGCGCGAAAAAGAGTGCGGATCTGCCCTCATGAAACGACCATACCTCGCGTTTGACATCGAAACAGCAAAGGTTCTTCCACGTGATGTACAAGGCGGGGACATTTTGGCGCACCGGCCATTGGGGATTTCCTGCGCGGCTGCACTGGCGTCCGATAAGAAGGTACCGCAATTGTTCTATTCAACCCATTCCGGCGGCATTCCTTCTGCCCAAATGTGCCAGGACGACCTGTCAGGTCTTGTAGATTTTCTTACAGCTCAAGTCGAGAACGGTTACACGATCGTGACGCATAATGGCCTGGGATTCGACTTCGATGTTCTGGCTGAAGAGTCCGGCCGCCCGGATGATTGCAGAAAACTTGCCGTTGGCCACATCGACATGATGTTTCACGTTTTTTGCTGCAAAGGCTTTGGTGTCGGTCTTGATGCGGCTGGGAAAGCAATCGGGCTCGGGAAGCTGGAAGGTGTCGAGAGTTGGGAAGCGCCGAAGCTATGGAAAGATGGCAAACATGAAACTGTCCTGAACTATGTGGGACAGGATTGCAGAGTTGCCCTAAAAGTTGCGGAAGAAAGCGAACAGCAGTGCAGTTTTTCCTGGATTACCCAGAGTGGAAAGGCCAGCGATCTTGCTCTTCCGAAAGGCTGGCTGACGGTAGAGGACGCAATGAAGCTGCCGCTCCCGGATACGTCCTGGATGAAGACTGCCCCTTGGCCGCGGTCAAAATTCACGAAATGGCTTGGATGAGTATCCCGGCCGAGGAATCTGTTCGAGATTGTCGAGCATCTTCCGCGCAACGAACCCACGCGCTAGTGATCCTGAAACTGCTTGGCTCGCTGGCTGGCTTCCGCGGCCTCGCGGCGCATTCCTTTCGCTTCAAAGGCGCTGGCCAGGGCGTCTTCGTTGTCGCGGTCGTCCCCGGCTTGCCGCTGCTTCAACAGCGATGCGATGGCGTCGTCGTAGAGCTTGAGCCGGGCCTCGGTGACACCCAGGTTGTAGTAGATGCTTTGATAGCCGGAATCGAGTGCCGCCACTCGTTTGTATTCTTCGAGCGCTTCAGGATCCCGATGCTGATCCGACAAAGCGGCTGCCAGGCCGGCGTGTCCATCGGCGCTGCTGGGGTCGAGTCTGAGCAATTGAGCAAAAATATCCTGTGCCTTTGATGGAAGCTTCTGCTCGAGGTAGATCAGCCCGAGCCGGTAATACGCGTCTTCGCTCCGTGGATTCAGCGCGATCACGCGCTTCATTTCCGCCGCCGCATTCTCGAAGTCGTGCTTTGCGATGTAGGCGCGCGCCAGAGCAGCGTGAGCAGCGGCGAAGTCAGGCCTCAGACTTACAGATTTCCGTAACTCCGCAATCGCTTCGTCTGTCTTTCCTTCGTCGAGAAGTTCGACTCCGTTTTGTGCATGAACCATATAGCCGTGGGAACGTTGCAGCCCCATCACGGCTCCCACCACGAGCAAAGCCCCGACTAACAGCACTGCGATGCGGCGCAAAATGTCATCCTGCAGTGGAGCGACCTTTGCGATGAGCGCGCCCAGAAGCAGGCCCATGAGCAGGCCGCCGATGTGCGCGGCGTTATCGGTGCGAGCGATCACCGCCCCAAAGAAGAGGTTGTATCCTACAAACACGACCACACTGCGCAGGGTTCCGGCCATGGCGGCGCGTGGCAGCGAAAATTCGCCCAGATAAAACGACGCGATCAGAGCCCCTGCAATCCCAAAGATTGCTCCGGAAGCGCCGACGCTCAAGATGACGGGATTCCAAATCAGGCTCGCGAGGCTCGCCGCTAATCCAGTGATCAGGTAGACGGAGGCAAACGTCCAGTGGCCGTAGACCGACTCCGCTAGTCTGCCGAGGCTCCAGAGACACCACATATTGAAGCCGATGTGCAGCAGGCCGCCGTGAATGAATACGCAAGTCAGCAGTCGCCACCACTGGCCACTGACGGTAAGCGGCCCAAAATTGGCCCCCCAGCGGACGAGCTCCTGACCCGAAGGATTGTCGAGCATCGAAACCCCAGCCAGGGTCATGGCGACGAACACCGCAACGTTGATACCGAAAATGACCTGAGTCACTGCCATCGAAGTGGACTGTTGCCGCAGCCACGGCGCCGGCTCGACTCGCTGGATGGGGGAATCCTCGCCGCGCTGCGCAGCTTCGTGCTGCACGCACCACTGGCAAAGCTTCTTGCCGAAGGTGAGGGCTGGAAGCTGACGACCGCATTGCACGCAATTTGCCATGAAAGATTGAATTCCGCCGTCACCGGTGATGTCGGGAGGTCGCGGTCCCTCTCGACGCAGATTATCACGTGGATTCCTTCACCGGCGGTGGGGGCTGCATTCGGCTAGGGCATCATTGAGGCCGCAGTATAACCGAGGAGCGGTCAGCAGCCGCGAATCCACTCTTCCCATATAAAATACAAAGAGCATGAGCGCTGTGAATTCATCTTCATCTAAATCTGTCGAAGCTGGCACGAACTCGCCTTCCGAGTCCCGCCCCTCGAACTTTGTCCGCGACCAGGTCATCAAGGACCTGGAGACGAACAAATACGACGGCCAGGTACAGACCCGCTTTCCTCCCGAGCCCAACGGTTACCTGCACATTGGCCATGCAAAGTCCATCTGCCTCAACTTTGGATTAGCCGACGAGTTCGGCGGCAAGACCAACCTGCGCTTCGACGATACCAACCCGGAGAAGGAAGAGCAGGAGTACGTGGATTCAATCATGAAGGACGTCCACTGGCTGGGTTTCGAGTGGGACGGTCTCTACTATGCTTCCGACTACTTCGATCAGCTTTACGAGTGGGCGATCAAGCTGATCAACGATGGCAAAGCGTACGTTGACGATCTAAGCGCGGAAGAAATTCGCAAGTATCGGGGCACGCTAACGGAGCCCGGCAAAGAAAGTCCGCACGGCAATCGCGGGGTGAAGGAGAACCTTGACCTTTTTGAGCGCATGCGCAAAGGCGAGTTTCCTGACGGATCGCGCGTGCTGCGCGCCAAGATCGACATGGCGTCGCCGAACCTGAACATGCGCGATCCGGTCATGTACCGCATCCTGCGCGCCGAGCATCACCGCACCGGCGGCAAGTGGTGCATCTATCCCATGTACGACTACGCGCACGGTCAGTCCGATTCCATCGAACACGTGACCCACTCCATCTGCACTCTTGAATTTGAAGATCATCGCCCGCTTTACAACTGGTTCATCCAGCAACTCGGCATTTTTCCGTCCCAGCAAATGGAGTTCGATCGCCTCAGCCTGACCTACACGCTGCTCAGCAAGCGCAAGCTCCTTACTCTGGTGCAGGAAAAACGCGTCACCGGTTGGGATGATCCGCGCATGCCCACGCTCTCCGGCATCCGGCGCCGCGGCTACACGGCGGAGGCGATCCGCAATTTCTGCGCCGCCATCGGGGTTTCGAAGACGAATGGCACGCTGGAACTTGCGATGCTCGAACACTTCGTCCGCGAAGACCTCAACAAGCGCGCGCCGCGTGTGATGGCTGTGCTGCGGCCGTTGAAGGTCGTGATCGATAACTACCCGGAAGGGCAGGTTGACGAAGTTGAGGCGGTCAATAATCCCGAGGACGAAAGCGCCGGGAAGCGCAAAGTGCCATTTTCCAAGGTGCTCTACATCGAGCAGGACGATTTCCGCGAAGTCCCGCCCCAGCAGTATTACCGCTTGTCGCCCGGGCGCGAGGTGCGGCTGCGTTATGGCTACTTCATCACAGCGAAGTCGGTGGTAAAGAACGACCGGGGAGAAGTGGTAGAGGTGCACTGCACATACGATCCGGCCACGCGCGGTGGCAATGCTCCGGATGGACGCAAGGTGAAATCGACCATCCACTGGGTCTCAGCCGCGCATGCTCTCGACGCCGAGGTGCGTATCTACGACACGCTCTTCACCAGGGAAGACCCGAATCAGGTTGAAGAAGGCCAGGAGTTCACTGCGAACTTGAATCCGAACTCGTTGGAAGTGATCGCGCAAGCGAAGTTGGAGCCATCGCTGGCGAATGCGCCGATCGAAGGCCGCTATCAGTTCGAACGCCTTGGGTATTTTTGCGTGGACCCGGATTCGAAGCCCGGACATCTTGTGTTCAACCGCACCGTGGCGCTGAAAGATACCTGGGCCAAGATTGAGAAAAAATCGGCATCGTAGAGGTTACGGTGGAGACGCAGCTTGCGGTGCCTACTCCCACAGATAGGCAGGCAGCCTGCAGCGTGTCCACCGCTTAATCACTTCCAGGGTCCGCCGGTGTGCACCATCCACAGGTCGGTGTCTGGCGCTTTGATCACGTCAAACGGCATCCAGAAGTAGCCTCGCTGTCCCCAACCGTCGCCCCAACTGTTCTGAATAAGCGCTAGTTGTTTCTGGAAGTCGTAGCCCAGACAGAGGACTTCGTGGCCGCCCTGTAGCTGCTCGCCTGGTTGCGGGATAGGCATAATGCCAGTGTCCGCCACCTGTTGAGACATGAATGATTCGTAGACCGCGAATCCGACCGTAATCAGCCACGGTGTTGAATCGGCCAAGCACCGGAGAAAGTCCGACAGGGTTCCGATGCGGTGATACGCGCCCGTCTTGTACTTTAGCGCGTTCCGCACCTGCTCCGGCGTCGGGGCGGATAGCATGCCCGCGACGTAGGGATATAACGACGTTTCACAGCAACCTTTCACTGTGAGCACCTGGCAGCCGGTGCGCGGCATTGCGCCCTCGTCTCTCGGGAAGGAACCATCGGCAATCAGTTCCTCGACATATAGGCACTGCGGGCTCAGGATCGGAGACGACTTCTCGTACTTCCGCGCTATCCACTCGCGCGCGGAAGAGAAGGCATGCCCCGTACAGCTTCCTTCCTCGCCCTGGTCCTTAATCGGTCCGCCCCACTCCCGCAGATCCGCATGTTGCGGGACCGGCTCCGATCGCGGCGGAGCCCGGTACAGCCGATCCCGCACATCATGAACGTCGCGGAGCGCGCCGAACTTGCGGTTGGTCACTGGAGCCGTCCGAAAGTCACCGACCGCACAAGTTTCGAGTGCTGGTGAAGTTTCAGTTTCGGAGTCACCGCATCTACGGCAGCGTTGCCAGTCTTCGTCACCAGGATGCTGTTGTAATGATCCGCAAAGGTGGAAACGCTGTAGGGCGGCGCGATCTTCGTGCTTCGGATTGCAGCCGCGTTCTGACAGGATGGAATCACTGCGGTGATTGCGCTCACCGTGCCCGCCACCAAGTCGGCAAGCAGCGTAATTTTCGTCTGCGTGTTTGGATCGCTCACCTGTGCGGCCTGAAGCACAAGTTGCTGATCCGCCTGGTAGGCACTCACAGCCGCTTGCAACTGCTGGCAAACGCCCGGCGCGGATACCGACGAGGCCTTGGCGAAGTCCGCGGCCAGCGCCTTGATGACCGCAGCATCGGCATTAATCTTGGCTGCTAGGTTGCCGTTCACCGGCTGACCGTTGGCCACGCTGACGATTTGCAGAATGTTGATCAGTGCCGGCGCCGCCGCGGCCAGAATGGAATCGAGCGTCGCCACCCATGCGGTCGAACATGCGGTCGAGAACATGGCAAGAGACAGCGCTACGACAAGAACTTTCCTCATAAACAGTTCTCCTTTTAACTTTTCGGAATTGAGTTACTTACTTTTGGCGCGGCGTGCTGGCGCGATTGCGGAGTTCCTGCGGCTCGGTCTGGATGAGCAGCAGTTGTCCTTGAATGCCTTTCACTGTAGCCTCATTACTGCTTCCCATGGCTTGCAGCGCCGCGATAGCAATATCGCGCACATTGGCCTGCGCGGTGTGCTCCTTCTTCCACGCCTGATCCTCGATTCGCTGCTGCTCTCGCTGGCCGGTCAATTTCTGCGCTGCCCCATATGCCAGGACGCCATTGACCAGGAAGCCGGCGAAGGCAACCGTGGCCGCGCCATAGCTGCTCCAGAAAGTAGGTGCGACCTGCGTTAGCATCATCATGGCTTCGCGGCTTCATTTGAGTTGGCGCCGGCATACGGCGAAGGTAGCCAATGCGCCACGATAACAGCCAGCGGCGCGAAGATCGCTGCGGCTGAGGCATGGTTCGCCCAGAATGCAGCAATCACCGGCGTGGCAGCGTTCGCGATCGCGGTAAGCAGTAATACAACGGTGGGCAGATAAGCGGCGTACTTTTTCAAGATAGTATCTCCTTATGATGGCGTTACGCTATGTCGATTGGGCATGCGGTTGAAATCGGTCAAGCTCTGATGCCGGACTCATACGCCGCCCATGGCGAGCGCTTCGTCAGAGCTTCCTGGCGAGATAACAATCCCTCTTGCGCGAGGCCAACGTGGACCCACCCATACTCAAGAATAAGTTGGTCGTATTCGAGGTCGGACTTCAGAATGGCCAGCGCTACTTCCACCGGTGTGCCGAAGGCGGGGCAAACGAAGTCGCACGCCAGGCCGTGGCAATGGACGCTCGTCGCCACTCCACCCACCGCCTGGTTTACCTCTACCGAACGGTAGCCGCTGTGCACGACGATGGGCCTGTCTCCGAGCAACGTTCTAATTTTTTCCATGACCGCCGCCACAAGGCCCAGGTTTGTAATGACGATCCGACCGGGAGTATTGTCCAGCCCGCGCCGCGCCGCCGCTTCGGAGAAAGAAAATTCCTCCAGCGTGAAATGCTCTGAAAGTTTCATGGGGATTCTGGTTTTAGCTACCGTAGAGTCTTGCGATCAGAATGTCCGAGCGGTAATTCCTCACGTTCCCGAGCAACTACTGCCGGCTTCGTCCTTGAGCCACTTTCAATGCGCCGAGACAAGGAGTTCGGAGTCGATGAATCGCATAGGCCGTTATTCGCAAAGCCGTAGCCGCCATTGACCGGAGCGGGAGCTTACGCATGAACTGCGAGAGCCAAAATGAAGACAACTAAGAAATGTCTCATCGCTTCACCTGGTTAGTGATCTGGATACGGCCCATGCGATCCGCACGATAAGCTCGCAGGACACGTATAGATATTCGCCGTCGCGGTGTTCGTAAGCTGAGTGATGTTGACTCCTTGCGTCGAGGGTGGATTTCCGCTCATGCACGCTACCCCATTCGTTCCAGTGCAGGTTCCAGTCAAAGTGAAATTCGGCGGGTTCATCCACGGTAGACCCATCATGGGGCAGTTGAGGGGATTCGATCCGCTGTAGACGCAAGACGCGGAAGGATAGCCGCCCGGAAGCGCTGGAAAAGAGTTAGCGCAACCGGACAAGCATTGCCCCAGCGGATCTACCACGCTCCAGCTCCCGGAGCTTTTCCCGACCAGCGAATTTTTGTAGAACTCAAGGGTTTGTGAATCCCAGCAAGTGAAAGCCGAGGTGCCTTCGCCGTTGCCGCTTGTCGGATTATTGCAAGCCATGTCCGATGCCGAGCCTAAACCATAACCGTTATCCGCGAAGACGTTGTTCCAGAACCAGTTGTTGATGGGCCAAAAAGATTTTCCATAGTTCAAGATCGAGTAGCGATTCATGGCCAGCGTTGTGTTGTTCTGGTACGTGACTCCGTTTGGAGGACCGGGAGCATTTGAGATTAAACAGTTGGCGGCTCCGGTGCCTGAACTCGGAAAGACCACCGTCATGCTGGCTCCGGTTCCGTAAGGATTGGTGCCGGGAAGTGCTTTTACGGGTGATGTGTGCACGGCGTTAGCATAACCCTGCGTTGTGCAGGTCGTATCCGACGCGCTGAGGTTCGTGAGGTAAACGCCGTCGCCCACGCTGATGTCGGTGATCTTGTAGCCGAGGGACGCGAAGGACAAACCATTCGGGCTTGCGAGTTTCGACTTGCAATCGGAAAGAGAGCTGCACAGCGTGCCACTTGGGTTGTTAACCGTGTCCGCGTAAACAACGCTGTTCCCCCCGCCAGTGCCGTCGGCGTTCCAGTTGCCCGTGGTTGCGGTCATGCCAAAAGTCCCGCTCCAACCTGAGTAAGTGATCGGGACGGTCCATCCCCAGCTAACGCATTGTGCAAGCGTATAAGTTCCGGTTTGGCAGAGAATCGGGTCCATGCGCGCGATGTTCGTGGAGATGGTCACAAGGCTGCATCCTGTGCCGCAGGGTCCACCGCCGCTTTGCTGCACCGCTACGATGCTGGTGGTGTTGGTGGATAAATCGCTTTGCGCGGGAGCGCACGCCGCAGTGGCGTTNCCTCCAGATGCTGACATCGCGCAGGGGTACTTGATTTCCCCGCTCGTCCACAACCANGCAAGCGGGCTACTATCCGAACCGAATTGGTTCGAGTCCCCAATGTTTGAAAACAGGTTGTTCACAACGTCGATGTTAAACATCGGCTTGCTGACTCCGCCGCCATTGCCGGCAGTGGAAGAGCGGGGCGAGAAAGTCAACTGCAGGCAGTTCGCAAACCAGTTGCTTTCAATTCGGATATTATCGACCGAGGTCAGGGGAACGCCTGTGGATGCGTTATAGACTCCTGCCGTTTGTCCAGCGGAAATGACTCGCGGGTCCCAACTAGCACAGAATCCATTCTGCCCGTCTGTCCAGGCATCTTCAATTTCATTTCCTGCCAACAGAACGCGGCTGCCAACTTTGAATTCGGCCGCTGGTTTTCTTCCCCAAGAAAATGGACAGGCATTATGGCTAGCTGAACCATCTGACGGTCCACACCCAAAAGGAGGGGAAGGGCTGCCTCCGCCGCCTCCGGTCAATTGCCGCCAATTCAGATCAGCACCAAAATGGTTGCGGCGTATTTCAAGATCTGCGGCCGGGCCGCCGTTGGTATCGACTGCAGCGCCACCGGAAAACCAGGCAGCCGAGCCGCCCTCGATCCAGTTGTTTACGATCTTCAGCGGACCGTACATAAATCCGGCCCCTACGCCATGCGACTCACTGCCCCACTGGTGGATTTTCTCGATATAACTGTCCTGCAGCCATCCGCCATCCACGTTGAACTGCATGGCATTTTTAACATCGTCCCCGCATCCGACCTGATACTGCGAAGGCGGATTAGATTGCACAAAAGTTGCCCCGGTAAGGTTCACATTGCCATTGATCGAGATGTTCTTGTTATCCGTTCCACTGAGCACTGCCTGGGTGTATGGCGTGCTGGCGATGATCTGCGCGGTGCCATTGATGTAAATAGTAGAGCCCGGCGCGAAGGTCATCCCGAAATATGACCCATTGCTCGCATAGCCGACTGCTGGAATGTTGACGATGCTTGTCCCACCATTCACAAGGTCTTGAGTAACGCTCACGCCGGCGCCACCCGTACCAGACGTGTTAGTCCACGATCCACAAGCTCCGAGCGGCCCGTTTGATGTATCTTGCGTAGCCGTTGTACCGCAAGAAGAGACGCAGCTTGGAGAAGTTGCTTGGGACACTTCAAAGTGAGCTGTTGACAATCCAGCGGACAGAACTATGCAGGCCGGACACGTATAAGTTCCGGTGATGTTGACGATCTGCCCCGGCTGGAACGTGTTGGCGGCAGTGTAGGTGCAAGTATAAGGGCCGCCGCCGCTGCAGGAAATTGCCGTAACTGTTGCTGCTGAGGTTGTAGGCTGGNCGGGATCGCCTGGGTCCCAGCCGTGCATGTACATTCCGACCACGCCAAGATTCGTAGACCAGATGCCAGGGATATACACTCCTGAACCCGGAGCGCCATTCACGCCGCCGTCTGCCGCTTGAAAGAAAAAAGGAGCTTTGGGCGCGGGCAGAGCTAAACTTTGCGCTGCACCGGGTGCGATAGTCAATTCTCCATGCTTTATCAGGATGTGGTTGGCGTAAGGAACGCAGACAGACCAGGTCCGACACGCGTGTCCCGCGATTGAGCTCGCCAGCGGATTTGCTGCATCCTCTTGGGCGTAAATTCCCGCAAAGTATCCCGGAAGATTGCTGAGCACCATCTTCCACATATACTGCTTGTCGTTTGGCGACGAGCATCCAGGATTCCGTGCGCCGCCGAAATTGGCGAGGCCGTGCCCGCATACCATCCTTCCGGCGGGCAGATGGCTGGGGTTTGCTACTGCATCCTGCGAGTCGATGACCAGGCACTTTGTCGGTTCCACGTTTCCTGTGGGGTTCAATTTCCCTGGCAAAGTGATGGCTGCGCTATTGCTCGGGTAAGTTGCGGCAGATATGTAGGTGCTCCCGGACGACCCCTGCACGGGAATTTCGACAAGCCACCAGTCATCGTGGAAGTGCGCCCCGCCGCCCGCGTTGTCGGAATTGTCCCGCCAGTTGATAAGCGCATCTTGGAGGCTTGCCTGGCTCAGCGTGTACTTCCCGCCAACGTCACCTGTGTGGCTCGGGCCGAGATTAGTGGTCGTGGCTCCATCTAAAACCACCGTGTAGAAAAATAGGCCGCCTGGAGGATTGCAGATTGTAGGATTGACCCAGTTCTGGGGAAGTTCGGCGAATCCAAACGGAGCGCCCGCTGTGCCATATACGGCCGCCCCTTGGTACAGCGTGGAACCCGAGTACGCCGCTTGCCCGAAGGCAGGAAGGCAAAATACTACAACCGCCAGGAACTTCTTCATCTCTCTTTGCTCCCGAAGAAATCGCATCTTTCGTTAAACGGGGGCGAGGCCTTTAGACAACGCAAGGGTCCGCGCAGACCCGTGCGCTCTGCGCCCGGAGTCACTTCCGGCTTCGCTATAATGTTTGTTTGCTCTTCCCCCGCCATTTGTGTAGGGGTTCATGGAAAGGGAACTATGCCGACTGACGTAGTTATGCCCCAGATGGGCGAATCAATTTTCGAAGGAACCATCACCAAGTGGCTGAAAAAGCCCGGTGACAAGGTCCAGCGCGACGAACCCCTGTTCGAGATTTCCACCGACAAGGTCGACGCCGAAATCCCCGCGCCCGCTAGCGGAATCCTTCAGGAAATCAAGGTCTCCGAAGGCAACACCGTTCAGGTCAACACTGTTGTCGGCGTGATTGGAGACGGCAGTGGCGCTTCCGCCGCCCCCGCCAAGGCCGGTGCGCCTGCTCCTTCTCTTGCTGTACCGGTACCGGCAAAGAAAGAAGCTCCGGCTCCGCCGCTCCCGCCCGCCACCAGCGCGCCCGAGGACGAAGAAGATTCCGACGTTCGCTCTTCCCCGCTCGTCCGCAAGCTCGCTCGCGAACACAATGTGGATCTCGCAAAAGTAAGTGGCACCGGTGCCGGCGGCCGCGTCACCAAGCAGGACGTCCTCGATTTCGTCGAGCAGCGCACGGCTGCGCCAGTTGCGGCCCCCGCACCCCGTCAATCCTCAGCCCCCGCGCCGGCTGCCATTCCAGGCGGTCTTGTACCGATGTCCCAAATGCGCAAGATCATCGCGCAGCGCATGATCGAATCGCGCCGTACCAGCGCTCACGTTCACTGCATGTTCGAGGTGGACATGACTCGCATCGTCAATTTGCGGAACAAGCTGAAGAACGGCTTCGAGCAGCGCCACGGCGCGCGGCTTACCTTCATGCCGTTCTTCGTGCGCGCCGCCATCATCGCCCTACAGCAATATCCGATCGTCAACAGCTCCCTCGAAAACGACAGCGTCCGCTACCACCAGCACGTCAACGCTGGCATCGCCGTTGCGCTCGATGGGGGACTCATCGTCCCCGTTCTTAAGAGCGCCGACGAACTCAACTTCCTCGGACTGCAGCGCGGCATCACCGACCTCGGCGAGCGCGCCCGTTCGAAGAAGCTCATGCCGACCGACGTCGAAGGTGCAACCTTCACCATCACCAACCCCGGCCAGTTTGGCGCCGTCTTCGGCTTGCCCATCATCAACCAGCCGAACGTCGCCATCATGGGCGTCGGCGGTATCACCAAACAGCCCTTGGTGATCACCGACAAAGACGGCGCAGATTCCATCGCTATCCGTTCCGTCGTTCACCTCACGCTCGGCTACGACCATCGCATTATCGACGGCGCCCTCGCCGACCAGTTCATGGTTGTCGTAAAGAAGACTCTCGAAAACTGGAGTGAAGAAGTCGGCTAGCTCAGCATTCCAACGTGGCGTAGTCTTAGGCAGTGTCCTGATTGCTTATTCATGTCAAGAGAAGCACGGCTAAACCGTACAATCCGCAGAGCAGTAGAGAGGCGATTGGGAAAGGAACAAGGAGGCAAAAAACCAAGCCGCGTAAGACTCTTTATTTATGGCGTGAGAGTGTCCTGTGCTCCCCGAGGCGTCACCTATGTAGAGCCTGGACATCCCAAACATAGCATTACCCTGAACCAAGAGGGACCAGATGAGGGTGCAACCGGAGGATTCTTCACGTCGCCCGACATGGTTGCGGACAAACTCCTGCCGGACAGCAAAGTACATTTTCCGTGCCCGATAGGTTCTGTCGCAGATGCCGTCCCACAAGATTGGATTGTCTCCGCCCAAATCCTCTCCTCGTTGTGGTCACCTACCACCCCCGCTTCTGCCTTTTATCACTCGTCATCACTGGAACCGCTTTGGTTTAGCGCACGATTCAAGCGGTCAATATCTTTTGTTAGAAGTTCCACTAAGATGAAATTAGGACGCTACCATCCATCGCTTTTTGTTGTCGTACAGCGTCAAACTAGTGGCGTTTCCCCCAGCAGCAACGGGCCGTCTTCCGAGCGTTCGATGAAATATCGAGCCACGTCATCGCGGAGTCCAGGTTTGTTTCCAGTCCAGCGCCATAATCCCTGGTAATCTCGCGCGATGTCGCTTGCGGGATTGAAATCCCACTTTTGCAGCAGCGCCCACCGCTCTCCATAAGCGCGCAGCGCTTTGCTGCCGTGAAAAGCATGCGTTGCGAAATTGTCGATGCACCCCATTGGGGAACGGCCTTCGATGCGGTTCAGCTTCGCGGCGCGCGCTTGCCAATTGAGCACAGCTTCCACGTAAGGCCCCGTGCATCGCTTCATTTCGGCGGCCACGTTCGTCGCTTGCACCAGCCCGAACGCTTGATGCCAATCCGCGCTGCCCAGGATGCAGGTGTCCAACATCCCGCCCACAATATCGAAAGCATCCCGGCGCCATGCCCACGCGCCCCCGGTTGCTCCCGGCGCATGACCAAAGGGGAAAGCTTCTGACGGTTGAAGCTTGGCGTAGTAAGTATCAGTTCCTCCGCGCCGCGCTCGCCGCGAACTCAGGAATTCACTGGGGTGCAGATAATTCCAGGCAAAACTTGTGCTCATGCGGTAAGGACGGTGACCGACATGGCTCGTCGCTGTTTCGCCTGTCAGGTCGGCATATGTGCTAAAAAGCTGAACAAAGCTGTGATGCTGAAGCATGTGGATTGCCTCCAGCGCCCAGTCGTGTCGCGTGAAGTGGAAGTCTCCATCTACATAGCCGCCGTACTGCCAGTCTGGCGGGAAGCGGCGCACGCCCTCATTGATGGCGCATTCCTTGATCCAAAGGCTCGAGTCGGTCCGCAGTTGCAAATCGAGCGGATTGTCGGGGCTGGTGACTTCGTGCGGCCGATCTCCGAAGGCGACCTCGACGACGTGCAGCACGATGTTCGGGCTAGCCTCCATATGAAGCCGGAAATCATGGAAAGTTTCTCGCCGGCGCTGCCAGCGGTACGGGTTTGAATACACTGAAACAACGTGCAGCTTCCGAGTCTCGGAGTACTCCACGAACTCGCGATGCACGTTTGGATGCTTGAAAGTCACAGCGTTTCCTCTCGATCTTGTGCCGCCAGCCACTTCGCTGGAGCGTGTTTCCTGATCGGGTCATCTGACCATTGGCGATCTGAGGCGCTTGATTTTCGATGACCCGGTCACCCGATCACCCGATTTCTGTAATTCCTTATTTCCAGAAGTGCAATACGACCTGCACGAGTACCACCACAAATCCGACCATCGAAGCATAGGCTGCGGTCTTTCCCGATTGTTCCCCGCGCACAATTTCCAGGCTCTTCACCCGATCCGACAAGGCAGAGTGCTCGCGGTCAAACATTTCACGCCGAAGATATTCCGTACGCTCCTGATTGATTTGCGTGCGGAAATTGTTCATCTCCTCCAGGCGGTACTCCAAGACCGCGTCCGCCTTTTGGATTTTGGCGTCTCCTGCTTCTTGCCGCAGATCGTTCATTCGCGCGTGCGCTTCTAGCGCGGCATCGCGGCGTCGGAACTCAGCCTCCGTCAACTTGCGCTCGGCTTCGAGGGTTCGATCGATGAACTCAACCAACGGCAATAGGATAGGCGGAGTTGGACGCGAATCGTTCTCGCTCATTCAGTGCACCTTATTTGTCGATGTCGCCGCTTGGATATTTCATAGTGGATAGTCAACATGCAGCGCCGTCGAGTACCGTGAATACTTCGGCGGCGCGCTGCCGTCATAACTCCTTAAGAAATAAGTTTGTGCCCGCGCATACCGTGTGAGCGTAAAGTTGTTGCTCGTGAAACGGCCCACCAAGTTGCCGTTGTAACCGGCCCCCCACCCAGCGTCCGAATAGCGCACTTCGATACCTCCGCCCGACGCTGGAGTAAATCCGGCGTCAATCGTCACCGTCGTCGATGTCACATTGGTGACCTCCGCGTCGGTGAGGTCGGCAAGGTAAACATTCCCCACCACGCTCACGTCGATCGGAGCCAGCACCTTTGTCTGCTTCACTAGGGCCGTCACAAAAGCAAAATCCAGAGACGGATCCCCCGCATCCACAAACCGCAACGTGTAACGGCTGTTTTCGCCGGCAAGGTCCACGATCTCCACATCCACCCCGTGCACGATCGCTGTGAACGACGCCATTCGTGATGGAACATTCACCGCCAGCCCATCTCCCGGGAAAATATCCACTGCTCCGCCCGGCAAGAACTGGCTCCATGCCTGATAGTCCCCACTCCATCCCTGCCCAGCGTCATCCAACAAGGCCAGCGCCGCCGTTTCGCAATCCGCCGAGGTGCGCGGAACCGGCAGCCCTATCTCCCGCACGCTCCCGCGCACTCCATCGTCGCCTCCCCGCTGATGAGCCGCGATGCTTGCCGAACTGATCACTCGCGCCATCGCATGTCCTTGGCCGCGATAACTCATTTCGATCAGTTCGTTCGCTGCCGGTATGTACTCCGGATAAAATTGCAGCGCGGGCTCGTTCGAAACATGGCACTCGGCGCCTTCCAGCAACGATCCCGTCAGTATCGTCACCGTGTTTCCTCCATACGGTGTGCCGCGTACCATGGCATCGACCGGCAGCCATATGTACGTAAATGCCACCGAACACTGAATGCTGCCGGCATTGATGAGCGCATACGTGCAGAACCCGGGCGCGTTCGCAATGATGTCGTCGAACAGTACGGTAGCCGGTGCGATCTGCGTCGCCGGATTGGTCGGATCGATATCATGCACTTCCAGTACAACTCGTACATCGGAGGCGACTGTGCCTCCGCCTCGCTCCGCTCCACTCGGATGCAGCGAAGAATGAAACACCTGCTCCATCCGGTACACCTCCGTCGGATACAACTGCGTAGTGAACACGTAATGGTGCCCAGCCTGAGTGGCGAGCACTGTGCCTGTGACCGAGCCTCCGATCAGCGCCTGGATGTCGCAATTGGTCCCCGCGGGCGTTACGCGAAAGCCTGCCAGGCACCCTGCGATCGAGACAACCCCGCCATAGAGTCCGCCGATCACTCCATCCGACGCGGCATTGAACACGACGTCGCCGTGCTCTAGCATCGTGGCTCCGCCCAACTCGATCTTTTCGATGAAGTTCAGCAGCGTTTGCCCATCTGTCCCCGTTCCTCCCCCAACCTGCAATTGGCCGTTGCCGACCGTAATCACATGCTGCGGATCGGCTACAGCCCAATGCGTCGGGTCCAGCTCCGCATAAGTCTCGTCAAGAATCGTGCGGTTATACAGGGCAACTTGGCTGCTTCGTGTGAACGGCTTCTGTGACATGTAGAACTTGGTCGTAAGCCCGTCGCCGACGAAGTAATCCTTCACATGCGCACTCGGCTCCAGTGGCCCCAGTATCGTCAAGTCATTGACCAGCCGGTTCACACTCTGCAATTGGAGATCGCCCGGAGAAAACGTTTCTGCATTCTCCGCGAGCTCGTAGGTGTTTGCCGCCAGAGGCGCAAAGAACAGCTTGCCATTGTCGTCCCGGTAAGAGCAACGCGCCGAGAGCGCAACCTCCGCCGCCGATGCCGTCCACTTCTTCGCCGGGTTGACGCTGTAATACGGAATCGGATCCCCCGCTTCGACGCCGCTCACATCAAACCATCCCGGCAGCGCCTCCGCCGTTAGCTGCCGGAACGCGTCCCCAGAGTTCCGGTTCACAAACGGGGGATGTGGGGGTGGCGCCTTCTGATCCATCAGCATCACGTCGCTAAGTGCGACGATCTCGTACCGGTAAATCAACCCGCGATCTGCCCACCCCTGATACTGGTAGGTCGGCGTCTGAACAATGTAGCCCGTGAACAAATCATTGCCATTGCTTAAACTCAGCACAACGCGAGCGCTGATGACCAGAGCCGCTAAACTCCCATCTCTGGCAACCAGACCGAATTTCAATTCGGCCGGGCTGTTCAACTTGCGAACGAGGCTCGGATTCTTGCTCGAATCCACGAATGCCGTGTAGTCCTGCGCCCCGCGACCGTCGAGGTTATCAATCAGTAATTTCATGGCTTATCGAACAACTCCGCGTTGCTGAGAGGGAAGGGCACGAGTTTACTCGTGCCACTAAGTCACTCGATTCTGTTCGCGCTTTAGCGCCTGCGGTTCGCTTTTTGCGCCCAACCCTGGCCTTTCAGCAGCCTGCTAGTAAACCGCCGCTCCGCTCGCCGGGAAATAACTTCGGTAACACAGCACCACCGCTCCATCGTTGCCGTCTAACGTTGGCAGCGCGCTAAACGACGCCCGCAGCGTCAACTCTCCGATTGGCTTTTGAATCTCGCTCAGACTCTCCCGTTGCCATTCCGGCTTCACCGTGCATGGACTCAAACTCGGATAGAAGAAACACACGCGTCCACCAGATTCTTCCTCCGCCACGAATAACCCCGACCACTGTTGCAGAAACGCGCCCCCTTCGCGGTCCACAAAAGCCATCACCTTCTGCACCGCCGCCCCGGAGGCCGGCAATCCGCCCGGCAACGCCTGCGTCAGTAGCAAGGTCGTCGCCGTTACCTGCGCGACTCGGCCCACGTTGAACGTGACCCGCCGCACATAGTTGGCGTCCTGCCGCACGTCCACTGGATTGTTTACATACGCGGCCGCGATACCCGTGCCCACATAACCAACTTGCTGCGCGTAATCCACATCGCATGCCACCAGGTCTCCAGGCTGGAATCCCGCGATGGCGCCTGCTCCCAACACCAACTCCACGGGGGTTGAGCCTGCCAGCAGAGGCACGGCCGCCAGCGGAATTCCACCTGACCCCGCTCGCGATGCGCTGGGATCCGTTGCCAGAACATTCATGTGCTCCGCGCCTCCCGCCAGAGCCATCTGTAACTTTCCCCAATCGCGAAATTCGAAATCAACGCGCGCTCCCAAAGCGTGTCGCGCTTGTGCTAACACCGCACCCGCTGTCCCGCCGCTCAAGGCCTCGATCTGCGATGTGCTCGTGCGCTGAAAGTTTTCAATCCATCCCAAGTCGATCCACGGAGCCGGGGGAGCATCCAACTGGAAACCGCTGTCTTTCGACGGATCGAAAATCGCGGTGGGCCCATTCACTCTGTCCACCGGCGCAAAATAGGCGCGCGTTTGCCGCGCGATTGGCCGTAGCCCAGCCCGTGTCATGCTTGCACCTCGGGCAAAAAAAAATAGAGTCTCAACTGCGCATACCGTTCCACTCGCGCTGGGCTGGCGCTCCACTGCTGTTTCTGGATCGAGACGTCTCCCGGCGCGTTCCCCATCTCCGGCACTGTCCAGAAAATTCCGGATCCCAAATCAACGCTCGGAGTCTGGCTGTAGTCGCGCATCCCCGTGTGGGGCGGATCGCAGATTCCGAGTAACTCGCTATCCATCTCCGCCAGCACGCGTCCACGATCTACTCCCGTCCCGCCGCTGCCTTCGCTCGCGTACCAGATGTGGCAATCCACTCCCAGCATCGGACGCGTGCTTTCCGCGATCAGAATGTCACCAAAGTCCACGTAGAACGCTCCCGGCTGCGCTTCCCCAAACCGCGGTTCCAGGTTTTCGCGGACCACGATCGCCGGCAGCGTGACTCCATCGATCACCATGGTCCGTGCCGGATTCAAAGCTGCCAGCCGCTCCCGCAGCGCCATATAGAAACTGTCTTTCGCTGCCTGCATATTTCTCCTGTTACTCCGTGACACTCGAGGTGCCGGTTCCAAAACTGATAGCTGACAGCCGATAGCTGACACCTACCTAAGACACCGCCGCTACCCGGTACAGATACGCCACACCCGCGAGCCGTTCGACGACGAACCCTTGTATGTGGAACACTTCCCCGTCGTACACTAGCCCCAGCGCCGTTTCAAACAGCACGTCCGCCGACGCCACGTTCCGCTGACTTACCTGCTCCGCCATCGCCGATACACCCGCCAGTAACTCGATTTGCCGCCGCGGACCGTCGCTTACCCGTGGTCGCAAACCGCCGCTCTCCATGGTGAATTCCCGGACTATTACCGGGCTAATTGCCGCCTGCACAACACCCGGATCCAGCAGCCCGAGTGCCGCCACCGCATCCGCCGGCATTTCCGCTGCCGGAAACAGCAGGATCACTTCCGTGCCGCCCATCGTTCGTATCAGGGCATCCGCTGCCCGCGCTGCCGCTGCTCCAGAAATTCCAGTCATGGCTCATCCAACTTTCTGCGCCACATAGGGCGCCAGCAGGGCTTGCACCGTTTCATCCAGCAGCGAATCGGAGAAGTACATCAGTTGCATTCTGTCGGGAAACACATTTCTCTTCACATTCAGCGCCGGGGTAGCCTGCGCATTCCTTACCAATTGCGCACAGGCCACCTTAACCGCGTCAGGAAACGGATCAAGCCCGGCTGTATACACGATTTCCAGTTCGGTGAACGCCCACCCCAACACATTGATCGGAAGGGTCACTTCCCCCGTCTCCGGAAACACGTCCAGGTCGGGTACGTTCAAGTCCACCCACGTTCCCGGAATTCCGAATGCGAGCGCCGCATCCCACGCCATCTCCTCGTACACCAACTCGCCCCGGCGCGGAGTGGCATACCGGGCTCGCGCCGACACAATCGGCGATGTCGCCGGCGCCACCGCGGACAGGGGCAGATACGTAAGCCGCACCGGCCTTTGTCCGTTCTCCGTTCGGAACCGCTCTGTGTACTGAGCGACCGCCAGCGTTACCCTGCGGCAATGCGCATCCACAATCGCCGATGCCGCCGTCACCCACGCCAAATCCGTAGTCGTTTCCAGCCCATAAGCCTCATATTCCGATGGTTGCAGATAGTTCATGATCGCTTCCCAGTCTCGCCGGGTGCCCCACTCATCGCGCACTTGCGATGAGTGGGAATCTCCCGAGCGTTCGACTACCGGTTCACTTTCACTTCGTAGTGAGCGTAGGACGCGCCCTTCACCACCACTCCGCCGAACTTCACCACGACACTTTGCGTCGTCAAAGTGTTTGGCAATCCGAGCTTGAAGACCCGGGGATTCGGGTCCGTCAGCCAGTGGTACTCGATCAAGTCCTCGGTCACGATGTACGCCGGCAACACCGCACTGCCACTTCCCGGCGTGCCCGTATAAGGAAGGGCCCACTCCGGAATTAGCGGTAAATTGCCAGCCTGTGTGCTCAACGTCTTCACGGTTAGTCCGCCCGTGATCTCGGCCTTATCGAGGACAACGTTGAATTCCGCCTTCATCTCGCGGTCGATCAGGTCGAGCAGCACCGGATTCGCATAGATCGCCGTCGGCCGCACATCGAACGACGAACTTGAGACCATCTGCGCGATGGTGCTCTTTAGCCCGTCCACGATGCTCGCCGTAGTAGCGATGGTGGCGCTGTTCCCTCCCGCCTCAATCTGCCCGATGGCGCCGAAATACTGCGCCGTCGTTGGAGTACTCAGCGAGGTGTCGTTGCCGTTCCACAGGGCCACGTCGTGCGTGCGCAAAACCCCGTCCACCGCATCGGCCAGGTCCTTGGCTTGCAGATACGCGAACTGGCTCTGCTGTGTCCCCACCTCCATATCAAACAGGTTGTAGTTGATCTGCGAGACCAGCGCCTTCAGCGGAACGCTGCGCTCCACTCGTGTCGGCGCTTGTAGCGTCGGCTGAATGTTGCGTGGGTCGACGAACGCCTGGGCCGCCGTTGGCGAAGCAATCGCCGTTTCCTCGAAAAACCGCGACGGATGTCCCGTCGCCGGCACCTGCTTCATCCGCTGTCCGAACACTCCGCGTCGCCGGACAATGTCCGTAATCTCGGTCTGATACCGATCGATCTCGATTGCGCCCGGCCCCAGAAAGTCCGCTGCTGCATGCAAATCCAGAAAATTCGCTTTCATGTCTTCTCCTCTTTTGAGTTGGTACTGCCCGTTCTCTTTCTGATTCCCGGGTGCCCCACTCATCGCGCACCTTGCGCTGAGTCGGGCTTACTCACCCCAACAAAAAAGGACGCGATCTAACTCGCGCCCCAATAACCAATGCCGCAACGACAAACGACCGTCGACCAGCGACGCCTTACTCGATCATCCCCGCCCGCGCCAACTCGGCCTTCACGGCGATCCGCTGCTCTACGCTCAGCGCCGCAAGCGTCTTATTGAGCACCGCCGGATCCAGCCGTTCACCTTCGATCTCGTTCTTTGCGATCAGCGCCGACACCACCGGTGACAGCGTCTTCCGGGCCATCCGCGACGCCTGCGCTTTCAAATCTGCATTCGACTTCTCCAACTGCACGACCCGCTGTTGCAAATCGGCGTCAGTTCCTTCCTCCTGGCGACGCTCGGTGGTTTGGGTAATGTTTTCCTCGACCGCTGCCACGATCCGGTCAACTTTTGCATTCAGCATCTCCTGCTGTGCGTCCAGCTTTCCCAACACGCGATCAAGCGTCTCCGTGGCTGCCGCCAGTCGCTCCGCCGCCGCCATCATCTGCTGCACCATCTCTTCGTTCATTCCTCTTACCTCCCTGGTTGGTTTCGTATCGGAGTATCGCTTTAGCGATACCGTAATAGCTCACAATCAATCGCCGCTTTAGGGGCTGCTCTACTTACCCCAACTCGATCCACGTCGAGAAATACGCCGCCTTATCCCGGCGCAGCACCGCCGCCCCCGTAAAGGTCACCCGGTTCAACACCCATACGCTGGCCTTGATGTCTTCCACCAACGCATCCGCGATCTCGTACGACATTCCAAGCCCTGCGCGGGAAGCGCGCACATTCCTGCCCGCGCTTCCCAGTCCCGCCGACCCCGGTTTGCCGATCTCCGCCACGATCTCCGGAAAATCCTTCGCATACAAGAATCCACCGACTTCAATGACGCGCCCCACAATTTCAGCTCGCGTGATCACCCCAATCTTCCGTCGCGCGTCGTGACGATCCAGCGTCGGCGAGTAATCCAGCCCCATCCCCATCAGCGATGGAATCGCCACCTCTGCTGCCCGCCGAGTCAGCAGCACTCGATGCCCCCGCGCGCCCGACGGCGACTTGTCCGATGCAACATCGACAATCGTCAATACTCCCCGGAACCCTACCCGGTTCGGATGCCCATGTACCGCCGGCATCTCAATCGCCATCGACTCCAGTGACAATCCCATCTTTTGTCTCCTCACGACGAAGTACTTCTGTAGAGACGGGGCTTGCCCCGTCTCCGCCGATGCCACGAAGCAGACGCGGCAGGAAACACGGCAAGCCGCGTCTCTGCAGAAATCAAACAATCCTGCGATCAGATAATCTCGGCCAATCCTCGCGCCCGCCTCACTTCGTTCACCGTGACCACACCATTGCGCAGCAGAATCTCGTCAATCTGCGCCTGCTCCATCTCGTCTTGCGCGTCGACGTCGGTGAATACAAACTCCAGGTCCGTCCACCCAAGCTTTTTCGCAATTGCATCCCGCGTCAGATACTCGGCCACCAGACGCGCCGTCGGAACAATCGCCGACCGGAACGCCATCTCACTCATCTCTGCTGCGGTCGACCGGTTCACATCCTGCTCTAATCCCAAGAACTGTGCCGGCAGATCGAAAGCATCCGCGATGATCCGCATTAGAAATTCTTGCCACGCCAGTCGGAGGTCTGCGTCCGTTCCCGCCCCGAACCGCAACACCTCCGGTTTCGACTCCGCCGAAATAATTGGCACGCGCCCCGTGCCCTCAATCTCATCCTGCCACCACCGGATCAGCCGCTCGTGATGTGCCGGCGTCAAACCCTGCAGCCACAGCGCATACTGCACCACCGAATTCGAAGCCAACCGCCCCGCATACCGGTATGCGCTCAAGAATGAATTGATCGTTTCGAACGCCACCTCCACCCGCCCCAGCCCGAACGGCGTGTGCGTTCGCGGATTCAGCCGGATGTAACTCAGTTCGTCATCGTTCAGTACGATCTGTCCCTGCGCTCCATACAATCCCGTCACCTGCGCATATCGCGGAGAGTCGGGACGCCCGTCCCAATCCGTCATGATCCGGATCGTCGCCCCGTCCACCGGCCACATCATTAGAGGCAGTTTGTCTGCAGAATCCAGGGTCCACCCCTCCACCAAATCGAGTTCGATTGCCCCAAATCCCCCGACAATCACATCCTCCAGGACCTGCTCCACCAGCGAGCGAAACGAATCGTCCGGATTCGGCGCCTCGAAATTCTCCGTCAGCACTTGCGCCCGCCGCGCGCCATCCGGAATCTGCTCCAGCGCCCGTCCACGGCGCGGTTGGATGCGCCATCGCATCCCGACAATCCGATCCTTAATTACGTTGATCGCCCGCCGCGCCACCGGCATCTCCGCGAACCGCCGGAGATTCGCCGGCGTAGGCTTCGGCACCAGACGGTGGTTTGCGGGCATTCCCGACCGCGAAAAACTCGGCGAAGAGAACGGAGCCAGGTTCGACCCCGCTCCCGCCGTCCGCCGTCCATCGCGCCCGGCAAACAAACTCGTGGAAAGCCATTCCCGCAAAGACACGTCTCCCACCCGGCGCATCGCGCCGCGCACCCTCTCTCGAATGTTCATGAATCTCCTCGCCTTGTGTGGGGACGGGCATTCCTGCCCGTCCAAGCCGAGCGCAGCTCGGCAGTTGCTTGCGGCCACAGCCACCCTGGACTCTCTATAGGTGTTCTTGCGGTTCCCTCGTTCTGCTTAGATCCTCTACGGAACGAAGGTCGCAAAAACAAAACGGCGCAGCTTTCGCCGCACCGTTCCAGCTCTCATCCCTTCGTTGTTAGAAAATCGCGAACGCCCGTCCCAGCAGCAGCATGCCACTCAGAAGGCACAACACATCTAGAACCAGCCAACCGAGGCCGTACTCTTTCTGCTTACGAATGCCCCACGCGCCGACCGCGCACGACAGCGTCCCCATAACTAAATTCACTCCCGATGGTGTTACTCCAATCGATGCAAGCCAACCCGGAAGCTGCTCGTAAATCGCGACAATTGCGACATAGATGAAAGCAAAAATTCCAGTCAGCGCAACATAAGCAAGAACAACATGATCTCTCCACACTTCCTTCGTTTCTTGTCTGCTAGTTTCGTAGTGTGGAATTCGTCCATCACGCCCGCAGCTCCCGCCGCACCGCGCCCGCAATCTCCGCCATCTCCCCCACCATTCTCACCCGTACCGAATTCTGCTCCAGCATCCCAATCGCGAACCGCGTCTTCTCTTCCTGCAATCCCATTTCCTGGTCTACGACCGCCGTCAGCGAAGCCTGCAATTGCTCCTGACGCATTCCCGCATCGACACGCGAGTAACGATACGCCAGCGCCAGCGCCTGGTCCACATTCGCCGTTACCGAAACGGCATGGAACATCTTCACCGCTCTCCCCACCCGATACCCAAAATCGATCCGGAACGGATCTCCCTGCCCCGTGTACTTCACCACATCTAAATCTCTTTGCATCAGTTCCAACACTCCAGCTTCAATGAAGGCTTCTCTCATCGTGCTCACAATCGCCACGCGCCCAGTGCGCTGCTGCGCGCGCTCACCTCGCGCCATCGGAACCAGGTACATCCCAGTCAGCAAGTCCATCTCCTTCGCGGGATCCTCCGTCAGCACCGCCTTCGTCGGCGCCACATCGATCATCGTCCCGAATCTCTCGTTCATCAGTTGCAGCAGATCTTCCCGTCGCCGCAAACTCCCCAGCCTGCTTCGGATCTCGCTCTCCATTATCTCGAACCACTCCAACTCCACATCCGGAGCCACGCACTGCAGCATCCTCCAGTCGCGCGTAAATCGAACCTCGGCAAACCCGCCATCGCTCTCCAGCAGCAACAGTCCAACCGTAACGAAATCGTCCCGCAAAACGTGCGGTAAGAATCGCAGCAAATAGAGTTCGAGTTGTCGCTTCTCAGTCATGAGAATCAGCTCTTAGCCGTTAGCTCTTCGTTTCTGTTCGTTGCAACAAGCAAAGAGCTAAAGGCTAACAGCGCTCCTTCAAGCCTCATTCATCCACTCCGGAAACGGTCTCCGCGGCGACCCTCGAAATGCCAGAATCAACTCCCGCACGATCGTCTTCCTCTCGATCAGCCGCTGCACCAGCGCTTCCAGCTCATCCCAAGACCCGCCATACCAAGCCGGAGGAATCTCTCCCGCCACTCTCCAGATCGCATCTTCATCCAGCTTCTCGATTCGCGAAAGCCAGGGCTCGAACGACTCCCACCCTTTCACTCGGGCGTAAACTTCATTCCTCGGATACACTCCGCGCAGTGGAAAATCCGGGAATGTCCACTCTCCCGCATTAAAGCAGTACCCCTGGTCGATGAACGAAGCCGAGTATTTCTTCTCCCGCATCTTCCGCCAGAATGCCGCCTGCCGCCCATCGGCATTGCACGTCCATTTATCCAGCGCCAGAATTCCCGTAAAAGTATCCAGGTTCCGCACCCGTTCTAGCATCTCGGGAGGCAAATAGTCGAACACCTGCCCTTCCACCGGACTCACGATATATCGCGACCCAAACTGCAGTCCCGCTTCCACCTGAATCGTGTGGCTCCCCAGCAGAATGGTAAGCTCCGCCGTGTGCTCTACCAGCCACGGCGGAACTTCCACAACCTCCGTTGCCGGTACCGGCAGCCCTACTCGCTCGGCAAGCCGCGTTGCCAGAAACTCGTTTGCCAGCACCCGCTCATGCTGTGGATTATTTCTGAACTTGACCACGTAGTAGTGCCCGTCGTCGCAGCGCATTAAGTGGCTCTGCGCTCCGCCCCGCATCCTCTTCACGTGTTGAACTGCCGCAGTCGGCATGAGTCGTGTCGGTACTCAGCTCCCCACTCTACCCTCTGCCCTACGTTCCTGCCTGTGACCGCCACCACATCGGAAATGTTCACTATTCCGCCCGACTGTCCCAGTCCACCCGATGCTTCGCTTCCCGGCCCGCCTCCGCCATCCGCACTGCCCACGCAATCGCCATCGCCATCACGCAATCATCGTGAGTTCCCGGCGCCGCCCCCGTATTCCCGTCCGCGTACCGCACAAACGTCCGGCACTCGTTCAGCAGCCGCGGACTTCTAAACAGCCCCGGCTCTTCCACCAACGCCGCCGCCAGATTTTCAATCATGGCCGGACGGCTCACCGCCGAAGTCAGCCACCCATCCTGCCCCTTCTGCATGAACACTTGCGGATACTCCAGGTTCCGAAGACACGCCAGCACGCCGTGCCCATGATTGTTCCTCTCGACCGCCAGCAGTGCCGTATCGTATTCTCTCCCCAGCGCCACCAGTTTCTGTGCCAGTTCCCGCGGGGGGCAATGTCCGTGCAACTCCGCACATTGCGTTCCCAGCTGACGATCAATCACCTCCGCGCATGAGTAATCGCCCTCGGCCCCGCCCCCCGCCGGGTCGACTCCGATCACATACTCCCGCCCCGGCTGCGCCGGCAACCAGATCGTCAGCCGCTGGTTGTCACGCACCTCCAAGGGTGCGACCGATCCGTGCAGCGCCTGTTCCACCGCCGCTAGGTCAAACACGCATTCTCCCGACGCCCGGAAACACGACACTGGGTCTTCGGCAAATTCCTGTACCGCAAGTCCTCGCAGCGATGCCCACTGTTTCCGCCGCCATGCGATCTGTTCAATTTTCAGCCCGTGAGTCGCCGCCAGTTCAGTCTCTTCTTCCGTGAACGGCGGAAAATTAGGACCCGGCTCAATGGCGTAGGCTGAATCAAACCACCAGGGAAAAAAGTGACGCGTATACCCCGTGTCGTCCGCCCGTTGCCACTCCTCATAGAAAAGTCCACCCGCTCCGTTCGGCGTGGACTCCAACACAATGTCGCCTCCCGGTACTACTGCCGCCCGCAACGACGCCAGCGCCTCATCGCTTTCCCGGCCCCAGCGCGAAACCTCCGAGCAATGCAGATTCTGGATCGTCCGGCCTCGTCCGGCATTCTCTTCCGCCGCCGCCAGACAGTACTCGCTGTCCCGATCCGGAAACACCAACTGCCGCACGTTACGGTGCGAAGTTCGCAGAATGCCAGTCCGCACCTCATCCGGCAGCTTCTCCCAGAACCGCCGGACAATCCGAAAAATGTCCTCCGCCGATTCCCGGTCCTGCGTCACCTGCATGCTCAGGGTGCCCCGTTGCGTGATCGTCTGCACGAAAAATCTTGCGGCGATGTAGGTCGTGATGCCCACCTGACGCGCCTTCAACACCACGTTCTGATTCGTGCACCGTCGCGAATACTCCCGCTGCGCGCGGTTCAATTTGAAATCGGGACCATTGATCGTCTTCGTGCGGATCTTCAGCCATTTTTCGATGAAAAGATCCCGCGCCGTCGGCTTCCACAACTCCCCAGCTTCTAATCTCCCTCCAATGTGTTGTTGCCCTTTCGGGCGTTTATCCAGTCTCTGTCCTAACAAATCCAAATTCTCGGGCCCAAAATCCAAGATCACAGCAGCCGTCCCGAGAAGACTCCCCGTTCAGTGTGTCGCGCTGAAGTTCTCCGGCACATACGCGTACGCCCCGATCTCCCATCCCGTCCCATACGAGTTCTGATTGATTCCCAGCAGGTCGTATTCATACTCCGCACCCAGATTCGCGCCTGCATCCCGCACCGGTGAATTCACCGTCGGCCGAAAATCTGCCTCCGTACCACTCGACGGACAAACGAAAAAACTGCCGGACACATAGCCCGCAGGCACGACGTCGTTCACCTGGCACGACAGCAGAAAATTCACCATCTGCGTGTTCGGTTCCAGCGTCGCGCCTCCTTGAACCAGCGCGTCCATGAAGTTTGCGACTTCATCCGGCCGCAACTCATTCACATGCCAGAAGTACCCGATCGGCCTTCCCCACAGCGCATTCTTGAACAAATCCTGACTGACCCGATTTCGCATCGCCTGATAACTAAGGCCCTGGTAGTTAGGCACTACGCCCTGACTTAGAATGTTGAATACGTCATAGCCCGTGGCCAACGTTGTATTCGCCCCGCAGCAGGGTTTCAGGCTGCCCGTTCCCCGTACCCCCGCATACCCCAGACTGGCCGCAATAGTCTCCGTCACCGGGTCTTCATAACTCCCCGGCATCACATACACCCGTTTTGCGGGTAGACCGGTAAAGTTCAAGTTCATCCACCCCTGCGCCCAACTCATCTCTTCCGTTTCCATTTGCGTTTCGTCAAGATCCAGAGTCTGCGCCGTATTCTTGATGTCCAGGTTGGTCACATCGGCCAGCGAAATACTGCGCGCCGCGCTTTTGGCGTTCGCATCCAGTACCACTGAAAACACCCCGCGCTGCTCCAGCGTGTCCAGAATCCCGCCCAGTGTGACCAGTCCGTTACTGGCCTGTCCCGGTGCAGCCGGCGTCAAATCCCAGTTAATGTCGGCCGCGGGATCGTCTGGACTCGTCGTCACCGTCAGCGTCGCATGCCCCGGTGTTGGGTGCGATATGTTCAAGATCACGCTCGATGCGATCGTCCCCGTGTACTGTAAGTATTCAAATGCGTGGCAAGGAACCGGAAGAGTCCCATTCGGCCCGCAACTGGCCGCGGGAGGATCCCAATACTCATGGGATATCGAGTGTGTGTTAATGTCCCATCCCGCGTTAATCCACCCCTGCACTTCACTGATAATCGATTGCGAATAATCTCCGCCTGTAACCACCGCTATCGAGAGTGGTATTCCCTTAGCGGTCAGGATCGGCAGCAGTGAGTTGATATAGGAATCGCTGTATTGCACCAATCCGGGATCGTCATAACTCACTGTCGTATATGCCGGCCAACGGCGCCACTCCCGGATCCACGGCGGCGTTTCCGCCGGGACGTTGTATATCCCCGCCGCCGGTCCCGGAGTTCCCGACGTGTCCACCGTCAACGCCGTGGCCAGATTGTTCGCATACAGATGGCAGTAGTCATAACTCACCGCCCCCTGCACGTTATCCACGATTCCGTACGCGCGATTCCCGTACGCGCGACAATTCTTAATCTCGAATACGCACCCGCCCCCGCCGCATCCATCAAAGCGGTAACCAGCGTAGTTCATGTTCGCATCCGTGTTGTAGAGGTGTATGTCCACCGGTGTGCCGGTAGGATGAACGAAAAAGCCCAGCGGTACCGCACCGTTCTCCACCTCACTGTCAGCGGCGATGTTTGCAAGCCATAGATGGTCGTTCGTTCCCTGTACCTGCACTCCGTAGCCGTCGAACCAGTCAATTTGCAGGTGCTGAATTTCCAGCCAAGAGACGCCGTTCACATTCAGCACGCTCTCCCCGCTGAGCACGATGGGAGCAATTGCGGAGTAATGCGTCGCCGGATTGCCGCTTGCGCTGTACACATACAAAATGAAATTGGTCGAGTCGTACCAGAAATCCCGATCCTGGCTAAGCGCCGCCTGGCTCGCCTGCGCCGTTCCCCACACCGTCCCAAACCGTACATACTGCAACTGGGATGGTGGCTGTGTAAGGCAATAGAAGCCCCGGATACCGCACTGCACCACATTCGCCAGTCCACTCGTGGCCGAATACAGCGTCGCTGACCAGACGTTCGTGCTTCCCACCTGGGTCCACCACCGCGCCGCGATTGGCAGATAGCCTGTCAAATGCGGCGGCTGGCCGTTGCCATAGCTGTCGATCTTGATCAACGAACTGCTGTTCCCACTCGAGGGCGGAGTCAGCGTTTCGTTCCAGGTACAGTCTCGCCGCAGGTTGATCGTGTCACCCGGCTGAAAGCTGGAGATCCCAACTTGCAGCAGAGTGCGCCACGCCTGTTGCGGACTCGTACCGGGATTTCCATTCGACCCGTAGTTGCAGTCCACATAGTAACTCGTAGCGTGCGCGAAGCTGGAGCAAGCGAGCAGCAGTCCGAAAAGCACTGTGCCAAGTGTTAGGTGACGTTGTAGAAGGATCATGGCCGTTCATTTGTCCTGAGACTTCAATAAAAAGCCCCGCAGGAGCGAGGCTTGAGGTTGTTTCTAAGGAGACAGCGTTTAGAAGTGGATCACGTCCGCTTCGGCGCTCTAAGTCGGCAACGTTAAACTTCAATTCGCAATGAAAACCGGGGTATTGCTGTCCGCCCAGCTATCGGCGGGGACTGCCATGCCATTGTTCAGCGTTCCGGCGCTGCTCACCGTTTCCGGGACGTTTCCGGCGAAGGTGGCATTGTAGGTATATCCCAAAGTGGCGCACCCGCTGGTGGCGCTGGCCGTGATCGCGAGATAATATTTGCCCGGTTGAAGCGTGGCCGAAGCCGCCCAGGAATAGGAATGGAAGGCGTTGGCTCCGGTCATGCCCAGAGTCGCGGCCGTCTGATTCCCGGTATGCACCACGATGTTGCCGGAAGTGTTCAGAATGCCGAGATCATAGGTGCAGCTTCCCGTATCGGCGCCAACGACGAACCACCGGGCCGTGGTGGTCGTGATCGGGGCATAGACGTAAAAGCCCCAAAGTTCCGCCTTCGAAGCTGTGGCGCTGAAACTGATCGGGCTGCTCGTGGAGGCCCCGGCCGGGGACAGCATGATCCCAATCGTGCTGTACGGCCCGGCCACTACACCCGAATCGGCAATCGCGCCCGCTCCGCTCGCCTTGGCATAATCCCCACTGACCAGCGTTCCGGTAGTTGCATAGGATTGGGCTTGGACATAAGCCGTCGTCGCCAGTTTCGTGGAGCTATCGGAAGTCGATGGCGTTGGTGCCAACGGCGTTCCGGTAAACGTCGGGCTTGCCAACGGTGCTGCCCCTGCGATCTGGCTCACGGAGTAATCGCCGCTGGTCGCAACGACCGCGCCCGTCCGCCCGAACACGCTCGTGACTGCGCCCGCAGGCATGCAGGACGACCCGTTTGTCAACTGGCACCTGAACGTGTTGTCCGACCCCACGCCAAGCGAAAAAGCCATCCCGCTCGGTACCGTGACAGTCGTTCCCGTCCACTCCTGCCCTGACCACTGCGTTGGCCCGGTGCCAGTCTGGTTGATATTCCCCGCCACATTAAGATTCCCGCTGAGCGTTACGTCGCTGGAAAATGTCTTCGCACCGGTGATGGTCTCCGTGCCCGCCAGGTGAACGACAGCAGAGTCTGCCGCAGCCCCTGTTACTTGCGACACAGAATAGTCGCCCGTCCCCGCCGTCACCGCACCGGTACGGCCGAATACCGAACTGACCGCCCCACCCCCGCTGCTCCCGCTCGGAGGTCCAAGGATCACTCGCACCCCGCCACTCTCAATCCGTCCGATCACCTGCATCCCAGTCGGGCGAGTCGTGGATCCGGTGTCATGGCACTTTCCATCCTGCGTGGTGCTGGCAATTACATAGTCTCCCGCGATCGGGTTGGCAGCATCGAAGTTGCATGCTGCGAACCCAGCCCACGTGATCACGGCTTTGTTAGACGTGCCCGCCCCGCCGCTTACGATGCCAACCACGCCATCCGTGCTGGAAGTCGCCGCTGTCTGAACCCCCGTCGCGCCGCTGTTGTAGATCGCGAGCTGGTTTGGCGTCGTACCGTTCGTGGCGTCGTTTAGAAACTCAAAATCCTGACGACCAGTGCTGTACATATTGAATGAAGTCTTCGCGAAGACGCTTCGCATCGCCTGCCCAGAGTCTGTACCCATGTCGTAACTATTGTCAGAGTTTGGCTTGAAGGTTCCATCGGAGGAGAAAAACCATTTGATGCTTGAGCCAATGTGCATGCCCAAGCTGAGCGCATTCCCGCTGGTCGCGTCCTCGCTGCGCAGGACGTTGTAATTGGTGCTATTGACCGTTTCCGATCCCAGCGACATCCGCGTCCACGCCGTGCTATTCGTATAACTCGAATACACGCGTAGGTTCTGCGGATTGCCTCCGTTGCGCTCCTCAAGGTTGTCCAAAGCATCCCCGCCCGGGTCCGCGTTCAACAAGTTAGTCAGCCCCAGCTGCATAGCTTGTCCGGCATTGTCAATGAAGAACGGAGCGTGGTGCGTCGAGTCAAACCAGAACTCGCCCCACCCAGAAATCCCTGCCGGTTGCGTGGTTTCCTCCAACTGGATCACGTCCGCAGTTGCGCAATTCGCGTTCCCATTCGCCGCAATGCCCGTGGCAAACGATCCGCTACACTGCGTCGGAACGGCCGCCAGGGCTAGGGCTGTCCCCGCTTGTCCGCTGATATTCGAACTCGTAAAAGCAACCTGGTGCGTCGTGCCGCCAATGTTCACTACCGGCAACCCAGCAGCTGTATCCAACCCAATGCCGCCAGCCGCGGGAACATAGGCATTCCCCTGCGGCAATAACAAGTTTCCGCTCATTGTGACATTGCTTGTGAAAGTCTTCGCTCCGGCAATCGTCTCGGCCCCCGTGTTATGAACCACCGATGCATCCGCGGCCGCTCCTGTAACTTGAGATACCGTGTAGTCACCGCTGGCCGCTACAATCGCTCCCGAGCGCCCGAACACCGAACTGACATTTCCTCCACCACCGCCCGATCCGCAGGCGCTCCCCGTGGACCCAATCACGCCGGACGCAATGTTGAGGCAACCGTTCGCCAGACCGCCAATCGCTGCCGTCCCGGAGATGTAGAGCGCGTTCGCCCCATAGGCCGCATCGCCTGCGATGGTTACACCAGCTACGTGATCGTTGACGATCTTCTTGGTTTGTGACTTCATCCCGATAAAGGTGTCATTCGCTGGTCCTGCCCACGTTGCGATGTCCACGAAGTACGCAGCCGAGCCGGAGGCGATATTCGCCAGCGTCCCGCCGTAGAAATTTATGTCATGCGCGTTTGCGCCGATCTCAACGAGCGCCGTGGAAATGTCCCCGGACGAGCAATTGACGACCGCGCAATTTGGCTCGATGTAGAGATCGTAGAAGTTGATGTTTTCATTGGATGCGTTCGCGCTGATTGAGATACTGTGAAGGCCCGATCCGGGATGCGTAATCGAGGAATTAAAAAACCCCACGCTGTCGAGTCCCACTCCTGGCGTTGTACCGCCCAATACCAGCGGTGCACAACCGGAAGTCGAGTTGCAGTCAACAAGCAGGTTATAAAATGCCGTTCCGCAGCAGGCACCTGCAACGCTCATAGCCGTTCCACTGCTCGTCGAACCAACGGCCACATCGCGAAAAACGGAGTTGTCGTAGAGCGTGCCAACATTAAAGAGCGCAGTTGCGGTAGCGCCTGCCAGATTGGTCACTCCAAAACCTTCGGCGCGGACGTAGGCCCCGCCACCGATGGGGGATGGATCGGTGCAGACCAGACCAGCGACATTCGTAGAGCTGCTGGAGGCGGTCACAGTCATCAACGTTCCGTTGCTCACGTTTCCCACGCCGACCATCGCCGATTTGTTATAGAGCATGATTCCGCAGGAAGTGCCATTGGTGATCGTCACGCCCCAATTCGCTATCTTCGGGAGCAACAAAACAACCATGCTGGTTCCTGCGTTATTCCCAACGTTGACCTGGGCCGCAATGGTTCCGCTTCTGAGCCCGGTAGCGTCGGCGATTCCTAGCGCCCCAACTGCATTTGCCGCCGCCGCTGCAATGCAAGCGTTCAGCTGCACGTCAATCGTCGCACCTGGGAACTGGTCGCATTTCTGCACGCCGTTCAAATTCAGTACGTCGGTGAGGCCCGTGAACGTCTCACTCCCGCTATGGGTGTTGTTTCCCGTGAATGTAACGCTCTGATCGAACTTTGCCGGGACGTTGAACTCTTTCAGCGATGCGCTCAACCTTTCCAGCCAATTTGCGTGTATGCCATCGCCGGTCTGGGCGATGTAATTTGTAATCGAAACCGGGGCTCCAAACGCCAGTTGCCCCGAACTCAGCCCCACTCCGCCGCTCGGCACATCCGTCCCGATCCAAGTATCATTCACACTTGCTGGCGGACGATACCCCCACGTTGATTGAGTCAAAGTGTTCTGGGAGTCGATTAGGGTGATGAAGTGATGAGGGTTGATATTTACCGCGTTTAGCGGAAGAGAAAAATTCAACCGCCCTTTCGCCAACAACGATCCGTTTCCGTTGGGGTTATTATCTTGTAATAGCGTGGCTGTGGCATTCGTGACACTGTTGTTCGTGGTGTTGAGACTGGACAAGCAAATGGTAAGCCCTCCCGGCGACGCTGTTCCGTAGTTCGAGCACTGATTCGCAATCTGAACCGGATTTCCGTTCAGTCCCACTCCTACGATGCCCAACTCCTCCACATCTACCGTAACGCTCTTGTTGACTGATACCACCGAACCGGGCCAGAAGTTCAGGTTTCCGCTGTAGTTGGCTTGTTTAATCGCGTATGCGGAAGTGGATGACGATCCGTTATCTGTGTAAGTGCACACCAAACTACCAGAACACGCAGCAGATTGGAGAAGTCCCTTTGCCACGTAGCCGCATGTTCCACCCGATCCACCTAGGCATCCGCCATTGTAGGGATAGACTGCTCCGACTCCAGCCGGACTTGTTATGCGGATCACGTCATAGGTAATAACATCATTTCCGTTTGCCACCCTGGGCCAATGAACCGGAATGGAATCGTTTCCAGTAGAAAGCCAATTGAGAACTTGCATCGGAGAGGTTTGCGTACCGGCAGTCGTGTCATTAGCCACGATGAAGTAGGAGTAGGGTGTGGAACCCGTTCCACCTGTTGCAAACGTCCCAAAGGTGCCACTGCCGGAAATCTGGAACTTCGCGGCGCCGGTCGATATTCCGGCAATCAGACCCGCAATTCCAAGGCCCGGAAAGGGAGAGTGTGCCGGAGTTTGTGGATTGAGGCTAGTACTGCTCTCGGAATAAATGTTCTTCAGGTAGGCTCCCTGATAGTTTCCGGTGGAGTTCGATGAATACACCTGCCACGGACCAGTCGCTTGAAGTATGGTGTTTTCGATATAGAGTCCATTTGAGTTGTAGTCAGTCACCCCGTTCGAATAATTCGCTGTAATGCTCGAGTCGCGCAGCGTGATAACCGGAGCAATCTGCATGCTCTGGTTCCCTGCCGAAAACACAAACGATCCCGTCCAGTTCGCATTGTTGTTCAGGGATATGCCCTGATTGTTGAAATGGTTAATGGTGACGTTCTCGTCGTCCCATAAATCGAAGAAGTTATTAAACTGTCCGTTTTCTCCCACCTTGTCGTAGGAAATGTCGATCAGGTGGGTATTCTCAGCGTTATCTAACACCGCGACGTACGCCAGGGCCACCACGCCGGGACTTGCCTGCGCGGCGATGTCAGCGCCAGAGTGCCCATACTGAAACGTTGTTAGGTTCGGCACCGCCGTGACTATCGCATCGCCCCAGTAGCTACTGCTGTCGGTAAACAGGATCGTTACCATATCTCCGACCCTAAAGCCGTGTGCAGTGGCCGTCGTGATGGTCGCCACTTGGGAAGTCCTTTGCGTTTGTGTGATCGCGACTCCAGCAAATGCCGCGTTGCCCACAAGGCTCACCGGCGTGCGAAAGCTCAGCCCGGCGACGGTGTTGTTTGTGAAGTCGTTGGAAGTCTTTAGATCGCCAACCTGTAAGCAGGCGCCGCGGCCAAGGCAGTTCAGCGATGTTCCGTAGCCGCTCAAAACAGATTGGTTGGAATGGAAATAGATCGTCCCGGAGACGTTGTAAATATTGACGGAGCTGTTAGGCCCATTTGCCGGAATGGTCACGTTGCACTGGCTGTTCTTGTAGGCGGTCGTATTAACTCCGCAGCCTGCATTCAACGTTTCCTGAATGCCAGAAGAGGCGGAACCAATTGCATACCCACCCGCATAGGAATAGAACGGGGTGAAAGTAATCGTTCCCGACGCCGCGCCCGAAGTGCATCCGCCGGTGGCGGTAACGACGCTGACAGCTTCACTGTTTCCTCCGCCAGAAAGAAGAACCTGATACCCGGCTCCGCTCGTGGTATCAATGCCGACCGGACAGGGAGTTAGCGTAACTGTCGCCTGCGACCCGCCTGTTAGTGAACTGGGAATGGTCTGTGTCCAATTCAGCGCCGTCGTGGCATAAGTAATGCCGGCTGGCGCTCCGCTGCCGCAAGATCCCCATGTGGAGTTGCCGTTTAAACAAGTAGCCGCGCTGGCGACTCCAGCTCCCAATTCGCTGGGCGGAACAGTCCCATTCACCAGGTCCGCTTTTACCGAAAGCCCACTGTCCACATAGTGCCGATCCGCAGCTTGGTTCGGTGCGGCCGGATCTGCGGGCAGTGTCAATGGACCCGTCATAGTGCCGCCTGCGATGGCGACGTAGGCTCCCGAGCCTACGTTCGCCACCGCTGCATCCACATAACCCTTGTTCGCAGCGTCACTGGCTCCGGCCGGCGCTGGAAGCGCCGGAGATACAGCAAAGTGCTTGGTGCCGGTGATCGTCTCCGCTCCCGCCACGTGCACCACCGTGGCATCGAGGGCGCGATTCGCCACTGCCGTATTTACGTACTGCTGCGTTGCGGCGAGGTTGCCGAATCCTGTACCCGGTGTCGTCAGCACGGCGGCAATCGTTGTTGGCGATGTCGCCGGAACCGCCCAATATTCCGTGCGCACGGTTCCATCATCCAGTTGGAAAACCACCACGTAGTAAGTGCCCGCCGGGGACGCACCCACGTTGGGAACCAGTTGCGCGGTAAACGCGCCTAGTGGTCCTATTGTCACACTCAGATCACCCGCCGCCACCGCGTCTCCCTCTGCGGTCTGGAACGACGGCCATGAAATCAACACCGTACCCGATGCGGCGGTTCCGTCCGCTCGATATACCGTGTCACTGATTGTTGTAAGCGCTGGCCCTTGTGCCTGCAACCTTGGCGACAACGCCAACGCCATCAGCAGCGCCAGCACCAGCGAAATCACCACCTCCGCCGCCATCGGGAAACACTTGTTATTCACCGCGAACGATCTGGGCATCTCTTGTTCTCCCCTCATGAGCGCACGCAACCCCGATTCGGGCCAATAAGAAAGCCGCTCTGCCGAGCGGCGCCCCTTTCGCATATTCCCTCCCAACGCAATTCCGATTGTTAGTCTGAACTCCGCGGCTCGCTCTCAACTCGTGACTCCAGAAATCGCCGCACGCTCTCTACATATACGTCCGCGAAGTCGACCACCGGCCTTCGCGTTTCGATCAGCACCATGGCCGCTTCCATTTCCCATTCCATTGCACATAATACCGCCAACGTCATCATCGGAGCCCGGTGTACCCCTGCGGCGCAATGAACATAAAGCCGCGCCTCCGGGTCGTCCAGCGCTTCCAGCGCAAAATCGACGCCGCGTTTCAGCAGTTCCAGGGGCTTCGGCAAAAAATCGTCATCGGTCGGATTCCACAGCACGCGGATCCCGTGCGGCTCCGCGAGAGGCCGATCATCGAACTCGATCTGCATGTTGAGCACGTGGGTCACACCGGCTTGCGCCAGTTCTTCCATGTTCCGCGCATTCCAGATCCCACCGCCCAGCGCAACTCGTTCCGTGACCCAAATCATGTCCATGCTGCGTTCCGTTCGTCTTCCCGACCCAATCCTCAATCTACGCCTTACAATTATTCTGATTCTACGTCACCTTTCCCGGCGCCCTCGCTGCCATGGATGGCGGGGGACTCTTCCTACAACCCCAGTTTCTCTATGAGCGACTTTGCCACTGACTCCTGCTCTTCGACCCCGCCCGCCGCAGACGGTGGGAACATTCCGGCGATTTCCCAAAGAAAGCGCAATGCCAAGATACTGCCCCGTTCATTCACCGACCGCACCACCCGCTTGGTCATATCGACCGATGCATTCACGATCACGTTCGTCACCCGGTTCCGTGCGTCCTGAAGTTCCCCCGGATTCTTGGGGACCGCAGTCACTCCCTGCCGTTCCTTCGGCTTCCGCGACTTTGACCTACTCTTCTTTGCCTTCGCCATCTTACCGCCGTAAATAGAAAAAGGGCGCGATTTGCGTCGCGCCCTTCAGAGTTTTCATTTTTTTCGACTCTTAAGTTTAGGATATCAAATCAGAGGGGGGTGTACCGCCAAATTTTCGATATTTATTTTCGCCTTCGTTTGAGTTACTTACGTCGAATTTGTAATTCTTACCCTCTTGACAAGTTTTTTGCCCTCTAGTGGCCGGAGGCAACTTCTCCATCAAACCACCAGCGAGTAGGATCCGCGAGAGCTGGTCAAGCGCATCCTGCAGGGATCGCTCGATCGTTCTCTGGGTACAACCGAGCAGCCGCGCGACCTCGGGTAGGGTGTATTCCTCCAGAATGTTCATGGCCAGCAGCTTCTTTTCGAGTGCGTTCAACTTTTCGATCGCCTGCTCCATGTCGGCCACAAAGATCACGACGTCCTCAAAGTTCCTCATCGTGTACGACGTGACCCGAGTCCGGAAGAACTCGCGCCCCAGCAGCGACGGCAGCCTCCCCACCTCGACCGAGGCCCGGGCATACCGCCGCAGCAGCGCCACCGTGCGCCTGCGGTAGGGCCACAGTTCCATCTCCGTTTCGCCAAACACCACCGACGGCGGTGGTTCCGCCTGCCCCATCAGACTCCATGCTTGTGTGCTAATCGCTTGTGCGCTTGTCATGCCCACACCTCCATCGCGGCCACGCCCTGCAGATATTCAATCCGGGCCGGGCTCTGAAGGTCTTCTCTTTGAACCTCCGTTCCTTGCGCGCGCGCTTTGCGGCGGCGCGCTTTGCGGGGCGCTGCCTCCTCAGGGTTTCGCATTGCTGCCAAACGCACACGGCAACTGTCGCAATACACGCCGTCTGCTCCCTGCGGACGCAACCACAATCCGCCGCACCGCTCGCAATACTTCAGTTCGACTTGGATTTCTGAGTCTTCCGTCCTNCCTATGAAGTTCATGATTGCCTCTCTGTATGAAATGAAAAACACTCAAACCAACAAAAAAGCCCTGGCGCCGATTTCTCGGCCCAGGGCCCGTTTCTCTTACGATGACCTGTGGTGCTATTTACTTAGGAATAAAGCAGTTACTGCAGCCTGGCGGTCACCCCAAACTCCTGTTGTCGGAAGTAACCTTCCTCGTACCCGGACTTGAGCACCTGCCCGTTCTGTACAATGACGCTCAAACGTCCGTTGAAGTGAATGGCCTGCAACAACCGCTGCATGGCTGCCGAGAGTACTTCCGCCGACCGTACCTTCCGGCGGAACTCCCCGAAGCTTCTTTCTTCGTTTTCGTAAGACTGTACTTCTATCATGGCTGACAACCTTTCTTGCAGTATAAGTGCATTGTGAGACATATAATTGAAGCATCGTATAGCTCACCAACGACTAAGTCAAGAACTTTATTCCCTTATGGCTGTTACACTTGTGTTAACAATAGCACCCGGCTATTGCAGCGTGTTATACTCCGGCGATGAGATTCCGCATGCTTCAAGAAAATCTCCGCCAGACCCTCTGGGAACGCATTGACGCAGGGCAACTCACTGGCTTGCGTCTGGCGGAACAGACCGGGTTCAAGCAAGCTCACATCTCCAACTTCCTCAACCGCAAGCGCGGACTCAGCCTGGAAGGCATGGACAAAGTTCTGAACGTGCAGCATATTTCGGTGCTGGATCTCATCGATCCGGCCGAAGTCAACAAGCGCGCCTCGATCCTCCCGCCGAGCGAGGACGAGTTCGACAACGTGGTGGTCGCCGACTCGCATATCGCCGCTTCCGAAGCGCTGATCATGAGCATGCATGTCAAGGAGTTAATGAAGTTCAAGAGAAGCTTTCTGAAGCGCTTGAAGGAGGAGGCCGAGGGCGACCGCAGCAACTGGGAGCGCTTTGTTATCATCAAGATGGATACGCAGGAAGGAATGAGCATGTATCCCCGCACAATGCCCGGCGCCACCCTGTTGCTCGACCGCCACTATAATTCGCTGAGTCCCTACCGCAAGGGCGAAACTAACATGTACGCCGTGCGCAAGAATGAGACTTGCACCGTCAAGTATGTCGAAACTGCGGATGGTCACTTGATCCTGCGTCCGCACAACCCGGCCTACCCGATTGAAGTAATAACCATGGAAGACGGCCAGAAGCCCGGGGACTACATCGTGGGCCGCGTGTGTTACGTGGGGATCGAAACTTAGGGTCTAATAGGTAGGGCGCAACAAGTAGGCTAGTAATAGCTAGGTGGGATACTAACGCGGGGTGTACTAACGTAGAGCATACGTTGGCTCAGCATATGTCAGTGCGGACAGTCTTCTCCGCCCTGACATTATTTTGGCAGACGATCGCTCAGCGCGCGGAGGTCTTCCGGCGCCCCGTCGCCGATCACGAAATGTTGCAGGCGGTTCTGGCGGCGGTGGCAATCACTGGGCATCTGGGAGGGTTTCTTAACGGCTTGAATCACCCGTAGCGCTATCCCTGCCGATTGTTCTGCAACTTCCCTAACCAAAGCTCCGAACTCACGTCTCACTATCTGGGTCGACTACCGGGACGTCTGCCCGCTAGCGACGGGTCAGTGGCGCTGGATAAGTTTTGAACGACGCGATAGTCTCAGAGAGCAATTTCGCGTCCTAGAAGCCTATGAACTGGAAAATCTCCGCTCTCCTTTTGGCGGCGTTTTCGGCCACTGTGCCCGCCTGTGCCTGTGCCCAACACTCCTCCTCCGAGCCGGTGCTCGATGTTTCCGCCATGGATAGAACTGTCGACCCGTGCGTGGACTTTTACACGTACTCCTGCGGCGGGTGGATCAAAAAGAATCCGATTCCCCCGGACCAGTCAAGCTGGAGCACGTACGGCAAGCTCGAGGACGAGAACCGTGCGCAGTTGAGGACAATTCTGGAAGAAGCGGCGAAAGCGGCCGGCACGCGGGATGCGGTGGCCCACGACGTGACACACGATGTGACACAGAAGATCGGCGATTACTACGCGTCGTGCATGGATGAGGCGGCCATCGAGAAGCTCGGAGCCAAGCCTCTGTTGCCGGAACTGGAGCGCATCGCGGATCTGAAGTCGAAGCAGGAACTGGCGGAATATGCCGCGACCGCACAGTTTCCGCCTTCCCTCTACGCCGGGGGGATGCTGTTCACGTTCCGCTCGAATCAGGACTTCAAGGACTCGACGCAGGTGATCGCCGAGGCCGATCAGGGCGGCCTCGGCCTGCCGGATCGTGATTACTATTTGAAGGACGATCCCAAGTCCGAAGAACTGCGCAAGGCTTACCTGGCGCACGTCGCAAAGATTTTCGAGCTGCTGGGAGACAAACCGGCCGACGCGGCAGCGGAAGCAGCGACGGTGATGCGCATCGAGACGGCGCTCGCCAAGGGCCAGATGACCCGCGTCGAACGGCGCGATCCGCCCAAGCTCTATCACAAGATGAGCGTCGAGGAACTACAAAAGCTGGCGCCGGCTTTCGGCTGGAACACGTATTTCACAAAGACCGGCGTGGGATTGCTGGGGTCGCTGAACGTGGTGACGCCGGACTATTTCAAGATCATGAGTGAAGAAATCGACAAAGAAAGTCTGGCGGACTGGAAAACGTATCTGCGGTGGCACGCTACGCACAATGCGGCCAGCGACCTTTCCGCTGCGTTCGTAAAAGAGGATTTTAGTTTTTACGGCAAAACTCTGCGAGGGCGCGAGGAACTGCCGCCGCGCTGGAAGCGCTGCACGAATGACGTGGATAACGACCTGGGAGAAGCGTTGGGAGAGGCGTATGTGGCGAAATACTTCAGTCCGGAGGCGAAACAGGCAGCGCTGAAAATTGTGAAAGAAGTCGAAGCGGCCATGCAGAGCGAGATCCAGGCGTTGCCGTGGATGGGAGCGGCGACCAAGGAGCAGGCGCTCACCAAGCTGCACACGATCGCGAACAAGATCGGTTATCCCAACACGTGGCGCGACTACAGCGCACTGGAAATCGTACGCGGAGACGAAATTGGGAACTCGGAACGGGCGTCCTGGTTCGAATTTCGTCGCTGGCTCGCGAAAATCGGCAAGCCGGTGGACCGCAAGGAGTGGGGCATGACGCCGCCCACCGTCAATGCGTACTACGATCCGCAGAAAAACGACATCAATTTTCCGGCAGGAGTGCTGCAGCCGCCGTTGTTCAGCGCTCTGTCGGACGCTGCGCCCAATTATGGTGATACCGGCGCCACCATGGGCCACGAACTGACCCATGCTTTTGACGACGAGGGCAGCCAGTTCGACGCGCAGGGCAATTTGCGCAACTGGTGGACGGAGGCCGACCGCAAGGAATTTGAGCAGCGCGCCCAATGTGTGGTTGACCAATATTCCGGATACACAATCATCGACGACATCAAGATCAACGGCAAACTGACGAACGGCGAGGATCTAGCCGATCTGGGCGGGACGCTGCTGGCGTATCTGGCATGGGAGGAAGACACGAAGGATCAAAAGCTGGAGCCGCTCGATGGGCTGACTCCGGAGCAGCGCTTCTTCGTTGCCTATGGGCAGAGTTGGTGCACGAACGAGCGCGACGAGGACAAGCGGCTGCGGGCAACAGTGGATCCGCACTCGCCGGAGAAGTATCGGGCGAATGGGGTGGCCGCGAACATGACGGAATTTCGCGCCGCGTTCCACTGCAAGCCGGGTCAGCCGATGGTGCGGGAGAACGCTTGCCGCGTATGGTAGCTAGCCACCGGAGTATCTGCACGGAGCTCATTGGCCATTAGATTGCGATGTACTTCAGGCTATGACCGAGCCTGCTACTTACATCGTTGACCATGCCAACATGCCCGAACTGCGCGACGCCGTTTCCAAGCTCGCTGATGTCGGATACTCCGAGAGTTTCGTAAGAGAGCGTCTCGGTTTGGAGGATCTTGGCGACCTCCAGTGGCGTCCCGTGCCGATATACCGCTTGGAGCGTTTGGCCGGTCGCGATCCGCTCGCGCTGGCGATCGATCTGTTTCTGTTGCAAGGGGCTCTTCCGGCGGACGAACTCGACCGATTGTTCGCTCGGTCCGAGCGCGATGTGCTTATCCGAGCCGGGCTGCTCGCAATCGATGAGATGGGCCTGGCCCGGGCTCGCGCGTCGCTGTTTCCCGTCGGTGATCGCCTGATCTTTTCGGATCACGCCTGGCCCGAACTTCCGCATCCGGGGTACGCAACGGTTCCGTACGATCACGTCATGGCGATCGGCTCCGATAGCCGCCGTCTTGCGCGCTGTGCCACACGGCGGCCGTTTCGCGCCGCCCTCGACCTTTGTACAGGCTCGGGCATTCATGCGCTGCTCGCTTCCGCCCACACTGTGCATGTGCTCGCCGTCGATATCAATCCGCGTGCGGCCCGTTGCACACGCTTCAACGCCCAAGCCTCGGGCGCCACCAATCTGGAAGTTGTGGTTGGCGATCTCTTCGAAGCCGTGCGCGGCGAATGTTTCGACCTGATTACGGCGAATCCCCCGTTTGTGCCCTCGCCCCTGGATACCCTCCGATTTCGTGACGGCGGCCGGTCAGGAGAAGATATCCAGAAACGGCTTGTCGCCGGCTTGCCGCATCACCTCGCGCCGGGCGGCATTGCCCAGGTTGTCACTGAACTCGGCGAGCGTGACCAGGAGCCGCTCGTCTATCGATTGCGCGAATGGCTCAATGGCGCCCCGATGGACATCCATATCCTCCGCTTGGGCGAACACACCGCTATGAACTACGCCATCGGGCATGCCAAAGGCGACAACTACCAGGCAGTTCTAGACTCAACCCACGAGTGGGCAAGCAATCTTCGAGCACAGGGCTATATCCGGGTCGTCTCCCTGGTTATTTCTTTCCAGTGGAGTGACGCGACATTCGGCCCGCCTTGGGAGCGCGTCGACGAATCGCCATCACCACATCGCGGCGCAGGTGCGGAGATCGATGCAGCTTTTCTCGCGGAACGCATGACACGACACCTCGATTGGCAGCAGATCCTCAAGCGTAGTCGGCTGTGCCGCGCCGGACCCATAGCGCTTTTCGACGCGCGAGTGCTAGGCACTGACATACCTGCAAAAGCCAAGGCAACTTTGCTGGGACAGGCCTTGAGGATTGAACATCAGATTGATCCGGTCGAGCGAAAGATTCTGGATCGCTTGGATGGCGAAGGGCGCGTTCCTGTGCCGGATTTGATCGGGATCTTTCGCGATCTCGATGTTGACGAGCCAACCGTCATCGCGGCGACACGCTCGCTGCTGCGATGCCAGTTGGTCCGTATTGACGGGTAGTTTGGCGAGTCTGCCGTAAGCGGGATCGGGCCGCCGTCCCGAAATCGGATGGTTTCGAGGCTGCGGACAAAACTCGGATTTCGTATCCAGGGTTCGTATCAGGGTATCGCTCTAGCGATGCCAATAGTTTTTCGAAATCAGACGCCCCTTTAGGGCCGAGCATCCCTAACCTTACCCGCGCTCGAATGCGTGTTTTTCCTCCAACTGCTGAAGGGCTGCGGCCATCTCAGATTCGAAGCGATCCTTTTGACCCATCAGGGCGGGAAGCGCGGTGGCGTAGCGCCGGGCCATGGTGAAGAGTCCATGCCGCGCGAGTCCGGCGGCGATTTCGGCGATATGGTCGGTAGTGGTATCGATGTAGAGGGCCTCGGTCGGGTCGCCCAGCCACACATCTCCGCCGACCAGACGCGTTTGCCAGTACACTTTGCGCTCGATCATGCGCGCGATTTCTTCGTCGGTGGCCTTGCCGAAAACCCACTGCTTGAGTTTGAAGTTGTAGTGGCGGCTGGAAAGGGGCAGCGGCACCAGCTTGCCGGATTTCACGAACTCCGTCTGCTTGTGGTCGACCTCCTTGCGGAGAGCATTGATGACGGGAGCCTCCGTGTCCTTCGGTTCAAGCGACGGCAGCACTTCGCGCAGCGTGGCGGAAAGATTCACGGCCACAAGCGCGCGCAGGCCGTCGGAATTTTCCAGCGTGATCGCCGTGTGCAGGACGTCAAAGTCCGCGCCCGACGTGGCATGGCGGAAAGGCCATTCGAGCTTGAAACTGAGCGGCAGGCCGGTGCGAGTTACGTAGATGGTCTTCGGTGCTGGAGTCTGGTTCGGGGTGCTCATAGTTGATCTTTGGCAATATTGTAAGCAGTTTATTTTAACCTGCGTGATTCGTTGCAAAGACTACTGTCGCGACATCAGACGAGCCAACTGCCACAGGTTCAAGATGGCGGAGGCGCTCAACAATCCGCACACGCCAGCCGTTACCAGCAGGCTTTGATGAGTCTCCAGCAGATCGGCGAACACTCCGCTGACGAAAACGAAGAGGAACACCAGCCCGGTCAGATGGAATCCTTGCCCTGGAAAATTGGGAGCGGCCAGAGCCAGGATGAGTAACAGTGCTGCGATCAGGAACGGCGCGGTGTTGCCGAAATAGCGCGTGCGCTTCCATCCGAGGTATGCCATCAACGCCACAGGCAGCGCGAGCATCAGCGGCGGGCTGTTGCGGAAGATCGTGTGCCAAGCGTTGCGGTAGGAGACGGACATGCCAAACGCGGCGGGTTCGAAGTTGATCCAGCGCGCGTGCAGCATTCCTTGCCAGAACAGTGCAGGCTCAAAAAAGTAGGAGGCAAACAACAGCACCACGGCGACTGCGATTGCAGTGGTCCAGATCGCGAGCACGGCGCGCGAACGGACTGGCGCCACCCAGAACATGAGTGGCAAAATCACCAGCGCCAGCACCGCCAGCGAAAACTGGTTGCCCGCTGCCAGCATCAGAGACAAACCCAGAAGCAGAATGCGTCGCCAGTTCCAGAGCACAACCTCGCGGGGAGCGTAAAGCGTATGCGCCACGGCGATCGCTGTGAAGATGGTTCCGAACGCTCCCCACACGGCGCCCATTTCACCCAGACTCTGCGCGCCGGCCACGTTCACAATCATGGCCGGCGAAAAGCAGTAGAGTGCGAGCGCGATGTATCCGCCAGCGTTGCCGTAGAGACGGCGCGCGACATACCAGAGCGAGGCTCCGAGCATGACGCCGAAGAACAGGTACGGGGTCGCGGCCAGCAACGGCTGGAGCGACTCCGGCAGCCACGAACCGGGGCGGACCAGAAGCGGTGCAGCGGCGACGAGGTAGTAGAGAGGCGAGCGGTCCTGATCGTAACCGTCGCGAACGCGGAGATGGCCAGCCCGTCCCGCGGAAGGCACGCCGGTGGCAGCCTCGGAACGCAACGATTCGGGGGTTCCCGCGATGGCGCCGCCCTTCCATTGTTCGAATCCCTGGTAGATGCGCAGAGCCTGGTCGGAGTCCGGGACCGAGGCATGCAACGTCTGCACGCGGACCAGCCACGCGCACTGCAGAAGGTAGACCAGCAGCAGCGCGGCCGCGGCAAATTGCGGGGCGCGGAAAGCATCGGAATGAAGAAATCGGCGCAACATTTGCGTCACAGGGGAGACCGAGTGTTTTACCATGTCCGGGACGATGATGGATAACAAACGGTTGTCCCCTTCTTCCGCGGAACCGGAGCCGCCAGTGGCGGCGCATGACGCAAAGCCGGATGCGTGTTCGTCTTCGCCTGCGTCTTTCCAGTCGTCTTTAGTGTCTTCTCTACCAACGCAGGATGCTCGCCGCGAGTCTCCGCTGCGCGATGTTTTTCTCGGCCCGGAGGGAATTTACCCGGGCTCGCGCTTCTTGATTTACCTGGCGATGGCATGGATCGTTTACCAGGTGGAAGGCTGGCTGGCAGTGTCGCTCCGCTCGCATCTGAGCGTCCTCTGGTGGCGCATGATGATCGAAGCCAGCATGATGCTGGCCGCGATCTTACCCGGCTTCGTGATGGCTCGCATTGAAGGTCGACCATTCGGCGACTTCGGCCTGCCCTTGCGGCGCGCCTTCGGACGAAATTTCTGGGTGGGGACGCTGTGGGGAATCGCGTCGCTGAGCGTCCTGATGCTGGCGTTGCGACTGACGGGCGCGTTTGAATTCGGGTCGCTTTCTCTGCACGGTGCGCGCATCTGGAAATTTGCCGCGTATTA